>Ga0325410_1000535_pt1 | contig 39867 bp, 32 predicted proteins | sample PopdelMetagenome_16_FD_206182 | JGI IMG/M metagenome (GOLD analysis project Ga0325410, IMG submission 206182) | Populus deltoides microbial communities from Bellville, Georgia, United States - Xylem-PdIQD-R3 | ecosystem: Host-associated > Plants > Phyllosphere > Stem > Wood/Secondary xylem...
AACAAAAAATATTTTATATAAGTATTATCTATTTCATAATATAATAGCAGCAGTTAAATTTACAATATTTAAATTAAAAACCATCAATATTAATATGTATCTTTTTTAATTATTTTATAATTTCAATTTGAAAAGTATTATTTTAATCAAACACATTAAATTACGTTTTGTTCAACCTAAATTTCAACCACAGTTTTAATCAAACATATATAAATACCAAACCAATCTCAACCAAAAATACTTTAATAAAACAATTTTTTTCAAACCACAACCACAAAAAATACCATAATACTAAATACACTCGTATTAGCGTGTTCGATGTTCTGTTGTGGAGTGTTTTTAAAAAGTGTTTTTTTTCTTTAAAATAGATTAAAAAATAATTTTTTAAAAATTTAAATATTAATAAAACACTCAAAAAAATTAATTTAATATTTTTTATATTTAATATAGTCTGAAAATACGGTTTCAAACAAGAAAATAAACTGCCCCTGGAGAAATACCAGTTTGCTGACAAGAAACTAATCTCTTTTATTTTCAGATTATTTTGTCACTGTCAATACTTTCCTTATCTTCAATCCTTGATACCATCAACTGCACTCAAATTATTAAATATAACATATAAACACCCTTCTCAATAACAAATCTTATTATTATTATCTAAAAATATATTTAATAACCTTTTCTGTTCTAATTTTTTGGTGGTTGTTTGGAAATGCGGTGGAAACTATTTTTTTAAAAAACTTAATTTATTTTTTGTTAAAATTTATTATTTTATATATTTTGAATTGTTTTCATATACTAATCTTAAAAATAATTTTTTAAAAATACAAAACTTTAATCAAAAGCATTTTAATATAAAAAACACTTTAAAAACTATCAAAACCAAACTCTAATCAACTAGCACTGCGAAAGCAAAACAGCCAGCCATTTAGCACGGTGTGGCTAAAGACTCGTACGAATATCCAGTAACAGATTGAGAGTTTTAACTGATCAACACGAAATTATCTAATAATCCCTGTATTTTCAGTCATTATTCTAGAAAAAAATATTATTTAATTTATAGCCGTCGGATTTCTCAAACTTGCATATCTTCTAAGAACTTGATCAAATTCCAAATTCTCTGGCAAGAAAGTTTCTTTATATATTCAGTCAATTCCTTTCCCGGGGAAAAAAAAAACTCTTTTCGAGTTTGGTTTTTGAGATATAAGTAATTTTAATTGGTCCGCTCCTTAACACTATTTTCCCTCCCTCCCCCCCACCCCCCCCCTTGTTCAAAGATTTAATCAACTCGTGATCGTCCTATCCCTTATTTTCGTCTGGATTAAATAACAATGTGGATCCTTTTTTGTTGATCTGAAAATCCAATTAAAATCTTAGTGTTGTTGTTTTATTGTAAATGAAGAGGCGGCGATGAGGAGAGCAAGAGAGAAATGGAGGTTGTTAGATCTGAGAGTGGAGTAAGGAGCGAGAAAATAGCAGCGCCGGTGGCTCCAGTCATTGCTAGAACTAAGCGATTACAAGTTTGGTTTATCAGGGTTTGTTCCAGTATTCTTTTATGGACCTGTTTGGTTCAGCTTCTTACGGTTGGAGAGTTATGGCACCACAGTTTTATCAATATCTCCCCCTCCGTTAAACATCATCCTCTTCCCCTCCTTCCCCTTAGTAAGTCTGAAAAGAAAATTATTATTTTTTTGTCTTTATTTTTGTAGGGATTTATTTTTAATATTTAAATTATTGAAAAAAAAGGAACGTTGGAATTCTGAATTCTTATCCGGACATGGCAATTTGTGATCTTGGTTTATAAGAGGATGAGGACAGTTGAGATTACTAAGAGTGGGACTGGTGTATATATCATAAGTTGTAAGGTTTGGTGATTTGTTTATCTGCAATTTGGTTTTGGCTAAGTTGTTGATTCTTTTAGTTAGCCAAGTCAATTATTCAGTAAAAAGGGAAAAAAAACACTGCATTTTCGTGGGGTTTGGAGGTTAATTTCTGTTGTCTGAAAGGTTAAAGTATGGATTTTTAAAACATCTAGTTTGGTTATATTTTGAATTAATCCCAATCCCTGTAGCATTCATTCTACGTGTGGATTGCTGGTTTATGGTGGTACACATAATCTTAAGTTATGTCGATGATTTAAGAGTTTTGGAATTGTTAATCAATAAAAGTTTCTTTTTTGGCCTTCAACCTGTCTTGAATTTTTTTTCTAAAGTTCAAGTGCTAATGGTTGAGTCACGATTCTTGCTTCTCTGGGAGCTCTCGTGAGTGGTTTCATCCAGAAGTTACATCTTGGTAGTCCTTTCATAACTCTTAGCTTTCTCCTGTGACTGATTCTAGCTTCTGAATCAAAGTTCTTGAGTTGGTGGTTCATCATATACATCTCAAACACCTTCTGTTTGAGTCTTACATGCATCTGCATTTGCTATGATGATTTCTTTTTGAAGAAAAACATTTCTGGAAAAATACTAAAAAAGTTCTGTTTTAAATTGTGGTGGGACATTTTTCATGTGCAGTTAAAGCTTTAACGTATGGAATCTCTCAAAAGTCCAAGTCTTATTTATTGGACGCCATTAGGGTCTTTCTGTCTATCTCTGTAAATAAGACATTAAGAGCTGCAACTTTTTGCAGGAAACTATACAAGCAATGGTTATCTTAAAGTGTCCTGCAATGGTGGCTTGAATCAAATGCGATCCGCGGTTTGTACTTCTTCTTTTACTACTTGCCGTAATTGTTCTTCAGGTCACTAACCTGGCTAGTCTGGAATTTCAGATCTGTGACATGGTGGCTGTCGCCAGGCTTTTGAATCTCACTTTGGTTGTTCCAGAACTTGATAAAACATCTTTCTGGGCTGACAATAGGTATTTTTTCTGTTATTGGCATGCTTTGATATTTTCTTCTTTCACAGTTATTTAATATTAACTACGCAGATTCTTTCTGCAGTACTTTTGAGGACATATTTGATGTGAAACATTTCATTGAGTCACTAAGAGATGAAATTCGAATTGTCAGAAGGCTTCCAAAGAGATTTAGTAGTAAATATCGATACAAAGTATTTGAGATGCCCCCAGTTAGCTGGTCCAGCGAGGAATACTACCTGCAACAGGTTTAAATATTTTTACTAGCTTCTATTAGTGGAAAATATGTTTATATCTGGCATTATTTAACAGTTTGTTTAAAAATTAGTAGATAATCATGCAAGCTCTTTATCTTAAAGCTGGGTCGTTAGATATTGAAATTTAGCTCCAATTTGGCTAGTCAGATCAGCAGTTGACCTGTGAGAGCATCACTTAAAGTTGATTCAATGTAAGGGTCAACTATCTTTAGAATGAATGTTCTGATTCTCTCCCAAGTTTTGGTATGATCTTTTGGGGATTTGCTAGAACTGTCATGAAGATCAACTTTATGCAACTTAGTAACTTTCTGAGGAGTTCACAATTAGTTAAAGACTATAGTTTGCCAGAAATCATCTCCTCATCTCCCAGTTGCATACAGAGATTCCCCAGATACAGGATTTGCATGTCCTGAATTATGATGTATAAGTGGATGATGAATTGAAACGGCCATCTTCATATAGTAATTTTTTTTGTGTGTGTTATATGCTTGTAAAGTTACAGCAGATGGTGTAGAATTATTAATCAAACCAACTGGGTAAATGAGCTCTTAGAAAATCAATTGCAGAGGATGAAAGAACAAAATGAAGAGATTTGAGTAGACTGAGTATGGTAATTAGAAGACTCGGTTGATTCTTGTACTGAAGAATAATAGGCACAACAATGCCACCGCTGAAACTCTTGTGTAATAATGGATTAGGGATTTGGTTCTGATATATAAACTTTTAAAAGTATTGTTTCATTTATTCATCTTGAGGTTCAAGGCTTTCAAAGTACTTTTAAGCTATGGGATAGTAAGATAAATTAGCCTTTAGCTGAATGTATGAGTTATGATGCTGTTTCTACTTTCTCTTAGTAATACTTATTGTTTAATGACTTTGAACTGGTAATGCAGATCTTGCCACTTTTCAGTAAGCAAAAGGTGTTGCACTTCAATAAAACAGATGCACGTTTGGCAAACAATGGGGTGTCAATTGATCTTCAGAAAGTCAGGTGCCGTGTTACTTTTCAGGCACTGAAATTCACTCCAGAGATTGAATCTTTGGGGTACAAATTGGTTCGTGTTCTACATGAAAGGGGGCCTTTTGTGGCCTTGCATATGAGATATGAGATGGACATGTTGGCTTTCTCAGGTTGTACCCATGGCTGCACCAAGGAAGAAGCCGAGGAGCTCAAGCAGTTAAGGTTTGTTGTATTTGAAAATTGCCATTTCTTTTTTTCATTTTCGGTATATAGTTAATGATCCAACTAAAAGTCCTGTTCTAAAATAAACTAATGGTCTTCAATCTTCATCATTCTTATTCTGCTTGAGGTCTGCCCTCATTCAGTAGCTGCTAGTAGATACATAAGTTGAGAAAGAGAATCAGTAAATTGTAGCCATTGCTAAATATTTGACAAAATAACTATTTTATAATCGCCGTAAGAAAGGTTGCCAACTTTGAGGCAATCCATTTTTTTCATCTCTTTTGTAGAGATGTATAATAAATTTTTTTATTGCATTTTCACATTCCGTTTAGGTATGCATACCCTTGGTGGAGAGAGAAAGAGATAGTTTCTGAAGAGAGGAGATCACAAGGTTTGTGCCCATTGACTCCTGAGGAGACAGCGTTGATTTTGCAAGCATTGGGTTTTGACAAGGACACACAGATATATATTGCAGCTGGTGAGATATATGGCAGTGAGCGGAGACTTGCGGTACTAAGAGCTGCTTATCCAAGGATTGTGAGTTATTAACCATTCTCTCTGTTGTATTATTCAAACACTAGCAGGTCTGGCTAATGCTTTGCAACAATCGGAAATGTCTCGAAGAATATTGGTCAGTACATGTTGAATCCCATCTCATTGATTGTTGCTTGTGGTCCATTTGCCAATGGGCCCACATGCAAACTGATGGGTTTGAATCTAAAGTAGCAGGGCAGTTGGGTCTTTTGGATTTTTATTAGAGCGATGAACAAGAGAGGACCTCTTTTAGGGCCCTATCAAATGGTTTAAGCTGACTTTGGAATATGCATGTCCACAATAACTAATTCCATATTGTTGAAACTAGTTAGTTATCATTTTGAGTGCATGTTTGCATGTTTCTTCTTGATCTCAATGCCAAAGGTTATTTCAGGTGAGAAAGGAAATGCTATTAGATTCAGGGGAGCTGCAGCAATTCCAGAACCATTCATCACAAATGGCTGCACTCGATTTCATGGTCTCAATAGCCAGTGACACTTTCATCCCCACCTATGACGGAAACATGGCAAAAGTTGTGGAAGGTCACCGCAGGTACAAACACCGTTTCTCTCATGCAGTGTTTATCTTATATCAATTTACCATTGAAAAAAGTCATCATTTGAAGCATCTTGGAGAGTTCCTGATTAGTTTTTTGTGCAGGTATCTTGGGTTTAAGAAGACTATCCTGCTAGACCGAAAAAGACTTGTGGAGTTACTGGATTTGCATCAGAATGGGACACTTACATGGAATGAGTTTGTATTTGCTGTTCGATCAGCACATGAGAAGAGGATGGGACAGCCAACTCGACGTAGGGTTATTGCAGATAAACCAAAAGAGGAAGATTATTTTTACGCAAACCCTCAAGAGTGCCTTTGTGAGGGAACAAGCTGTGATGATTTATTAGGACCTGGGAATTCAAGTTCAGTTCCGTGATTGCAACAAATCCAAGCACACCGAGATGGTGTTCTACTTAATTTTTCATAAGCAGTGTGGTGCACGTACCGTGTGACTTCCATCAATCCCTAATTGACCCTCGTATACACACCTTAGATATTTGTAAGGAACGACAGACCAGAATCCTTTGAGTGCCCATTTAGGCTATCAAAGGCTACGCTCTTCAATTTTTTCTGTTGATATATTTATTCATTTCTTCTCCTGCTAAAAAGTTACACCTGTAGCCATTTCTCTGATGCAATGCTTCAGAACAATGTCTGTGAACTTACAGAAACAATTTTCAGGATAGGCCCAGGAAAACGGTGAAGCAAGAGTAGTGTAAATGAAAGAAACGGATCCTTTTCTTGCCTAATGCAAAGTGAAATATACAGAAACGCCGACCTCAACTTTGCATGCAAATTTCAGAACCTACTTGGCATACAAATGCCTTTCCGTTTCCTTGAACTCTTGTTATATCAACTGTTTCTAAAAACATACAGGGTGTGCCGACTGGAATAATACATGCAGCAAGAGAATTTAGGGCAGCAGAAACTATCTGAGTGCATTACTTGGATATGAATACAACTAATGTGCGTGCCGACTACCAAGGATGTTCTTTCTTGAGAACTTCATGAAGGGCGTCCAGAAAGTAATGGCCTCAATTTCTTGACATATGATGCCGTTTTCTACTTGGACTCCCAAAATATGATTTCACCTTGCTCCCCAACTAGACCAAGATCCTTGAGCCTCCTCTCCTGGTAATATTCCAACTCATCTAATTCTGATTGTCTCTGCTTGAAAATCTCCTCAATTTGCTGCAGCACCTTCTTTTCCCCTGCTCTTATTCCAACTGCAATCTCAAGCCTTGGGTTGAGTTCTTCTCCTTTTAGCTTCTCATCCTACATTTCACACTTGTATTTATTTACTTCACATTTTTCGCAATTAATTGAACATCAGAAGAAGGTATCTATTTTAGAATTTGGAAAGTATAACTGCAAAGGAACAGGGGAAAAGGAAAGGCCCTGTGTGCCAAGAGAAGTAGATTGCTCTGAATCATCTGAAAAAGGAACTTAATCTAATTCTTTCTTGATCAAATTGTGCATTAGACTAGCTTTATTTGAGCTCAAAATCCTAGAAGCATCGTCTCAAAGATGAACATAACTTGTAACCAAGGAAAAAAATATATGAGTATAGCTTAAGTTGTTCCATAATGCTCAGTTGCATTACTACTTAAGGATACTATGATAGAATCTCAAAAAGATTCTCTCATAGGAAGCATGTTGAAATAAACATAAACAGGTGTCAGCAAACTTGTGTCGTGAGCCATCACAAGCTCTGCTGCCTATAGTTATGCAGATATTTGTATAATGATTTATTCAAGCTTAACTTGGTGACCTTGTTAAATGTTCATGTAAGATATACAAACACTGCTTCCTATATTGAAGCCAAGCACACAACATGGACCACATAATAACAAATATCTTATCTGCTTGGATGAAAAATCACCTCTTCAATGGTGGTATGATATCCAGAAAGAGCAGATTTGCAAGCATCTCTGACCACTCTGCATATGAGCTCCTCGTTGGCACGGCTTACTGGCAATTCGAGATGGCCCCATATAGTGTTTCTGAAAATAGATTCCAAGAGGAAAGAATCGGTACCCCCAAGTGCTACCAGCCTCAGATATGGAAGCAATGTTGGTGGAAGAGGATTGCCTAGAACAATGTCAAAATCTGCTATCTCACCCAGACCATTTGTCTCGGCAATATCCAGCTTGTCACCGAAAAATGGGTCTGACTCAGATATCTGAAGTGTCAAGGTATACATATTGCGGTCTGACTTTGCTTCTATGAATCCATAGTCCACAGCCAACTCAGCATTGCTCATGTTTAAATTATATTGGATAAGTACCTGCAGAACATCCCTCCAACTTAGTCATAATCGATAACAATAATGACAGGATCACAAATCAATGATACGATTAGGTCTTTTTTCTACTAAACTCTCGAGGAGTTGTGGGTTCCTGGTGTTTATGTGGAGACTCCTTTAGCTAATTCCTCATGCATTTTTAATTATTTCCACTGTTTTAAAACCCTCCAATTCTGTTTAACTCCCTTCCCACATAGATGTAGATATAGATAAATGCTTTAAAGTTTTGCAAGGATGTCATCGAAAATACACATTCAGATTCATTGCAAGCTAAGGATACACGCAAAGTGATCGATGTCTCTAAAACCTTTCTAAAACACCCTTTTTAAAGCTTCAGTAGAAGTATTTGTTGGAGTACTTCACCTGCTCACCGGCCTTGAGTGAAATGGGGGACCGCAAAGAAAATATGAGATCTCTGGAGAAAAGACCTGCTCCTTTAATCTCATAAACACCATCTTCTATGGTAATGTCTGGGCTGTGGTTGACCTGATCCAAGAGCCAGGTTTGCAGAAAATTACACTTAAGGAGGAGGGAAATCATAATAAATTAGCCAGGACATGTTGAAATTGGATTTGCTTTTTCTTTTTATTGGTGAATAAAGCCTGTGTATAGAAGGTTGAGGCTTTAACATTCTCGAAAACTTTTTAGGGCAACAAGAGCTGCAAACTTCTGAGCTGTATATTTTCTTCACTATTTCCCTGTGATGATTGGGATTCGTGTATCAACATTGCTTAGTTATGCTGAGCTAAAATCAGAATGCTGTGTGCAAGTAGGATTCCGTGAAGTAAACTAACTGCATGGCTAAATCACACGTTCTGAATTGCTCAGTGAAAAGGTTAAGTTTCTATTTGCTGAAGTATAAAACAGGCTCCAACCTAACCGAGTTCTTTTCTAGTAAAATACAGGCACTGATAAAAAATCGAGGCCATTTCCAGAAGATCTCTTCGTTATTTCAAGCAAAACCAGCAACTAGTACACCACAAGTATTATGTACATTGTACGCTTTAACTAGCTACTGAAAACTGACTTGAAGAAAAAGAAGAAAGAGCTTACCAGGTCTGCCAGGGGGATCAAAACAAGGTTTTGACCACGAAGACGTGAAAAAGACCTTGATCTGAGAATCCCAAATGCCCAAGAGAAGTCATCCAACGTTACAGGGGAGGGAAAGAGCTGCTTATGAGGGCCAAGGATTTCTTCTTCTACTTTCAGAAATTCACGCTGCAGATAGCTTTTCACACCCAATGTCGTGCTCAATAGCTGGGTTCCTGTACTTGAAATCAAGAAAAGCACAACGATTGGTGACGAAGACAAAACAACAGCGAATAAAAAATGACAAATCTAACATTAGAAAAAAAATCATAAGAGTATCTATGCATAGCATAACAAAATGCCAGATAGGAGTGTCGATTGTACCTCGAATTTCATCTAATTTTACACGGAACTAAACAGTTGAATTTACAATACATATCAAGCGTCCTAAATTCCGAGTTCTTGATATGGAACAAACAACTCTTATCATTTATATACACATGATCAAGATGAAGCTAACCAAAGTATCAATAAATAGTCTCATTTTTTATTCCCAAACTATAATTAGCAAGCTCTAAAGACTAATATAGCACTAATTCGACAGTAGTTAAGACAATATAGGATTATAAACTAACGTAAAGACTATACTAACCTTGAAGTTCAGCAAGCTCCTCTTCTGACCTGCACTGGAATCCATTAAAACCACATTTTATCAACCCCAAAATCTCAATTCAAAAAACCATTTAGTTAGTTCAATAAGAAAACTCCGAAACAATGAAAGCCAAACCCAACCCACCAAAATATAGTGGAATTAGTACTTTCGGGAAGGACATCCAAATAAGGCCTCCAAGTCGAATCCTCCTTTAACTTCTCTCTTATCAAGAAAAGAGCCACGGATACCCAAGGCTTCACTCCACCGCACACATTCCCTATCTCAGAAGCAGCTACTACATCCGGGTTTATCCACAGCTTCTTTGGTATCTCCAAAACAACTTCATTTCTTGAAATATCTCTCTGTGCTACCAGCCCCAGGCCTTGAGGCACCAAACCAGGCCTTGCAGGAGTCTTGGCTGATACCACATCTTGATCACTCAGCCACTGCCAGAATGTTTGCACTGCCGCTGCAGCAGCTGCTGCTGGTGGTGACTGAAAAGAGGTTATAGAGAGTGGTTTCTTGAAATGATGAGATGGGTTCTTGGTGAAGAAAGTGGAGTTTTTGAAGGGTTTTGAAGGAGAGAGTGAGAGAGTGAAGTGTGTGGCCATTAGGACAGTCGAGAGTACTTCCTTCAGTTAATGGGATAACGAGAAAAACCGAGTTTATAGCTAGTGGTTAATCATAGTCGAGGGTTTGAAACGGTGTGTCGTTTAACTGCCTGGGAGACGTATCAATTGCTTAAGAAATGAGATGTCGTTTATCAGTCACCCGGAGCACATGTCGTTTTCTTTCTTCGGTAAACTAATATTACTAAAATTACACTTCAGTATATATTTTAATCCTTCTTGTGCCATATGTTTTATCTGATAAAGTTGTAGTTTTGAAACCCAACTCGGTGATCGACTCGGTCTAGTGATCGAGTTACGAATCAGATGAGATAACCCGGATCAACTCAAAAAAATTAATAGAAAAAAATATTATTACTGACAAGCGGGCCGGTTAAGGAGGAGGAGCTCATGTGGGCTCTATTGCCAAATTGACCTAATAAGGTGAAATTTGTCTTCCCCTCTGATTTGAAATTTTTTTGATTAAGTTCAGGGCACATAGCCCTAGACAATGGAGCATAGTTTTGAAACCCGGACCGGCCCAGTGAGTCGACCTAGGCCTGGGATCAGTCCGGGTCTAAGTAAAAACCCGCTGGGGAGTTGGCCTAGTGAAACTAAGGCGACCCGGGTAAACCCAGCTGAGACCCAACCTTTTTTTTATATATATACATAGACATTAAACAACGAACGATCTAGAATGAAAACCTAATTAAAGAAAAAGAAACTTACCATTCCATTCCATTAAGAATTTCCAACAGTTAAGTATTTCCATTAACAATTACTATAAATAACAATATTCAACAGCCGCAAACAAAAACTTACCATTCCATTAAGAATTTCCAACAATTACTTCTGAAATATCGAGCTATTCCAAAAACCCTAACGCTAAACAATACAATATATCAAAATTGGTAGAAAAGATTGAATTACCTCTCAACAACACCAACAGAATCACCTAAGCTACCATTTCCACTAAAGCTATCCTCTCTTTCGAACTGATAGATAGAAGAGCCAAAGAGTAATTGATGAGGGAGACCCAGTAACTTAATAATCTATTAGGAGAAGAATACACAACAAAACCAAGAAAATTTAGGTTTTAAAAGCAACCCTAAGAAGAAGAGGAGGAAATGCAGGCAAAGAGATGATAAATAAAGGAAGGATTTTAATAGATCTATATATAAAAAAAAGAAGTATAAAGAAGAAGATAAATAGAGTGAAGGAAATGAAGAGGCATTTCATAAGTTCATAAAAAAAAAACTTACTTTGTAGAGTGAAGAAGATGGGTTATATTATTGGTAGAGTGAAGAAGTTGGGTAACAAATTTACCGTAATAAGTTTTTTTTTGGGTTGACCCGGGTCATCCCATTTGACCAATGACCCAATCATTAGACCGGGTCGACCATCGGGTCGGGTTTCAAAACTATGCAATGGAGAGTAGTCTTCCCCTCTGATTCAACTTAAGAAGAATCTTGTCCTCGCCTAAGGCATCTCCTTCATTCCAAAGGCTAGAAGTCTGCTCTCTTTATATTCGAGCATCTATTCACTTTCCTTTTTTATTTTGTTGAGATGTTACCTCTCTATTAAAATTATTAATCATAAATGGGTTCAAACAACAACGAATTTTCTTTTCTTTACCCCAAAAGATAAAATCTTTCACTGATGGAAAATAATTAGTTGATGAGGTTTTTCAAGCTGGTGCAAGAGCGCTTGGTTGCCACAATGGGGGCGGGTACTTCTGGTAATTATGAGAATGAGAATAGTAATGATGAAGAGGAAAGAAAGAGGAAGATTTCAGATGAGGATTTGGAGAGGCCATTTGTTGAGTACTTTTCAAAAATGTAGTTACCTCCAAAGATTAGATCATACAGACTGTTCTTGCCTTTCTCTATCAGGAAGGTAGCCGGGTCTTAATCGGGTTTACTCAGGTCGACCAGCTGGGTTGACCGGGTTTCGCTGTGCCAACTCTCAGATGGGTTTTTTCTTAGACACGGACCAATTCCAGGCCCGGGTCGGCCGGGTCCCGGGTCGACCCGCCAGTCCGGGTTTCAAAACTATGGATAAAGTATAGGGTTTGATAAGGAACCTAAGGGGTATATACGTAATTACCTGATACATCAAAGTAAAGTTGCTTCGTGAACAGCAAGGTTATTGGACACGTGCCAAATTTTATCTGGAAGGACACTTTGCACGTGCTTTATGTCCACTTGCTTTGCATGCAGGGGCTGGTGTTGTGATTGGTGCCGGGATCAATGTTGTGCATGCACACAATACAAGCAATTTAGAGTCATTTGTTGTATAATAATGGACAACAAGTTCATACACGCATATGACTGTGAAGACGATTTTCCTTGATTTTTTCCTTTTGATTTATTTTATATCCCAACATGTTTTTTTTTCTTTTTCATTCAACATATTTTAATAAAAAAAATTACTATTCTAAGGTAACCTCTCGAAATTTGCATACCTATAAAGAAAAGAAAAGACGAAAAAGACAAGTTCCCTGCACCCAAGAAATGAAAACAAGATGAAGAAATTGAACAAATATTAGAATAATTTATGGGACGGTATTCCGTATCATGAACACCTTAAATAATGGATGGCACAGCAAACCAAGAAAAAAAAAACTATACCTTAATAAGTTGATTGATTTGATTATTGCATGCCCTTTTCGTAAGTACACGTTTTTTATTAATTGATTTTTTTTTTCTGGGATGAGTTTTTCTGAAAGAAATTTGAAGTCTCCGACTCCGTTTACAAGATTAGAGAAAAATAAAATAAAATATTTGTAATTAGGTTTACAAATTCTCAGTGCCAGGCGGCCGGGCAACCATAGTAGTAGGATGTAATAATTTCAAGGTAGATTGGCAGGTATTAGAAAAATCAGGGATTTTTGTATAGGTTTTAAAAGATCTTTAAAATAAAATAAAATAAAGCTTAGGGATAGGTAAATTTCTTACAAGTTTGGTTGTTTTGCAGGTTTCTCTTTTCTTTTATTTATTTATTTATTTTTTTAATTTAGAAGAACAAATTTAGAGGTGGGAATTTTCTTTGTTCTTCTTTTTGAATGGTTAGTAGTTTTATGAAATAAAACTAAAGAAAAAAAACAACACTTTGATTGATTGCGAGGGCGGTGCAAATAGAAATGGATAAAAATTCAATTTAGAAAACAAGATACTATACTCCAGAACGTTATTACCGAAAACCTTGAAAACGTGTGCCTCTCTATCTAAAAGAAAAGTAGGAAATTACCCATCACATCGTCACAAATCACAATAAGTGGGCTGAGAAGCCGAAAACAAACGGCCTCCGGGCCTGTATCAGCCGACCTAGAGAGAGAGAGAGACTCCATTTTATGTTCAATGTATGTTCTTAGAGAGGATAGATGGAAGATCTATAGGATCTTGGGGTGCCCTTTATTTAATCCATTCATATTGCACCATGCGTACTGATATAAGGATCCACTTGATAATTTTATTCTTTTCTAAAAAAAAAGAAAGAGAGAAGAAGAAACAAGTAAATTACTGACACCCCACCCTGCTATCCGGAGGCACAGCCATACTTGACTGGAAAAGGAGCAGGGAAGGGAGGCACAGTCTTCAAGGGAAGGGGTTGCTACTTAGCCTTTTGTCCATACAAGTCCATTCAAAGGCAATATTAAATTTACGGTACCAACCCTTCCTCTCTCGCCAGCACCTCAACGTTTACAGATCCTTGCACATTGAAGCGCGAAAACACCTTTTTTGCACGTTCTCCCTGTTGTTATATAACTTTTACCTTCGAGACAAAGTTTCTATGCACAGGAGAGAAGGAAACTGCTAGTCGATGTGACTGCTTCCACGTCAAAAAAGTGTCAACTAAAGTTCTGTTTTGAACCATAAAGAACCCAGCCACTCTAAATTTTAATACAAACAGAGTTTGCGAAGGATGATAATTTAATAGAACGCCACGCATGGGCGTTGAAACATATAATATTTTTATTATTTTCGGGGCTTTTGCAAAAAGAATACACGACTGGCCTATTTCTGTCTCAGGGGGGAAAGTGTTTCCGTACCTGTAGCCCACCACCCACTCCTTAGTTTTTTCTTTCATTTGAAAATTCTTGACAAGGAAAGGAGAAAATTCAACAACTAATTACAGGATTACCTGATGCTAGATACCTCTAAGGAGTTATATATATACATCTGATGAAACCTCCCACCCATCAAAGCTGCTTTCAATGTCATTTTCTAGTTGCTTGATCTAATCAACAGCATCCCTTCAAACATCCATCATATAGATTCTTATTACAAACGGATGGCTAGGTCCTCATAGCTACTCTCGCAAGATCAAGCAGCAATATTAATTACCAGCTACTACTAATCAAACACCGTTTCATATAAACTGTTGCTGCTGCTACGTACGTACTATACACACAAAACCTGAAAGATGAAGTTTGGGAAAGAGTTCCAGGTCCAAATGGTGCCTGAATGGCACGAAGCATACATGGACTATGATTTTCTCAAGACCCTTTTGAAAGAGGTACAGAGTTTCCAGCTAAGAACCAGGCCGCCCGCAGCCAATCCAGTAGGCCTAAAAAGAAAGCTCTCACTATATAGAGCTTTCAGTGGCCTGACACAAAGGACTAGTGACTACACCTCTAAGAGCCCTTCTTCTCCTGATATTGAAAAACAACCTATTTTGGTGAATTCTGTGAACCTCGATGGATCTCAAATCTACCAGACTTCATTTCTTATGCCTACTGTCGAAGGAGGAGAATATGAGCTTTTGTTTTTCAGGAGGCTTGATGACGAGTTCAATAAAGTGGACAAGTTTTACAAGTCTAAAGTGGAAGAGGTATTGAAAGAGGCTGCAATGTTGAATAAGCAAATGGATGCTTTGATTGCTTTCAGGATAAAAGTGGAGAATCCCACTGGGTGGTCTGATAGAACTGCAGATATGACTCGCCTTGCTTCAGATGTTGCAGCTTCTACTGCTGCATTGGCAGCTTCCACTCCATCTGGAGCTAGATCAAGCAGTAAGTTCCCCTAATTGTGACTACATCTATTGCCAGTGAGCCTTCAAAAGCATTTTTTTTTAATTTCAATAATCTTTCTTAAACTTGCTAATTTATTTGAAAATCCTTCCGCTTAATGTGCAGGAAGAGGTCTGCAGTTAATGGATGTGATTGATGAAGGGCAAAGCATGCACGAGCGATCAAATGAATCAAACCATGATAAAGTAGAGAAGGAAAGCGATAACACTGGTCAGAAGGAAAGCGATAACACTGGCCAGAAGGAAGTACAGAAGCCAAAGAACATGATCAGAACCTTTAGGCCTGCTCCACTGGAGATCCTAAACAACGTGAAGATTAACAACACACTGGCGACACCTCGCTCTACCATAAAAAACTTCCTTAAAGTTCCCCAACAAACCGAACTGAGATTCACAAGGGAAAATCTTAGGAAAGTCGAAGAACAACTCAAGGGTGCTTTTGTTGAATTTTACCACAAGCTTCGCCTTCTTAAGAGTTACAACTTCTTGAATACGTTGGCATTTTCAAAAATTATGAAGAAGTACGATAAGGTATATAAATCATCCCTCGAGAATCCAGATTTTGTCTCCCATAACTTATATTTTAATCCACAGGAGAGTTTGAATTTTTTCCCCTATTCGTTTTGCATAATTCTGGCAGATTACCACAAGAAATGCAACTAAATATTACATGAAAATGGTGGATAGCTCCTACTTTGGAAGCTCTGATGAGGTGAGCTTAGGTTCCGTTTCATAATGTTGAAGGATACATTCAATATATATGCTTTTAATCCAAGTACATTTGCTTATAGAGGATACATTCTGTTGATCAATGCCTTATTTAACTTGCAATATACATTCCATCACAGGTTACCAAGCTTATGGAAAGGGTTGAGGCAACATTCATTAAGCATTTCTCAAACTCAAATCGCAGTAAAGGCATGCGCGTCTTAAGACCAAAAGCGAAAAAAGAGAGGCATAGAACAACATTTTATATGGGTAAGATACTAATAGATACAAATTAGGATTTGGTTTGCAACATGATTTCACGCAATTTAGTGTAACAAAGCCGTCTTCTTTAGATTCTAGATCTTTTCAGGGTTGTTATTGACTAGTTGATAACTCTGAGAAAATTTTCAGGTTTCTTTTCTGGCTGCACAATCGCTCTGCTGATAGCCCTTGTTTTAATCGTGCATGTCCGCAAAATCATGAATGAGACAGGAAGAATCTTATACATGGAAACAATGTTTCCTCTTTACAGGTAACACTATTTTTCTTTCAGCATAGGGTCTACAATTACTTTCTACTTCTATCACTCAGTTCAACCTGAACAACCTTATCCCAAAATTTCGTTTGACAACCTGTGTTTGCAGTTTGTTTGGATTGATTGTTCTACACCTGCTCATGTATGCTGCTAATATATACTTTTGGAGGCGCTACCGAGTGAATTACTCCTTCATTTTTGGTTTCAAACAAGGAACCGAACTGGGCTACAGACAAGTGCTTCTTTTCAGTTTTGGAATTGCGGTACTAGCTCTATGCAGTGTGCTCTTAAACCTTGACATGGAGATGGACCCTAAAACGAAAGATTACAAGGCGTTCACAGAACTTCTCCCTCTGAATGTGCTAATAGTAAGATTCTTACAAATACTCGTTTTTTTCCCCTTTGTTCTCTCTCGTTTTCCCCTTCCACCTTCCATTTTTCGCGATTAAACTGATATTTTGCTTTCCCTGCAGTTCCTCCTCATCATATTGCTCTTGCCATTCAACATGTTTTATCGCTCGGCTCGCTTCTTCCTCCTCACATGTATCTTTCACTGTATTGCTGCTCCTCTCTACAAGGTGAAAATTGGTGGCAGACAATCACAAAATGTAGATATGGAAGCTGGATTTTTCGTACTAATTTTCTTGTAAAATTTTTCTTCTGCAGGTAACACTCCCTGATTTCTTCTTGGCAGACCAACTAACTAGCCAGGTGAGTTATCAGCCTAGGCTGTACTTCGGTAGTTCAAAAACCTGTTTTTCAGAAGTAATGGAAAGCATCATTATATTGATGCAGGTTCAATCTCTTAGAAGCCTGGAGTTCTACATTTGCTATTATGGTTGGGGAGACTATAAACACAGACAGAACACTTGCAGAGGCAACACCGTCTTCAAAACTTTCTCATTCATCGTTGCTGTGATTCCGTACTGGTCTCGCCTTCTTCAGGTTTGCAAGCAGCTAGCCTGGTTGTCTGTGTGTCTAACATGCCTAGCTTTTTAAAACTCTCAAACACAATCTTTTGATTGAAACGTGGAAGCAACGGCCACCAATAGAAATCTTATCATCAAGTTTTCCTCCTCGTTTCAGTGCCTCCGACGCCTATTTGAAGAGAAAGATCCAATGCAAGGATATAATGGATTGAAGTATTTTTTGACCATAGTAGCTGTTTGCTTGAGGACAGCTTACAGCCTTAACAAAGGAGTTAGTTGGAGAGCAATAGCATGGATTTTCTCAGCCATTGCAACAATATTTAGCACGTATTGGGATCTTGTTTTTGACTGGGGGCTACTTCAGCGTCATTCTAAGAATCGATGGCTGAGAGACAAACTCCTTGTCCCTCACAGTTCTGTGTATTTTGGAGCCATGGTACGTAGCAAAAGGAAAGAAGAGCAGAAAGGGAAAGAAGGCGACCTAAATTTGATAAATATCAACTTGTCATAGAATTAAATCGCTCCTAACAGTGACCTTCACTTGATTTACAGGTCTTGAATGTATTGCTGAGATTTGCTTGGCTGCAAACAGTATTGGACTTCAGGATTACTTCCTTGCACAAAGAAACCATGATTGCCCTTGTGGCCAGCCTTGAGATCTTTCGCCGCGGCATGTGGAATTTCTTTAGGTAACAAAAATCTTACGCGTATGTGAAAAATTCAAGATCCGTGATTAACAAGAATCTCTAAATCTTTTGGTTGAATTGTCGGTCAGGTTGGAAAATGAACATTTGAACAACGTAGGAAAATATCGCGCGTTCAAGTCTGTGCCTTTACCTTTCAACTACGTAGAAGATGATGACAGCGATGACTGAGCTACGCTGCAACATTTGACAAGGAAGAAAACAAGATGAAGCAAAATAAATAAAAGAAATCTAGCGGGGTGGCAGAGGGATCTAGATTGCATTTCTTGTAAAAATGTTACAAAAAGAGGTCTGGATTCGATACCTGTATGGAGCGTAGATTATCTTTCTGCAAATGTAGTCGTTTTCTTTGATTTACTTTCAATAAAGTCCAAGATTGTAAAGCAATGCCATCCATGATTGTCAAAATGACATCTTTTCCATTTTATATTAAAGTGGACCAATTCTTTCCGCGTCGGAAGCTGTACGGATAGTATATTTAGCAAGTCGCATGCGAAGGTACTTGTCGGTTTTCCACAAACGGCAGCTCTGATAAATTCAAATCATGAAGGCTCTTCTTTCCACGGACCTTCAGCTAGCTACGGTAACTTTTCACTCATCTTCAAATTCGTGTCCTCTCTTTTACATCTCCCTTTCATACCCTCCTTATCAATCTAAACATCTGAAAAAGCCTTCGCCGCCAGTGCTCGAGAGATAATCCATTGCGGGCAAGAGAACAAATCAGAGATCCGTTGAAGTAGATTCTCATGTCATGATTCTTCAAGGCATTGATAAACTTTGAACCCTTTTCATATCTTGCTCTTTGAAATGTACCACAAGAGAAGATGAACTCTGAAGCCTTTTCATATCCTCGAGGAGCCTTAAAGAACAAATTAATAAATCTAATCAATTACTGCTTTTCAATTTGTAAAAACAATTTTTCATCCTCACCACTTTTCAGGCGAACTGTTTCTTCAAATTGCCGCGAGTATATGTGGTTAGGGTAGCTTAATCCCGCTTATTTTAGAAAAGGCACCATTCCCCGTCAAGGAAATCAGAAGGTGTTGGCAGTGCACATCATCCTCAAAGCAATATCATTTCCTCATGGAAGTAAAGTCGAATACAATGATTGCTCATCTTCATGATCAGTCATTCTTGTTGATCAACAGAATAAAGTCGTATTTGATGCTTAGTCATCCTTGTCAGCATCGGTATCATAGTAAGTGAAAGGAAGAGGGACTGACTTGAATGCTCGATACTTGCCAACGTTGTTCAAGTGCTCATTCTCCAACCTGATGGAATTTGACCCATTTCTCAAAGCACGAATTACACATTAAAAATCACTGGAGAAGACTTCACTTAAGACAATTTTTTAGCCCGCTAAGGTGTCAAGACTTGTATCATTGTATTCTACAGGCAACTTCCATTACCACAGTGCTTTAGCGACAGACAGGTGTTGGGACAGTTTAGAGGAACACAGGAGAACTCAAATGATTTAGAGTTTAATTCTTGATCCTTAGTAAATGGAGTTGGCTACTAAAATTAGTTTTTATCCAGAGCCATATCAATTAGTGAATAGATGATACATGAACTCGACGAATGCCTATCATAATATCAAGAGTGACAAGTATCTAACCATCTAGTAGGTGATCGAGTGGTAAGAGTTTGGGATCAAGAGATTTGCTTCCCTTGTGGTTTTAAGTTCAAGTCATGTGGTTGTTAATATGATGATCACTAGAGGTTTAATTGGTCGTTAATTTCAAGACCCATAGAATTAATCGAGGTACGCACAAGTTAACCCGGATATGCACGTTAATAAAAAAAAAGAAAAAAAAAAGAGAGTGACTCTTACCTGAAGAAGCTCCAAATACCGCGGCGGATTATCTCTAGGCATGAAATTGTAGTTAACGCGGCCATTTTGTGAATACTCTGCAAATTAAATTCTATGACCATTTGCATCCAAGCAAGCCTCAGAACTACATTCATTATCTGTGATGAAACCTCATTAACATATTGGATCAGCAGCAAGTCAGAAACTGCAAAATTATGCCACATGTTTTAGTACTTGACCTTACCATAGCTGCAAAGTAGACACTTTTATGTGAAATCACAAGTTTGTCTCTCAAAAAAGCATTCTTCGATTTTCTTCTCAAAAGCCCCCAATCTACTGCAATATCCCAGTATGTGTTCACAATTACTGCAACAGCTGAGCTGATGAATGCAAATACCATCCATGTCCTTCCCTTCTTTAGTTCATAAGCGGTTCTAATTAGAACTGCAATAATCGTCAAGAAGTATTTCAAACCATTATATCCGTGCACTGCATCTTTCTCTTCACACAATCGACGGAGACACTACAAATTATATGCATCATATGTTAGTATATTTTCTAATAGCTAGTGATTCATTTAAGAAGGCAACTTCAAACGTTTTTTCTTGTCATTTTGAATTTTAATAAAGGACTGAAATGGAATTGAAGTAAGAAGTTTAGTCAATAGAAAGGTCTTTGTCCTCGTTTTGTGCATTGGTGCGCATGGGCAGAGGGTATTCATAGTCCTTTTTGTTTGCACTGTGATTATGCAAACACAAGGTGAATGGTTAATTGGATTTGCTGCACCTCTGGTGTTTAAATCAAAGATATCACGGTTAGCAATTGCAACTAAAAAGTAAAAGCTCTCAGTTCTTTATTGCTAGTAATGTTCTAGTTTCACCAATCCCACCAACTCCAGAACAGCATGTTTTCTTTTCAGAGTTGGTCCAGGTGACTGGTTGGGAATTTGAAACACGGAACTGAAACAGAACAGTAGTCAATGGCACAATTTTATCTTGAGCAGGCAAGTTCCAAAAATTATTAGAATGGAAATTCTCAAGAGTGAACTATCACACAATGAAAAATATTTGTTGTTCAATGGCCCACTTTGATTATGAAAAAATGAGGACCTTTCCCGGTCAAAGCTGCAGCTGAGACATCATTGAAATGCTAAATTTATAGTAATCAGGAGTCTTTTCTAGTTGTCCCAGCTGCAAAACTGACATATTTAATGTGAAAATCTCATTTTATTAACTTAGTGAACTCTTATAATCCTCTCAAATAAACTGATGCCAGAACAAATGTATTCCAAGAGACTCATCGGTCCACGCACACTTTTCTCAAATGTTTGATTTGATACTTTATCACCATTAATACTATCGAAAATTATATCACAGGATGCGGCCAAAGTTTGGACATGAGAAACGAGTAGAGAAAAGAAGCGTTACCTGCAGAAGGCGGAGCCAGAATGGTACTACAGCAACAACAAAATAGAAAGCATTATAGGCACCATGGCTATGACATTTGTTTTGCCTCCTGGAGTATTCCCCTAAACCATAATAGCAAATGTACAACTCGATACTTCTTATTGCTTGGACCTGAGGGGTCAAACAGAGGAAAACATACCATCAAAATGTAAGAATTGTAACGTTTACTCATCGTTGCATGAAATTTTTCTGTAAGACATTAACCTGGCTGGTAACGTGGTCTGCCAAGAAAAAATCTGCAAGTCTAACCTGCAAACGTTTTCTGTCAAGAAACTTTTCCATCTCACCTTTAGTTATATCATCTATTTATTGATGTTTAAAGCCTTTTAACTTTGTTTACCTTGTAAAGCGGCGCACAAATACAGCGAAACAAACACTGAACAAAGAAGAAACGACTTGAACGATATATGATGTTGAAAGGGCAGAAGATGATGGCAAGAACAACCTATATACAGAAATACGTGTATGGAGTTATACAAACTTTAAGTCTTCAAACTATTATCCCGTTTACAATGAAACCATAGTGTAATGCAAAATATCAAGTAATTTCCTAGGAGCAGTAGTTTGTCCGCTACATCTCGTGTAGAACATTTTAATAAAAGAAGCTGTAGCTTCTAGTAGAATCTTACGGTGACTAAGCCCAAAGGAACGAGTTCTGTGATTGTTCTGTAATTTGAAGCTTTAGAACCCAAATCCAAGTGTAAATTTGCCAGGAAGCTGGATAGTGCAAGTACTGCAAGACCAGTGCCCAAAAGGAAAACGTCTCGATGTCCCAGCTCAGTTCCTTGCTTGAAACCAAATATAAATGGGTAATTGACCCGATACTGCCTCCAGAAGTATATGTTTGCCGAATAAATGAGTATATGCAGGACTATAAAAGCAAACAAGCTGCATAAAAACATAGCCTGGCTAAATATTTCTCGAAAATTTTAATCTGATCGGTTAAAAATGTAAATCTTCATGGAGGTTTATGGCTTGCACTTGCCTGTAAAGTGGGAAAATGTTGACCATGTATGAGGCACCTTCAGCCTTATCCATAAGCTTTCGAGCTTCTATTCTCAAAACAACAGCAATCAGAAGTGCAATTGAGCAACCAGAAAAGAATCCTGAAAATAACAGCAAGAAATCTGAATAAATCAGTGCAGGCCACAGAACCATGACACCTAGTCCAAGATGTCACCCCAACCTTGCAAATCCATTACAAACTCAATGTCATCTTGGTACATAGGTATGATGTGACATCTTTCAGTTACTACTGTTTACTTGCCTGAAAAGAATGTTACACTGTGCTTTACCCTTTTTGCTTTTGGCCGCAAAGAGTCCATACCTTCCCTCCGATTTGAGTTTGCAAAATGCTTGATGAAGGTAGCCTCCACCCTTTCAAGGAGACCATTCACCTATAATAACTCAAGATCATCAACTAGTTTGCAGTCCCCCCCCCCCCCCCCTATCAAATAGTTTTCCAGATTGTTGGAGAAGAAAAGATGTTCTTATAGAGAGAGACTTTGCTAAATTCAGAATTTGAACTGGGAGAACACTGATTTAATTGAAATGTAGCTCAAGTGCAGGGGAAATATTTTGTTCATTGTCAATGTGTAAAATGAAAACAAGTATCCTAAATACAATATGTCCAACTTCTGTGATCTTACAACTGGAAGATGGATGAAACAACAACGTACCTCATCAGAGTTGCCGAGGCAGGAGTTGTCCACTGTTTTCATGTATGATCTAGAAGCTCTCCTTGATGAGATCTGAACTATTGCGAATAAATCATTAAGAAGAGGAATTTAAGCAAGAATATAGTTTAAAACTGCTGAGAATATGTTTTCCCGCCTCCCGCCTTCCAATCCCCTTAAATAGAACAGAAAAAGAAAAATGCAGAACGAAATTCTTCCTCTTGACCTGTGGTCAATGTAGGTTGATAAGTACTTGGAAATGTGGAAATGTAAGAGAAGATTAAATCCTTTTAGGTAAAATTCTTGACCTTTTCATACTTCTTCATGATCTTTGAAAATGCTGCAAGGTTCATATAACTGGTTCGACCATTTGCAAAACAAATAAACACACAATAAGTAGAAAAACATCATTCAAGAGTAGAATTTGTGCAAATCATTGAAAAACTTCCACCTGTAGTGCTTTAGAAGAACAAGTTTCTGGTAGAATTCGATTAGTGCAACTCTCAGTCGCTCTTCAACTTTCTTCAGTTCCTCTTTCTTGAAGCTCAGCTCTTCTTCTTTTGAGTCCTTAAAGACACCTTTTATGGTTGCTAGTGGAGATTTAAAAGTGTTGTTAATCTTCACGCGCTCAAGGATTTTCAAAGGATCTTCGTTGTAGTCAGTGAGGTTGTCCTTCTCTTGGTGAGCATTACCATGATCTTTGGCTTGCACTTCAATTACTTCTGGACCACGAGTAGACTCTTCTTGGTTACAATCAGTTCTTCTATCCAGTTCACTGGTCAATTCCATATGCTCCCTTCCTGCATATTGGCACAAAATTAGAAATCTAAACTTCTCAAGGGTAGGAAGTTATTGTAACTGTGATCACAGGATCAGAGATGCATCACCACTCTGTTCATAAGAGGATTTCTCCAGCTGAAAATCGTTACTAATCTCAACTCCGTGTTCAATATTCATATCCTCCACTCCTGCAAATAATATTGCACATAATACTGAACTACATACCTTATTAGAATTATATTTGAATTTGCGAAGTGTCATAATGATTTGAGTCATATAGATAACTTAGATATAATTTCAAATCCAAGATCACAATATCTTGGTCCGTCGATAAACTCAGTCAAGATTTTAAACTCAGGCTACCAAAAATCCTTCAGTTATTAGCTACTTCCCAAATTCTGCTCTTTAACCAACTCAAAACAACTAAAATAATTCTGGTTTGTTTTTCTGATCTCTCAAAGGCTTCTTTGAAACTCAACTACCACCGTGTATGTGCTCTCATACCTGAAGTTGTATCTCTGCTTGGACTCTTCAAGGGGTTTGTGGTAGCGACACCAGTTGTATCACTTTTCCTCGCATCAGAGCCGTCAAAATGAGGGTTATCCACCTTGATCCGCAAGGCAATCAAGGCATCCATTTGCTTATTCAGCAAAGATGCTTCATGCTTCATCTCCTCGGACTTATCCTTGTAAAATGTGTTAACGTTGTTGAGTTCTTCATCAAGTTTCTTAAAGAACTTCCCCTCTATTTCGCCTCCTTCTTCAGACTCCCTCAGGAACTCAGTCTTATAATATAACTTTCTAGAACCCTCTTCAGGCGACGCGTTAACATCTATAACTTGGTCCTCAATATCGCCTTTACTGGAGAGATTGGTAGATTGCGGGTTTAGTCCACTGAAGTGTCTATGCGAAGTTAATTTGTGCTGCATTGCTGCTCTCAAAGGTGTCGAGGGCTGCCTGCTTTGCTTGTACTGCAAGATCTCTCCCAATATTCTTTTAAGACCATTATAATCCATATAAGCACCAGTCCATTCTGGCACCTTTTGTTGCTTGAAATGCTTTCCGAACTTCATCTTTCGCTGATCTCTTCCAAATCCACCTTCACTTTCTTAATTATCTGTATTCGAAATTCAGCAAAACAGATTTAGGAAGAAGAAGAAGAAGAAACTTTCTGGATTTATCTCTTAGCTTTAGATTGGCTAAACATAAATTAGTGAAGAATTACAAACTGATTCGACAACAATTGAAACACATTCGTTGATTACTTCAAGAAACAATCAAGATAAGCTAGCTAGCCAAAATAGTTTCTGAAAAAAAAAACAGCAGAGAGAGAGAGAGAGAGATTGAATACTATTAGTTGATAATTACCTTTCTATCTTTTGATGAAACAAGAATGAAGCCGGATGGAATTTTCCAGACTCAGCATCAACACTGCCATTGAAGATTTCTTAAGTGTGTACATCTCTATCTCGATCTCTCTCTTCATGCAGAGGTGCCATCTTATAGGTGCCCTATAAAAGCTGCCCTCTGTTACACTCAAGTTAGTTATGCTAAAAAAATCCGATGCTCCAAATACCAATGCACTCGTCTTGTTTCAAGCGATCAGACCCGTGATTTTGAAATACAGTGGACGCGACCTCACATGATTGGCTAAAACCAAAGCGGAGAATGTATGAAGCATACACATGGAACAGAACCCCTTAGTATATTATTATATTATTTCGGTGCAGTATGGTTTCCGCTAGTGGCTTGACACGTGTATTTTGCGGCTCGCTTAGAATGTGAAACGTCTCTTAAGAGGGAGAACGGTGCTGCAGTCGGGAGCATTTTTCGACCGTTTTGCTTTGAGGAGAAATACATGTCAGAGATTGAGATAACTCCAGTCAATCTTCTTAGATGCAGCAGCTGCCTTGCATGTGTTGTATGGTGTGTACAGGATTATATCTCCCTTGAATTGCTCTTTGGGTGTGTGTGTGTGTAAAATTAATTTTTAACTGTGAATGTTAATACAGCTAAAGTATACCTTCATAAATTTTCAGAACTTCTGAAATTAACGACCATATAAATTTTTAATAACTCTGAGATTTATAACATTTAAATTGCTACTATATTTATTTTAATGTGTGCTAGGTCAATCCTACACATTTCTACTATGTGCTAACTGTTATTGATATATTTTTATTTTTTTGGCTTGATTTTTACCTTCTTTGTGCTTGTTTGTGCTATTATTATTATACATATATAAAGTTAAAACATGTGGGGAAATCACTGTTCATCAAGACTCATTGCATTATGGATTGTAATAGTGCTAAAAAGGACACTGTTCACCAAGACTCATTACACTATGGATTGTACAATTTGTGGGGGCATTATGTGCTGTAGCCCCAAGCACAGACACTTGGCCCAAGGGCAGTCCATTCTTAGCCACAAAAGTTCCAAGGCTGTAGGGGGAGGGGTTGTGCCCCAGGTTGCGGACACTTGACGCTTGGGTTGTCATACCCTGTGCCGAGGCCATACCCGCGAGCTGGTTGTCCAACCTAGCTAGCGGGGTCTGCTGGTAAGACCCTTTTAAGTTGGGTCAAGCGTCGAAACCCAACTATCTTGGATCTGGACGCAAACCTCAAACCCAAAATAAACACTCACAGGCCTGGCCACGAAAAGAACTAAACCTCAACCCTATTGGGTCCGGTCACGAACTCATCCCCCTACCGTCTTAGCTCATGACAGCAAAGAACCCACACCCAAACGCTCTTGGGTCCGGACATGGACCCAGCCCCCAGCCCCCTTAGGTCCGCACTCCAACCCTACCCCAACCCCTTTGGGGTCCAAACTGGGAAGGACCTAGACCCTTTATGTCCGGACATGGACCCAACCCCCTACCCCATTGGGTTTGCACTCTGACCCATACCCAACCAATTTGGGTTACGGATAAGGAAGGGCCCACACCCAAACCCATTTGGGTCATGACTAAAGCCTGAGTGGCTATGGTAGCCCCAACGCCACGTGGCGCTGGTTAGCCCAACGCCACATGGTGCAAGGGCAACCCAAATGCTAGGTTTCCGCTTCTCATTGTTATTATAATATTATTACTTATAATAAAAATTCTAATATTCATACCACAAATCATAATATATTTAGTATTCATACTATTAATTATAAATAGAATAATAATATTTATAGCACAAATAATTCTATTTTTTATATTAATATTGTAAATTTTAATAAAAATAATAATATTGTTAATGCAAATACTATTCATTATAATAAAATAATAATATTTGTAACACCAATTATACTATTTTTAAGAGTAATATTTTGAATTATAAGGAAAATTAAAATATTTATAACACAAATTATACTATTTTTACTATTAATACTTTTAATTATAATAAAAATTAAAATATTTATAACATAAATAATACTATTTTTTATATTAACACAGCCACCCCCATCGCCACGTGGCGCTAGAGCAGTGCAAGACCCATTGAGCCAGGGTTATGATGCTAGACCTAAGACAATCGAGCCCTATCTCAGACCCAAGATCATCAGGCCATTTGCCATGACCCAAATGTGTTGGCTCACCCTAAGCCACCCCTTATCGCCATGTGGTGTTCGGGTCTGTACGTGGGGTTGGTGCCCCCTGGCTCACCCAAGCTCTCCCAAGCGCCACATGGCAGACCCGAGCACCACCTGGCGCTTGGGCCATGGCAAAAGGCCAATTGGCTATTACAGCCCCAATAACACGTGGCTCTCGGTTAGCCCCAGCGCCACATGGCGCACGAGCAATCCAAACGCCAGGTTTTCGCTTCTTATTATTATTATAGTATTATTACTTCTAATAAAAATATTAATATTTATACCACAACTGATAATATTTTTAATATTCTTGCTATTAATTATAAATAAAATAATAATATTCATATAAAAATAGTATTATTTGAACTATAAATATTATTATTTAACGCAAATACTATTCATTATAATAAAATAATAATATTGGTAACACCAATTATACTATTTTTAAGAGTAATACTTTTAATTGTAAGAAAAATTAAAATATTTATAACACAAATTATACTATTTTTGATATGAATACTTTTAATTAAAATAAAAATAAAAATATTTATAACACAAATAATACTATTTTTTATAGTAATACTTTTAATTATAATAAAAATTAACATATGTAAAATCCTTCATCAAGACCCAATAGAAATGGGTCATGCAAGACCTATTGGGCTGGGGTTATAACGCCGGACCCCAGACAATCGGGTCCTGCCTTAGACCCCAGATAATCGAGCCCTTTGCCATGATCCAAATGTGTTGGCTCAACCCAAGACCCCATCGCCATGTGGAGCTCGGGTTTGTACGTGGGGTTGGCGCGCCCTAGCTCACCCAAGCACTCTCAAGCGCAACATGGCGCTCGGTTCTGATTGATAGGGAAGGGTCGTCTTATCGCCACGTGGTGCTAGGGCAGTGCAAAACCCATTGAGCTGGGGTATAACGCCAGACCCAAGACAATCAAGCCCTACCTTAGATCCAAGATAATCGGTGGGGTTGGTCCATAACCCAAATGTGCTGGCTCACCCTAAGCCAGCCTCATCGCAACGTGGCGCTTAGGTGGGGTTGGCGTGCCCTGGCTCACCCAAGCACTCCTAAAAGTCACTTGGCGCTCGATTTTGATTGCTATGGAAGGGTTGCCCTAGCGCCACGCGGCGCAAGGTCAGACCAGACGCCACGTGGCGCTAGGGCAGATCAAACGCCAGGTATCCGCTTCGTATTGTTATTATAATATTATTACTTATAATAAAAATATTATGATTTGTCTTATAATTATTTTTATTTTTATTATGATTAAAAGTATTAATATTAAAAATTATATTGTTTGTTATAATTATTTTTATTTTTGTTTTTATTATAATTAAAAGTATGTGGGTCTGGACGCGTCCACGCCCACTCGTCCACACCCACCCCGAAGTTGGGTCTGGACGCTTCCCCGCCCAATCCCAAGTTGGGTCTTTCTTTATAAAAAAAAACTATGGATTGATACAAATCATTCTATTTAGTCTTTAAGTTTTTGAACACCAACACAATTTTTTTTTCATCATGGAATATTAGCTTAATCATATCTTTAGGTTTTATTACTTATCTAACATTGATTTGAAATTATAACACTATCAAACATATTTATTTTATAACTCGTGACAGCGCGCGAGCATATCATCTCATCATAAATATTTATTTTAGCTAATAAGAAAATTGGGCGACTCGGGAAACTTTCTTGCCTTCTCTATCTTGAGTTCAGCCCAGCCCTGCCTTTAAGAATCATCAACTCTCAACATCCTTGCAAGGTTTGTGCGTTGTGAACAGTCAACGGTGACATCAAATCGCTCTTTTAAGAAACTAATCACTTTCAATTTTAAAAGTGTATGGAATTGTCAAGATTTTAGATTTTAGAAGACGAAAAACACGGTATAGAAGGGTTCAAAATTTTTGGATATGGAATGCTTTCACTTTAAATATGAACATTACCAAAATATTAAAAGATCCAAAACTTTTCTTATTATTAAGCTAGGCCCTAGATCCCCACTCCAAATAACATTAGTTCATGTCCCAATTTTACTATAAATAAGCCCACATGTCTGGTTAGATTAATTATTCCAGCTACGTGTCATCATTAAAACGTGTGGGCCTGCCTCTGTTTCTTCTCCTTCCTTCCTTCCATCTGCAGCCATGACATAAAAAAGAAAAACAAGAATATGCAGTAACGACTAGATCCAGAGATCGGAGAGCCAAAATTGCCCAGTCTGGATTTTTGGCGGGGTCGAACTGGTATTCCGCCACCATATCCGTGTTGTGCCATGTCGACAGGGGTACGTCGGGGAAAACCAAAGAGTCCAAGCATCACAGATGAAAGCACACACTTGACTCAAGAGCTACATGCATGTTCAAAAAAGAAAGGAAATAAATGCACATGCATTTATACAAGCTGTGTGAAGGTCTTTGCCTTCGTACTGATCCATTGGCCACAATACCGCATGAAGTCTACATATTGGATTTTTTTCCCCTACTCTTTTTCCTCCCTTCGCTTCACATTGTGTATATTAATATCTCTTTCAATAGGGAAGGTAAATTTTCTCATAAAAGATTTAAGAGGGGAAAAATGTAAAAGAACAACTAACACAATGCATTCCACATCCCACAAGAAAACCATTTATTCAAGTTCTTAACAGCTACATAAATTTCAACCATGGAAATAGAAATTTAAATGCTTAGCTATATAGGCTATCAAAGGAAGCCATTTCATAGCCAGTTTACTTGACCAGATTGTTTAATTATTTCGCTCGCCATTCTTCCCCCGGTCACCACTGCAACAGTAGAAGTGCGGCAGCTTAACTTGTCCACAGCTCCTGCAATCAATCAATTGCAGCACATCACTTACAAGGCATTGGCATACTGTGCTCATAGGTGAAATATTTAAGGAGCTGGAATCAAACAGGAATCAAACACAAATGCCATACTCGCAGTAGTTATGAGAATTAACAATGGGTTTGAAATTGAATAATGGATAGATAGTATATGAGATTAAAAGGTAACTAAAAATAACAGAAGTCAAAACTGAATTTATTCATTGTCATGTCCTTGTTCAAGGCTTCATGGTACGGAATTGTTTCAACTTTGTTTAATCACTTTATAAGACACTCCTTTTGTTTGAGATCACGGACATATAACATGATTAGTATAGCTCAGATCCCTTGTGACTCATTTATCTATTAACCCATAAGTTAAAATGCAAAAGAGAGAAACCACAATTCTTTCTTAGTTGCTGGATGAGCAACTTGTACTGTTAACTATTTTATTTCAATTTCTCTACGTTTATCTTTTCAGATTTATAATATAAGACTGTCAAGATTTTGCTTCATATAATGATTTCCATAAATTGCCAACAACATTGGCAAATCCTTACTTGCAGCGAATAATCACTGGTATTGGTTTCAAAGCCTTTGGCCCATTTCGTATACCTCTCTTATGGGGAGTAACCTGCATGACGATAAAGATTTAAGAATCACTACTGTACATTGAAAGAAAAAAACAAAACATAAGCATGAAAAGAAAATCAAAAACCAATTTAATGAAACATAAAAAAACACACTGGAACAGATTTCAGTGTTTAAAGCACCATATTCATGCATACGAGCAGTTACTGTCAACCTGATAATGGATATATAATGAGCTATTCATCAACAGACCTCACAACTGAAAGAAACTATACAAAATAAATTATCAAACAGCTGGGAAAATGAAATGCCTGTGGAAAAAACTCTACAGGCCAAAACATTAGATATGTTGATTGCTGAAAGCAAAATCCCCAATAAAAAGGGACAATATCTGACAATATCCAGGTCAACCTCATCACACTCTAAATACAGAACCAAAACAGTTATTGCAGCAAAATCCCCTAATACCCTTATCACATCAAATATGAAACCAAACCATAAGGAAATAAAGCAAGAGAAATAGCCATTTTCTTCTCAGTAAACATTAATTTCTCTGGCAGACTTCCGACTCATTTTAACTAGCAATCCCTAATATGTAGTTGAGTAATGCTATAGTGCAGAGAGGTTTTCCTGCAGGATTAACTTTTAGATGTGTTGGGTCATCAGGTTCCAATCGCTCTTTTTACATAGATGAAAACACAGCAGTGGGTTCTTCCCTAATGTTATACCTCGTGCTTTATGTTCTTTAATAAGTTCTCAATTTGGGCCTTTCAAGGACAAGGAAAAAAAAACTGCAGAACTTAAAATTCAGTCTTAAAATAAAACAATCTAAAATGGCAGCTCCGAATCCTCTGAACGGTTCTAATCAGACAGCAGTCTGTATATAATGTTAATACACGAATGACCGGTTTCCGAAAACTAAAACAATAATCATAAGAAGTACCGTCGCACTATTATTTCAAAATTCAATGATAAAAAAGAAAGAATTCTTAGGCTTTCAAGTCAGATAGGCATCCATTCTAAAACCCTAAACCCTAATTATCACAAAAATCATCACAGGTAGTTTAAACCTAAATCCTAAACATCAAAGAGCACGTAAAAAAATAAATCAATAAAGGCATAGTCACCGGAAAAAAGCAATCAAATGCTTAATGCTAAGAAACAGAAATGGAGCGAATAACTTTACCTTCCTTTTAGGAACAGCCATGAGTTCCATGGACCCACCAAAAGAAAAACCCGGCAACCCGAACCCAGAATTGCTACTGTTGCTGCTGGTGTCTTGGTTTGCATCGAACTCGGGTAGAGTCAATTGTGGAGACGCAATATAGCTTTCTAAGGCGCCATCCAAAGGCCGAGCCATGGCTGGAACATGGGCCCACCTCCTGATTCCTGACCTGCACCCACTGTTGCCGCCGGCAGCGCATTTTAGCATTCCCAGTCTCAACGCCATTGTTGCACGAAAGAAAAGTGATAAAAACCTTTCAGTTCTGCTTGTGTTCAAGAGCGAGCGGCGGAGATTTATTAAAACTTTATACGGTGTCGTTTCTTCTTCTTCTTCTTTGTTTTTTCTCTACTTTTATTCTAGGCTATGTTAGTTTTCATGGCATTGTTGTTGATAATATTAAATTTCTTTTCTTTCTTTCTTTTTTCTTTTTTAGAATTGATATTCAATTTCTTGGTCATACATGTGAATGAGCATTCTGGTAATTCGAAGAAAAAATTTCCAATTCATCAAATGTTTTTCCAAAATTTCCAACCTAAATTTTATTTTTTATTTTTTGAATTAGGTTTTTCCAGATTATATTTAAGAAAATTCAAAAGAACAAATCCTATTTTTTTTCGAAATAATTTGAGTCTTTTTTACCCAATAAACTTTAGATAGTCTGAGCTTTAGACAATTTTCTTGTATATTAATTAAAAAATATCTCAAGTGATTTAGGGTACCTCGGAATTGTTTTCCCTTTACTCAATTTTTTTGAAATTTATTTTGGAGAATTACCTGAATTTTCCATTCTCTTAGAATTTTCAAAAAAAAAAAAAAACTGAATTATCTAAAAAAAATCATATAATTAAAAAAAAATGAACAGTACTTGCTCCTGGTCACACTTTAAATAATAAAATTTTGACCTTGAATATTCTTACTTTATTTATGTATATTCAAGGAGAGCAATGCATGTTTTTTTTTATTTTCTTGAGATAGAAATATAATTTCTTGAGATTTTTTTTTTATTTTCAGGATAGAAATATAAAGTTATTTTTTTTTTTATTATTGGATCCTTGATTTTCTATACATTTAATTTTCCAAATTAGTTAGGATATATGTGTGTGCTTGTGTGCTATTTTTTTATGTCAAACATTTCAAAATTACAACCAAACAATGCGAATAAAAGAAAATTCAACAAACAAGTTTTTTCCTCCACATTGTATGCTTTAGGTCCGATTTAAACTTGTAAAATTTCATAAAATATTCTACAAATAATAATTTATTCACAATATTTTTCAATTATTTCAATTATTATCACCATCATCATCTCACCATGATCCTTTTTTTCACTATCACCATTATTCAAACTAAAAGGCCTAGCAAGATCAAACCACATATTATCATACTATTACTTTCTTTTTTATTATTATTAATTTTTTTTTTCCATCGTAACTATATCATTATCATCTCTTTCATTAGAATCTTACCATCAATTTTCTTTTATCAGTAATATTGAAAAATATTTTATATATAAAATATTCTATAAAAAAATAAATTTTAAGCCAAACATCAAATTACACAAAAATTATTTTATAGTAAAATATTTTCCTCAAAACAAACCAACCTTGAAAACCAAATAATTTTCCTTCGGACGACTCCCTTGAGATGTTCCTAGTTTGGGTTGGATGCTATTTTCGGTCTGCCCCTTTTGACCTTTCCGCCATCTGCCGACTACGTGGTGAATGTGTAAATAAATACGTTTTAAGTTTTACCCTGCGGAAAACGAAATGAACCTCTCTTTCTATATAGCATAGCACCCTCTTTCAAGAGAGACAACCCTCTCCCCGTTCTTCTCTTCGCAGTGAGGTGAAAATCGAAACTTCAGAGATGCAGAATTGAATTGAATTGAATGGATCTGAATTCTTCCACAAGGAGGCGATCACCACCGTCGGAGGACACAGATCAACAGCTAGCCCAAAACTCAAAAATGCAAGCGAAGAGATTTGGATCCAATGCGATCACGTTCACCCAGATCTTTGCTTATTGCTTGGTAGCTTTGCCAATAATATTCGCAATATCATTGATCTTTAGACACCCGTCGTCTGATCGAACGATGGGGTTCGCGGATGCTAGAGTTCTTGAAAACAGAGGAGTCAAGCAGAATGCCACGCCAATTGGAGCAGGCGGTGAGTTCACATTTGGAAATTGAGTTTTTAATTTAAACCATTTCGAGGTTTCTTAATTGCCAGGATTGTTTGATTTATTCGAATTCATGACTTGGGACCTGGTTTGAAAACTGTCGTGCTAGCTTTAGTGATCCGTGATTTGATACATTGGATGATTGCATTATTGTTTTTTTAATTGTAATTATAGCTATCTAATTGATTAGGAGAAAACGCGGTTTCTAACTGTAATTGCGTTAGTTAAGGATCTGAATTTACCTTCTTTGTCAAAGCAAGAACGCCCTGGTCTTTTTTTCGTGGACCACAGCTCTCTTCTACAATTACTGTTACTGCTGCATTTCAAATTGAAGATTCAATATCCGTGTAGAAAGTCTACGCATATATTATTCAGTTTACTACCCAGTAAAGGATCGGAATTATATGTCTTGCTCAGTTGTTATAACTTCCCTTTTCTTCTCTGATTCGTTAGGCTCGGAGGGCGTGTTTCAGCACGCTGACAAGTATAATGGCAAACTGCTTGGAGGGCTTCTTGCGGATGGGTTTGACGAAGCTGCTTGCACGAGTAGGTACAGTTCATTTTTATATCGCAAAATTTCTCTCCATAAGCCTTCATCAAATCTCATTTCGAGACTCAGAAGCTACGAGGATCTTCATAAACGTTGTGGACCAAATACTCAATCCTACAATAAAGCCTTGGAACAACTCAAGTCTGGCAACAAAATAGGTTTGACTGACTGTAATTATATTGTGTGGATATCTTTTAGCGGCTTGGGCAACAGGATATTATCCCTAGCTTCAACATTTCTTTATGCTCTCCTGACAAATAGAGTCCTGCTTGTTGACCAAGGAAAGGACATGGCAGATCTCTTCTGTGATCCGTTTCCTGATAAATCTTGGTTGCTGCCCGGGGACTTCCCTCTCATTGATCAGTTCGACAGCTTTAATCAGAATTCCCCTCACTGTCATGGGAATATGCTAAAGAATAATGCCATAAACTCTTCAGCAATGTCAAAACCATCATATTTATACCTCCATTTAGTTCATGATTATGGCGATCATGATAAGCTTTTCTTCTGTGATGGAGAACAGTCTTTTCTTGAAAATGTCCCTTGGTTGATCATGAAAACAGATAACTACTATGTTCCTTCACTTTTCTTGATTCCATCTTTCGAGACAGAACTGAGCAACTTGTTTCCTGAAAAAGGAACTGTTTTCCACCACCTCGGACGGTACCTTTTCCACCCTTCAAATCATGTGTGGGGACTAATAACAAGGTATTATCGAACTTACTTAGCCAAGGCTGATGAGAGAATTGGCATTCAGATAAGAACTTTTGATTCAAGACGTGGCCCCTTTAAACACGTCATGGATCAAATTTTAGCTTGTACTTTGAAAGAGAAGTTATTGCCTGCAGTAGACATGCAAGACTCCGTTGTCAATCCTTCTGAAAATGCCAAATTGAAGGCGGTTCTGGTGACATCCTTGCTTTCAGGGTATTCTGAAGATTTAAGGAACATGTACTGGGAACATCCAACCATGACTGGGGAAGTCGTTGGAGTCTACCAGCCTAGCCATGAGGAGTTTCAACAAACAGAAAAGCAGATGCACAACAGAAAAGCCTGGGCAGAAATGTACCTTCTCAGTTTGACTGATGTCTTGGTCACAAGTGCATGGTCAACATTTGGCTATGTGGCTCAAGGTCTTGGAGGTTTGAGGCCATGGATCCTGTACAAGACCGAAAATGATACAGCCCCCGATCCCGCTTGTCGCCGGGCCATGTCGATGGATCCTTGTTTTCATGCTCCTCCCTTTTATGACTGCAAGGCTAAGAAAGGAATTGATACAGGTACACTTGTTCCTCATGTGAGACACTGTGAGGATATCAGCTGGGGTCTAAAGGTGGTTGATGATCATGATGACTTATAGTTTCGGTTGTTATTTTTCGTTAGTTCACCAATTTTGCATAGAGTTTTAGATGTAGAATGTAATGAATTTTCAAATGAATTATGCTCGGAGAGCTTTGATGTGATTTTCTTGCTGTGAAGTACCTGTTAACAAGGCGAGTAAAGGTGTTTGTGTTAAAGGCAGACTTCCTTTCATCAATGACCCGCCGTTCAACTGAAATTATTGTCTTTATTCCTCATAAGAGGTATTTAGTTTGCATTTTTTATTATTTTTGTAACTGGAAATTTAGGAGAGTCGACCCCCACAGTGAACTGCTGTCAGTGAGTTTTCCGTTTAACAAAATTTCCGTACTTCGATCGATACTCAAACATTGTTACTATCCACGTCGCTTACAAATTTTCATGAGGTACGAGATTTAGATGGGTGAGTGTGTTTGGATTTATTTAAAGCACGGTGGTTTGCAAATTGATGTTTCCGAGAAAAAAGAATTGCAATGTGAGTAACAAGGATTAGGCGAGGGAGAGATCCAAGGTTGTTGCAAGGGATCGGTGAATATACAAAAGCAGATTCGCATGCTCTTAATCCGCACTACAGTGGCAGGCATTATTTGTTTTCATTGACTTATTTAACTAGCTTTTATGCTAGGCACAGAAGACCATTTGCCAAAACAGCAACATGCTCTCTTTGTTCGACACAAGAAAAACGTACGACTGACCGCAATTGATGGAGATATTGGGCTCAGGCAGAGATCACCCTCACTGCAAGCATTAGCATTGTAATTTATGGAAACTACAATTGATAGTAACCCCTGCTATCCCGGCGAGAATTAACATGGCAAAGCTCTTCTCCAGCATACCTGCTCCTGGCCCCGTCCCACTGTCCTCCCAACACCCGCAAAAGATAAGAAATATTCTGGCCTCAATTACACATGCAAAGAGGTTGATATGTCACAAAATCACTAGATATCGTATCCGCAATAATACTTTTGGGTTCTACCTGTCCACTCATCGCCTCTGGCTGGGCTTCAGGCCGGCAAGTGGACAGAGAATGACCCGTCTTCTTCATCTTAATAAATTCATTTCATTAGTCACAGAAAAAGCGAAAGAGCCATTATGTTCACAGCAACAAAAAGTGTCTAAACACAAATTTAATATCGCACAAGCCACTGGTCCAAGACTTCTCCATCAGAAGGGCAGCTCGATTAATTCTTCCTCCCTTCACACAATATTACGTGATACCCATGTCTGCACCAAATCAGAACTAGTCATGGTATAGAAGCTAGCAAATTTGCATGCAATCAGAGTTTAACGAAAGACAATCCTGAATCTTAAACCAGGAAAATGTAGTGAAGATAAAATCTACGAAAACACACCAGCACCAATGCAAGATCACAATGTTATGTCACAGGCACAACTATAAAATCAAAGGGAGGTGATAAAAATAGCATATGCTGTTGTCAGCAGGGGCAATATCAGAATATAATCAGGATTATAGCAAGGTAGCATCATTTTTGTCAATGGAATACTATGCAGTAAGTTAAATCCTGAATGTTTCATGGACAATTTGGACATGAATGTGAACGCTTCTCTCTCCTAGGATCCTTCTTGTTTACATGGAATCACGTGTTAAGGTAACATGATTTCCAAGTGTTTGGTGCAACTATATGACTTTCCATATTTAGTCGCGTTCTCGACTAGTTTTGAATGTGATTCTCCTTTTAATAGATAGAAAAAAACAAAAGGGATTATTTGTCCAACATGAAACTTTCACGACATGCATGAATATCAGTATTGCTATTTATTCTCAAAATTCTGTCATGCTTTGTGGTGACGGATAATCTGCATATAAAGGCATAGAGACACAGCCGCAGAGCAAGCTGCAGTCAAAATGATTCTAGAAGTAGAGAGGATTGGATAATCAGAAAAAGTTATTACATACGTTGACTTGAATGGCGCACTTGTAGCTCCAATTTGAGTGGCAAATGCCACATCTTGAAAGGGACCCGCCATCTTTCCTCGAGGGAACCATCCAAGGTCTCCGCCTTTCTTTCCTGATGGACACTCTGAGTACTCGGAAGCCAACTGGAATAAAAAAGGATAAAATATTACATAAATTCAATACCAGGAAAGCAATAGGCTATACAGGCAATAACCAAACTACCAAAGCAACACCCAAGATTCCTTTAGATATTTTGCATAACCAGAAGTTCAAGCCAAATCTATCCAATTTTCCGCTTGCAATTTATCATATCAGAAGAAAATTGATCCAGATTTAAAAAAAGTCTCTTTGCTATAGAAAGAAAGGAAAATGTTGGAATATCCTCAACAGGGTAAAACATTGATTTCTGTGGATACTCGATGCATATTCAGAAACCAAAGTCTTGCAAGAAAAAGATCATAACTAGTGAGTTTACCTTTGCAAACTCAGCTGGAGGAACCTTGTCACCATTGCTTAGCCAACCATCCTGCAACTTCTGGTATGCCTCATTGATCTTGCCTTGCTTCTCACATAATATATGCCTCGCTGAAATAAACAATTAAAGGCAATTTAAGAATCTCAGAAACTGGAGGACTGATAGATCACGTGTAAGGGATATAATAATTGAATGTGTGTCCCCTTGAACAAAGCCAAGCTCATGTTGACAAGTAAAACATGAAACAGGTACATAGTTTGATGCATAGTGTATAAGCATGCCATCCTGAGCACAAATTTCTAATCCAGGGAATCCAAAATCTATCTTCTGCAATCAAGTTTCTGAACAGCGGTCTTCAAACAATAACATTGAAAAAAACAACTTTCTAATGGATTGTAAGAGATCAAATTTCACTTTTAAACCAAAAAGAAAAATAAAATAAAAAACCCATTGGTAGAGCATAAAACAAAAACCTTTGACATAAGTGCAAGTGCCGAGCCCATCTGAAGCCTTTCCAGATTTTCCTTTCCCCTTGGAAGCATTTTCATCACTCCCACCCGCTGCCTGCTTTCCCTTACCCTTTCCCTTCGCTCCAGCGTCTTTTGTCTTCGAGTCCTTTCCCATTTTAGCTTACAATCCTAAACCAATGATCGATCATGAGATACAGGACTCGTTACATAAAAATCAACAAACTAAAGAACGGTATCTAAAAGAAAAATTAAATAGCAGTAAATTAAAACCACAGTATTTAATAATAGATGTGCAAATTGACAACCCCCAAGTTCAAAAGAAGGAAAGAAAGGAGTTTAGCCAGTAATAATAAGACCCCGTGTGGAAATTATAAGCAACGAGTATCAAATCTTGCTGATCAATACACAGAATCTCACGCAATCATAACGGCAATACATCCGAAATTAGAAGACAATCATAAAAATTGAAAAACAAAAACCAAGACTTTTAAACTTTTGATTACAGTTATTGATACTCTATTAAAAGAACATGAACCCAACTGATTATTAGACGACTTCTACTACGCCTGACCTGAGTTCTGATTTCTGAGTTCTACCTTGGAATGGGGCGTAGGTAAGTTCGGGGCTTCGGGAAGGAAAGTAACCACAAACTTGGAGATAATAACAAGTTTGTCCGCGTTGAATCAGTTGGTGAACCAGTCAGCCCAAAGTCAGTATAATAGAAGAGCCCAATTTTGTTAATGTAATTCAAGGGCCCATGAGACTATTCACCGATCCATATTTTATTCTCTCCCAGTCTACAAGAAATGTTATAAATTAAATTCTTGCTTCTCTTAATTTTTTAAAGTAAAAAATTATATATGATTTTTTTAAATATATTTATATAAGTGAAAACTATGTATGTTTATAAATAAAAAAACTATAAACAATAGCTAAAAATAAAAAAAAACAATTAAACATATAAAGGAAAAAAGGTAAAAATCTACCTAATAAACCGGAAACAAAAAAATATACTTAATTTGTGTTATTTTTAAAGTTTAAAGATGAAATTTAAAATTTTTGACATGCCATTTAT
>Ga0325410_1000538_pt1 | contig 39802 bp, 28 predicted proteins | sample PopdelMetagenome_16_FD_206182 | JGI IMG/M metagenome (GOLD analysis project Ga0325410, IMG submission 206182) | Populus deltoides microbial communities from Bellville, Georgia, United States - Xylem-PdIQD-R3 | ecosystem: Host-associated > Plants > Phyllosphere > Stem > Wood/Secondary xylem...
GCCCGTAATGACACTGACCGTTGCACTTCGCTCTCCATAATTATTTTTCGCACTTGATCCCTCCTCGAGAAAATGAGCTACAAGAACTTGATAAAAGTTTTGTGTCCGGTGAAATTAATGGAGATTGCAAGCATGTTACAAGTACCAACAGATCTGGGAAGCTGTGTTTAATAAGAAAAGAAAGAAATTAATCTTGTACTTGCAACTTTGTACATAGTATTGACGTATGTATTTCGTGTTATTTCAATTTTTTTTTTTTTGTCGGTTTGAGCTCCGAATGTGTGAAGCTTGCAGTTGCAACTTGCAATGTTTACACATTGGGCTTAGGTTTCTTAAGTTCTAGGAGTAATGCAGATGGGCCAAAAATTATGACCCGGATTTCCTCCGCATATGAAATTATGACGTTTGGTTTCTCATGGGAACCACTTACAGTGTGGTTGCAAGTGGTTTTTAAATAATTTTTCATACTAAAATACATGTCAATGATATTTTTTTATTTTTAAAAAATTATTTTTAACATCAGCACATCAAAACGATCCAAAACATACAGATCATATTAAATTTTAATAAAAAAAAAATTCAAAATTTTTGAAAACGCAGCCGCAACCACGTGCCCAAACGAGCCCTTAATTGAATGATGCTCATCGGGTAAAGTTTGGATGAGGTTTGACCAATTTACTAAAATCTAGTCCAAATCAATTAGGTTTTATTAGACTAATATCTTTTTATGATTTAACTTGATATTGATCGGATCAGACTCTAGGTTGCAGATTTTCCGAACCAACATGTCAGGTGGGCTAGGTTGGTGCCCGTTTGGCACTGCGGCAGCGGCTGCGGCAGAAAACAAAAGCTGAATTAAGGTGTTTGGTTAATCCAAACTTCACATTTTTTTGTATGGGTCCCGCCTAATAATTGAGGTCGAACCTCAGCTCATGAGAAGCAGGTTTTGTGCCCGTTTGGCACTGCGGCAGCGGCAGCGGCTGCGGCAGAAAACAAAAGCTGAATTAAGGTGTTTGGTTAATCCAAACTTCACATTTTTTTGTATGGGTCCCGCCTAATAATTGAGGTCGAACCTCAGCTCATGAGAAGCAGGTTTTATCTGCTTCTCCTGCGTTCTTCTCCTCCGGTCCTGGTGAACTCTCCACTGTCCACTTAAGTGAACAGTGGAGAGTGAATTTAATTCACTCTCCACTGTTCACTTAAGTGGACAGTGGAGAGTTCCTCCACTGTTCACTTGAACAGTGGAGAATGTTTCCACTGTTAACGTGAACAGTGGAGATCAGACCCGGTCCAAAACTATAAAAATATATTGAACCGGGTCCGACTCAGTAAAAAAATATTTTTTATTTTTAATTGTGTTTTATTCAAAAAATTAGTGTTTCATATTATTCAATAACACTATATAAATTAGAATAAGATCACTTGATGACGTAATATTTGTAGAATTTGATTACAATCCTAATTTTATTTCTAATGATATTTTACCTGATGTTGTTGCACGCTTACGAAATCAATGAAACTGTAGTCCTTGTCGAATGTATTTCATACGTGATGGAATTGTAGATAGTTCAATGAAACAATATAAAATATTTTATATAAAGTATTATTTATTTCATAATGTAATAACAATAGTAAAATAAATTAAAAACATTCAATATATATATTAATTATTTTATAACCTCAATTTGAAAATCATTTTTTTAACCAAACACATTAAACTACTTTTTACTCAACCTCAGTTTTAACCACAGTTTTAACCAAACATATATTTTTTCAAACCAACCTCAACTAAAAGTACTTTTTATAAAACAATTTTTTTCAAACCACAACCACAACAGCAACCGCAATACCAAACACACTCCATCCTTTCCCTTTCTTTTAAAGGATTGATCATGAGCTTGGTGCCTAAGAATGGCATCAAGAATAGATGATGTTCTAGTCTTTGCTTGCATATAAAACTTGAGCAAAAGATCCGCTGTCTGTTTTGGATTCTTCTTGGAGGAATAAACAAGGTCATACGTTCTAGTCATCTAGAAGAAAACAACGGTGTTGCCCAATGCAGCTCCCCATCTCTGCACTAAAGTTGAAGGAAAATGGACTGACACCGCCATGATGATACATCAATCTACCTAATTAGTCTGCAAGTTTTTACAGGTTCACATCAAGGTTTATGGTCCATAAATTTGGGAATTTTTTTCTAAAATCCATTTCTGAAAGACAAAACTCAGGTTGGCCCATATGAGGTCGTGATATACTGTACAGAATTCAAAGACAATCATCCGCTCCTTGCAGGAACTTCCTGATACAGTCTAAATCAAAGGAAAATTCTGATACCACAATCATTGGTTTTGTTTCAGAGAAAATTCTTGGCAAGAAAACGGAGATCTCAGAACCCTCAAAAGTTCCCGACAACAATGCTCGCATGGGAAACTGCCCTTAGCTCGTGGCAGATAATTTCCCTTTTTTGCAGCTTGTCTCCAGAGTAGAGATAGGGCATCTCGAATAAAAACTACATATATAGTTTTCTTGAGCTCTGAAGAACATATAATATCAGCCAATCCTTTCTGCTTTCTGAATCTGTAACTGTTGCCCAAAATGAAACAAGCAGGCTCCTCCTAGACTCGCATATCCCATGTTGCCTTACGAGAGTTTCCAGCTTTGATGTCCTCCAAATAACTGTATGAACCGGTTTGTGATCATATATTTTCTACGTTTTAAATTATTTTTTCTTCTTTAGCTGCTTCTGCTCATGTTTCATTTAGGCCGCTACTGTCAAGGCTATAGAGCAATCAATAACACCATTTTTTGCGATTAAAAATATCAAATATGTAAAATTTCAGCAGCTGGGATAATCTAAACTGGCTTAATATCAAATGGTGTTTGCAAATGATATCTTGAAATGTACCATATTGTTTTTATAGCTAACTCGTGTGATCAGGCAGGTAATGCAATTGCATTCATTACTCCGATCCGAGGAACAACCTTCATCGTGCACAGATTCAAAGCTGTAAGATCACCTATTAAATGAGTTTGCAAAGACAAAGGTTTTCAGCAATGCAATATTGTAGTGGTTGTCACCAGCAATGGGGTATAATTGCAGCCGAGGAGGTGCTCGCCAGATGCCCTCATGGGAAAGATCCCTTTGCATGTTCACTGTAATTTGTGGCAGGATAAGAGTAACTAACAAAGTTAAAAAGTTTCAAGACTACAAAAGGTAAAGATTGCAAAACATGTATTTTACAGATCCAATTCTTATTGCTGAAGATCCCACCTTGAGGAATAGAACGGAGTCGCCCACTGCGAACTCCAACAAATGACAACTTAAAATCATATGTCTATATTCAGCCAAAATAGCCAGCACATTTACAAGTTTACACCAAGGTTTCCCAATCGATTGGAAGTATGTATTTTCATAATCGCACTCTACATAGATGGAATCGGCAGACCTGCTTCAAAGCCAGTCCTCTGAATCTTTTCAAGAACTTGCCCAATTTTAGAAAGTCAAATAAGTTAAATAATCCATACAAATAGAACAAGAATAGTTATAATTCAGATCTGGAGAGCAGGGGAAAATTATTTGAAATCGCACTCTTTGGTTTCTTTTCCAGGCCTTTAGGAGCAAGTTCTTGCTCAGAAAATGCAGACCTGACAACTTCTTTAAGTTCCCACCATGCTCCAATCACATGGGAAACTGCCCTTAGCTCGTGGGCATAACCACATACAACATTTCTAGTATTTCCTCTGAATGGACAGTCATGCCTTTTTCCTTTGTTTTTCTGCAGCCTGCGTACAAGTAGATAAGCATGTCAGAAACACAAACCAGGAAACAAATGCATGAAGAAAAATTAAAGAACAGCAAGGAAGTATGATATCATTTTCTTGGATCCTATAGAGAGCGTGTTTGGCAGTGTGGTTGCGGGTGCTTTTCAAATAACTTTTCATGCCAAAATGCATGCCAATGATGTTTTTTCATTTTTTATCCCAGTCAAGTGAGGTTTGCTAAAAAAATGATCACCATGCTGTATCTATCTCCCAAATGAGAAAAATCTCAGTAGATCTTGCATCCTTCACAACCCAACATCACCCCCAAAGAAAAGAAAAAAAAACGACTAATCCATGCTAGTGTGCATCGAGTTAACTTCTATCATATTCATCCACACAATCAGCCTTCCCTTATATCATCCAAGAACATAGCTAACTCAAAGTTTGCTGAGATGCTTCAAATACTTTGCTCAAATCACTACTTATGCTGATGTTGCACACACACTATATGTTGCAGGCAACAGTCATGATTGCTCTATTTGGCACCTCAAAGAACAAAAATCTAGTCTTTATGGAAGATTCTAAACACCAACTGGACACATAATTCAAGTAAAATAGATGGAAGTAAAAGAAACATGCATGTATGAGTTTTCATTAATCTATACTGCTCTGAGAAGATTAAAGGACGACAAAAATTAAAATTAAGAGAAAAACATACAACTTACACTCAAATTATGTTTCACAAACATAATCTAAGCTCTTGAAAGTCTAATAAAAAAATAGAGATTAAAACAAGGTTCAACTTACCTTTTGGAGCTTCTCTAAGATGTTATCTTCATAAGCTTGATGGTTAATCCCAGAAAAAATGTTTAGGCCATCAGATTCCCTTGTAGGAATCGTTGTTGCTGCGACCTTTTTTCCATAAGGTAAAACTAGAAGAGGATTTGAAAGATTTCCATACACGTTCCCCAAAGCAGCAACCTACCAAAAAACAACATTAGTAATTGCAAAAATCCAATGCCCATACTCCATATTAGTAAATCAAGACTTTTAATGGAAAAGTAAACTTACAGCTGCTTCTTCAGTTGCCATTTCAACAAGAGCTTGGCCTCTTTTTTTCTTTTCCTTGTTACTTCTAATAACAACATCTTTAACATCACCAAACTTCGAAAACAACTCTCTCAGCCTCACAGCACTATAGCCCTCGCTATCCACTTTTTCCCATCTAACATTAAGTATCTTCTTCTCATCTTCCTCAATCCTACTCTCCTTTACTCCCACCGTCTCTTTCTTCACCACAGGCACGCCTTTGTTCGCAAACATGGCTTTTATTTTATCCACTTGTGCTCTCAACTCCTTGTCAATCTTCTCTACTCTCATTCTTTCCACTTCAGCAGGATCAACAGCGAATGCAGCACGTTCCCGTTCTTCAAGATCAGACACCATCCTCCGCCTCTTGGCATCCTGCTGACCCCGACGGGCACGCTGCTCTCTTTTAGCTCGAAGAAGATCATCAAACAATTTACGGGCTGTCTCATCCTTGAGAACCTCGTATGACAACTTCAGCTTCTGGAAATTTTCATGAGCGTTTGGATCATCCGGCCTCTTATCCGGATGCAACACTAAAGCCTTCAGTTTATACGCTTTTGCTATTTCTTTTTCAGTTAGCTTCGCCCCTTCCTCCCCAGAAGGTAGCCCCAACACATTATAGTGATCAACATCCATGGTTTTCGCAAAAAACTAGATGACTGCAAGTCAAAGCACAATATATAAAGATTCAGCTCACTCAATTATCGAAGAAACGAAACCCTAAAACGAACCCAGTAAAACCCTAAAACACAGCTACTCGGCTCAATTATCGAAGAATGAAAACCTAGGAAACCTGAATTTAATTAAAGAAACCCTAATAGTAATCGAGAACAAAAATAAGGGGATTGGTTTTAGAAGATTGAATATAGATGACGTACCTCACGATATTGAGAGAATTTAATCGAGTTCTGCGTGTGGCAGAGAACAGAATCGCACGGGGAGCAGAGTTTGAGCGGGTCGGGTTTAACCGGGATTTATAATTAAACGTTTTGTAATGATTTTGGGCCGGGTAAGTCGGTGCGGACTCGCGCAGTGTTCCGAGTGTGGGCCTATTTCTATTAGGCCCACAAAATGTTTAATCCTTTGACCATGTAGCGTTTTTGTTTAGATAGAAAAAAATGTAGAGGATGAAAATAGAGATATGGGGGGGATTTTTCATCAGATTTGAGATTCTCCGTTAATATTATTATTTTTGTATTTTAATAGTCGATGGTTAATAGTCAATAGAAAATAAATAATGAATTTTATTATAACTCTCATCCATGATTAAGAAAAGAAAATCAAAATATAAATTTAATAATAAATTTATTTTAAAAGACCTATCATTAGAGAAACATCTATGACAAGAGACGGAAAAAAATATGAATATGTATAATTGGGTTTGTGTTCCTAATGGAGTCGTGGGCATGGTGCCTTTCCCGTCCACGTTTTGAATATAAAGAAGAAAATGCATTTTATATTGTCTCCATTGAATTGGATTTTGTCGAATACAAATGCGTAGTTTATCTTAGTGTGTATGAAATATAAACTAGGGTGAGAAAAAAAAATTAAAAATCGATTAAATCAAAAAAATCAAAAAATAAATAATCAAATTGTGAAAAAAACCGATTAAACCGATTAGAATTTTAAAAAAATCGACCGGTTTGATTTTGATTTTATAAGTCAGAAACTAAAAAAACCGAACAGAACCGAACCCAAATCAAAAAAACCAGAAAAAAACCGAGCCAAAACCAAAAAATTCGAGCCAAACCGGTTTGAACTGGTTTTTGTTCTAAAAAACCAAACTGAAACCGGTCAGTTTGAATCGGTTTTAGTTCGGTTTCGGTTTTTTTTAAATCAATTTGGTTATTTTTTTTATAAAAACCGAATCAAACTAAAAATGATCACCCGTAATATAAACCTTTATTGAAGGGATTTCACCTGCAATGGTCTGGAACGAATTGATTTCAATTCAATTATGTAAATAAATGGAAATAGCACAACTTTCTCAATGCAAAATGAAAGCTAGTAAGGAATACCTGAAGGAGGACTCCTACAATTTACATGGTCCAAGCTAGAATCATCAAAATCATTCACACTCGTGAAGAAAGCAGCCCAACCCCGGAGACCCAAATTTATTTTCCTCAAGTCCTCCATCCTCTTCGCCGTCGATCATAGAAAAATAAAGAGCCATAGAAGTCAAAGTCCATCAAAATTGATTGCTTTTCTGACTCGAAAACATGTGCAAATAGAATACCACGTCCATCAAAATTGGCACAATGACTTGAGTTCATAATTTCTTTTCCTTTCTTTCCTTCTTTTATCTGCATGGCATGATTCTAAATTAGAGAGCCTTTGAGATTGTAACAGTAGTTATTTTTTAAAATAGTTTTTATTTAAAAATATATTAAAATAATATATTTTTTATTTTTAAAAAATTATTTTTAACATCAGCATATTAAAATGATACGAAAATATCAAAAAAATATTAATTTAAAGTAAAAAAAAATATAAAAAATTAATTTTTTTCAAAAATACTTTTAAAACGCAAAAACAAACAGGTTCTCAGTAGCAGCCTTTAGATTGTCAGTGCAATGAAGAACTTTTAAGGTTTACAACATTCATGTTTTTGTATTTTAAAAAATGTTTTGAAAAAAAATATTTTTTTTAATTTTTTGTTTTTAATTAATTTTTTTATTTTTTCAAATTATTTTAATATACTGATTTTAAAAAATATAATTTTAATATACTTTCAAGCAAAATATCTTTTAAAAAATAAAACATGTTGTTAAGAGATTTGTTAGTAATTACCATCAAAGTGAGAATTGAAGATTGCCGAGCACACAAGAGTGCTTTTTCAAAGTTCAATTCTTAAAGAAATTATTTTTCAGAGATATAAAGATTTACTCTAAAACTATCTGAAAAATGAAATTATTTTTTATGTTTTTATCTTCTTCTTTTCAGCGGGACACATTTTTTTGTTTACTATTTTCGTTTTTCCTGCCCCACAGCAATGACCAAACACTATTTTCTTTTGCTAGAAAACAGAAACTTCAATGTCTCTACACGTGTAATTCCCTCGCTGGCCGAATTGGATTTCTGGATAATGAGAGGTACATGTGGATGTCTTGGTGCATGTATTTGATAGCTACAAACAATTGTGGTGTTAAAATATTTTTTTATTTAAAAATATATTAAAATAATTTTTTATTTACTTTTAATATTAATATATCAAAATTATTAAAAAATATTAGTATAATACTTTTTTAGTCAAATATATTTTTTTAAAAAAAACAGAAACTACCTCACCAAGAGAGAGTTTTTTAAGCGCGCATCCTCTTGAATTCCTAAAACGTATTTTCATAAGAAAACAAATACTTTAAACAAGGTAATAAAAAGCTACGAACCACGCCTTAAAATCAAACGTTTGATTCTTCAACAATGGATGATCATATAAGCAGGTTGTTGGCAGAAATCAACATAATTGTATACGTCTCCATGTATTGTCTTTCGAGGAAAATAATGATTGAAAGGTCCACGATAATATTATTAGTATTTGTTTAAATAATGAAAATCTTTTTTTTATTTGCAATTAATAAATAAATTTAAAAATATATGAAAGATTTTACCTTTTAGAGTGTGTTTGGTATTGAGATTACTGTTGTTGTGGTTGTACTTTTAAAAAAGTTATTTTATAAAAAGTATTTTTAGTTGAGGTTAGTTTGTAAAAATACATATTTAGTTAAAACTATGGTTGAAATTGATGTTGAATAAAAGGTAGTTTAATATGTTTGGTTAAAAAAATATTTTTCAAATTGAGGTTATAAAATAATTAAAAATATATATATATATATTAATATTAATAATTTTTAATTTAAATATTGTAGATTTAACTACTGTTATTACATCATGAAATAAATAATATTGATATCAAATATTTTTTATTATTTCATTAAACTATGTGCAATGTCATCGCATACGAAATCTACCCAACAATGACTATATTTTCCATGGTTTCTTAAGCGCGCAACAATAAAAACTAAATTTTTTGTTACGTCATCAAGTGATCTCCTTTTAATTTTTGAAATAAAACACAATTAAAATAAAAATAAAAACTGAATTTCTTTTTAACTAGGTCGGACCCGGCAATAACATAATTGGAATTGCGATCAAATTCCACAAATGTTACGTCATCATGCGATATCTTTCTAATTTATGTAGTGTTATTAAATAATATCAAATACTAGTTTTTCGAGTAAAACACAATTTTAAAAAAAAATTTACAATTTCATTATGTACAAAAGTCATTCGACAAGAACTACAGTTTCATCAATCTATTTTTGAGTGTGCAATAAAATTAGGTAAAATATTATCAGAAATAAAATTGAGATTACAGTATGAGTAAATTTAATTCACCTTAAACTAATTAAAAAAAACAATATTGTTCATGTTCATGTGAATAATGCGAGTGAAATCAATTAACTGCACTAGTTTTTTTGAGAGAAAAAAACTAAAATTTTCAAACTATTTTCTTTTTTTAAAAAACTGTTCACATGAACTTGCACTGTTCACTTTAGTGAACAGTAAACAGTGGAGCCATGCTCCATTGTTCTGTTTTTTTCCTTACAAGAAGCAACATGCGATCCGGTTAAGATTTTGGTGGGTCCTACCATCATAAATCAATTTTTTTTTTAATCAAATGATATTTGATGTGGTTGCGGGTGAACCTCACCCGCAGTATTCACGTTAGCAAACGGAGTCTTGCTGCTGGCTTGCTTGTTCAATAGTTGAAGTTGCTTCTCAAATTCTAAATCTTCTTCTCTAGATAATTCCTTGCCTTCCACTCAATCATCGCTAAACAAAACACCATAGGAACAAAAATTTCCGGGTGGCACTAGAAGTCATGGCTCTAACCTGAATAATGGAAGCAATTTTAAATTGTGTTTCCCTTACCTTTAAAAGAGATCACGACTTCAAGAAAAACAATAATCCTAAAATTGTTAGAAAAGTGATACTATATTAAAAAAAATTAACAATCAAAGGAAAAAAAAGATAAAAAAAAAATATGAATTGCTATTGTAATTTACAATGCTAATGAATGTGAAGAAATAATATTTTCTCTGCATCTTTTAATTTTATATTTAATTTTTTTAATATCAATAATTAAAGGAAAAAATGGGTCAAAATGAAAATTAGCTGTTATAAACTATTTCTCTGCACCCTTTAACTTCATATTTAATATATTTTTTCGTGGCAACTATGAATAAACAAGCCATTATAAATTTTCCCTGACCTGACTGTTAGCAAAGAGGTTTTGTAGGTGGTGTTCCTCGTTGTAGGCATGGATGGATATATTATTATTATAAAAAAAAACTTGATGTTTCACTATACTTGTACTCTCATTTTCCTATGAATTTCTACAATGAAATTATAGTCTTTTCCTTGAAAATTCAAGACAATATAGTGTTTTTCACTGAAGCTATTATAAAATTTAATAGGGGTAAATGAATCTTTTAATCTCTTATTTGCATTATATAATATCTAAAATACCCTTAAAATTTGATTTTCCACGTTAACAAGGGAATGGTCGTTTTTTGTTCTTACTTCTTCTTGGCCAATTTAGTTACTAAAGTACTCTGGGGTCAAATAGTATAAAGCTAAGATTGTGTGGTTTTTTTCCCGTCTTTTATTATGTTTTTTTCCGTTAATATTGTGCGAAGTGAAAAGCAATTTGGTATTAGTATTAATTAAATTGAAAAAAATAATGAAAGTTATTGGCGCGTGTAGAAGGTGCATGTTTTTTTTGGATGTAGTGTGCGGTGTTCCCGGTGACTGAACACTATATTTCAAAACAACATTCGATACGTCTCGCCACTCCTTTCATGGTGGTCCAGTGCATGTAACCGTTAAATACACGGTTAAGCTCTGACAATATTTATTCTTTTCCCTTGTTTTCTCTTCCTACAACCTTGAAAAATATATAGCCATGGCAAAAAAAATAATAATAATAAGAAGAGTGTGTTATTTGTTAAGTTTATTATATTTGGTCATTATTTTTTTAATTGTATCAAAAAAAATTTTTTACTAGATCCCTTGACTTTTGATTTTTATATTAAATTTATCCTTTTATTTTACGACGTTTCAGGTTTGACCCTCAGTGTTTTGATTCCCAATCTAGATTCTTGGCTCTTTTATCGTATTTTAATTTCTTTTCAATTTCATCATTTATTCCATGATTTTTTTTGAATTTTTTCATATTTGGTCCTCGTTTTCTTGATTTTTTTTTGTTTTGGATTCTTTTGAGAATTTTATTTTTCTTTCAATTTTTTCATTCGATTCAATATTTGATGATATTTAATGTTCGACTCTCATTGTTTTTATGATATTTTTGTTCTGGATTCTTTTGAGAATTTTATTTTTCTTTTAATTTTTTATTCGATTCAATATTTGATGATATTTAATGTTCAACTCTCATTGTTTCGAATTCTAATTTTAATTCTTAGTCTTTTATCAAATTTTATTTTTCTTTCAATTTCATCATTTAAATCTATAATCTTGATTTTTTTTTAATTTGGTCTTCATTCTCTTGATTTTTTTTAATCTTGGATACATTTGTTAATTTGATTTTTTTTCAATTTCACAATTTAATACAATATTTTAGTTTATCTTTTTTTTTTTTCAAATGAGGTCTCTATTCTCTTAATTGTTGTTTTTTTATCATTTATTTTTTTATTTTATCATTCGACGTTTGATTTATTGAGATTTGGTTTCCTTGGTTTTTCCTATTGTTTCCAAACCCTACCCGAGAGTTAATTCAGGGCAACTATCGAGTTATAGATTCAATATTTGATGATATTTAATGTTCAACTCTCATTGTTTCGAATTCTAATTTTAATTCTTAGTCTTTTATCAAATTTTATTTTTCTTTCAATTTCATCATTTAAATCTATAATCTTGATTTTTTTTTTAATTTGGTCTTCATTCTCTTGATTTTTTTTAATCTTGGATACATTTGTTAATTTGATTTTTTTTTCAATTTCACAATTTAATACAATATTTTAGTTTATCTTTTTTTTTCAAACGAGGTCTCTATTCTCTTAATTGTTGTTTTTTTTTATCATTTATTTTTTTATTTTATCATTCGACGTTTGATTTATTGAGATTTGGTTTCCTTGGTTTTTCCTATTGTTTCCAAACCCTACCCGAGAGTTAATTCAGGGCAACTATTGAGTTATGAGTCAAGTAGGTTAACCCAAATTAACAAAAGTCAACCAAATCTTTAATTTTATAAAAAGTCAAAATGATACCACTTAAAAATATAATCAACAAAGTTTGACATTGTTTTAACTGGATTTGCCTCGTATTAACCGAAACATAGGTCAACTCGGGCCCCCCCCAATTTATCTTGAAACTAGGCCAAGTTTAAGCCATGAGTTGTCTGGTCATAGGTTACTCTGTCAGGCTGAACCAAGTTTTAAAATAGTAGCTTTCTAGATGTAGTGCTTCTAGTTTAGTTACTAATCAAGGTCATGAATCTAAAAAGTTAACACGTGTTGACATAATTTTCTTTTTCAATTATACAATTTGAAGTTATTTATTTTAAAAAATAAACACTGTCATTTTTTTATGTTTTCTTTTCAATTGAATCATCCTCGTCTCATAGTCTAGGTGAAAGGTTTGTTCAAATGACCTTGATTTTTTTTTTATCCTTTTTGGTTTTATCCTTCAAAATTCAAATTTTTTTAAAATTAATTTTTTTTATTTTATTTTTAATTAGATTATCATGTCCGACTGATTCTACTCGCGAGTTTTGATGAACTCACCAGTTTTATTAGTGCTTTGTTTTTAATTTTATTATTATACATCTTAATTCTTGAACTGACAATCATTAATTTTTTTTAATTATCTTTTTATAATATCAAATGGTGAATTTTTTTATCATCCTTTAAAATATACAAGGCAGTGCTTGAACATCTTTTTTATGCTGCAAAAAAAATCAGTCTGGTCCACTGTGAATCGGGTGTGAACTATCTAGTCAAGTTTCTATATCATCAAGCACAAATATTTTAATATCTTAGGATATATTTTTGCAGGGATTGAGAATAAAACGTGCCATTTCTCTGACATTGTATTTCACACTCCTCCTATTCAAATTGTCTGAAAGATACCGATTCAATGTCTTGATAGTCAAGTCATCTAATTGTCTTTAATTTTATAACCGTACATAGTAAATACACAAGATAAGATCGTAAATGTAGATATCAGAAACCATTAAACCAGATATAATTATGAATTAAAAAAATAAATAAATCAATGACTCACATCATAACAACAATTATTATCGGTAGTAATCAAACTTGATCCTATAAATGGACCCAACATCTCGCCAATAAAAAATCTGACCACGTAAATGTATCCGGGGACCTGCTAATTTAAAATATCGAGTGGCGGAATTTTTTCTCGAACTCATTTAAAGGCTGACTTAATTAAATCTCGACAAAACCCAACCGAGACTCGGTTGAATTAATTTGAAGAATTTTTTAAGATTTTTTTTAAAAATAACGTCATTTTATTTTTTAAAAATAAAATAATATTATTTTAGAAATGACCCATCAATCAACAACCGGCTGAGAACTTCGCCATCCACCGGTGCTGAGGGTTCACAGTTCACACACAAGTCTCCTCTGTAACCTACCGCACAAAACCCCCCCGCCACACCCCGCCCCAGCACGCAGAAATACGCAAAACAGCAAAACACAACACTGTCCGTCTTTCTTGCATATATATAGAAGTAGACTGTACTAGTTGGTAGCAGAGAGAATATTTCCCTGAAAGAATCTACACAATAAGAGAGAGAATCTCCTCTACTCCTTCACCTTCTTCGCAAAATCTTCTTCAAGAATTAGATTAATGGAGGCAACGGCGGCGGCGGCGGCGGCGGCGGCGTGGCAGCCACAGGAAGAAGGATTCAAGGAGATCTGTGGATTACTAGAGCATCAGATTTCACCAACTTCAACCGCCGATAAGCTTCAGATTTGGCAACAACTTCAAAACTTCTCTCAACTCCCCGATTTCAATAATTACCTTGCCTTCATTCTTTCTCGCGCCGAGGTAACCAGTTTTTTCATCAATTCTCCGTCGATAGTGGAGAGCACCGGTAATTTCTGAATTTAATTTATAATTGTTTAAATTGCAGGGGAAATCGGTGGAGATTAGGCAGGCGGCGGGATTATTGCTAAAAAATAACCTAAGAAATGCGTATAAAACTATGACGCCCGCGTATCAACAGTATATAAAATCGGAGTTGTTGCCGTGTTTAGGAGCGGCGGATAGGCATGTAAGGTCGACGGTGGGGACCATTATTAGTGTTGTTGTTCAACTGGGTGGAATTTTGGGGTGGCCTGAGTTTCTGCAAGCTCTCATTACTTGTTTGGATAGTAATGATCTTAATCACATGGAAGGCGCTATGGATGCTCTGTCTAAGGTATTGTTGATTGCTTCTTTTTTGAACGAGTTAGTGTTTTAAGTAAATTATCAGTGTTTGTTCTCCGGTGTGTGTGTGTGTGATGTTGATGAATTTGGACAGAGAAAACTTATAAGAATGTAGTTGGTTTGGTTTTTGTGGGAAATATATTAATTAGAGGATGTGTTTTCTTGTTGAGTAGTGATAACTGCTGTATTAAGGCAATGCTCTCTTGATGTAGATTTGTGAGGATATTCCACAAGTTTTGGATTCAGATGTGCCTGGGTTACCTGATCGACCCATTAAGATCATCCTTCCTCGATTATATCAGGTTAGATGGGTGTTTTCTCAGAGCTCTGAGATCATTTTGGAGGTTTTTCTTGTTTATGATCTCTACTAAGCTAATTTTGTTAACCTGGTTTTGCCATGAACAGTTCTTCCAGTCACCTCATACCTCACTGAAAAAACTTGCGTTGGGTTCTGTGAATCAATACATTATGTTAATGCCTGCTGTGAGTATTCTTTGTTACATCCATCTTGTTTCCCAGTAACTGCTAGATGCTATTTTGATTCTCAGAGACAAACGGTAAATACATATTTAAATTTTTTGCAGGCTCTTTATGCATCTATGAATCAGTATCTTCAGGGTTTGTTTGCTCTTGCTAATGACCAGGCTGCAGAAGTGCGGAAATTGGTGAATACTTTCTCATCGCCTCACCATGATTGGATCTAATTTACTTCAAAATAGAAATTTTGCCGCTTTTGATTTTTTTCTGTGCCAGTTGCTGTATTCTAACTGTAAAATGTAGGTTTTTAATGGTACTATTTGTCGGGATGCATATATCATATTATGTTTCCGTTCCTAGCACAGAAAAAAGAATTGAAATACAATCTTTGCTAGCTATTCAGATTATTGCTTTTCTGTTTCACAAGTTTAGCTGCGCTGATCCATATATTTTCTAACTCTGTGCTGAACAGGTTTGTGCAGCTTTTGTACAGCTAATTGAGGTCCAGCCATCTTTCTTGGAGGTGAGTATCTTGTTAATTTAATCTCATGTATGTTCTTTCTGATTGGACTTGTACTGTCTGGTACCTCAGTTTCAAGTCCCTTATTAGTTGTTTTTTACTTGCCTTGTTGCACTATTGAGCGTCTCAGTTTTATGTTACATAATTGCCTTATGTGCCATAATGTTTTATGCTCCAACTGTGCTATTTTTGTTTTTCATTGATCTGACTTTTTCACTTTTTTTAGCCACATTTGAGAGATGTAGTTGAATATATCTTGCAAGTCAACAAGAATGGCGATGATGAAGTGGCTCTTGAAGCCTGTGAATTCTGGTAAACCTCCATTCCATAAATTACATGTTTGATAATTTTGTAGCTTTGACATCCTGGGTTGGAGAATTGGTTGTAGACACCATATTACCTTGAAGTTGATTCCATTATGTATGAGATGGGATGTAGATTGCCCCCCTAATCTATTTGTTTTGTAGTTCTGGGTTTTTTTTTTTGCTTCCAAACTTTTGTTGGCAATATGAAACAGAAGTGCAAGTGGCAGTGTTAGTATTGGGACTGGAAAATAACTTTTGCTTCTTGCCTCTCTCCAGCATTAACTTCGCAGATGTACAAAAACAAAAAAATTGGATTAGTGGTTGTTTTGGTTTAGGGTTGGAAAAGAAGAAGAAGAAGAAGAAGAAGAGGGGGTTTAATGATTTACATGAATTCAAGTTAGGAAAAATAAATGTTGAGGCAACCGATTGTGCTATGATTGTGTAACATCTTTTATGAACTGTATAGTTGAAAATGTATGAGACCTTGTTGTAGTGTTCGGGGTGGTAGTGTAGTGAACTAGTAATGGTGTCAGTGGTAACATGATGGTGCTGATGTCCGTAGCACTCTTAGAGTGTTGGTGGCATTGATCGTCTGGTGATGTTTCTGTAAAGTTAATTTTAGCCCCCCTCTTTAAACTAGCTCCCTAGGTTAACAATTAGTCGTCATCTGGTGTTTTAATCTTAAATCTTGGCCTGGTTAGCATTTCATGTCCTGTTCCAAACTGTTTTAATCATGATCAACAAGATTAATATTTGATTCTCTTTAACCTTGCAAATGCAACTTAAGCTGTATGTGAGCTTATTTGCCGCTGCTGAACATTTGCATGCCTTCTCAGTTATTATAACTATTTATATGTCTTTCACTTCACACTGCCTTCTTAATATCAATTATAATCGGCAGGTCTGCATACTGTAATGCTCAGTTACCACTTGAGAACTTAAGAGAATTCTTGCCACGTCTGATTCCGGTACTGCATAAACCCTTTATACATTTGTTAACTTATTTTCTTCAGAGTCACATGCAACTTTTTTTCAAACCTCCGGCCAAACTTTTTCAGGTTTTGCTGTCAAACATGGCTTATGCTGATGATGATGAGTCGCTCGCTGAGGCTGAGGTGACTCTTTTGTTTTCTTTTATGTTTATGGACAATTCTGACTAGGTATTTGTTATAATTCTTAATTTACCTGGCATCAATTCATTGTTGCAGGAAGATGAGTCTCTCCCAGACAGGGATCAGGTTCAATCTGTTTATTTTTGTTGTTCAATCCCAGGGTGTTCTAGTTTGTTTTATTTCTTGACAGATTTCATGCTTGAAGTATTGCATCTGAAACTATATTTTTTCTCTTTTGGTATAATTTCTACTCTGCAGGATCTGAAACCTCGGTTTCATACATCACGATTTCATGGATCAGATAGCGTGGAAGATGATGTAAGTTACAAAAATCTTGACATGTTTATTTAATGTGCTTCTCTAGTTTATGATTTGGTAAACTTATTTAAATTTGTGGTGCTTTAGCTGTAGAAAGACAAGGTCATTGATGAAAATCCTTCTAAATCAATATTTTGGTACAATTAACAGGATGATGACATAGTGAATGTCTGGAATTTAAGGAAATGCAGTGCAGCTGCTCTTGATATTCTCTCAAATGTGTTTGGAGATGAGATTCTTCCAACATTGATGCCTGTTGTTGAGGTAGTTAACTTATTTGGTGTTAGATGCATTAATTTCATTGGAAGCACTGTTTTTGCATTTTACTTTTCATCTCCATTGTGCATTAGTAGAGATGTCTCCCTTCAAGTGCTATTTCCTTGATTTGTTACCCATCTTTTCCTTATTATTGTCCAGATGAATAACTGTTGAAACACTTAGTCCTCTTGGTTGATCAAAAGATCATATGGTTCCTGGATCAAGCTGTTGATTTGGATCTTGCAAGTTTGATACATATTGTTAAAGAACAAAGGCACTAAGGCAACATACATCTGTTATGTGTACAGGTTTAATGGCACATATTTCTATGGGAAGTTAGTTTAGAGATTGTGGGTGCAGTTGGTCCTCGGCATGTTATCTCTAGAGAATTGATTTTGAGCATGGTGACAGTTGTAATACTATAAATCTTGTTATACCAATGGTCATTTAGCCCCTCATCCATACATAGCAGGGAGAGGTTAGATCTTTAGTTTGAGTCTTGCTTTTGCAATCTAAAGAACCGGAAAAGAAACTATGAAACCTCTTGTGAAAGAGCTGTTTTCTTCAACCATAATTATTATGTTATCACTATAGATCTCATTATTCAAGAGATGTCTGCTTATATCTATATGCTCAAGTTGAATAGCTATTGTAACTTAAAAAAATATCTGCAGGCTAAGTTAGCTGCTAGCGGTGATGAATCCTGGAAAGACAGAGAAGCAGCAGTTTTGGCACTTGGTGCTGTTGCTGAGGGTTGCATTGATGGTCTTTATCCTCATTTGTCTCAGGTGATAATTTTTTGAAGTATTAAAGCACATGACCTAGGTTTTGAGTATGATGGATGCAGCTATGACTTTATGTTTTCTAGGAAATCTGTCAAGTCATGACTAGTTCAGTATGGAAAGAGAGAAATATGATATACTTTTGAAGGCGTTAAGAGTCTGATATCAGAAATCAAATCTGAAATTTTAAGGAAATTACATATTTGGTGCATGGTGGCCTTCCAGTGCCTTATGCAGTTAATGCATAACTTGATTTTTTTTCATCGTTTGTTCTCTTGCTCTCATCCATGTACGTGGCTTGAAGCCACCTTTATCTCTTTCTCCCAGTGAAATTTTATTAGAAATGGCTGTGATTTTGCAGTTGCTGTATTCTTGATTGTGATGCTTGTATCTTCTTTGTTACACCATTTTATATTGTCATCCTTTTTCTTTATAGTAGAGTGCTATTTTGCTAATTTGGTGATTCAGAATGTTTAGTCAATGCCAGAAATTTAAGTATTTTGTGCATGCAGATGGTGGAATTCCTTATTCCTCTATTAGATGACAAGTTCCCCCTCATACGAAGCATTTCCTGTTGGACAGTTTCCCGATTCAGCAAATACATTGTTCAGGTAAAGTTCATTTTTGTTAAAGCAGCTGTTTTTTCACAACAAGTGTGTTTACTTCCTGTCTATATTCCTTACAACTTTATTGTCCTGCTTATTGTTATAAGGACAAATGATCCATTGTCGCTTTTGATTCTGCATTACTCAGTTGAAAATTCTTCTCTTATCTATTCAGGAAAGTGGCCATCAAAAAGGCTATGAACAATTTGACAAAGTTCTAATGGGTCTTCTACGGAGAATATTGGATACAAACAAGCGTGTGCAAGAGGCTGCTTGTTCAGCTTTTGCAACACTAGAAGAGGTCCTAATAGGTTCATTTTAATTGTTTCTTCTTTTTCAATGATTTACATATATCTTAATGCTTTATTTGCATTTGCAGGAAGCTGCTGAAGACTTGGCACCACGTTTAGAGATTATTTTACAGCACCTCATGTGTGCTTTTGGGAAATATCAGGTTCCTTCTTGACACTAAAGCTCCGCTACTGTTAAAATGATTAGATGTAATTTGGATGATTTCATTGATAAGTTCATAAACAGCTTGTGGTTACTGTTAGACTCCACCTTTCATTTACATGTGTTTTTTGATCCAGAGACGGAATCTTAGAATTGTATATGATGCTATTGGAACTCTAGCAGATGCTGTTGGAGCAGAACTGAATAAGGTTTCAACATCATGTGATTGATCCCCCCATTCTTGCTCCCTCAATTCCCTCTCCAGTCTCCTTTTAAGTGATGCATACAGTGGAGAGTCTTACTTGAAATTTAACAGAATTGATTATCTTGGTAATTTTCAGCCTGCTTATCTTGCAATTTTGATGCCACCATTAATTGCAAAGTGGCAGCAGCTTTCAAATTCAGACAAAGATCTCTTTCCCCTGCTGGAGTGCTTTACATCCATAGCACAGGTGTGATTAATTTTCACTTTTTTGACCTTTATCCCTGTCCCTGTTGTTCACATGATGCCAATATTATGTTTGTGAAAGATGCATCCTTATATGCTTTCAGATTTTATGGAAAGATGGGGATATGTTATTAAGATCGACAATCATCCCACCCTAATATATACTTTTGGTCATGGATTTAAGGCATTTTTTAAAGATCCATAGCTCAGACTATAGTGGGATTAAAGATGCACATTTCTTCTTCTTCCAGGCATTGGGTACAGGATTCTCTCAATTTGCTGAGCCTGTATTTCAGAGGTGTATAGCCATAATTCAGAGCCAACAATTAGCGAAGGTTTGAGCAAATTCTTTCATACAAAGTTTATGATTCAGAAGTGATGATTTGTTTTATGCTCATAGTAATTTAAATTCTGCTTTTGAGTGGTTTTTATCTCTGATTGTACTTTATGCGATTGAGTGCTGGCCTCTACTGTTTAACAGTTTATGCACTACTAACCATGTTTTGTAGCTTCAACTTTCAATCATGCCTCACATTTTATTGCCTATTTTCTCATTGACTGTTTTAGTAGTGATGGGATGACCAATGAGCATTGGTTCCTCTTCACTATCAAGAGGCCAAGCCTGCACATGGTGTGCTGTATTGATGGGCCACCATGCAAAATTATGACTTATGTTACTCTTTCGTTGCCCAACAAATGCAAATAAAAAGTTTGCTTGCTCAACCCATGACTTCATGGTTTTATTCTAAAAGGAATTTATATCCCCTTGTGGCCAAGTTGCTTGTCCTGTTGAGATTTCTTTTCTTCTAGTTGCCTTTACCACAATCTTGTTTGGTGGCTCCTATTATTGGATAATGGATTTTTAGAGATTCAGTAAATTTTTATTGCAGGTTGATCCTGTCACGGCTGGGTTTCTGTATGATAAAGAATTCATTGTTTGCTCAATTGATCTTCTCTCTGGAATTGCTGAGGGTCTTGGTAGTGGGATAGAAAGTTTGGTAATCCTCTTCTTCTAAACCTTTTCTTCCGTTGTGAAATTGCTCATTTTGTTCTCCTCTGTACGAAGTTGGTTCAACTTCTGCCAAAAAAAAGGTACAATGCAATTTTCTGTTATGTTCTTTCATACTATCCAGTATCCACCCATGAATCAATGCAAAAATTTATTGTGTTCAGTGGGCTTATAGCTTGGTTGCTTTGGTTTGGAATGCAATTTTGCTACCTTGCTTTGGAAAGAAAGGAGTACTTTGTTTAAGATTTAACAATTTGCTTATTCATCCTGGATATAGCACTGATGGAGTGCAATCGTATATTTACTTGCTGACCATGGATTGCGTTGTGTGCATTTGATGCTCTATAATCATGCATTTTGCTGCAAACATGTCTTCCTTGTTGAATAATCTAATGAAGTTCCATTAGCAGGTTTCACAAAGCAATTTAAGGGACCTGCTTCTGCAATGTTGCATGGATGATGCTTCTGATGTTCGGCAAAGTGCTTTTGCACTCCTCGGTGACCTTGCAAGAGTAAGTTGGAACTACATCCACCCGCTGACTGAATTTAACTTTCCTCTCCACTCCCTTGCTACTATTTCAGAGCTGGGAAGTTAACTCTTGTGACATTCTAAAGAAAAGGCAGCTAGGTAACCCTGGGCCACAAGATTAGTGACCGGCTCTTGGGTTCTTCATTATTTTTTTACATTTGGTAAATATCAATGCCCTATGGTGATTTTTTTATCTAGGTATGTGCTGTTCATTTGCGCCCCCGATTGCCTGAGTTTCTTGACGTTGCAGCCAAACAACTGGTTAGTGAATCTCATGTCTTGATTTTATGAGCATTATAGTTGGCCAGCAGCATATTTGCATAACAAAAATGCTTCATGCAGTGCACTCCTAAGCTGAAGGAAAGCATTTCAGTAGCAAATAACGCATGTTGGGCTATTGGAGAATTAGCAGTTAAGGTCAGTAGATGGCTTGTTTGCAATGTATAGTTGACTAATATTCAGTAGAATGTAAGAGTGAAGTATGTTTTAACGTAATAACAGTTTTATTTATTCTTGTCGGGTTCCAAAGTTTCAATATTGTTGTGGTGTGGTCCTATTGTCAAAATTGCTGATGGTGGTGGCTGGAAAATTATGGCATATAATGAATTCAGTATCTTGTTATCATTTTTTTTCTGCCTCATCTTCATTTTTCATCTGCATGCCATGACTTGGAAAATTTAAGATCCAGTTGGGAAATGGACAAAGAGGATATTGGGTGAACCTAAGGACATAAAATGCACTTCCTTTAATACAATGAGACTTGCTGTTCAGCTCTCTTCTTGTTTGTTTTCATTTTTTTTTAATTAACGGTGACAACTTTTGATTTTGTGCTTCTTACAATGTCAGGTTCATCAAGAAATCTCTCCTATTGTTATGACTGTCATGCCATGCTTGGTTCCAATTCTTCAACATTCAGAGGTAATGGTCTCCATGTTATTATTGTGTGCACGTTTTGCTCATGATATTTATGATGTGATTTCTGGTGCTGAGCAGGAACTGAACAACAAGTCACTCGTAGAAAATAGTGCAATCACACTTGGGAGGCTTGCATGGGTTTGTCCTGAAATTTTATCACCACACATGGAGCATTTCATGCAATCATGGTGCATTGCTTTGTCCATGTAAGTATTAGTCCATCTTCATCTATGTTCATGGAACATTTCTTGCAATCATAAAATTAACAAAGGATTAACATTTGGCAGGATACATGATGATGTTGAGAAAGAGGATGCCTTCCGAGGTCTATGTGCAATGGTATGCCTTTACTCTCATAATTTTTTATTATTAGAATTGGATGCATAATTAAACTTATGGTTGGGTGTTCTAAACATCTCAGGTCAGAAGAAATCCTTCTGGAGCTCTAAGTTCACTTGTTTTCATGTGCAAAGCGATCGCAAGTTGGCATGTAAGGATGGTGTTGCTGCTTGAATCTTATGAGTTATTTTTTTGAAATGATTTCATATGTTATTGCCTGGAAACCTATTTGTGTAGGAAATAAGAAGTGAAGAGCTACATAATGAAGTTTGTCAGGTGTTGCATGGTTATAAACAGGTCAGAAATACATCTCACTTGTTTGATATGATTTACCTAATAAATTCTGGCCGCGTTTCAATGTTATGGAAGTCAAGTACTTTGAAAATGATATTGATAACCCTTGGAAATATGGTGCAAGCTATTTGATTTCTTAATAAAAATTTCTAGTAAAAATCCCTTTTCAGATTGTTTTTTCTGTGTACGAGGACATGAAGCTTGCAAATTTGTGCAGGCAAAATTAAAGTGGAAAAACCCCCCTACTATCTCCTACCCTTTGCCCTCCTTCACTAGGAAATGAAAAGAACAACCGAAAACCTAAAGCAAAATGGATTTGTTTTGAAATTATTTCTTCCAAAGTAGCTGAAATCATTTACTCTATCCTGTTCTTTGGATGCGTGTTCTAAAACTTCTCCGTGTAGAATTTCCAATACAAAGGGGATCTTCTTTTATATCACTGTGTACATGGTTAACGTAAATTCATTTCCTATTATAATAACTTGTTGGCAACATTGATTCATACTTGATTGTTTGACAATGAATGTGATTACAGATGCTCAGGAATGGAGCATGGGACCAGTACATGTCTGCATTGGAGCCCCCAGTGAAGGAAAAACTTTTGAAATATCAAGTGTAATCCTATTGTGATCTTTTTTTGCCGGAACTCATCTTCAGCTTGTGGTTCTTTTGAGCTAACACCTGCATTACTCGTGATCATCATTTTGTGCATTTCCCTATGAGTTGAGTTGTGAGTTACTATTTAAGGCACGGACCAGGATGTCGTCGCGATTTTTTTTCAGACAAAGCATCAGTGTTGCCATATTTCCTAGAAGCTTGAAGCTGATCCTCTTCAAAACCCAGACAGTTTTTGTTTTTAGAAAAACTATCATTTGGGGTTATGGGAATGATGTAAAGTGGTGCAGTTTTCCAAGCTTTTAGATAGATGGTGGTTTCAGATGGTTAAAAGCGAGGACTTCAAGCTTCAAATATTTCTCTTCCTTTATCGGTCAAGATTATTTCTGTATTTTTTCGGTTTCAGTGGGCTAGGTTTCTGTGTGATTTCCACACGTTTTTTCTGATACAAGGGGTTTTGACATCGTTCCCCAACTGTAAGAAGTTTTCGGCTTCACATAATCTTCCCCAAATTCCGCTACAAAAATAGGGGGATGGATTCAGTGATTCCTGTTTCCTTGAGAGATTTGAGATTTGACTTGTGTGGGCAGTGATGTACCATGTAAAATTCTTTCTTTTGGATTTTGAGTGTAACAATACCCAATTTGCTGTTAAATCAGAAATTGTTAATTACCTTGATCATATAATAAAGCTTTCTTCTTTCTGGATTGAGAACGTATTATTTCTGGCTTCAGCTTATGGTTTGCTGGGTTAAACTTGCCTTGGACTATTCTCTATTGCTCACTTGCAATCCTGTTTGGTCATGCTAGAATTCATATCTCTGTTTGGAGTTCAGTCCTCTATCAAGGTGGGTTTTCCTCAGAAGCGAAGCTAACACGGCACAGAACAGAGTCAACTGAAGCCAGGGCAACAATCAGCAGCGCCACAAGAACAGAGAGCGAGCATAGCAGTTCTCCGCTGCACAAGACCACCGAGAAAATCCAAGAATCTTCAAATCGAATTCGTTTTTAACTAGGCACATCCAAACTTCTGGCAGGAACATATTGGATTCTTCCTCTGGGATTCCACAACATCAAATTCAATAGTCAACAGCAAGAATCCACTTGCGATTGTTTACTCAATTTGCATAAAAATTAACGAGCAAACTATTAAAAGGAAGAAGCAAAAGGTAGATTCACCCTTCTAAATTCTAGCTGAACAGCACTGTGATCACTAAATTTGACTTCATTACATCTCTGAATCCCAAATGGTTGTTTATAATCATGAGGAAAAAGAGAAACAAGTTACATAAATACGAACACAATCGAATATGAATACGCCACCCAAGCTCACCGCTGGAGCTGAGTTATGATCCCTGACACAGCCGAAAGACAAAGAAGGAGACCTGAAAATTGTTTCGGAAGCCCAGAAACAATGGCCATCGTTTCTCCCGTGTTGGTTTCCTTTTCAATCTTTTCTCTGTTGCAGCATAAAAAAAAAGATAAAAAAATTATATTCTGCTATGATTAGACCCAAACATAATAACAGCGAATCGGTTACAATAGAGATTCGAGAACTAGTTCAAAGAATGATAATTTGCTAAAATATCAAAAGGGTCGATGAGAAAACAAGAATTAATTACCAAAATCAAAACAAAAACCCAACATTCTCATCGAAGATTGAGATTTGTAACTAATATACTTTCTATATAGCTAGAAGTCAACTCATTCAAGCTCTAACGAAACAATATTCCATTCCTTTTTTCTATTCAGGTATTCTTTACGAGGTTTTATAGTATGGGCTATGACATGGATGCTTTCTTTCAGACACAGAGAAGAGATTAAAACTCACATCATACAGTTAAAACATTGTATTCAACGTTGAATCACGAGATTATAAATGAAACACAATAAAGGCTGAGTCAGTACCTACGATTGGAGGGTACAGTTTAACCTTTAGGAAAATGAAGAGTTGGCAAGATGTTGCCCCGTCCATGTTAAACCCAGCAGCAGCAGAGTGAAGGAGATGCTACAAATTTGCTGCTGCTTAGATTGTTCTTCAACTGTGACATTTTACTAAGCATCACCTTTTTGGGCCAATATATTATTGTTATGTGAAATTTTGGTCCAATAAAATGGGAACAGAGGGGGCTAGTATGATTCGATGTCCATTATTTTCTGATCGAGAAAGGTCCTTCCATTAGGAAATCAACATGGTATAGATTTCAAGGATGGCCGTCTTTAGACGGTCAAATTCATTGATTTTAACTAGCCTTGTGGAGGGGATCTTTTCGAATTTGTTGGCTTTCATGGAGGGTTGGAATGCACCTAATTTGTTGATACCGAGGAGGATTATAATACATTTTTAAGCCAAAAATACTTTTGTAAAGCAAGATTTACCACGGTACCAAACACAAACTAACCCAAAGCCAGATCAAGGTACACCACTTGATACTAGCAAATCCCTACCGTGGCATTTGTAATTGTGATGACTTAAATTATAATTATATGATCATCCCTGCCTTTCATAAATCTATTTCACCACCAAGTCAACATGGATTTAGGTTATTTGGTATTCCTATATGGTTGGTGAACGACCCTAGGAAATGTGACCTGTTAGATCATATTGGAAATCAAGAAGTCTTTGTTTTATAACTTTGTATAGCAGTGTCAAATAATTTTTGAATACCAATTGCCAGCAAAGAGTCAGATTCTTTGCTCATTAATGGGAGACATATATACATTTTTGTGGCTGGAAGAACTGATGATTTTTGGCTGCTGCCAAATTGCCAATTCTAACCTTTCCCAATTTTCTTTCCTCTTGATATCTTCTTGGCCAGCTAAGTACTCTTTGTGGGCTATTTCTTCCAGGCACTTGTCATATAAATTTGGATCCATTTCTTCTATCATTGTCTTCACATTTTCTGTCAGTTGTTTTACACTCTTGCTCCAGTGCCACTTCAGGTTCTTTTCTACGCTTTCTATTACCACAGGAAACACCTCTTCCATCATTGATGATGCCATCTTCACAAATTGTTCATTGTTCCACACGTATAGTGCACGTTCTGCAACCTGAATTTCAAGTTATTTAGGCCTTAGGGTATTATGATCATTAATAATTAAACCTTAATGACATCCATAGAGGGAAAAAAGAGGGACAGAAAATGAAAGAAGCCTATAGAAGAAAGCTTCTTGCAGATGCATAGCAGATGCAAAAAAATCTCGAGACCCTGAATTGTGTTCACAAGATCCGCTTGTAAACAATGCAATTAAGCTTAACTAACTAACAGGTTATCTCTTAACATCATCAAACAAAATGGGAGGTTTTGCGAGGCCTGATTGTATATCTTGTAGCCACTTTCAGGACCTTTTCCCTGGGAGGAAAAGGAGCCTTCAGGAACCAGTAGAGCATGATTTACTGTTTCATGAACCCAATGCACAAAAAGAATTAGCTTAGAAACTATCAAGGAATTCTTATGAGGATGTATCATGGATCATAATTAGCTTACCTGTGAGTTCAAACTGTTCAAGCACCTCGAAATTTGGGTACATATAGGCAAAGCTAACTTTCTATAGTGATCAGGATCTATATTCTCCACCAGTTCCTCCAATTCATCAATGAGCAGAACTTCTTTCTGACAATTTGTGGCAGGCCAATACTTTAAGATCCCTCTAACAACAGTCCCACCAAGCATTGGTTCCTTCTGCACAAATTGATTAACACAATAAGCCAGCTGTCTATGGTAAACTGGCATCCCCTTGGCCTTGTGCAAAGGAATAAGCACTCTCATCAAGAACAGCTTGTGCTCTTCTTTCAGTGGGACAGTAAAACCATTGATGATGCTTCCCCATATCTCAAGCAGCTCACCAATCCCAGAATGCTTCTCTAACTCGAAAACATAGTGCAAGAAAACATCCTTCATAGATTTCCTCATGATTGCCCTGTAGAAGGTGAACTTGGAATATATCCGGTGGTAAACATTCTTCAGATTATCGCGTTCTCTTCGGTCTTCGGTCTGAAAGAGGGACAGAAGGTTGACAAGGAAACGTTCATCGACATAACCACGGAGAACTTTGGGATCAATACTGAGGACTAGTCGAAGCAGAATGTCGTAAACTACTTGCAGGTGTGGCCAAGCAGGCGAGAGAGTGGAAACGAGGTCTTCATCCTCAGTTAATTCACAGACGACAGTTCGTTTGGCAGATGGCGGGAGAGGCCTGAAAAGGTTTGCCGATAGCATAGACACAAGCGGGCGTATAATTTCTTCAGGCAGGGGCTTTTTGGGTTTCTTCATGAAAGAAAGAAGCTGGAAGAGCTTTAATCGCTTGACATCTTGCTCTGAGGGAGACTCCAGAGGATCAGTGAAAGTGAAGATGGAGCAACAGTGAGATATAATAGACAAGATTTCTCCATATTCAGATTCAGTGATAGACTGCTTGCTACTTTTGGGACTGTAAATCTTAGTGCCATTGCTATTGTTGGCCTCCAAATCAAAGAGGTGTTGAAGGGTGGCAGATTTTTTTATTGGAGAAGCTTTCGGTGAGTTTCTGAGAACACCCATTTTCTCCCTCTTATGCTCTTCTTTGCTTAATATTTCAATCACAGGTGAGGAACTAGAAGAGCCTGGTTATAATTTCTTTTTTCAAATGCTGAAAGAAAGAGAGAATGTTTTCGTGTTGCTTTCGATCTTTATTGCCTTTTAGGTCAAGCAAGAAATGCCAAAAAAGACAGCGATGTTTTATAGGCAAGAAGTTGTAAAATCCGAAGAAAGTTGTTCTAGCTACTCATTTGGATGATTGCCATGTGGTGGGTTTCTTTAGTTACTGACAGCTTGTTGCGGCTCACATGGAGGCACGAGCAAGTGGGAGTCCTTTTATTTAATGCAACCCAACGTCACAAACATGTGCCCCACCACCCAAAGTCCTTCATGTTGTTGCTGATTATTGCTGCCGGTGTCTTCAGTCCGGTTCTCTAGGTATCCTATACGCGCAAGGCCAAATCGGAAAGGGGGTTTCCGATCAACTTCTCCGACACGGCCTAGTCAGTACCTTTCCATTACTTATTGAAAAATATAATATTTCTTATTGCGCGCGCGCGCGCGCGCGAAAGTATTCTATCCCATGCTCCTTTTACACGTACATCTTTCTTTATTACTTCTCCTTTAAATATGTTTTTCATATTTGAAACTCTCGTGATTGAATTCATGTATCTCTGTACTAGTAGGAAAAAAGATCGTTCCTCTCAGTTCAAAACGATGCATCTCGTTTGCTTCTTTCTTTCTTTTCTATCTTTTTTTGGCTGGTTTCTAGGAGTGCATGCTCCGATGCGGGTGGCGCCTAGCATGCTGCTCATGGCTGTTCTAGGCGAGAAAGCGGAAGGTTTTCTCGTTTTTCATCTCCTTTCATGTTTGTGCTTTCAGATTTTCCTTTATATATCCTATTTCTTTCCCTTCTCTCATTTTCTCCCCCTCCCCCTTCTCCTTCCCCTTGCTCCCATCCTTCCATTAGATCATCTTGGGTTTCTGTTATTTTAACTGTTTTCTCTACTTAGCTTTCGGAGTTCCTTTACTTGTCCATCCTTTCACGATCCTTATCTCGCAGGTCCGTACTTCTTTCTTCCTCTTCCCCTTGTTAAATGAAGGATCCTTCTCGGAGGATCTAGACCTCGATTTGGTCTTTTGAGTTGAGGCGCCGGCAGCAATAATCAGCAACAACACTTGATGTTTTTTTTTTTTTAATAATCTTCTTGTGTTGGCTTTTACGTAAGTGCTTACCAAGTCTCGAGTCTTTTTCTCATAAGCGAGTCATCCGTACCTGAACAGGTACATTAGAACCTTTTTTCATAACCCATGAAAATGTGAGGGAAATAATCATTTGGTATCTGACGTGCACGAATTTTTCTCAACCACTTTATAGGGTGAAATAATGAGCCAAGGCCTTCATTAAGCCTCTGAACATTCAATTTCTGGATCCGAGCCAAATGGTAGCCATGTTCCAACTTATGCTTCGAGCTTTTCTTGCCTTTGCCATATATAAGCAGATATAAGAAAAATTGCAGAACCAAGAAACTAAGATGATAATATAATAATATTATCCAAGTACCATTATCCCTGAATGTATAATATGAGAAACAAACAATTCAGAGAACCATCAATTTGCCCAGGACATTTGTTGTAGAATCAAACATCTAATGAACACGAGATAAATGCTGCATGATTCAACACCTGGGCTCTAGCAATGAGAATCACTAGGTCTACAGTACTTTCGAGTTTTTATATACTTGACTTGTGCAATCCTTGCGTGTCATATATTTCTTATCCTGATACTGATGTCTTAATATAACCACACTATGCCATTTGCAACTGGTGGTCACCTGGTCTCATATCCATAACCATAAGCATTTTCAAGCATTGATAAGCATGCAAGGCGGATAAAGAAGGATAGCACTGCATTCGCATTTTGGAGGTGAAGAAAAAAGGAAAAATCAAAATTGTAACAAGCATTCATGTTCATTACGCAGGATGGATAGATGAAAGATTAGAATTTTTTGAAAAGATGAACCACCTCTTCTTCTTCGCATGGTCAAGACAAGGCTGCATAATAAGCCCTATAATCACAACAATCATGCTAATAGCCATGGCTTTGAGAGAAGCAAGTGCCAACACCACTAAAATTATCAAGGTTAGAGGAATGCAGATCAAAATTGCTCCAGCTGTTACAACAGGTATCTTCTAAGGCCTTGGTGCTGCCGGGGATTCAATCCTTAATTTTACAAATGCTATAAATTCCATAATCATTCCAAAACAGTATAAGAAGTACACACCAGACGCAGAGAATAAAATCCCAGTAAGCGGGTTCCATAACGAGTCCTCTTGCCAAAGATCTCTGAAAGCATCCCACGCTCTGCCATCCCTAGAAGTTGGAAAGAGTCGCTGCTCATCTCTGCCACAAACATGTCCGTGTTTGACAACGCAGAAGCCCCTTGGATCCAAGATCTCAACTATACACCACCTAAAATTTTAGCAACATCAGAGAAATACCCACCAGACCACATTTCCTGGTCCAGTGGAACTGCTCCAGTACAAATTAAGAGAGGAAAGAAGTACGCAGAAACATCCAAGATAAGAGCATAAAAAAGAGCTTTTGGAAGAGTTGTATTCCTCTCCTGCAGAGTACTGATGGAATCCCAGTAGTTGAGGTTCCAGAACAGTGTGTTTAAGTACAACCCCAGTCCACATTGGTGAAATCTACCACAAACCACCTTGATGGCTCCAGTTTGGGGACCGCCAGCGGTCCCATTAACACAAAAGGAAGCAGGGAAAACACCCCTAGGAGTATAGCAACCCATCCCACTATGCTTAAACCTCTTAAGTCTGTAGTTCATGTAAAGGTGGGCCACCGTCAAAGCCAGAACCGCTACTATCCTAGGGAAACCACCCACCAATGTCAGGATTGCTGATTATAAACTAGGAACAGTGACGGATATGGTGCATCATCGATAACACCGCTTAGCCATTTCATCCAACCTTGTTGAAATCCCCAGTAAGGACCCAAAGCTGACGAAACCCAAACAACATATCCACCATTTTCTGGGAACATGGTACCCATTTCTGCAGTTATCAAAGCTTCTGGAATGCTCCATATAAATAGAAAAATCAAAAAACCAAGAAGAGCTAAAAGTGGTCCAGCTGCCTGAACACTGTCTTCAACTCCAAATGTTCCCCCGGAAACTTAATTTATAAAAGATCAAGAAAACAAGCGGTATGATTGAACCTTCTGGAACTTATCTAATGTTGGAAAGGATGCTTCTCCTAAACCTACATACCCAGCATTGCTCAGCCCCACCATTTCAGCAGAGTTTTGCAATAAATTCCTTCGTTTTTTCAGGAAATATAGAATCACAAACAATTTTTACATAATAAAACCATCATTGTTGGACACTAAACAACTCAAAAATAGATATAAAGAAAGATACTGAAGCGAATTGCCTACTGTTTCAAAGGAACACGACCATTTTCATACCCAACTCAAGAAATAAAATCAAATTTATAGATGTTTAGTAAGGTTTGCATAACTGAAAAGATATGAGAGATCAGCACAACCACAGCTCATTTAATCCGACTCAAACTACTTAGCCTCCAGTCCCTTTCTTTCTTTTCCTTTCTCTAATCTCCGAAACAGAAGATCAAAAACTTCCAGGCTTGCAAAACTACTCCTGAACGAGCAAAATGGCCATGCAAAATTCCTCTCCAGGACTAATTTTTACAATGGCAAGCCAGTTACGAGGCAAGCTCAATTTTCTTGCAAGCTTTTTCAACCACTCGAGTAAAGCTCAAAACTCTTGTTTCAAACTACATTTATCGATATCTGTAACAATTCCATACTAACCAAAAAAAATCCAATTGATGTTACTTCTCTGCAATTTCAGATGCATAAACAAAAAAAAAAAGGCAATTTTTAGTAACTAATAATAAAACTTCCTCTAAGATTTCAGAATATATATATATATATATATATATATATATAAAGAACTTTCCTTCCCACTAATATATGTAACAAACGATTTTTCCCAGCACTTCCCTTCTCTTCTGGTTTAACACTACGTGTCCTATTTCCGACGCATCGTTTTTGTTTCTTTGTTTATCATTTTATCTTCAGTTACCGCTTAGTGACCTTGATGAAAATCGAAACGACATGTCAAGTGAGGAGAAGAGATGAAAATATATATTTGCCCCTTACTTCCTTGTCTTCTTGATATTTGTTAATATGAATCGTTTATTTATTTTTTAATTTACTGTTAATTATTAACATGTGTTAGATAAATGTTCACTTTTCATATTATCTTGAATTAATGGGATAATTAAGTTAGATGATGAATCATAAGAATTTTCTAGAGTAGAGGATACCCTTTAAAAATATTGCAAGAATACGGTGACTAAAGCTCCAATTAATTTAATAAAAAAAAAACATGAGTTTTTCTATGATAAATCAAGAAAAAATAGGAGTTGATGTGAGGATTTTGTAAGCAAAGGAGCTTTCAGCCCATATATATAATCCAATAAAGATGATTTTGTAAGGGAATGAGCTTTCATCCCGTGGATGACAAAAAGTTATATATAAAAAAAAAAAAACGGAGAGAGTGGTCCATTGGAAGCCCATTGCTTCTTGGGCCTGAGACTTATTTCTTTTTATATTATGCATTTAAAAAACAAAATAAGTGGGACTGTGGGAGGACTTTTTATGAAAAGTTAATTATTTATATTTTCAAGTTATTTTTATATTTTTATTTATTTTAAAAAATTAAATTTTATTTCATAATTTTATTTTTTTCTAGTTTTTTGGGCCTTTTATTGTTTTTTTATTTTATTTTTAGGTTTCCAAACTTGTTTGAGTTTTTTTTATTGCTTTACTTTTATTTTTGGATTTTTTTTAGTTTATTTATGTTAATTTTTGGGTTTAGTAAGGAGTTGTGAATCTTTTAAAGAGATGGACTGCTTGAAGATAAATTTTTGGTAACAAAATCATGAATTAGAGTTTTGTGTTATAATTCTATTTGGCTTCAATTTTGTTTTTTTTTTTTTACCTTGTTGTCTTTAGATTTTTTAGATTTTTTAATTTTTTTATATTAGTTTTTAGGTTTATACAAAGAATTATAAAATCTGTCAAAGAAACAAACTATTTGAACATAAATATTTAATAATAAAATAATAAATTAAATTTTACGTGACAATGCTATCCAACTAATTCTTATAACTTATGTTTAAAGGCAAATGACAGATATCATTAGCCTTTACTTGGATCTTTTTCTATTTTATTTAATACGGGCCTATTGGGCCTGGATACAAAATGGGTTTTACAATATCTATGAGTGAAATGGAGCTACAAGACGAGGCCCATTGGTTACATGGCCCATTAACCTTGATTACAAAATGATGCCAGCACTCCTTCCTTGATTTTATAAGAAATTATTATTCAATACTTTTATAGTTTATATTCTCTCATGTTTTTCGTACAAAATTGAGGTTTATAAGTAATTATTAGGGTGGATTCCACTTTTATATACAAGAAAGAGAGAGTTTATTTCCCAAGGATTTAACAATTTTTCCCTAATTCTGTACATTTTAGGTCATTGTAAAGCAAACTAATTAAATTGGGAAAAGTATTTTGCTTTTCCATTATTTTTTACACAATTAAAGCAAACAAATTAGATTTCGACTCTCATGTTTTTTAAACTACAATCAAAATCCTGCCAGATAAACTCAAATCTGCGTGGGATTTTAACGTTGATGTTTTTTCTCAATTCGGACACCAAGTTTGATTCAGGTTCCATAAAAGGAAAGTGGCAGTGGATTTTTTGGTCATGAATTTATGATGCTTCCTCGCTTTGTGCAACAAATTTTGACCGCAGACCACGATTAATCTGCCAGCTTTGTATCCCTGTAATTCCCAACTGCGTCAAGAAGAAGACCGATCGGCATAAATACATAAAATCGGGTTTAAAAATGAACAAATACAATACATAAAAATTAGTTCTTGAAACCCCAGAAAAATAGATGAGGAAAGAGTATGACACTCAAATCAAAGAGGGGCAGCATAAAAGAGAGAAACTTGGAGTGTAACATTTGAGAAAGCTCACAGCACAGGGCTACACAGTCGTGCCACGAGGCACAAAGAGGAAGAAACTTCAATTTTTTTTTTTTGTGGTAAGTAATTTTCCTTCTATTTTTTCTTTTTAAATTTTATTTATGATAGATTAAGTATCCTTGTCAAGAGTATTAGTGAGCTATAAACTCATCAATCTCTCCTATTTGCAAGAGTTTCAATGAACTATGGTGGGGTTTGAAATTGAGTTTTCAGGTTTTTACCTCTTTAAACCTCTTTTCTTGCAACAAACCTATTATTTAATTTACAGTAGGTTAGGGTTTTTTGTCATGTTTTTTCCTTCAAGGAAAACTCGACCCCACCAGGGTCTTTTTCAGGAGCCTTCCTACAATAAGATTAATCAAAAGAGAAAAAAAACCAACTTTTTTCTTAGAATATTGATGATATAAATAAATCTTTAATTATATTCTTAAAGGCTATATTTCTTTTTTGAGTAATAAAGTTCAAACCTTTGCAATTGATGATTTCTTGTGTCTTTGTAAAGATTTAGGGTTTAAGATTTAATGTTTAACGTTTTTTTTTTCTAGCGTCACTCAATTGAAATAGTTCAGCTGACAATTTTTCTTCTTTTAACTTCATGTCAGATTTGAAGAGTCCAAATTGGTTTTACACCAAGGGACTTAAAAATCAGAGTAGGAGATGCCTCCACTTTAAAAGTTTTAACAATATTTTTTTGTCAGAAGTGGACAAGAATTTTATCTTTGAAGCCTATTGTTGAAGGTGAAGGGCCAGAGGAAGTTAGTTCCAGATTTGCATTGAATTTTCGGTTAGATATGGCACGAAATACTGGTGGTCACAGTACAAAAATAGCAGAGGCATCCATGGCAGTGGCGCATTTTGGCTTCGCCGAAGAAAAGGTTAAGGAAACGCTAAAAAGACTGGTAAAATTGTATAAAGATGACTGGAAGCTCATTGAAGAAGATAATTATAAAGAACTGATTGATATTCTAACAAAGGAGAGTAATGAGGAATCAAACTTGAATCACAATTTCGAACATCGGCATGGCCAGGCTTCATTTTCTGCTGTTAACTTTGCTAACAAAAAAGCTAAAATTTTGGGTTCTAGTCCACCAGCTCAGGATAAAGGAAAGAGTCTAGAATCTCCTCAAGCTGCTGCTAGAGGAACAAGATCAAATATTGTGAAGGATAAAGTTATGGAGGATAGAGTACATGAAGGTGTTTCCAATTCATCACAGTTTGATATTGCATCTTCAGTCAATGCAGAAGTGAAGGTCTCCTTAATTTGTGACTCTTCTGGAAATTCTTATTTCAGACAACGGAGTTTGGATGCAGTTCTAGAAGAGGTGGAAGATGAATGCCGCAAAACATATGGAATCCAGAATCCTGATTTCTCTTTGGTGAAGTTGATGGAAAAGGTGTGCCGGTTCTTCTTGGAGATGGACAACGGTTCTAGCAGTGAAACTGGGAGAAACATTTGTGAGAAATCAAAGCTGCCTGAAGGAAAAGAAGTTGTAACAGATGATAACGAGGACAACTCTACATTGGAGCCGAGTAAGGTTCTACAAGACCCACAATCTTCAGAACCACAGATGATGGAGGCTGTCCTTCAAAAGAAATACCCCATTTATCTCAAAGATATATCTCGTGGTGAAGATAATATACCAGTTCCCCTAGTGAATGAAAGCAGCACACTAGAGTTGCCAGATTTTATCTACATAAAAAATAACATGGTATACCAAGGTGGCCATGTTGATTTTTCTCTTGCTCGAATATCAGAAGATAACTGTTGTGCACACTGTCTTGGAGATTGTCTATCCTCAGACTTGCCTTGTGCATGTGCTGCGGAAACAGGTGGCGAGTTTGTTTACACGCAGAAGGGAATGCTGAAGGAAGAATTTTTGGATGAAGCCATTGCCGTGTCTCTGGATCCTCAAAGAAAACACTTCTACTACTGTGAAATCTGCCCCCTGCAGAATGAACCGCAACAGAGATATGGGAAAATAAAACGATGCAAGGGCCATTTAACTAGGAAATTTATAAAAGAGTGCTGGAGTAAATGTGGATGCAACAAGAAATGTGGAAATCGTGTTGTCCAGCGAGGGATACAAGTTGCTTTGCAGGTCTGAGTAAATTCCTGTTAGATACCTCAGCATGTTCATTTAGAAGCCATTTAGTATTTGTGTCCTTTTTTCTTCATGGCATCTTTTTGTGTATTAACTACCAAGTTATGTATATATTATCTAGGTTTTTGCAGCACCTGAAGGGAAAGGGTGGGGTGTTCAATCTGTGAATGCCCTGAAGAAAGGTACTTTCATTTGTGAGTATGTAGGCGAAATTGTGACGAATCAGGAACTGTACGAAAGAAACAATGAAAGGGCTGCTAAAAAGGAGAGGCATACTTATCCAGTGCTGCTGGATGCAGACTGGGGCTCTGAAAGGATACTGGAGGATGAGGAGGCCCTTTGCTTGGACGCAACAGAATTTGGAAACATTGGCAGGTTTATCAATCACAGGTGCTTCCATAGCCCTCCTGACACTTTCCTCCCTTGCCTCTACTTGATTAAGAAATTTTTTAGATGCTATGTTTTTATCATGCATGAGTGTGGATATCTTAATTATACTTTTTTTTTGTCAGGTGTTATGATTCTAACTTGATTGAGATTCCAGTGGAAGTGGAGACTCCGGATCATCACTATTATAGAGTATGAAGCTTAGATTCTCAAGCTTGAGTTGCGTTTAGCTGGTGTCTTATGACAGAAGAGATAAATATAAAATAAACAAAAAAAATGTTTGATTGAAAGAACGAAAACAAAGACATGAAATAAGATATTTCTGTGATAATTTTGAATTGAAATTCTGTTTTTTTAAAACAGGAAATATAGGAGACAAGTCCCTTTTGTCTCCACTATCTCGTAACAGTAACCAAATGCTAGCTAGTGTTTTTCTTTTTCTCAGTGAAATAGAATCATATCTTGAATTCCGTGGATGTAAGGGTTCAATTGTTTATTTTTTCTACTTATCATGCAGCATGCTTTTTTCACAGCTAGAGTTATTGAGCCGATGGAAGAGTTGACGTGGGTAAAATTTCGCTCCATCTTATAGCACGTGCTTTGTTCAGTAAACAGAACAAATTTATTTGGCATCTGTTGACTTTAAGACTATATATTGCAGGGTTAATGAATGTTTATTATTGCAGGATTATGGTATTCAGTTTGATGACAAGCATCATCCGATCAAAGCATTCAAATGCAAGTGTGGAAGCACGGGCTGCCGAGACAAGAAAAGACGGCATTAATCTATTGATCAAAGTTAATTTTTAGTTGCTGCATAATGAGATGGTAGTCAGTTCTGAATCAGGAAGGGAAATATCATACCATTGTGTGGTTCAAAATAAGAAGAAAAACCTCATGGATTAGCCGCCATTGAGGAAAATCATTAAACTCTTTTGATTTCCTATCTTCATTTTATCTGAGGATGCATTACCTTTTAATCTTGTATCCATCCCTTTTCCTAATTAATAGGATCTTTTTTTTTTACCAGCACACCCTTCCAATCCATATTGAAGCAAGAAAGGGTAGGAATTCACTGGTTTTTTGCTGTCGAATTCTTACCATTGATGCTTACTTCTTATTTTCTTCCATCTTTCCCTGTCGAATTCCCCATTCTTCAGTGATTTTGTGTCTTAACAAGCAATATATTTATTCAACAAAACTTGGATATAGCAGAAGCACAGTAACATCAAACTGACAGCAGAATGGAGGAAACAAACAGGATTGATGACATGTAAGTTGTAAGGAAAAACCTTTCTAGATGTTAGCATGTCAGCAGTTAATATAAGAGCTCTTCAGGAATACTTTGGAGTGCAGGAGTCCAAGAACGCCGGCAACTCCTCTTTGCTGCGTTGGATCTTGAAAGATGCTTTCTCCGCAGAAGATTTAATCGCTGTTCGAGGGATAAAGATGATGCTGGTGAATATGATTGATTAGTACTGCTCTCGCAACCTCTCATCAGCTCTAACATTTGCTTTAAATCTTGCTTCCTTACCACCAACTTCATCCTCACAAATCCATCTTCATCTTCATTGGTGTGTGAAGCAACACTTCCATCATTTACTTGTGCAATGGATTCCAACAAATTGCTCTTCAGACTCCGATGATTTCGACCTCTTAATGCTCGAAAATCTCTCTTCGGTGAGGCCTTCCCTTCTGAAACTTCCAAGCACTGGTCCATCTTTAATTTCCCCGTTAGCAGATTGATATGTGGTATAATGGATTAGTAACTCCTGTATCTACCAGCCTTATATAGGAACTGCTTCAGAATCTTAATAAACTATAATCCAGATATAACCACTGATAGCTTGACTTTGTTAGCCAAAAAACCAGAATGCCTGGTCACGTCGCTTACAAATGCTTCTTGCTATGAGATCAGAGGCTCGTTTGTCAAAGAAAGAGTTGGTTTACTTGCATTTCGAAGCAATCAAAAGAAATATTTCTTAATCGATTAAGCTTTCTAACTGATTAATTAATTTATTGATGTATGACAACAAACCATAACGAAGCTCACCAACCCCTCACATGCAAATCCTGACATTGCGCTGGAAAGTAGCAACGCGTATACATGAAATCAAGAGGTTATCTTGGTTATCTTGAATAAGCTTTGAGCAGTTGAATAAGCACAGCAAAACACAGCACGGGACCAAATCTATAAGAAAGGTCAAAAGAAATTTCAGGAGAACAGGGTAGGTGTGATGGGGTCCTCGTACAAATGCAAGATTGTCAATTGGTGAGCTGTCTGTAACCTGTCATTCCAATCATTCATCTTCTCCCAAGCCCTAACCATCTTAACTTCCATATTCCAATATGTAGTTTGTATTCTTTGAAAGAAGAATATCATACACACCTAACTCCAGGCTGCTTTTGGTATTGTTATAGTTAGCCAATTATAAGTGCTACCTCCTCATCTACGAACTCAACTTCTGAAATAGGAAACAACCACCCTGTAAGTGATTGATTTCATCTACTTTGGCCAAAATAATATAACCAAAGTAGAAGACAGTCTTGTTGAAATGGGTTTTTTCAATTTGTATGGGGGACAAAAATTTACATGCACGCTAAAGCTCGTCAATTAACTGCGATGGGCATCAGAGAGCCAGTAGAAGGCACAGCATGGCTAGGCAACAGAAAAGAAGAAGCATATAATACATTCTTCCTGTAATATAATTACTTGATTGTTATAATTTTCAGAGTCTCCACATCTATTTGAAATAAATAATCGTTGACATACACTGTAAAAATTCACACTTATTATTATGTTATTATCTCATTCTTATTATTAGTGTGAATAACTTCCTTTTTTTTAAAGCATGAATTAAATTTAATGTGGACAAAAGACATATTTATTTCCCAACTATCACCCAATTATCTATTGAATCCCCACACAAAAATAATTCTCAACTAGATTCCCCGTCTATTGAACATTATCCAATTAACCATCTCCTTAGAAGTTTTGCCTTCAGAAACATAAAAAAAAACAATTATCTGATTAGGCAATGTATTAAGAGAATTTTGTGATGCTCCAAACTGAAATCTCTCTGTCTGAGCCTTATTTTTCATTGTGCCTATTGCTTTTGTATATTTGTCATATGGTATTTATTTATAGTCGTGTTGATTCCATCTTCAATGATTTTGGACATGTTGTTTCCTGTATTAGTTTGAGATACATCTCTGATTAGGCAGTTTTTCACATCTGTAGTAGAGGACTTTTGAGCATAAGGACGAGGTCGAAAAGCAGTGTAGTAATGCTGCGGTGTTGGTTCGATTATCTAATCTGCCAGACCCCATTATTCATCACAATTTTTTTTTCCTTCCTTGAGATGGATGGCAAGGCTCGAACTGTAGCAG
>Ga0325410_1000539_pt1 | contig 39798 bp, 20 predicted proteins | sample PopdelMetagenome_16_FD_206182 | JGI IMG/M metagenome (GOLD analysis project Ga0325410, IMG submission 206182) | Populus deltoides microbial communities from Bellville, Georgia, United States - Xylem-PdIQD-R3 | ecosystem: Host-associated > Plants > Phyllosphere > Stem > Wood/Secondary xylem...
AGTACTTCAACTCATCAATCAATTCTTTCATTTATGTGATAGGCCTGCATTTAAGATGAACATTTACCATAAATTAAAGGTATCTTATATTATTAGATATGTTATTATAAAACATGCTTTAGTTGAGGAGTTATTGATACTTCAAGTGCAAAATAATGATATAAAACCTTGATAAAAATACACTTTTAAGTAGTAATCAATAAACTCAACATGGACTTTAATGTTTGATACTAACATGTTTTGTATTTGTTATCTTGTTCACTTTTAATACTTTGCTTGTTAAATGGTTAATCTAGATTTATGTCGTATAATCCTTGATACAACAAATACTTGACACTTTTATAGCCCAACCGTATGGTATAACCGACACTTGTGCTATGAAAGGAACTTGATTTGTTGTTAAGATAAGTTATAATCATGAATACCTGACAACATTTACAAGTATTAGCATTAATCGAATAAGATAACTAATGTAATTATGTTAACAATTTATAATCCGATTGGAACCTCCTTTGTCTATGGTTTCCAGTTGAGTAGTAAAAAGATTTTATACTATACTTGTTTGAAATACCATTAGTGGATCCTCTAGCCTTGATAATTATTTTATCATTGTTTAATCCTTACATCAATATCACATCTCAAAGCTCTCTTCAACTCTTTTTCTGTTATTATCTATTTCTTTATTTGTAGTTTATACAGTTAATCTCCTTGTGGTTCGACCTCGGTATTGCCGGGTTATTTATTACTTTGACACTCCTGCACTTGAACAAAGACATCAACTCTTTGGTCGTGTCACAATTCATCCCTATTTTAATTCAATTATTAATATTATCACAAGGTTTTCCCAAACTCTATTTGCCATAAACATTTAACCCTGGGTAGAACAACATGTCAAGAAATTCCGCATAAAATTTTAGCATGATCGTACTATCAGATTAATAATTATGGATGATACTGTAAAATTGGTCCATATGGGGTTCTACATCAAAATCCAAAGTGTCTTGTTTCGTCCATACATAAGTCATATTAATAATATCACTAAATTTCAAGGCCTTTCTTTATTCTAAATATGTTTCTCTTACTTTTATTTTGTTTATGAACTTATTTTCATTTCGCGACAACGTCACCAATTTCTTTAATGTTATAAAATTTTAACTCAACTTTATAACCTCTCATTTTACATAATATCCCCACTTGTCTTTAGTGTAAATTTTATTCAAGGTTTACATATGGCTTTAGACCATTCTAGTTTGCAAAATATAGAAAATAACCTTAATAATCCATTAGAGAGTACTCCTAGAGGTGGCTTGAAGTTGCTACACAGATCCATCCTCGAACCAAAAAAGAAATGATCTTGCTCATCTCAAATACCTTCAAAGCTCTATACTTTAAATATTTGGTTGGTAGTTTAGCACATATTAAACATGTATAAAGCTAACCAAAAGAAGTGAGGGTTTGTTGGCAAAAGAAAGGACAACGGAGTGCACCAGGTGAAAACTAATCATTTTTAATACAAAGGTCATTAGAATAATCAATGGAGGTCTAATAAACATATCAATACTAGTAGTATTAATCTTTAACCAGTAACCTCAACACCTTCCATATTATATCCATCGGCAATCTAAAGCTCATCCTTACAATTCTCTACTTGTCAATCCTACAAAATCAACCACTTTTTAACCAACCACATCAAATGATCATGTCAGCCTAAGCAACCAACCTTATAGAATTACTAGAAGAAAACCACATTTTATGCTACCTTTGATAGAAATGTTAAATGGCTTGTTAACATTGAATAAATTACTCTTACACAACGAAAACCCTTCAACCATCTTACCTTTATTAGATATAACATTATAACTACAAATACAAATATTACGTTGGTGCTAGTGGATATAACATTGATAATTATAAAGCTTTCAAAGGAAAGCTCCTTCATATTAACATGATTGGTCAAATAACATTGGATAAGAATCAAAATGTTCTAAATATGAATACAAATCCCTTACTAAACCACTATGCTACAAGAGAATAAGGAGTAAGTATGATTTTCAATGACTTTAAGTATGATAGGAAAAAGGGCTACCTTGAAGATGAGAATGAGCAATTTGTTTAACATGTTATCCAAGGAAAATTACCTCACGACACTTTTTCAAACACAAGTTATTGAGAATCCTAATAAATACTAGAAGTTCCATCACGAGTTAAGGCATAATATTGATAATTATGATGGATTCCATTATAAAATTAAGACCTTGATGATCATAATATGCCATAAATTAAGAAAAGTAAGGTTGAGAATGAAGAGGAATGTTATCTTCCCAAGGTGTAATTATTGACAAAGTAGAGGTCTATAGGTATCAACCAATAAGGAATGGTCCTCTAAGAATGATTTTATTTATGCAAATGATAAGTACTTAAAAATGCATTTTTTTATTAAGGTTTTATATCATATTATTACACTTAAAGTATTATTAAATTTCCTAACTTAAAACATGTGTTATAATAATACGTTTGATAATATAAGATATAATTAATTAATGATAAATGCTTGGTTTTTAATGTAGGTTTGTAAAATAGACGCATCTCACAATTTAGAGGATTAATTGATGCATTTAATTATTAAAATTGAGGTTTATGTGAAGAAATAAAGATAAGGCTAGGCTTAGAGAAGAAACCCTAGTTGGCCTAGTTCTATTCAAATTGGAACACCATTTGGTTTTTAGGTTATAACTGAAGCTATCAACATCAAGTTTAAGTGTGGTTTATCTTGATGAAAAGACAAGATGTAAGCCTAAAATATTTATAAAGATCTCAAGACTCAATACCGTCATTTTTAGCTTAAATCTTATCAACAAAAAAGATGTCTAAATTTGTCCTGCAACCCAGACACTGTTCAATGTTTAACTTATATCTGGAGTTCTAGAGGTCGAAAAACCTTTTTTTTTTTTTGTAAATCTAAGACAAATACCTATAACTTTAATGAAGACTATCTATTCAGATTATGATGTTATTAATGATGTTTTGTCTAGTTACCAAATTAATAATTAGTCACCAAATTAGTTAAAACAACAAATTAATTAGCCATCATCAATAGTTCTAACTTTTAGCTTATAAAAGATATGTATTTGTCATTCCTTTAAACATCTTGGTTTTCAGATTAAGATCCATGCTCTTGCTTTCTTGCTTTGTATTTTTATAATATTCAAGTTTTATTTCATATTATATTATCATTAATCTCTTGTTTATGCTTATTATTATCTTTATTATACTTAGTTAATTTATATCATAGCTATGTTTTTATCTTGTTTATTTATTTTTTTTAATTATATTTAGTTAAGTTTATTTTTGCCGATGTGAAAAGGTTACACTAATGGTTTAAGAATGGGTATAGTATAAAGTCAACATGAACTTTAATGTTTAAACTCAAGAAAGTTTGTTATTAACATGTGTTATAGTTGTTATCTTCATCAATATGAATACCCTCCTTGTTAAGTTGTGAGTCTTGATTCGTGCTGTACAATTTATAACACAATAAATACTTGACTCTTTCATAGCCCACTACATGAAGAATCGACACTTATGCTATGAAATTATCCTGATTTGTTGTTCATGTAAGTTACCACCATGAACAAATAAGGTGATTAAAGATAGTTAATATTATCATAACCCAATTTCAGGTTTTCCTAAGATACAAATGAACAAGCAACTTGGTTGGCAAGAACAAATTGAAAAAAGATCTAAATGCATAAATGAGAGTTGGAATGACCAAACTGAATCTGTGGCAATTATAGAAATCAAATATACCTTTCAAAGACCCAAATGTCAAAGACAATGTAAGTTAAAGATAAATTTTAGATAAAATTGCATAAAAATTAAGTCTATAAATTAATTTAGATTGAAATTAAAAATTTAATTAAGTACAAGAACTTAATAATTATACTTTTAATGTGTTAAATTAATTTTAATAAGGATTTAATTGTTGAAAACTTAAGTTTGGAAGCCTAATTTGGGTTTAATTGATAAGATTAGAATTTTGGAGAATCAAATTTAATTTTTACAAGCTTATTTGGATGAAATCAGGGGTGAAATTGCAAGAAAATCAAAGTTCAAGGCTTAATTAAGGGTCAAATTGAAAAACCTTAAAACTAAGGACTAAAGCACAAAAGACACCTAAGGAGCATACCATTAGAGGGAAAAGATATTACAAAGAAAAAATCATAGAAAAGAAAATGAGAAAGGAAAAAAAAAGGCAATAGAACACTTAGAATAAATGGGGAAAAAAGTAACAAAGATTTAAAAAAAAAAGAATTAGGGTGTCAATTTGATATTGAGAGGAAGCTTGAAATCAAAAGGAAATAAGCAAGGAATCTAGAGAAAGAATCTTTATATTATTGTTTTGAAGTCATTTATTAATTTAAAAGTCATGATTATTGTTTTGAAAGGTTTAAACATGCTTCGAATATAGCTTGTATGTGCTTAAGTTTTGTTTATTGCTTTGTTTTGATGTGTTAAAATATGATTATGGAATGATAAATGTTAGTATAGAATGTTGTTTTTGCATGTTTTGATGCTAGGCTAACTTTGTTTGAAGTTGTGACAATATGTTAGGTTTTGATTATTATTATTATTATTGTTGTTGTTGTTGTTGTTGTTGTTGCTATGGTTTAGTTTGTTTTAGTTTGGTTTGTTGTTTTTGCTGAAGTTATAAGCATGTTATTTAAGTTTCAAGACTTTGTTTATGATCAATGGAACATTGTAGTAAGCATGTTTAAGCAATGATAGTTATGTTTAGGTTATTTTATAGGCTCTTAATGTTTTTTTCTTGGTTGGTAGCTTGTTCTTCTTTTCCTGGGCATTTCTAGGTTTTTTTGGTAGTGTTGTTGGGAAGAACATTGCATTAGCTCCATGATTTAGATCATTTTTTATCCTTTTCTTTGCATTAGCATCTTTGTATGACACTATTAGCCAATAATATAAGGATCACTTGCATTTATAACCTTTTTTAGTTTTTTAATTTTAGGGTTTTGGTTTTCAAACCGTAATTTTCTCTAACTAAATCATGATGATTCAATGATAATCGAATTGAATAGATGCTATTTTTTTTTTAATTCTTGCATGATTTCTAATCCCTTTATATATGGTCATAAATGAAACCTACCTCTCTAGTTCCTTGTTATGGTGCTCTTCGTATTCTTCGTCAGATTCAAGCAAAAAAATCTTGTTTGATCTTCGTTTGTTTTGTGTTATGATTATAGGCTTGTGTTTCGGGTCAGGAAGCTCATCCCATGTGGTTGGGCTAAGCTTATTCATGAGATAAAGACATGTTTGGCTAGTTAAGTCTTTACCAAGAAAAAAAAAGTTTTTTGTGTGTTCTTAAAGTATGTTTTTCAAACACAGCCTTAAGACAAATTTTAAGCCTTTGATTTTTAGCTAAGGGCATGTTTGCCAAACACGCCGTAGTAATTTTTTAGTAAGGTTTATATTCTCATTTTTTGTGTTTTTGCCAAACAACCCCTCATATAAGTTTCAAAAATTTTGAAACAATTTATGGACTATTTTAAATTATTTATGGGTCATTCCCATATTTTCCCAACCTTTCATTTAATATCGGTGTTGTATGCTTATACTGTAACATACTGACCTAGTATTAAAAATACATGTTCTTCTTTAAAATTTCAAAAAATTCCAAAAATTCTAAAAAGTTTCCTCATTTCAAAAATAAAAAAATATATGTTTTGTTTTCGTGCATAAGACCAAATTCTAAAACTTTTCATGCATATTTTATAAAAATATAAAATTGTATTTCTATCACAATTTGAAAAATACAAAAAAATTGGTCAATGAGTATCATAATTAGTTTATGATTATTCATTAGGATTTGATCAAAATTTCAAACCACATCACAAAGATTAATTTGTTTAATTGATAATTGAGGTATGAATTTTACAATGTAATGCATATTCCCCATATTAAATTGAATGAATTGGCAAAAATAAAAAGTTAGGAATCAGTTGTAGACTTTAATATTTAGGGGTATAAAATTACACTGTAAAATATATCGTCATGTATTAAAGATAAAAAAATAGAAATAAATACACTTTTAAAAGTTGAACTTTAGAATAGTTAGGTTTTAACTTGATAAGATAAAAATCGTTTTACTAAAAAGAACCTCTCTTAAACATTAGATAGACCAATAAATAGAAATAGGATTTAGAAGAAAAACAATCAATCAATAATGTAGCTTACCATAGGTAGGGTACACTAGGGTGATAAATCTTTTCCATGCACAACCAGTCCTTTTATTTACACTCTCGCAAACCATTAGGTTTCTCAGTGACCATGATACTAGGTGGTGACTCCCTCAAATTATAACTTTATGATTAAACCCAAAACCCCCTTTAATCTAGGAGGTAGCTCCGCCATTTGGAGCCATGCACGTCACGATAGAATGACGACTCCACTAGAAAAATATTTGGTTGGAATAAGCTTTGTTGATTGCTTTTTTATCTTTTTGTTGTGTATTACTTTATTTGTGCTTTATTTTATTTTATTTTCCTCTTTTTTATATATTGGTGATTTAATTTTAGCACGTACTTTTCACATAATGTCCATGCATAAGTACATCAAATATGGATTCATGCCTTCATGCATTTTAAATTTTGAGAGTATAAACCTAATTTTAAGTTAGGAGGGGAGTATCGGTCTGCCTAATGACTTTCAGTTGGGGTTCAAATTCATGAAACACCCAACTATGATGTGAGTGTTTACTTAGTAATAGTGGTCAAGTTGTGCCCCAACCATTCCTTGTCAACCCCCTATATCGCCTTTAAGAGACCTAGTCATTGGGCATATCATAAACCTTTTTTTAAGATTAGGTAGTAAACTTACCCCTCATGTAATGACCAAAACCTACTTTTAAGATGTTTGACCCCACTAGAATCTACCCTTGCGATGTTTGACTCATTGACAATTTATTTTGCATTTAGGCAAGAATGATCAATAATCCTGAACTTTGCAGGATTCTTTTGAGATGAGACCGTAATTTTTTCTGAATATGGGCAAGAATATGAGATGATGCAACTACATAAGGGGAATTGCCTAAGGACCAATGCTCGGGAAATTCAAATTACAACAGTCAAAAACTTATTGCATTTCTAGGATCCAAATAACAAATGTTTCACCTTCGAAGATATTGACATGGCCTTCTACTATTGAAGAGTATACTCAGATTTTGAATTTCCCTCATAAGGTTTATTTCAGACAAAGAATTGAAGACACATTTGCTAAAATCGCTAAATTGCTTCACTTTGACAAAATTGGCCAATATAGAACAATTAATGGCAGTTTTAAATGGAATCTTATTGAAAAGATAAATAAAGATGAAGGAAAGTTAGGAGATGAAAGATACCAAGTAGTTGCCTTTGTCATCTTTGGTTTAGTTTTGTTTGCATTAGAAGCTGAGATTATTAATGTTGAAGCATGTAATGCTTTTATTGAATATAAGCAAACTACTAGAGCTTTCTTGGCTGAGACTTTCCTATCACTAAACCATTGTTGGTTATATGGAAAGGGTGCAATGTGATGGTGTATTCATTTATTGTTTATATGGGTGGTAAGCCATTTGGAAACTCCAAGTGAGGTTTTCAATAATTTTTGGTGGTTTAATATGAGACTTTTGAAGCTTGTTGTGAATTAAGACTAGATTAACTTGGATGAAAAAGCATGGGTAAAGAGGTATTAGGCTCTCCCTCATAGTAATTTCAAATGGAAAGCTTATTGGGTAACTTCTCTTATATCATGAATTGAAGAGATAAAGCATGGGTCTCGCTGATTGGTCAATCCGGTTATATTAACTATTCATCTTCACTGGTTTCTAGGCAGTTTGGGGGAATTCAACAAGTACTGAAAACTCAGGGTTTAGCTGAATACACTGGTTTGTTTAAGGATCCTTATTTTTTAACTGAATTAGAAGTTATTAAACAAGATTAGAAATAACTTGTATTGGTGTATAAAGGTGAAAAAGACATAGAACTCTATGTCAGTCCTCATTATTTAGTTTGGAGAAACAATGATCAATCCAGGGTATTTGATAGCTTTGAAGAACAAAACCAAATGATAGTTTTCGAAGTTGGACCATTTGTCATTGAAGAACTTAGCAGAAAAGGAATTAGCAATGAAAAAGAGCTGCGAAATGAGTTGGATAAATTTAAAATTGAGCTAGGTTATAGCAAGAATCGGTAGAAGTTTTTAAAAGACCAACGCTTTGAAGAAAATAATATAAAGGCCTTTTTGAACCAACAATTGAAAAAAAAAAGGATGGTAATATAGTTTCATTAATGCAAGACCTGGAACTCAGAAAGAGCAACCAATGGTGATTAGTGAATGACAAAATGTAGCTAAGAAATCTAAAGAGAATATATAAGGGATCCAAGAGCAGCCGAGAGAAAGGGTGACCAAATATGATGATTTGGTGAACAAGTATGTGAAAATAAAAAAAGAGCTAGTTACTCTAAAAAAAGGTCTTCAAAAGTAAGTCAAGTGCTAATAAAGAAATAATTGCTTTATTAAAAAGGGAAAGGGATAATAGTAGAAAAAGGTTGGAAGCCGAGAAAGAAAAGAGCAGGTTGGCTAATTTTAACATTAAAGAAGAGAGTAGATTGAGAGCTCAATATATGGTTCAAACTAATAAGGAAAGGGAAGTTAGAAAAGCAACTAAATCAAACATGAGGGATTATCATGATCCAACAAGTGCTCTAAAATAATGAATCACCATGGTCCAATCTGAGCTAGAAATTCGAGAGGAGGAACTAAAGAATTGGAAGGGACAATATATAGTTGAGGAAGAACTAGTTGAACTAAAATAGAAATTCAGAGAATGACAAGATTATATTAGCGAATTTGATGTCCAAATGAACATAAAGATAGTTGAACTTGATATGGAGCAAGATGAACTTCCAAAGGCTAGAGACTAGATCTAACGATCTCTAGGATGCTTGAATACATACAATTAGTCACTAGCCATAAGCAATTGTGCGCGACTCTAATATAACACTTTGTTCCATTACAAAATAGAACAAATAAACAAGTTGATTTATAGGGTGGCTCGAAAGGCAAATGAATTGTGAGTGAAGGCTTCTTTAATAGCTAATGGTGCTATTAAATACCAAAAATGCTTGAATGATGTTTCAACTTTTATTCGAAATGTAGCCAATATGGGTATTAGTTTTGAGGATGAATAGAGATGTATAGGAATCTCATCTCTCCACATGTAAAAAATTCCTCTTTATACGTAAGAACAATTTGTTTTTTTAATGAAAAAGGATCTGACCTATCTTTTTGTTTTTTTAATGAAAAAGGATCTGACCTATCTTTTTGCATTGTACTCTCCAACATGTATGAGATTCAACTGAGATGAGGACTTAGAAAAAGATCTTTTTCATCAGATTATGGATTTTTCCCATATTCAAGTAAAGTCATGGATCAACGCTTTGATAAGGCTAATATATATTAGATGTATGAGTGCACATTCACATTCATACATAAGCATAAATGCATACATACTTTGGGATTTTAAAAATCATGTGTGTATATACATGTTGAAATATAGGTCCTTGCAAAATTGAAACTCGTAGAATACACAACATAAGACTTTAATAAAGGTTAGGAACCCTACTACAATATGGCATTTGTGAAACCAACTATATACACATCAGCCCCAATGACTTTGGATATATTTGCTACTAAGTCCAATAAGATAAAATACTTTAAAGATATTGAGTATGATAAGATAACAATATTAGAAGTAAGAGTGAAAGCTATTGAAGGTGTCAATTTATATGATCCCGTTCGAGCTACTAAGATGTGTCTTATTCTAAATGTGGTTGTGTCGAAGAAGTTTCATGTACCTAAATTCATAAAGTATACCGAAACTCAATGTCCTTCCACCCATCTCAAATCTTACAGTAATAAGATGATGGTGGTTACACATGATAAGAAGCTATTAATGCATTTCTTTTAAGATAGTTTGAGTAGAGCTGTAGCATTAAACTTGTATATGAGGCTGGATAACATAGAAATCCAGAGCTTGAAAGATCTTGTAATTGCTTTTATTAAGCAGTATAAATACAATATGAATATTGCTTCTGATAGGTCTAGCCAGTTTCTTCTTGTAAAAAAGGAGATAAAGAGACTATGTGTGAATATTCTCAACAATTGAGAGATTTGGCTGGCAAAGTACATCTCCCACTTTTGGATAAAAAGATGATCACCTTATTTGCTAATACCCCAAAGCACCCTACTACGAGCATGTAATAGGCAGCTCAACTTAACAATTTATCGATTTTATGGTGATGGCTGAACGTATTGAATAAGGGATAAGGAGTGAAAGGATCTACACCCACTGAGAAGAAGGGTTTTAGAGGTAAAAAGAAAGGTGTTGATAATATTGAAGGTGAATATAAGAGAAAAAAGAATAATTTCCAAAATTTCAATAGTCAAACCCCTTCATCCTAAATAGCTACTATCAACTTCAACTCCCTTTTTTCCACTAAAAAAATGAAATATAAAGTAACATCTTTAATTACCAAACTAAGAATCAATCCAAAAGAAAATACCAAAAAGCTCAAGAACAATTACCCCCACTTCCTTTACTCATAGGTGAAATGTACCAGAAATTTTTGAGCATTGGATAAGTAGCTCCAACTCTTCACATACCATTACAACCACCATATTCTAATTAGTACAAGCAAGAGCTCAATTGTAAATATTATGTGGGCATAGCCGCATGCAATATTAACACTTGCTACGCATTTAAAAACAAACTATTGCAATTCAAGGCATGACAAAATGGATAACATTTGATGAAATTCCTAATGTGAATACAAATCATTTATCTAATCATGATTCAGGTAATGGAATTGTAAATGCAATTGAGATTAGAGAGTCAAGAACTTTGATGGTGTCTATGGATAAGATCTTTGAAATGCTTGTAAAAACTGGTCATAGGAAAGGTAATAATAAAATTGGGCTGGTGAGTAAGAGTTGCTACAAGTATCATAAAAAATAGGGTTATATGATTGATCAATGTGTAGAATTCCACAATAAAGTGATACAAATGCTAACTCAAGGTACTTTGAGAATTGAAGAGGCAACAAGTAAAATAGCAAGTAATGGAAGCTATAAGAGAAACTTGTAATTGATGAACCTAACAAGAATACGGAGGTTCATCCGATGTAATTTATTGCCTAGATTTATTTTATCTAAGCCTAAAATAGCAAGTAATGGAAGCTATAATGCCTTGCCATATAATTAGGGATATTCCTTCCAAAGTATATAACCAACAATTGTTTTTCAAGCAGACATTACAGGCTTGAATTTCAATGGAAAATGCTTTACTCTAAAGGAACTTGAAAAAAAAAAGCTCAGGGAAATGAGTTGATCTATCAAAAGAAGTAAATAAGATCGTAACTAAGGATGAGACTAATGAGTTCTTGAAGTTGATGAAATACAGTGAGTCCAATGTTGTTGAGCAACTCGAGAAAACTCCTGCTAGAGTATCACTACTATCATTAATTTTAAGTTCCAAACCACATCAACAAAAGATGTTAAACAAGATGTATATGCCTCAAGATATCAACCAAAAAATCATGAAACCTGGTAGGCATAATCCAGGCCTCGAAATATCTATATTTCACCAAAGATGAATTAGACCATGAGTGTACTGGGCACAATTAACCATTATACATCACAATATGATGTAAAGATATCTTGATAGGAAATGTATTAATCAACAATAGTTTGATATTGAATGTATTGCCAAGACACATGATAAGAGAAATGCTTGTTGATGAATCACATTTGAGGCCAAATACCATAATGGTAAGGGTATATGATGGCTTACCAAGAGAGATAATCGAAAACTTAGAAGTAGAGTTGTATGTAGGGCCACAAGTGTTCTTGGTTACACTTGGATCCATTTAGCAGGTGCAATAGCTTCCTCTTTACGTCAATGCTTGAAGTACATCATAAATTGAATGCCAGTAACTATCAAGGATGAAGAAACAATTTCCATAATAAGGAATGTGACTATACCATTCATTGAGGAAGAAGATGGCAAAGATGAGAATACTCATGTTTTTTAAATTATGAATGTTGAGTGGATTCTTGAGAATTTTATGCTAAGAAAGATAAGAATCTTAGAAGTAGCAAGGATGGCAGCTAATTATCTTTGGGGGGAAATAATTCCATTTTAATTTGACATTAACACTAGAATACTAGAGCATGCCATTTTAATGAAAATAAAGTGTGTTAACTAGAGGTTCAAGTTTGGATATAAGCCCAAAAGGAATGAATGGCTGCCAGTGGGTTGTTAAGGTCAAGAAAAAAGCCAAAATAACAAGAATTGAAGAAAGGGATCCACAATAAGAAAATCTGATGATCCCACCACTCTCAATATCCTTCTCAAGATCAACTTAGGTGATAAGACTTAGTGATGAAGTGTTGAAGATAGCTGATCTCTGCATAAACACTTTAGAATGTGAGAACAAGGAAAAAATTTGAAGAAACAAAGGTCAAAATGGAATATGAGATGTTCACTCAATTGTCTGTTCACGTCATTGATAAGATTCCTACGAAAGCTTTTATCAGGAAGCTAGCTAATGGAGAGAAATTTCAGAATTGGAAAGCTGAGCAAGTTCCTTTTGTGTTTAAAAAGTAATTGCTCCTATTTGATCATGTTTGTTAAAATGTTTTGTCTTTGTTCTACTTTGTCTTACTTTTATGATCTTGTTAGCAATCTAGCTCACATGCCACAAGCTTTTTCAATTGTCAATGAGCTTTTATTTTTAATTAGATCATGCATTTCTTTTTGTTCAAAATATATCCTGTTTCCTTTTACTTTTATATGAAAATACACACTTACACAAACACAACTTTCACTTTCAGGGATTTTGAAAGTGAATCTTTCATCAGTTTATAAACCCACTATACTAAGAATGGGAAGAAGATGATTTAAAAGAGTTTGTCAGGTTAGTTGAAAAAACTGAGAAAACATGGAAACCTGCCAAAAAAGAATTAGAAGTAATAAATGTAGACACTAAACAAGATAAAAAAGAGTTGAAGATTGATACTCCTTTCATGGTTGAGGAAAGGGAAAATTTGGTCTCTGTATTTAAGAGTATGCAAACATTTTTGTTTAGTCATATGCAAACATGCTCGATTTAGGTACTAACATTGTGGTACCAGAATTCCCTTAATAGAAGGTAGAAAACCTATTAAGCAGAAGTTGAGATGGATGCGCCTGGACATGCTACTCAAAGTAAATGTTGAAATCCAGAAGTTGTGGGATGCAAGATTCTTAGATGTGATCCACTTCCCTCAATAAGAGGCTAATGTAGTGGTGGTTCCCAAGAAAGATGAAAAAATCAGGATATGTGTAGATTATAAAGATCTGAATAAAGCAAGCCCAAATAATGATTTTCCTTCACCCCATATAGATGTATTGGTTGACAATACCACAAAAAGTATCACTTATTCATTTATGGATGAAGTTTTGGGATATAATTAGATTGAAATGACCAAGGAAGATAAATAAAAAAATACCTTTGTTACACCTTGGGGAATAATTTATTGTAATATGATGCCATTTGGTTTGAAAAACACTAGGGCCACTTATCAATGAGCAATGGTAATTTTATTTCATGACATGATGCATTAAGAAGTGAAAGTATATGTGGATGATATACTTACTAAAACAAAAAAGAAAAAGAAGATCATGTGCAAATCTTGAGGAAGTTGTTTGAAAGACTATAGAAGTTTCAATTAAGATTAAATCCAACCAAGTATTCATTTGGGGTAAAAACAAGGAAATTATTAGGCTTCATAGTATACAGTCAAGGGATAGAGGTTGATCTAGACAAAGTAAAAGCTATCCAGGGTATCCTAGTGCTTAAAACAAAGAAAGAAGTAACAGGTTTTTTTTAGGGGTTTGATTTATATAACCCGTTATATAGCTTGAAAGAAAACTTGAACATTACAAAGATATAAAGAAAGAAAGCAAGAACATGATCTTGATCTGAAAACCAAGATGACTAAATACATGGCAAATGCCTCCTTTTATAAGCTAAAATTTGGAACTATTGATTGGTTGACAAACTATTTAGTTGGTGGCCAACCATTGATTTGGTAGTTGGTTTTTGACATTGTTGGTTGCTGGTTATTGACATTGTTGGTTACTGGTTATTGATATTGTTGGCTGGCCAAAACATCATTGCTAACATCATAATTAGAGTCCATTATACCTATGAAAGTTGTGGGCAATTATCTCAGCTTTCCAACAAAAAAAAAAGAGCTCATTTAGACTTCTAGAACTCAAGATATGAGATGAACACCAAATAGTGTCTGAGTTGCAGGACAGATTCTGACTTCTCCGTTGATGCTAAGATTTGAACTTGAAAATGGCAGAATTGAGTCTTGGATTCCTCATGAAAGTTTTAGGTATATGTCTTAGCTTTCCATCCATATAAAACAGACCTAAATCCAAGGTCTATAGCTCCAGTTATGATCCAATAACCGAATGATGTTCCAGTTTAAACCAGCATCTCTTCTCTTAGCCCTTTCTTTGTCTTCTTAATTCAATAGTTAATCACATCAATCAATCCTTTGAATTGTGAGATATACTTGTATTAAAAACAAGCATTTACCATAAATTAAAGATATATTATATTATCGGACTTGTTATTATAAAACATGTTTTAGTTAGGGAATTTAATGATACTTTAGTGCAATATGATAATATAAAACCTTAATGAGAATGCACTTTTAAATACTAATCAGTGGTCACCTACAAAGATTGACATGAGATGCTTCCATACGCACTTCATGCATACCACACCATATTCAGGATTTCTACAGGTGCAACTCCATACTCTTTGGCATATGTAATGGATATGGTGATGCCCATAGAGGTAGAGATTCCATCATTTATAATTCTAAATGATGTAGATTTGGAAGCATCAGAATGGATAAAGCTAAAATTCAAATAGTTGAATCTAATCATTGAGAAGAGACTAGCAACAATTTGTCACCACCAACTGTATCAGGGCAGAATAGATAAGGTGTACAACTAGAAGGTCAACTCAAGGGTGAGGGAGACCTCATATTGAAAACAATCTTGTCAAACCTAAAAGAAGATCGGAGTAAATAAGCCCCAAACTATAAAGGATTATACATGGTGTAGAAAGCCTTTTTTTTTTATGGGCTTTGATTTTGACCAAAATGGATGAAGATGATTAACCTAAGCCTATAAACTCTGATATTGTAAAGAAATACTATGCATAATGTACTTTGTCGTGGAATCGATTAATATCAAATAACAATTCATTAGTATATCTAAAACTCTAAGAGAATTTCAAATAGCCTTTCACGTGATCTCATAAGCTCAAAAAACTTGATTTTTGCAAAAGATCAAACAAATTTCAATCAAAGTTTTTAGGAAATCATAACTTTCTAGTACAAATTTAGAGGTCAAATTGGTATTTGTTTTTAACAAGCGAGGTTAAGATTTATCAAACAAATCTTATAATGAGGTGACCAAATGCTTAGAAACCTGAAAAATGAACCAAGAAAACCATTCATACTAACTCTGAAGCTGGGTTTTAGTTGGCTGAATAATGATGTATACTTTAATTTGATGGAAACTAATTTGCATGTCTAACTAATCACAATGGATAAAAACAAAACTTACTAGTCCTAAACGCATGCGTTTGAGATGATGAAAAACCATTTTTGATATTCCTTTCACAATACTTGAAAAATATCCTTTGTAAGTCATCGTTAAACCTAATAAAATTCTTCTTGCAAAAGAACTCTGACTTGGATCACACCCCATACTATGCACAAGTATGAGGAATATGAAATTTGACCTTGAAATTATACAATCCTCAATAATCAATGGAAAGATCAAAAGTGCCCAAATAGAAGCAAACAAGGCACGCAAATATTCAAAGATTAAAAAAGGTTGGGCATGTTGTGTAAAGAAAAATGATGATGATGATGCTCAAAATCAAATTTAAAAAAAAATAAAAAAAACCCAAGAAATCCAAATGATGGGGAGCATGCCCAAGTGAAAGAAAAAATGACCAAGTCAAGGTCAAAATAGATCAAGGTTGCCCTGCCAATTCAATAAAAAAGGGTAAATCATGGAAACACGATGAAAGAAAAAAAAGACACAATGACAATAATCCTGAGTCTTTAGAAACTCAAACACCTTTGGGGCCTATAAATATCATTTTCTTTCATAATGAAGAACCAAAATCCACATTACATGCTTGATAAAGTCCTTTTTAATCAATAGTAAGCAATCTATATTGGTAAGTAATGCTCTCCCATGCCAAATGAGTTCTTCAAAAGAATATGGTTATGTTTCATTATTCATACAATGAAATGAATGCTTCAAAGATTTTCTATTCTCTGAAACTCTTAAGTTGAAACTCGAGCCTTTTGACCAACAAATCATGAAAACATAAGGTAACCTCACATTTCTACTAAGAGAAAAACTTGAAAAAAATCTAAAATTCAGCCTTCATGAAACCCTGTCCATGAGATTTGCTTGAATTTTTTGAAACAAATTTGTTTTAAACTTGCATCGAAATGGTTTTTTGCATTTGGAGATAACTTTGAAATTTCAAAGATTTTTCTATGATATCGATGTTTTGCAAGAACCAAACATCTTCTGAATAATATCATCCTTGAGAAAGACCAAGCAAAATAAACAAGATAAAATACATGGGGCATGATTAGGCTGGGGCAATTTAAGAAACTCAACAAGGTTGGCTAATATATAGTTCAATTTCAAAGAGGAAAAAAATGGGAAGCAAGCTGTTTAAATCCTCCAATGTCTTATGAGAACTTTAGATATAACCAGGAAAGCTATCATAGAGCAGGTATAATGAATACTTAGTGGTGGTCATGACACCCTAACGGTGATACTCATATGATTGTAATGATAAGTAGGGGAGCCTTGATCAATGAGACAAAGGTGACCAGATAATAGGATAGGAAAAGATCATCAAAGCTCATCAAATGAGCGTCCTTTTCCCATAGATCAAACTCTACAAGTTATAGCTTGAGTAGACCAAAACAGAGGAGCCATTAAAAATTGCTACAAAGATTAAAGCTTTAAGAAACAAAGTCCATTAAGAAAAAGGGACCTATGTTTATCAGGTAAAACTACATTCATATTAACCCCAAAGCATTGTATTTTGATCCTTGCAGTGAGTTTAAGGAAAGAATTCTTAATGGATTCAAATATTTTCCAGCAAAGAAAACTATCGAAGGTTTAATTCATGCTCATAAAAGGGTAAAGAAAGTCTAATTTTCAAGATATGAGATCATAAGATATTTTGAGAGTATGTGAACTCAACTTTGAAGCATATCTTTTTGAGTACTCTTTATGCCACTCACTTTTAGACAACATCTTTGATTTTATCATATTTCAAGTGCGTAAAAGAAAAAAATATTCAAATTACTAACACCTAAATATATAAATTATAATGTTATTATATTGTTATAATTGAAAAATAACAGCAGCAAAACAAGTTTGAATTACTGAAGCAAATTAGACCCTTTACGACAAGTTCAAATTTCAAATTTAGTTCCTATAGCAAACGAACTAAAAATAACCTCAAATTTCATATAGGGTGCGATTAAAACCTTAAAACCCAATGTATAAATCTTTAGAATTTTCCAAATTTAGTTGTCCCAAGATTCCCTTCTGATACGAATTTGACCTATTACGACAAGTTTTAATCCTGACTTGGGTTACTATGGAAAATGATCTCTAAATGAGCTCAAGTTTTATATGACATGCGATTAGGACTCCTAGAACCAGTGTCTAAAATATGAGAATTTTATGAATTGGTTTGTTCCAAATTCACCCTTGTTTGTGTTTTGTGGTAAATTTGACAAATATGACTTTAGGATGTTTTTCTTCTTCTTCTTTTTTTTTTTTTTGGACTCTTTATGCTACTGATATATTATGATACAACAACAAACTAAAATAACTTTTTTTTTAAAGAAACCCTAGATGCAAACTACCAAGCTCTAGACACGAGATAATCGAAAGCTGAATCAAAGATAATTAAACCTAAGGAAGCCAAAACTAATAAGAAAAAAATAAAGAATATAACCTGATTTTTGGATCCTAACTCTGATACCAACTGATATGAACATCTTGATCACATGACCAAGCAACCCTTAACAAAGTAGATAACAACCTGGAAAACCAAAAATCAAGTTTGATAGAACCTTGACCCAAAGGTAACCCTGTACCCAAGAACCAAATGTATTGGAAAAAGACTTAGACCTAGATTTAACCATGTATCTAAGAACCTTAAGTATGCAAATGATGTCATGAAACCAGTTAATCTTTGATAAGTGAGTGTACGATCTTTGTCCATACAAAGAAAAGTTGTTTTGCCACAAGGAAACAAAAGAAAAACTCACATTTATTCTCCAACTTGCTATTGAAATTTACATATAAAAAACATAATATATTATCCTCTAACCCTTAAGGATCCCTTTTCGGTTGCAAGCTAATAGACCTAAACTAGTAATCAACTACCGTAAGTCCAATAATGAAATAAACCTTTAAACAATTTCTAATGGGACAGAACAAACCTAAATTAACAATAATTATTCGGCGTTAAATAAATAAAATAGGATAATAAAAACAAAGACTTCATGCCAAAATTCCTCCATGTAGCCCGAATCTCCAATTTTCACAACATTCTTGATTTTTCAATCTGACTTCAAACACATCATTCTCTCTTGTCTGGATGAATTAATATGCCTACAATATATGGTTAGAAAGCTTATGATGTCTAGTTTCTAGAAAATCTTGCATCACAGAAAACATCCACTTGTAGCTCTTGTTATGTCCCAAACATTACACAAAGGTGTATTTTAGCAGATTTGACAAGATTTGTCTATTAACTTCGACCCTTTAAAATAATATGTTCTCGAACTTCATTTGACCCGAAACTTCAAAAATTGATATTTCCATGTGTCTAGTATCTCCTTGTTAAATATTAACTTGTTTTGACATACGGTTTGAGAGATATGTCTAATCTCACAAAATTGATTAACAAACATTTTAAGGCTAAATTCGGACTTGACATAGTTCGTATCAGTTCAAGGACTGAAACCAATGAAATTCAAGGGTCAATTTGAAAGAAATTAAAATTTTGATGGTTGATAGAGGTCAATTTGAACAATTTAGAAACCAAGAACCAATTTGAAAAGGGCGCTCAAATCAGAGGTGTCACACCCTCGCGGCGGAGCGGCAATCCTAGATTGGTTTTGGGGTCTTTGTTTTATTGTGAATAAGGGAGTCGCCACCTAGTATTATGATCACTAGGAACCTTGACTGGTCTTTTGAAGATTCTAAGGTAAGGGACTGGTTGCGTAAAGAGAAGGTATTAGCACCCCTAGTATGCCCTACCTAAGGTAAGCTGCTTGGTGTTTGGTTTGCTTTATAATTGCTATGGTGTTGGTGTTTGGATAGGTTTGCTATGATGAATGGATTTGGGTTGAAAGTCTAAAAGGAAGAACCTTTGGCCAATATTGATCATACCTTTAGATATGTCTACAAAATGCCAAGGAGAACCAATGCAGATCTCTTGAAATCTGTGTTTGATTCAAATTAAATTTATTAAGGTAGAAATCCAAGGAGATTTCATGTGCTTTAAAAGCTCATTTTTCCCTTAGTATTTCAAGAGTTTGCGACTCATAAATCGCAAGTAGGGAGGATAAAGATTTAGAAATTTAAGGAAATTCAGAGCGCTTTAAAAAGCCTCTTTTTGCCTTAGTGTTTCATACTTTCACGGCTCGTAAACCGTGGAGTCAAAATTTGAAATGTCTTCAATTATAATTGAGGCTTCTTTCAAAGATGTGTGATGACTTATTATTCCTAGAAAATTATTTTGGATATTTACCACTTAGGGTTTCTTTATCCAAAATTTAACAATGAATAATAACAAATTATTCCCAATAATATTTTGGATATTCGTCCCTTAAGGATTTCTTTATCCAAATATTAGCGGTGAATAATAGATGAATTCTCTCAAAATAAGATTTTTGTATTTTTTTTGGAATATTGGCCAATACCCTTTGGAGTTTTACAAACATGTTGTAAAATCCAGAAATGCAAGAAAACAAATTTTTTTGTGTTTAAGAAATCCATGTGAAAACACATTTTCAAAACTTTCAATATTTTTTGTATATAAAAAAGGCATTCAAAAAATGTTAGGGTATTGGTCGTATGCAACACATAAGAAAACAAATTTTGATATATATGTATATTTGCCGCAATTGCGTCGAAAACCGGATATTCTAAATACGAGATTGGTATATATTTTTTTACAACATAAAAAAATTCAGACTTTAAAATAAATATTCTAGAAAATAAATCTCTTTCTCTTTCTTTTATTTTTTCAAAAAAAAAAGAATTAGGTCCGGCCAGGTCACTTGCCTCAACAGGGGACCCGGCAGGACACAAAATTTAAACAACTGTTCAAGTGAATTATAATTCACTTGAACAGTAACAACAAAAGATTGCACAGTAACATATATAATTAAAATGTAAAGCAAAGAGAATACATGGACTTACCTGGCGCTGAAACAGGCGAAGGAGATGGCACTGCAGTTGCTGCACCCGGTCGCTGGCTACTGGTTCTTGCAAAAAAAAAAACCAATGGCCACACTGGTTTTGGCCTCTTTTCCTTGCTTCTTCCTGTTTTCTTCTCTTCTCTTTCCCTCCTTCTCTTTTTTGCCTTCTTTTTCCTTTTTTTCTCTTTTCACAGTCGCGAACAGAAACTCCTATTCTCCGCGTTTTATCTGCACATCTTTGGCTGTTTTTTTCTGCTCTTTTCTCTCTGTTTTTCTCTTCTTTTTATGCTCTTTCTTTTTGCTTTTCTTTTCTTGAAAGCTAGTGTTGAGACGGACCAAGACGACAGGTGCTGAAGCTTCTGCGCTCAGCCAATGGTTGCTGCTTCTGGGACAGCGAAACAGATAGGCCACGCCGGTTTCGGTCTCTTTGTTTTCTCTCCTTCTGCTGATGCTTTCTCGCGAGATGACGAAGATGATGGCGATGAAGGCGTGTTGTGCTGGTGGAGTTGTCGCCCTTGCCTTTGTGTTTTTCCTTGCTTTCGACAGTGTCCTTCTTATGGCTTTCTCTGCCTTGCCTCTCTCTCGTTTCTTCTTGTCTTTCTTTTCTCGTTTTTCTCTGTTCTCTCCTTTCTTTTTCTATTTTTCTTCCCCCCTTTAGGTCAGCAGTCGAGGCTTCTATATAGCCTATACATGGCTTTGTTTAGGAAACAAAAATTACATTAACTCTAGGGTGTCATATCGGGTGAGCAGAAATAGGAAACTAGAATATTTGATTATGATTCTGTGATCAGCAGTGATTTCTTTCCTAGTTAGAGGATGGTGTGGCTCTTTTCTTTCCTTCCATAGAGCCAGCTGCTCCCTTTAAAATGAGGCAATAAAAACGTGGTTGCAGCTCCAAAAATCAGGTGTGATGATAAATGAAAAACAGCAGGAATTTGCAGAGAAAAAAAGAAGAAAGAAATCAGATGGAGGGTGCAGCGGCAAAGTCTTATTTTCCTTATTTGATGTGGTAAAAATCCTGTCATTTATGATGATCCAGCCCCCCTCTCCAGCTTTCAATATCCTTCTTCAATTCAATCCCTTATTTTAGCACTTTTCGATTCAGTCCTTAATCCCAAAAAAATCCTTAGAATCAGTCCCGCGAACTTAGGGAAAAAATCCTTCTTGCGGCAGGAATCCCTGCTTTCACACTAGATATTCAAATGGGAATATCTTGAGCTTCTGATATTGAAATCAAGCGATTCAAAAGCCCAAATTTATCTACGAATCTAGGACTACAACTTTGATGAAGGAGTCGAAGAAAGATAAAATCATTTTAAAGAACAGAATCTGGCAGTAATCTGGTTGATCAAAAAGTGTCTCCTGATCTGATTTAGAAACTGACAATGCCAAGAATCCAGATATGACTGAGAGTATGACCTAAGAACAAATCATCATAATTTATGACAGAAATAGAGTTTTTAGTGTGAAAATCGGGTCAGGATCCTTCTCGCGGCAGGAATCCCTACTTTCACACTAGATATTCAAACGGGAATATCTTGAGCTTCTGATATCGAAATCAAGCGATTCAAAAGCCCAAATTTATCTACGCATCTAGGACTACAACTTTGATGGAGTCGAGTTGAGATAAAAAAATTTTAAAGAACAAAATCTGGTAGTAATCTCGTTGGTCTAAAAGGTTCTTGATTTAACAATGCCAAGCATCCAAATCTGACTAAGAGTCTGCCCTATGATCAGTGATCCCTAGGACCCAATAAAGGTGTAGGTCAATTTTTCAACATGCCATGAGTGACAGAATATAGCTAGGATGGTCAGATATCATACGAAACTAAGTCAGAATCATAGCCTAATTTGGAACAAAAAATTGCAATAGCAACATAATCAGTTTTTTTTTAGTGCAAAAGTTAAGGGATTTATCCAACTTTAAAAAACAAGATAACGAAGGAATGAATTTAGCATTATGAAGACCCCTAGTCAGTCTAAGAAAACCTGATGATTTTGGCAGCAAAGGGGAAGGATAAAGAGAGCAGAAAACAGCTCAAACAGGTTTTCGAAAAAAAATATTTCTTTCTCTATTTTTGTCAATCCTCCAGCAAACATGAGTTAAACTCCTACACTTGGTTCAAAAAAGGTATACATTGTCTCCAGCACGTGGGGTCCAAAAATGAGTAACAACAAAAGGTATCAAATCAAAGTTTTTAGGGGTGGGATTGAAAATATTAAGAAGTTTCAGTGTAAATTATGAATGCTTATGCCAGAATTGAAACAACTGGGGCCAAATTGAAGTTTGCAAAAACCTTAATTAGAAAAACCTAATTTCTAAGGTTTAATTGGAACGACATGTCACTCATCTTTAATGAAGAAAATGAGTGACATGTCGTCTAGTCTTTGTTTATCTTCTTTTTTCAGTTGAAAAGGCCGACTAGGTCGCCATCTTCAAACAAATGAACATGCCATCTCTAACCACCTCATAGGCTCAAATCACCACTAATGGACTGATAAACACCTTTTCTATAAGGATTAACTATCTTCATCACACATTTATACCTATTTTGGCTCAATGAACTCAGCCAATATATTGTCTCTAATCAACTTCCCCTGCATTTGATAGTTTTAAACTGATCGAGAGCTCGCTTTCCAATCAAAGAATGTGAAGTTCTAAACCTCCAAATCAGTAGAGATTTGATCCTCATGGTAGATATGCATTCCCTCTAAAAGAATTATCTGCTCTTATCTCACATTTACATCTAGTTAGTCATTATAATCTCTCCAAAGTAGCTTATTTGGTTAGCCATCATTGAAGAAGAAAACCACCATTTTTGTTTAATCTTCATGGCTACCTTCTCTAGATAGGTTTGAGCTTATAAAATGATAAAAAAAGAACCAGGATGCACCTTTCTATGAAGGTTAAATGAGAGAATGAGCAAGAATCTTCTCTAACAAACTCTTGACAAAACCACCATGGTTTTGAATTTTTTTTATTTTGCTTATAATAGGTTGTTCTTGAGCACATCACTAGAAGGAAAAGAAACTACAAAGAAAAAATCACAGAAAAGAAAAGGAGAGAAATTTTTTTATAAAAAAAAGTCAATATAACACTTAGAATAAATAGGAAAGAAAAGTACCAAAGATTTTTTTAAAAAAAAAACAAAGAATGAGAGTGTCCTTTTGATATTGAGAAGAAGCTAGAAATCACGAGGAAAGAAGCAAGGAATCCAGAGAAAGAATCAATTTTTTCATTGCTTGGTAAGCTTTCAAACTTTGATGAGGGGGTGAAGCTCAATGAGCACACTCCCTCCCTCCTTATTTTTATCTTTATATTATTGTTTGTGATGTTTGTTATGTATCATTTGAAATCATTTATTACTTTGAAAGCCATGATTATTGTTTTCGAAAGTTTAAACATGCTATGAATATAGCTTTTATATGCTCAAGTTTTGTTTATTACTTTGTTTTGATGTGTTAGAATATGATTATGGAATGACAAATGTTATTATAGAATGTTGTTTTTGCAAGTTTTGATGCTAGGCTAACTTTGTTTGAAGTTGTGACAACATGTTAGGTTTTGAATTTTTTTCTATGGTTTAGTTTATTGTAGTTTTGTTTGTTGTTTTTGCTGAAGTTATAAGCATGTTATTTAAGCTTCAAGACTTTGTTTATAATCAATGGAACATTGTTTATATATAGGGAGAGGTTTTTTCTGCTTGATGTCTTTGGTTTTTGCTTATTGTTTTTTCCTATAATCTTTTGTTTACTATTGTTTTGATGGTTTCAGCATTTCATAGTAAACATGTTTAAGCTATGGTAGATAGGTCGAGGCCATTTTCTAGGCGCTTAATGTTTTTTTCTTGGTTGGCAGCTTGTTCTTCTTTTCCTCGGCATTTCTAGGTTTTCTAGGAAGTGTTATTGGGAAGAACATTGTCTTGGCTCCATGATTTAGATCATTTTTTATCCTTTTATTTGCATTAGCATCTTCACATGACACCATCAACCAATAATCTAAGGATCTCTTGCATTTATAACTTGTTTTAAAGTGTTTTAATCTTAGGGTTTTGGTTTTTGAATAAGAATTTTCTCTGACCAAATGAATGATGATCCAATGATAAATGAAGTGAGTAGATGGTAATGTTTTGATCCTTTCATGATTTCAACCTCCCTATATCTCTTGATTTGTTATATTTGGTTATAAATCGAACAAACCTTTTTGGTTTCTTGTTATGACGTTTTGATGCAACCATATTATTTGATAGTTTTACTTATATTTACCTAGTATTGTGTTCATGTTTTTATATAAAATGTCTTGATTTTTTTTAATGTTTTTAAGGTTTTGGATGTAAGATTTGAAAAGGAGTAATTTGGAGATAAAATTCAGACCATGTTCCAACCTGTGTTAAATATTGTCAAATTTGACCTACATCGTTGTTTTACATAGAACTTGAGCTGTAGAGGTCAAAATAAAATGATTTCAGTGGCATTAGAAATCTAACACTCTTATCTTTCTATACATGTATGGCAAGAAAATAAGAAGAAATAGCATGGAAATTGAAGCCTTCAAAGACAAGTCTCGTATTCTACTAGTTTTAATTTTCAACCATTCCGACTTGATTATCTTGAGTTAAAGAAGTCCATTTGAATCAAACTCAATTTTGTTAGATTCCTGACTCAAAGACCTATCAAACCGACATGACAATTATTTCTTCATATGGAAAAAGGTCTTTATTTGGGAAAATTAACTTCACTAAGTCCAAAATCAAAACTTGAAGATTTTATGCAAGACTATTTTTCATTCTTTATAGGAAAGTAGTTATTATACTACTTGATTATAGATTGTCTACTTTGGAAAGGACTCCTATTTTTTTTAGGATACAAAAGAACTAGTAATAGTGTGGGGAATAAGGTTTTCTATCTGATAAAAAGGAAAGAGAGAGAAAAAAGGTGGTGGCCTGAAAAACAAAGAAACTTTAACCTTTTTTCCTATACCTGAAATTATGTTTTCATCTTTTCTCTTCCTTAGTTTTTCTATAGTCATGCAAGGCTAAGTTATTTTTCTTAGTTGAAATTATAGAGAAGCCTTCAAATTTCAAAAAATTATGAGATCTATTTTATATTTTCTCTTCAGTTTATATGATGAGTATGAATGTTTTCCTATGCTTATTTGTTATGATTGTTTAATTTGATTTTTAGAGTGGACTCTAAGTTATTATTCTACCTAGTTTATTGCTAAGTTTGTTATCAAAACCAAAGTTATGATATTTAACTTATGAAGCAACTAAGTTTAATAATTATGGCGGCTCTATATTGTTAATTTTAGGGAAAACACTCAATTAAATTGAACATAGACTGCAAACAGTTAAGTTGTTTCGATTTATCAACCTATCTGGTTCTTAAGGATGTCATTAAATAAAATTACTAGTGTGGATATTGTGGTTGTTTAATAGTTAGGGTTAGTTATACTTCGGATTGATTAACTGACTAGTATTTAAAAAGGATAAATATTCAGAATATAAATTGACGTTTCATTTCAATCATCAGTTTTGATTTTTATCGGTGGATGTTTATTTGAGACCAAGGTTTTTCTCTTAATAAATTTTAGTTTATTTAATTCAGTTTGATTACTTTATTTTGTTTACCCTAACATACTTTAGATAACCTCAAAACCCCCTAACTTTGAATCATTTAGCATAAAAATTTAAACTATATATTCCTCATGGGATCGACCACTTGCTTACTCTATACAATCTTATTTGTTTAAGTTATGGTTACTAATTTGTGTGATCATGACATCGCAACACATTCTTCGTGTTCTTCATCAAATTCAAATAAAAAAATCTTGTTTGATCTTTATTTGTTTTTTTATTGTTTTGAGTTATGTTTATGAGCTTGGGTTTCAAGTACGACCCAATCTAGATTATCTACCTTTGCAGATATTTATTGTAAATATTGAAACAATTCCCTTCTTGTTTTCTATTAAGCTTATTGTTGTTGTTGTTATTGTTCCTCTTGTTGATTTCTCATGCTTGTCATCATCTGTTTTTTATAAGGTTATCTTGATTGTATGACTCAAGACATGTGTTTTACAGGTTAACTCAGTCAGATTCAGTTTGTTTTATTTTGTCATGTTCTTAGATAGATTTTTCTTTAACTTTTAACCTTCAATAATGAATTTATTGAAAATTAGGTTTCATAAGTTTTTTTATTTGCTTTATATGGGGTTATCGCAGTCTCATTATCTTGGTCGCAGGTTTGGCAAGTTAACCCGAATTGACTCAAGTTATTTCTTTCTTACTTTCTATAATTTAGATCACGGGTTTGACATGTTAACGCAGGTCAATTGTTTTTGCTATTTTTTAATTAATCTTTTTCAATTCTTTTCTTCAATATTGAGTTGATTGAAAATTGAGTTTCATAATTTTTTTATTTGTTTTATATGGGGTTATCATGATCTTATGATCCAGGTCGGGATTTGGCAAGTTAACCTATGTTTGCGAGGACCGATTTAATATGTTGTTGTTTTCATATTATTTAAAAAAAAAAAAGTTGTCTTGAATTTTTGTGAATCAAACTATATTTTTACCAATCATTCAGGTTGTTTTTAGACCCATCAAGTCAATCTAGTCATATCAGGTCAACCTCTATATATATATATATATATTACTAGCAAAACGTTAACAATTCCCGGATGTGTTTTTTTTTTTTTTTGTATGTTTAAAAACACTTTGATCAAACTTGCAGTATTACATGAGCCAATGATCTAATATTAACTAATATACTAGAATAATTTTTTTCATTGTCATTTATAAACTACTTTTTTCAATTGAATCTTTTAATAACAAATTCAATAAGTTATGGTTTAAAGCAGTTGGTTGTATTCTAGCAATAAATAAAAGTTAATCTTAGTATCAACAAGTTTTATTTTATGAGATGAGTTCCATTGAAGTGTTTTTTAACCTTCAACTTGTTGAATAAACTTCATCATGGTTGAGAGAGATTTGTTTTTTCTAGTTTGATTTTGTATATTTGGATCAATTTTGTTGTGTTTTGAGTTGATAAACTTGTTTATTAGCACTATAAAAAAATTTATTAGGTGTTTCTAAGTAAAAATAGATTGAAAAACATATTTTTTGGTACAAAAAAACCTAGTCTTATTTTCCAACCATCTCTCAATTAGTCAAAAATTGAATTTGAGATGTCGCATCATGTGCTTTTATTTTTTATTTTTAAATAAGGGCTAGGTGACAACTAAAAAATTAAAAATTAAAACAATCCAAACGCGTGGCCTTGGCTTCTAGGCCAGGCATGCCTAGTCTCCTATGTTGGCTAGGAGTAAGAGCCTAGCTTGCAAGGCCCAATGGTATCTAGATTTTTTTATTTGTGTTTTTTAATTTTAATTTAATACCCTCCCTCCTTTTTATTTATGTTTTTCTTTGCATGAATTTTTTATGTAAATTTTAATTCATACTCCTTCTCTTGTGTTTTTTAAATTATTTAGTTCATTTTTTTTAAATAATACTTATTTTAAAAAAATTAACTTTATAATACTTAAAGAATGATATTTGCATTTTGCATGATGTATTTATAATTTCAAAACAAGCTGAAAATGAGATTTTGGGTTTCTAAACTTTGAAGTGACCAAAATATATTGTAGACAATGATAGGTCATACATTATAGGGAATGAACAAGCGATGCTCCTTCCCAAAAAAAAAAAAAAAAAAAAAAAAAAAAAAAAAGCTTAGATGCGTCTAGGATTAATTTAGGCTGTCGGCTTGGCGCGCGCGCCTAACTTGCTAGGCTCCTTCAATCACCTTGATTCATCTTTTGTTTTTTCTCTTTTTTTATAATCTTAATTGATACCTTCCATTGTTTATTTATTTTTTTCCTTTGCAATATATTTTTATTTAAATTTTAATTAATACTCTTTCTTCTATTATTTTTTTAATTGCTTAATTCACAGTAGTTATTTTTTTATTATATAATATTTTAAAGAGATTAATGTAATTTATTTTTAATTTTTTTCTTTTTATATTTTATAAAATTAATTTGTATTTGTATGATGTATTTATAAAATTAAAATTCATTTGTTCTTGGAAAAAAAATAACCCCAAAGATAAAATAAATAAAACAATCAATGTTAAATCCTTTCTTACGCATCTGTCTTTTTGTTAGGAGAAAAATTAGTTTTTCATTAATAACTCTTTTTTGGTTTATTTGTTCATATATATGTATATGTATATGTATATGTATATGTATGTATGTGTGTATTTTAATTAAAAATCACCATATTTAAAAATGCATCCACAACTTTAATTTATTTTTTTTATTATGTTTAAAATAACCTTAGAATTAGATCCACAACGCAGCATAGGTGACAAGACTATTGTAATAATCAAAGCCAATATTTTAGGTATAAAAGCTTAAGTTGAATTCATAATAATAATAATAATAATAATAATAATAATATATAGCATCTTTTGCAAAATATAAAATAATAAAACCATGGACTTATTGGGAATGTTGACAGCTGGTTGTCTTCGAACACTGTAATGATATTTGTGTAAGAAAGAACAGATATATGAGAAGGTTTACTTAAGGAATGAAGGAGACGTCTTAACAAAAATTTATTTAGAAAGGCAGCAAAAAATGTTGAAGCCTATATATCAAGTTTAATATGTTTCATCGGATGCAGTCAACTACTTGCCAAGTATATCCTTCTTGCTAGAAGGATCCTTTTTAACCTTCAATGGATGCATAGGGTCATCAAATAATAATATAAAAAGGTTAAAGTTACCATCTGAGTTATGCATTCATGATTTTTCAAGAAATAGGTCTCTTGGAATGAAAATTTATAGGAAACGGTATTCATTAAGTTAGCATAATGTTTTTAGTGAACTTGGATTTTAATAGTGAGATCAACGTATCTTCTAGTTTTTTGCAATCAACATAGACCTAACATGATATTTTTAACCTTAAAATGAGTTCAATAATGTGTCGACAAATTTTCCTGAAATCAAGGATCTATAAAAGTTAAGTACAACAATAGTTTCATCTTGCTTTGCGAAAATTTATTGAATTGTGAGACAATTGATTTGAGGGGCAACATTAACTCAACGATTATTCATCAACAATAATTTGCAAATAAATTTAAAAAATAATTGGATAGTTAATGACATGTATGAAATGAATTTAGAAAAAACACATTGTTAAGATAACAATTCATTTGTATTGATGCAATAAAGATAATTTTTATTTTTTTTTAAGCATAATCAACTCATTACTTGAATCTATATAACCAATGCATACTTTAAAATTCTTAATCTCCTTGAAAAACTAGTACAGACTCCAATAAATATATTTTTTTTAATCCAACAACGACCATTTCAGAGATCTACCTACATCTCGTGTAGCAATAAAGTTAAATTATTTAATTTATCTAATTCTATTTTAATTGAAATTAATATTTATATTTGAACTAACTTATTAGAAACATAATAAGTCAAACGTATTAAGAATCATTATTGAGAAATTAAACTGAAATGATTAATCAAGTATGACTTGATTAAATAAGTTTTAAATACATGAAATTTACAATTTTAAACTTAGAAAAATCAAATAAAAAATTGATTGCATAAATTTCTAATAATTGTCTAGAAATAAAGTATGTTATATTTTTCAAAGGACAAACCAATATTTTGTCATTAATAATTATTAATTTTTTCCTATAAAAAGAATAATATGCCTCATTTTTTTTTAAGATGAATGTAATATAGAGCACGGTGATACATTACACACAATAAAAAAAAAAACGAGAGAGATACATAGCACTTCAAGCTCTCTCCTAAAAGAATTTAAGATTTTATGATTTGATTATTCGTGCAGATAATTGGATGGCTTGTGATTTATAATAATCTAATTTTAAAAAATTAATAAAACCTTATAAAATAGAATTGATTTTCAGGTAATCATTGCCCAAACTCTAATTAACCCTAAAATTATCTAATGAGATTCATGAAACTCTTGAAAATTTAAAATTACTATTTTTATTGGATTTATATTTTTTTTTATGAAACTCAACAGTGGTATTAGATAAATTATTAAATATTTAGGGTTATTGATTACCTTGATCCCAATTTCCAGGATAGATGCCCTTCTTTTAATTATGGTGTTGTTGTTAATTATGAATTAATTTTATACATAAAATTAAAAAAATTAAAATTATTTTTTTCTCCTAAACTTAAAAATTTTTATTGGATTAGGTTTGAATTGCATTGGTTAATTCAAAATTGTATTTTTTTATAATATTCTAATTCAATCAGGATTGAATTAAAAATTTTAAGTAAACTAAACTTAGAAATTTGTTTTTTTATATAAAGGGATTTTTTAAGCTCATAAATTTTATTGATCCTAAGAGAGTTTAGGTTGTTAATAAGAATTATAATATGATTAATTTTTTTATTAAAATTTAAAAAATGGTTTTTCAAATAAAAATGAATTAAATAAAATTTATAGTGTTTCAAAAAATATCAAGTTGAGTTTAAATTAGTATTTATAAATGTTAACAATATCAATTGAAATTAGACATAAAATCACTAATTAGAATTGAAGCATATAATACATATATTATGTTGAAAAACCAATATGATTGTGTTTTCAAGGGTTGAATGGTTGTGGTACTAAATAAGAAATGTGTACATGGTTTTTCTTCTATTTTTTCTTATAAATGTAAAATTACTTTCTCATCTAATTATTCTTGAATGTAACTCTATGTTTTTATGCAATTATATAAATGTTATTTAATTTAAAGATTTAAAAATTTAAATAGAAAACTCATTTTGTAATATAAGTTGAAGAAATAATGAAGTAAAAAGATATATTTGTGGTGATTGCAAGAACTTATGAAGAAATGTAATAGATACTTAGCTTTTGACTATCTAATTTCTTTTGATGACTCAAGATAAAGATAATTAGTTTAGATATGTCCATAATCATTTAATTATAATAGCATGCTATAAGTGTATGTTTTATATATTATTTATAATGTATGATATAATAGTCATGTCAAAGCATAATACCTAATTAATAAAACAAATCTCTTTTTGGTATACCAAATACAAATTAAGAATATGATTTGCATTCTAATTTTATAAATATAAAATGAGAGCTCTATTTATGGTTATTTTGTTGAGTTATTCAAAATTGTCTTAAATCGAACATGTTAAATACTATAGAAATTGAGTTTTATTTAACTAAACTTATGTGATTTAGATAAGACACTAACGATTATATAAACTATAGAAATTGAGTTTTATTTAACTAAACTTTTTATTTTATTTAACTAAAATATATTTCAAATATAACATGGATATGAAAATATATTATGAGGATAAATTAGTTATTTTAACATATGTTTTGTAATGTTTCACAAGACTAAACAAATATAGGGATAAAATCAAACCAAATATAAATCAGTCTAGTTCGTGATGTCCAGTCTCTGTACCAATGCTAATCCCTGGCCAAATGTGGGGAGAAATTTGAAGGGAGGGTGTGGAGAGTGACAAGACCTCGCCCAGTGCAGACTCCAAATCGGCCCAGTTTTACCATCACATTTGCTCAATGCTTCCTTCCCAATGGACAACTTGAGAGTTGAGAATGTATCTCTTTTGAGGGAAAGCTTGAAAATGTATCTAAACTAAAATAATTCTTCGCAAATCTTTATCCCAGGCAGTAAAGTCAAAACCAAATATATATATAAGGTTTCCTCTTCTACAGTCAAGATTTCAACATTCAAAGCTAACTTTTAACTTTTAATGATTATTGGCCCAAGTTGACATGGGAGTGCACGGGAGCCGTGGTTAACAACAGCTCAGTTTTCAGACCTTTTTTATATTCATTTCTATACATTAATTACTACACAACAGCTCAGTAAAAACATTTAAAATCTTTTTTTATTTCAAATTAATTAGTACGTACAAGGATATTACTATAAGCAATTCAATTTTAGAAATACATATTGGAAAGTTTGGTAAGGAACAATTAGTTAGCACACTACGGTACCGTTTGGGAACGCGGCTGCGGCTGCGTTCCCAAAAAATTTGAATTTTTTTTTTACTAAAATTTAATATGATTTATATTTTTTGAATCGTTTTGATGTGCTGATGTCAAAAATAATTTTTAAAAAATGAAAAAACATCATTGGCATGCATTTTAGCACGAAAAGTTATTTGAAAAGCATCTGCAACCACACTGCCAAACACACTCTACGTACCTTAACGAAGTCTTGGAATATTAGTTTTCCAAAGAAAAAGAAACAATCTTGAATTATAATTAAAACCTACTAAATCCAATTGGGGTCTCACATAAATTCTCTTAAAATGCTTTCTTTTAGCTTCAACATTTGTGTATCATGTAATTCTTTTGTGAGACATGTATCAATACACCTCATTGTGCTTCTAAGAACATAGAAATTCCTTCTAAAGTGTGATTGAAAATGATAGTCACAAACTTTGAAATATTCGCACATATATGTTAAACGAAATTCTTGCTAAATTGTCAAAAGTACACCATAATTTAGAGAATTTAAAACCACTCATTTTTCTTTTCAAGAAGGAAAATTAAAATCAGAGCTGGCGTTGATTTTACTTTACCTGATTGGGAGTGTAGTTGCGATTATTTTTTAAAATATTTTTGAATTAGAAGTATATCAAAATAATATTTTTTTTATTTTTTAAACATTAAAGCATCAAAATGATCTAAAAATACCAAAAAAATATTAATTTAAAGTAAATAAATAAAAAAAATTTAATTTTTTAAAAATACTTTTAAAATATAAAAACAAACATTGAATGTTAATTTGGAGCGGAAAGAAAATCATGTCAGGGATAAAGGACATGCATTTAAAATGATGGAATGAAAACAAAGAAGGGGATGTATTTGAAGATTGATAAATAATGTTAAATAATTATTATTAAAATACCAAATAAACTTAAACAGCTAATGAAGTAGCGTGCAAATTCATACTCCAGCACGGGACCATGTGCGGGTCCTTTAAACACAAAAGGTCCCCTTCATTTCTGTCTGGTGGGCAAACTGCAAAATCTCCAAATGTTTATTCCAAAACCAAACCCCTTTCAAACCCTATATGCCCCACGATATCACTTCATCTAAATTTGTGATTGACAATCCATGGTGAGCCAAGAATATGCCATGATCCATTATCATGCATGTCATGACTCTCATCAATTCGTTTTTATATGATCCATTACCATGCATAGCCTACAATAGAAGAGGCCAACATGCTTGACAAAAATGAGATTTGATGGTCATCGTCATGGTTGAGTCAGAAATTGAGACCTTATTCGTGACTCACCTTCCTCTTTCGAAATTTATTGTTTCTATGCTGAATTAATTATGTTGACAAATTCAACTCTCCACTAAACTCCATTATATATCTTCCACTCCAGGAGGGTGGCTATATATCTACTTTGTTAGGTGGCTTAAAAGAAGAAAGAAAAAAGAAAAAAGAAAAGCTAGCTACCAAACTTCAAATCATGCCTCAGTTGTGTCCTCCCCCTCCCCTAGTTCACAGCATATACGGCATACATCCAAAACTCAGATGAGATACCAACAGAGTTATTTTATTGCGTATATTCTTCCATATATATATATATGAAGTTCTTGAACTCCTGAATCTGTTTATAATTATTTGGTCCACCAATATATCAAGTCCTACAATAAAGATTAATTAAGAAAAATTTTATATTAAGATCATATCTTTAATTTTAAGTGTAACGAAAATGAGAGGACTCATTGTTCCTATCAAGTATTATAGGAGTTCTCATGAATGGTGGTCATGTCTTTCACAACAATATATATGCACATACTTGTAAATCATCTAACATGCAAGATCACCCAAAATATTTGCAATGACTACACCATACTAATCTTTATAATATAATGTTTTTCGAAATCCTCGAAACAACATCTCAACGTTGGCTTTCGTTTATTACAAAGACAACTCAATTTCTTCGGTTTCTAAAACTTCAAAAACAATCCCAACATTGGCTTTCTCTCATTGTGAAAGCAATTCAAATTCATTGGTTTTCGAGACTTCAAAAACAATCCCAACATTGGCTTTCGCTCATTATGAAAGCAATTCAAATTCATTGATTTCCAAGACTTCGAAACAATGCCAACGCCGGCCTTCGCTCATTGCAAAGGCAACTCAGTTTCATCGATTTCTGAAACTTTATAAACAATTCCAACATTGGCTTTTGCTCATTGCGAAAGCAATTCAAATTCATTGGTTTTTGAGACTTTGAAAACAATCTCAATATTGGCTTTCTCTAACTCTAGTAGCTAGAGCCAATTGTAATTGTTAGGCTAAGTAATGTACATAGCAATATTTAATGAATAAAGATTGCAAGTCATTCCACTTTCCATACATCTTACTAGCATCATCATATCATTGACCTCTAATATTTTGAATATTAAGATTATGATGAGATAAAACAGATGGAATTTCTTTCTTAAGAGTTAAAGCACATGTATCTTTAACATGCAATATATCCAAAAAAAATATTCTAGTATAAATTCACTTCTATCAACAAACCCAAAAACAAAAGCCATTTGTTCTCTTCTAGATTCATCAAGTTTCATCAACAATCAAATAAAATTTTGCATCACCAATCTCACGATGAAGTGAAGACTAAACATTTCTAATGAAGACATGTAAAATTCCCTTTTGAATTTGATGTGATGTGTATTTAGCATTTTGTGGAGAAATATCAAAATAAGAGCACCTATTTGTTCATTGTATGATGCTAAAAGTTTCATCATTTGAAGAAATTCACCTTGATTTTTTTATTCTAGCCGTTCATCATATCCTCTAAATGCATATGCTTGAAATGTGAGCCAACGAACAATATTTATTGAGGCTTTAATAAGCAATCAATTATTTATAATTTCTTAAGAAGTTCGCCTCCCAACCACCCTCTCAATATGACATAACTGGTTTTTCAAATTCTTCAAGCATTCAATATATAGCAAATCTATAAGCTGAATTTGAACATTTTTTCAAATTAGTCGAAAAAGCACATTGTTCCTTGCCATTAACTTTCTTCCAACAATTGAATTGTTTAACAGTAAATGTGTCTGATCATGACTTTCTAGTTGGTTTACTTGCAAATAAATAGTAGGGAAAACAAAATTCTTTGAATATTCAAGCCATGAAAAACTTTTGAACCAATGAGACTGAAATCGATGAGGATGTTTTTTACTAGTCAACGAGTATTTAGACATCAAAGGTTGATATGATCCTAAATTAATGTATGCCCTTTGAACTTCATCTTGTTGATTAATTGGGTATTCCCAATTAGAGGTTGATTATCTGGATCTCGAACTAAATGAGCAATGTCAATATTTTTCTGTTCAGTTCTTACAATTCTAATAGGAAACTACTCAATAATCAATACAGGTTCTTCACAAACTGAAGTAAGATGGGGTTGCTCAATCATTAATTCAACATTACACATTGGAGTTGGTTCACTAGATTATGAATTAATTATCAATAGATTTTTCTTTTTTTTTCTGAAATAAAAAATCAATTATTTTTATCTTGTTCATGATTCAACCGAAAATCAAAACAGATGAAATAAACAAACCTTAATTAAGAGAATTCAATACCCAAAATTAGAAACAACAATAAAGATCAAGACCATATATTGATGAAATAAATATCCTTAATTCTACTCAAATTCACAAAAACTAAATCAAAACTAAAAATTGACGACAACCTACCCAAGTTTATAAACAAAATAGAATGCCAATAAAACAACACAAAAGCAAGAAGAGATAGTGAAAAAAGAAGTTTTTTTTTTTTTTTGAGTTTGGGTTATCTTGTTTTTATAGAAGAGAGGGAGGGAAAAAGAGTTTCTAGTATAGAAAGTGTAAAGAGAGAGCAGGGTGGCTAGGTTTTTTACTAACATCTATTTTTAAGCTAGGTAAAGTGTGTGTGTGCGTGTGTTATATGATTCAATTGAATTAGATCGTATGAACGGGCAATTGATCATGTACATAATTTGAGTGCTAATATAGTCATTTTGTGACCCCCGTCGGCCCCTTCCCCATCACATCCAGCTTTTTTAATGGTGCAAAAACGGGTCGCTATCAGAAAAACAGGCATCTTTCTTTACCCTAATAATGGTTGGCTCGTTCATTGTATATACGTCACGAAGCACTCTTCTCCTACAGTTACATCAGTATTCGTAATCCGTCAATCATACAAGTTCCTGTCAAAAGAAAAATACAAAACCCGTGTCGTCGTGAATATTGCTGCTAAATATCATCTCGTAATCCTTTGCGTTGCTGCTTGGTCAAGAAAAGCAAGAGAGTTCACTCTTTTTTTTCTTTTCTTTTCTTTTCTTTTATCAGCTAAAAAGAAGTTCTATTTCTAAGGCCCTCGATCGTTCTTGGCCTTTTTGTATCCCATTCCCAACGCTTACTGAACTTGGAAGGATGTGTCCATCAAACAATATAGTAATGCAGAGTCAATGATTAACCTCTTAATCATGAGTTATACCTATAGCTAGATGCTTGCACCATGTGAAGAGATGCAAAGAATCAGAGACTTGCACGCTTGTAACTCAAGGAGTCTGATAGCTGAAAGCTTCTCTTTTTTTAATATATATATATATAAACAAAAAAGAAGATAAACTAGAACGAGTTGACTTGAAAAACGAAAACTGATTCCACTTACATAAATGGTAAAAATATTGGCCAATATATATATATATATATATATATATATATATATATATATATGTTTTTGTTTTGTTTTCTATGCAGATGTTTCTGAAACTAATTGATAGTTAAGGTGTATTAAGAACAATAACTAGCCAAGCTAGTGGCTAAATTACTGTGTTTGTATTGGTTTAGCCTTTTACTGTGATGAAAGGCATGCTGGGCTTAAAGCCTCTTGGGTGACATTGTAAACGTCTACTTGAGTGAAATACATCATCTTGCATTCTTGATGTTATATACAACTATTCATAATTGATAACTAATCTTAAGAAACATACACGATATTAATGAAGAAAATTAGCGTATAAAATACATGACAATATATTTATTAGTATTGGTATTGGTATAATAGAGAAACATGTAACAATACTAAAATAAAAAAAAATAAATCTAAAACTCAAGACACAAAATACTCTATAGGAATTCATTTTATATATATATAATTGAAACCATTGAAACAAATGACTAAAATGAGTTGAGGAGTCCTAAAACAGTCTATTTATAATTGAATAATGTCTACACCACATAGAATTTTTACGGATAAGAATTCAGACAGCTTGTACGTACGTGATCAAATAATTGAATTGCTTGTTTCCCATTAATCATCATGTCCAAAGCATGAACCTGTAAAATCTCTGTAAGTATACTTCATACGTATGTGGATCACCAAACCCATAGGAATTCATTAAACACACACACACACACACACACACACACACACACACACACACACACACACACACACACACACACACAAAGACCTTGGTTTCATTTTGGCTCTCTAATTAAGTTTTAATTAGTGTTAAGAAAGAGTTAATATTAGTCAATATCAGTGAAATTAATAGTAATTATAACTTGAGCATCTAATTAAATTGTATCATGCACGATCACATGTTTTTTTTTAGTTTAACGTGGGTGTCCGGGCCAGCTTGCGCGCACCTTGACTAATCCCACGGGCCCTGAAGTTAACGACCATGTAAGCCTCTAGTGGCCATCATATGAGCAACTATAGGGCTCGAACCTGAGACCACAAAGAGAGCAAATCTCTTGGTCCCAAATTTTTACTACTAGGTCACCACCTAGATGGTGATCACATGTTGCACTTGCACTTGGTGGTGCAAATTATTCATTTTCATATTCTAAACAAATCTTACTATTGGTATAATTTGTTTTAGCCGAATTGGTTTTTTTTTAATCAAATAATTTAGTGATTAAATAAATTTCTATACTAAATTTATTCAAGAGACTTGTAAACACGGAATAAATAAATATCTAAACTCGGCAGCAGTCCAAGTTGCCAATTGCTGTCTGACCTTGATATAAAATTGACACTTCAGCGCCACCTCTTCCTTGAACAGGAGAGTCCCAATCTCACTGACTGCAAGATACTACAACAGCTAAGCACTGCACTCCTTCAGATTTTTGTTCCTACTAACACACAACAAAACGAAGGTGGATGTTGTCTGTAACAGCAAATCTATCCAGGAAATATCTGTACCAAGGAGCTGCATTATTGTTGTCTTTTGTAGGAGTGACGAGGACGAGGGGTCGACCCTCCAACACATCCTTTTTTAGAGTGTGTATGTCAGTGTGGTTGCGGTTGTTTTTCAAATAACTTTTCGTGTCAAAATAAATGCCAATAATATTTTTTTTATTTTTTAAAAATTATTTTTGACATCAGTACATCAATTTGAAAACACTAAAAACATATTAATTTAAAGTTAATAAAAAATAAAAAAAATTTAAATTTTATCAAAAACGCTTTTGAAAATAAAAACTAAATCACTACAAGATTTTACAGTTTTACCGACGGAAAAATTCCATCGGTCTGTGATTAGAAGTTCGTCGGTGATTTTTTTACCGACGTCATCACCGACGGAATACGTCCGCCGGCTTTACTTTCATCGGTGATTCCCCATTCCGTCGGTATTTCAGTCGGAAAAACAAAAAAACATTTACCGACGGTTTTACAGATGGAACGTGCGCGCCAAAAAAAAAGATTCCCGCTTGAAATATACCGACAGATTTTCATTCCGTCGGTGAAGTTACAATTACCGACGGAAAATAGCCGTCGTTAAATCGGTCGGTGAATGTATGAAATACCGACGGAATATTTCCGTCGGTAACTTCGTCGGTGAAAGTTTAAAATACCGACCGAATTCATCCGTCGGTGAAATCCTTGGTAATAGTTTTTTTCTTAATTTTTTTTAAAAAAATTATTTAGGATATATAATATAAAACTATATAAATTAATTGTTATACAAACCAATTATGCAAATAAAATTTTTATTAAACATAAAAAAAAAAAAAACAAAGTTAAATAATATTCATTACAAACT
>Ga0325410_1000542_pt1 | contig 39744 bp, 28 predicted proteins | sample PopdelMetagenome_16_FD_206182 | JGI IMG/M metagenome (GOLD analysis project Ga0325410, IMG submission 206182) | Populus deltoides microbial communities from Bellville, Georgia, United States - Xylem-PdIQD-R3 | ecosystem: Host-associated > Plants > Phyllosphere > Stem > Wood/Secondary xylem...
CGTAGCGAAGGAACGCAAGTGGGGCATCTAATCAGACCGTTAACATTGCAAGCAGTGCAGTTTTTGAACCCATACTTGGCGGTGTAGATCTTGTGGCTCCCACTACACTGTTCGCAGAGAACAAATCTGAGCCCTCCGCATGTATCACAGGCATTGGTGACAGAAAGCGGTAACCCGCCAATCAGCTTCTTCAAATCTCCACTCTCGTGTAATTCAGTGATTTCCTTGACCCCGCCAATATATTTTCCTCCGATGAAAACAATTGGTAAAGTAACTTTTTTTGACCCAATAATCTCTTGTAACTCGTCTAAATACATACCGTCCATCGATAAATCACGTTCGTCTATCTGGACACGAAACCCACGGAGGATGGATCTGACGGTCCTGCAATCCTCAAAGGTTCTGCGGACAATGCGGAGACTAGTAAAGTATAGAATGATGTGTTGGTCCAGGTGGGTTGGCAGTGAAATAGATTGCTTGGTCGATGGGTGTGCATGGCGGTGGGCCCATGAACGGAGGACCAAAGTGGAGATCCGGACACGGTGGAAAAGGGAGGGCGATTTGGGGGAAACGGGTTCGGGTTCTTCAGTGACGAGGGTTTGGATATCCTTGAAGGAAGAGCAACAGAATCTTGGTGATGGAGGTTGTGATCTCGGGGAGGGGGGAAATCTTGAGGGCGATCTTAACCAGTTGGGCCACATGAATGGAAGAGAGGAGTAAGGAAGGTTTTAGGGAGTGGAAGAATGCTAGCGAGGAAGGGTTTGGTGGGGGCTATTGAGAAAACGATGACGGAGATATTGTGATTATGTGTTATTGAAGACGTGACTATATAAGTGCTTTTCTGTTCTGGAATTACAAGAAATTAATATGGTATGTTCTTTAATGCCCCCTTGTTTCTACTAGAAACTTGGTGTAAACATTGGTAAATCCGCTTGTTTCACAGAGTAATGGCAGGGATTTTAAATCCTTTACCCACACTTACTTTATTAGCACGTAAATTTACTAATTTGAAGACATAGCATTATTATTTTTTTATGAAAGTCGTCCTCTATCTATTGATAAGTTTTATTTTTCCTACAAATATATATAAAACAATTAAACTAAATTAAATCGGTTGGCTACTCAAGGATTACCCAGTAAAAAAATATCGAAGGCTTCAAGATAAAAAAAAAAAAAATTAATGGGATGACACGTGTAGAATCTGTACCTGTACTGAAACTAGAATAATTTTATAGTGTTTAAATAATAATTGTTGTCATTCTATTAATGCTATCCGCTTGATTGCTATTGTTTAAAAAAAAAAATCATTTATAGAGTCTTAGTTGTCATGACTGCAACCAATATCAATGTTACCGTGCTTTTCTGCCTGTTATTCCCATATTTGCCCTGCCTCACCGCCCCCAAAGTTCTCACTTCTCACCACTTAAACCCCGCCAATACGTGGTGGCGTTACTATTAAGCCACTAAAACCCCACCAATACGTGGCGGTGTTCACGGCCCGGTTTAAGCTAACCAAACCGATATTTTGAACTTTTAGAAATTTTGACCCGAAAGCGCCGGAAACCGGTTGAAACCGAACCGGTCCGGGCCGGGTCGGTTTTTTGCTTGAAAACCGGGAAACCCATTGTCTGCACAAATGGTGCCAAAAACTTCACCAGTTCCCCGTACACTCCTTGAGACCTTAAGGCTAAAAAAACCATGGAATTCATGAATCAATAGAGAAAAAGCAGGCAACCCAGTTCAACTTTCAGCATAAATGGTGGGGATCTTACGATTAGAAGGTTGAATAACTCTTTTCATGAGTGGCATGCCCAATTGGATTTGCAATGGCATTGCCAATAGGAAGGCTTGGGGGAGGTTGCGGCAGTGGATGAAGTGGCAAAAAATTTGCATCCACGCTTGTCATGTTTATTCCATGATCCATCTTTTGCTTTGAATATGCAGTCATTGTCTTAGAATCAATATCCCTTCACCTTGTGCCTTTGCAAATGCTTCCAGCCTTCTAGTATCAGAGAGATAGAGACGGCAAGGCAGGGGCGGCTGAAAGGAAAAAATGATTTAGGTTTAGCATAAGTTTGTATTTATACTTTTGATTCTTGCTCTATTAAATAAATAAGTTCAAAATAAATAAGTTTGATCTGGTTTGGATTAGTTCCATCAGTTTTAATTTTATAAAACTAAAACCAGATCAAACCAAATGGCTGTTTTTAGTTTTTAAATTGTTTTCTTTAGTTTTTTTCATGATTAATTTTTTTAATTAATGTTTTTTATTTTTTTTTTAATTGATTGATTTTTTTAAACATTCCTAATACAATTTAAATATAAATATCAATAAACCTTCTTTTTTAGGAAGGCCCTGGCTAAAGATGCAATGGATCCAGGTTATTTTGAACTCGGCCCAGTTGTTACCAAAATAACAGTAATTATATTATTATCTCGAGTGAGTACGTAAGGTCGAATTATTTTTTAAAACATTTTTTAAAAATAATATCCATGCATGCTAATATATTTGTTAAGAGAACAATATTCAAATTATAAATTCAAAATCCGACTCATATTAGAAGATATTTTTAAAGATATCGAGACACCAACTTATTAAAAAATATTTTTTAAAAAATATTTAAAAAATAATATATTGAATCGATTTATTTTTATAAACTCATTTATAACCTTAAAAAAAACATTTAAAATAATTTTAAAATTTAAAATCAATCTGAAATCAAAAAATTTTAAGATAAGATCTACCATCTCAGGCATTGAAAAAGCTAAAGAACACTCTAATGCAACTTCTCTTCTTCGAATGAAATTTGATAGCACCACAATTGATTTTTTTTGGTCAGAATCTATTTCAAGCGATAATGTTCTTTATATTTAATTAAAATAGGATGATTTTTTTTTAAAAATCAAGAATTAAAAAATATAAAAAATAAAATTTTAAATCAAAGTTAAATTTTCAAAAACTAAAAGATCCAAAAGTTATCGATTGAAAAATAAAAAGATCATAGTAAACTTTTTAAGCTAATTTTGACTATCTATTTTTCTTGTTTTATTTTTTACTTTAATCCTTTTTTTAAAAAAATCTTATCTTTCCCTAACAAATTAAAAACAATTAATCATTAATATTTGATCACACAGGAATCAAATTGTAGAAAGAGAGTTTGATAATTAAAATGAAAAAAAATTATTGCAACAATCCATAATAACCTATACCGCATAAATCAAATATAATTCATGAATGTCATTTCTTACATGTTTTTTTTTTTTAAGAATTCAGATGGAAAACTTAAGTACTGTAGGATTGTGTACATCACTCCACGCTTCATTGAATTAAATTAAGTCATGCATATCATAGTTGATATGATTTTCGTTTTTCTAAATCAATGAAATTATAGCAGTTTGAATATGATTATTAATTAATATATATAATTCAATATAAATGGATAGAGTATGAAGTAGTGGGAATTTTTTTCCTCCGTTTGCCCATGTCATCTGCTCACGAATCATCCATACGTACATTGGCAACCGAAGCTATACCAGCGAAATATCCCTACTTTGAATCATGGCTGATGGGCAATGTATAATTTTAGGACATGTCTCCGTTGTCATGGCTCATGTGCAGCATATGTTTTCCTGCCTTCAATTAATTTCATGACAACGTAGACATATCCTAGGATTATACATTGCACACCAGCCATGCTTCAAGAAAATAAAAATCACGAGAAAACCTATTCATGAATAAAAGAAATTATCAAAAATGAAATCTAGCAAAAGACAGTCCTTAATTTCAGGAACACAGTGGCGTTCTTACTTCATAACAATGTTCTTAATTTAACGTTAGCAGGCCAAAGACAAATTATTGGGAAGAGAACCTTGCTCGCTTTTCCACAAGTAATTTTGGTTCCCTGCAGTCTTTCTAAAAATGTCTTAAATCTCCGTGTGCATGGGAGAAATATAGTTTTTGATCTATTGTGAGGAAAAGAGCATAGGTAACCCCAATCACCAATCAAGATTCAGTAGTCCAGAACAGTCTAATACTATAAAAACTGTCCTGAGAAGAGAGGAGATTCCTTTGCTATTTATACTATCTTACCAGCTGGCGAATCTCACAGGAATGTGAACTCCTGCTCTCCAATAAAACAGTAAGCTGCATAAAACAAACATTGTGAATTATTTGTAAAACCATCATCCTAAAAATATCCGAAGACAAAAAAAAAAAATGGTACACATACAAGATGATGACCTCTTAATGCATCTTGGCTCCTTTAGAGATGAGAATATCCCCATAAGGCACCTTTTGTTCAACTCTAAGGAAATCACGTGACGCAAGAACTGCATACAATTTATCCAAGTTTCAATCAAATCAGGTCAAGAAAAAAAAATTCACAGTTTCAGTTAGTTGGAATTATGTCGACTAGCATTTGATTTTAAAAATTAAAGAGTAACTGCTTCTGATGACACGAGAAAGAATATACCACAAGTTTGATAAAACAGCAGAGCTGCTGCTTTTGTGTTCATTCCAGCAGCCAGGTTGTTCAGGGATTCTACTTGAGGGGCTCCTGGCGTTTCAAAATGCGTTTTCATTTGCCTGTGCACATTTAAGTATGGTTAATGAGTTTAATGATCATATGACAAACGCAAGAACTAAATAAATTCAAGAAAAGGCCAGATAAGAGCAATACATTCGGATAGAATCAGCTATCTTGTCAACAGGCTGACCAACAACATGATGTTGGGTTTGTGTAGGTTCAGTTTCAACCAACAGTTCTGTGGAAAATTTAACAGGGGGAATTAGGATTTAGGTTCTTTGATTGGATAAGGTAGAACCAAATAGCCAAAGCACCGCAGCCAAAGACATGAATTGCCATGCCATTTACCTTGATCAGGTGTTGGGCCATTCTCAGACAGCCTTGATAACTCAAAATTTGGATCAGCAAACCGCCAAGGATCCTCTTCAACTACTGTCTCAAGACTGCTGCCACTGTGTCTGGATGAGGAATGACGTCCCTTCTTACTTGATCTGTCGATAGTCAGTACATTAAATACCAAATGCATCATTTCTCTTTTATCTGAAGAGCATAATGAGTCTTAACTCTTAAAAGCTAACTCCACAGTGATCCCAATGAAACGTTCCTACAGAATCATTCATCACTCTAGCTAAATATATATGGGTTCCACTAACCGTCCTAAATTGACTTCCAAATAATGTGGTGGAATGCCATGCCCTGATCCAGAGCTTGGAATGGACCCCACTCCATCTCCTGTAATTCAGATCAAGAAACGAACTTTGAGAAGTGTAATCATAATCCTCTAATTACCTTTTAGTCATCATCTAGACAAGTGAAACATATGAAGCAGAGGAGATAGACGCAGCATACCAGAATTCCTTGGTGTTGCCATATTGGCTTCAGTCATCCTCACACCATTGTTCCTAAGGTTGGCTTTTAGCTCTTCCATGAGGATATCCATGGATTGCTCATCATTCACAACGTTTGTTCTCATCTTCTCTATCGAAGTACCCAGTGACTGAGAGCCAACTCCACTATGAACATCATCAAAGGTCTACACTCCAAACAATCAAAATAGAAAGGCTATAATGTTTCTACTGAAAAAAAGAAAAGAAGAACCAAGCCACTGCTGCTGGGACTTACATATCCAGCTGGATCTTGATAATTTACTCTGTCTGGTGGTGACGATTTTGATGGTTCTGGTGGCAGTGGTGCAGAAGTCCTTTCTTCTTACACAAGTACAAAACGAATCTCTAATCATTGTTAGGAAAATCTTCTTAGGAGGACAATCTTAAAAGTTACAATGTTTAAATCTCACCAGAAGGAGAGTCATGAGGAGGCTGGGTACTTTTGGTCCAAAGTTCCAGAAGAGGAGCTGGATAATAGATTTCTCTATTTCCATTATCATCAATAAGAACAGTAGGTGGGAGCTCCATGAGGTTAGATATTTTTGTAGTTGACATAATACCCATGCGTGCCTGAAAAAAAAGCAGAATAGGGAACTTATCGATAGAACATCCAGATAATTTGTTTTCCTTCCCTTTTGCTCTCCATTTCAAAAGGGTAACAATTTCAAGATTTTTTAAAATTTGACGATTACAAGTATCATAGAGCACTCATGCACCCATTACAATTAGCAATTCTTAAACTATGTAATTCGTATGATGGTAAGTCACAAAGTTTTCCTCGCACAAGCTTAGTTGGTGAACCTTCACCGAAATGCGAATCATATTGGAAATCGAGACCTGACCTTCCTCTTTCTTCCTCTCCTTGAGACAATGTCAGAAGCATTTTGAAGCCATGACTGGTATACATGACCTGGAATAATGGTTTGTTCATAATCAACGGTAGTAGTTGCTTGTCTTCTTGTTTTCCTTTTAATTGGCCTTTGCTTCTGCTGATCCTGTTGCATCCATACTTTGAAGTTTGTTGTACTTGTATTGTTCTTTTATTATAAAATGATATTATCAGTGCAGGAGATGTTACAATTAATTACCTGCCTGGCTCCCTTGCATTCATTAGATTGTTGATTGACTTGGAATTCTGGATGATGGTCTTGGTTTTCTTCTGCTGCAGGAAGACCTTAACATTAGCACGTGTACCCAGGTTGATAGTTTCTTTGCTGAATGCTCTTTATCAGTACAAGTAATCTCCGTAAACTTTTAAGCATAAAATCGCTAAAGAGTTACAAATAAATGAAGTTAATGGGGCTAGTCACGCAACCAGTTGACTTAGATTAGGTAGGATCTCAGTGGAAGGAGCCATGCATGTAAATCAAGAATAATTTACAAATGTTACATATACTGGCACATCCGTGACAAGGACCAAGGCATTCTCTCAAATCAAGGACAAAACTTTGAAAGAAGACAACAGTATAGCATCTTAATAAACAATAACTTTAATTGGGCATTTGATGATTGACCATCCAGCATGTCAACTCCCATATATGAAATAATTCAATTGTTTAATGATTGGCTTCTACCCAGAAAATAACTAGGTCATATATACAGGCTTCTGGATTAAAGAGGTAGAAAGAAAAAGGGAGGCAAGGGAATTAGAGAGCCATCCTTTTGATTGATCTTCCTCTATCTGAAGTACATGTCTAGACATGATGTTTGTGGGTTAATGAAACGATGACATCAAGCCAGTTACAAGCTTCATAAAGAAATTTATTAATAAGTCAAAAACAATAAAACATAAAATAAAATGAGGTGCTGTTTCATTTCCAATTCAGTCTGCTAGACATAATACTTTTAATAAGGTGTCATTCAAGAGCATCCTCTTGTTTCTATCATTTTTGTGTTTTCCTCCGATTTGCATACTGATGTCAATGGGCAAGGAGATTGAGACGGTGGATACTATCCTCACCAAGCATAACCTTCTATTGGAATATATAGATGTCGAAGGACAAAGGTCAATCAAGGTGGAAGTATACACTATATCAACTTCAAAATCATTCAATAAAAGTAATTAATCAAAAAACAAGCAACAGTTGTCTAACATGCATTTTATATTGCTGACCTCTTTGAGCTTCGTCTTGTTCATGTGGGGAGGGTATGAGAGTAGTTGGGATATCCATATGATCTGCTGAAGTGAAGTTCACCTGTGTCTCTTCATCCCCTTCAATATCAAATCTGCCACACCATCGTCCAAGATCAGCATATGAGAATATAATGAAAACCCAATAAGATTAAAGTAAGGGAAATGCCTTGTCAACCACAAGGAGAGAATTTTAAATTCCATGCATACAATTTTAGTAGAATGAACCACATTATGCACAGGCAGCGGCAAAGCCCTATATGAAAAGCATAAACTAATTATGCAAATCAGAACCGATATTGCATCATGATTGAATTCACCTTTCAAAGCGATTGTACGCATCAGCATCAGCCTGGTATGAATCAAAACGTTCAAATAACGTGATGTGGTCGGCATCAGCTGAAAAGGCATCTTGAGTTAACTTAAGGGAACAATATCAGCATGCCAGAAAACTCATAACTAAAAGCTTGGATGGAGGAGAAGCCGGCAAGTAATAAATGGAAACCTTGATGTAAGTGATGGGATGCATCTCCCTCCCTGGTATCATTGTTAACAAACGGTTCATCCACGTTGTCAAGCCGCTGAACAACATAGAGGGGTCAAAAAGTGATCAGCTGCATACCCTATTTTAGAAGTATTCATTTTAACAACTTTTTTTTTCCCAGCGAGTGCATGTAGTTCTATTACCATTGATATGCTTTGATTCCTTATTAAATCACATGCAATGACTTAGGTTAGATCATGCATAATTGTAAATTTGACTTCAATTTCACTGAATGTAAGATTAGAAATTTATACATTTGACATGCAAGCTAGTGCAGCACCATAAAAGCTGTATTATGAATTCTACCTCAATGACATAATATTAGTATAATCAATGCTAATTGCTATACATCCACAATAATATGCATTTTGTAACATGCACAAGGCATCTGAAGCAAAATCCATAACTGCAACCCAACAGCTTAGACAATGGACTAAACATAAATTTACCACATAAAAGATAAGGCAACTCATTCGAATTTGTGTGGGTTAAAGACCTTTTGCGGCTTAATGCTTAATTGGGTTCGTTTATCAAACACCTTCCCATCAAACAAAATAAGGTCACCATTTGCTCATGCACGATAAAACCTACCAGATAGACAGTCCACAAGTTTTTGTGCGCTAATTTGCCACCAAGTAAACACAGCGTAGTTGACCACAAAAAATGCCCAAGACATAACTTCATATAACTCATTGATGTAGTGTTAATGAATAATGCTGGAGTTGTTTTATGTCTTTTTAAGAGTTTGATTAAACAATGTACCATCCTATAAAAGAAGAAGAAGAAGAATAAAATGAACAATTTACCATGGTGAAATAGGCCGTTTGTTGAAAACCCATGGTGGTGGTTGCAGCATTGGAGTAATTAAGGGATTGCTCAATTTCTCCCACATCAGTTTCTTGGTTCTCTGGTAAAGTCACTACCTCTTTCCTTCAATCATAGACACACGGCATCACAAAGTAAACAAAACAAAATCCATGCACTTCGACTTTTACTACCCTTGCTTTAGCACCCAAAACTCACACTCAAAATTCATGAAGTATCGTTATCACTGTGAGGTGTGAACTGTCACTGGTGCTACAATGCGCGGAGGTCGTCCCCGTAAATTTGAACTAGTATGAAGTTTTTTTTAAAAAAAGTGCCAGGTTTTATCCATGCTAAAATACGCCACTCCTCCCAAACATGTGCTAAAAAACGCTGATTTAGAGCTTGGATAAGAATTTACAGTGACAGACCTGGCCTGTGATTTTCCCTTAGGAAGGACAGTGGGGTCTGGGGCTACCTTCACTTTCCATGCTTCGTTTATTTCAACCTGACGAAATTCAAATCAAGAAACGAGCGACGCGTCATGAAATAATAGTTGATCATAGCACGGAAATTGAAAGGGAAAAACAATACGGAATTTAGATTTTTTTTTTGTTGAATTATATGATTTCAATGTATGTACCAGCAGGCGGGTTACATCATCTGTGAAGAAAAACCAGAGTATAAAGAAGCATTATCAATAAGATTATGAAATTGAAATTCAAGTACTGGTCAATAAAAGAATGAAAGGAGATTCACCATAGAGGAGCTTCACTTTTCGTTCATAGACAATAACAACTCCACCTGAGAGGTAAAAAAAAACAAGAGAGGAAGAGAAATGTCTCTGTTACGAACTTAAACTTTGATTAAAAACAGATAGAAGTTAGAACTCCTAACTTGAAAGAAAAAGAAAACACTCTTAAATGAGAGAGACAGGACGAGTACCCATGAGAATTCCAGAGAGTCTAAGAGCCATAGGTACTGAGGGATTCAAAATCTCTTCACTGTAGAAACAAGCAAAAATGAGAAGAAAAATGAAGTCCGCCATATCGATTTGAGCGGATTTGGAAAAAGGAAAGGAAAATAGAGATATATAGTTTAAAAGTAAAATAACCAGATATGGATGATGTTGAGCTTATTGAGCTTCTTCCGGTTGATCTTCGCATGCATGGTTGCAGCCATCCTTCGTCAAACAGAGGAAACGGAGATTATCGTACAAATCCACTTTAGTAATATCATGCAAATACCACACTCCATATTTGCTTAAAATAAACCGCGTCCAGTCGCTCAGTTCAAAAAATGAACCGAAAATCCTTTCAATATAAGTAATCTATATTCACAATGAATACATTCCTTGTTTTTTCAGAAAAAACAGGGTAATTATGTAAAAAAAAAAAAGAAGATAATCAGCAGAAATAGAGCGTTCCTGAGTATCATAATATTACTAATCACTTCAAAAAATAAATAGAGACAAATGCATAGAAGAAAACAGAATTAAAATCCTAATAACAAAAAAGCGAAGCAAGCAACTTATAGAATTTTTTAAAAAAAAGGTGAAGAGGAGATCACCATATCTGGCCAAGAGGTGCTTTGCGAGCTAGAAGCTGGTGTGAGTAAAACATTTTTTATTGTCAGGGAGGATTTCACTCTGAAAACAAAAGAGAGAGAAGAAGCTTAAGAGAGGATCAGAGGTATCGACAATGGCGTTTTAAATAAAAAGCTAAGTCGTTTTGAAAGAGAGGAGGGGGGGAGCTAACTGTGAATAGAAAGAGGTGAGTGTGGTGTGTATGTGTTGTTTCTTTTATTCTCTTTGAAACGGAAGGGGCATACCAGCCTTGGCAGCTGAGAGCGTTTTTTGCGGGAAGGGAAGAAGAGTACGATGGAATGTTCCTGGCGATAGATTTACCTGCCTGTCATGAAATTTTCTGTGCTTTTTAGAAATTTGGAGCATCAAATGTTAACACGTGGGGGTGTTTAAGTGCCTGTCTGTCACCGGCTTGCTGAAAATGAAAAGGCTCGCTTATAACGACTCTGGGTTGTTGTTTAGAAAAATGGCCACGGGCTCCACCGGATCAGCTTGCTTAACACACTCTTTTTGCTCGGTGTTTTGCCAGGTGCAGGCAATGAGCAATTGAGCATATCACAAATTAAAATTAATGATCAGGATGATGAATCTATGATCCTGATTTTAATTTTTTTCTCTTTTTTACATGTTATTTGAAAAAATTAATATTTTAATAGAAATGAAATTGTTTCAATACTATTTATTTAATTTTAGAATTTAAAAAGCTTTAAGCAACATGATTAACTTCTACAACTAATTAAAATTAAAGTTTTTATAACCATCTGAGCTTGCTACACAAAAGATGTAGTCCTAACGAAAGGGCGGGCCACGGGACCTCAGGCTGGTGCCATCGTTCGACTTTCAAGGTAAAAATTAAAAAAAATTAATTTTTTTTATTTTTTTTACTTTAAATAAATATTTTTTTAATCTTTTTAGATCATTTTGATTCGCTGATATAAAAAATAATTTTTAAAAAATAAAAAATATTATTTTAATATATTTCTGAGCAAAAAATATTTTGAAAAACAATCACAACCACATTTCCAAACAAATATGTTTGGGGTGCCAGAGTTGTGTTTTTTTTAAAATGATTTTTTATATATATTTTTAGATTATTTTAATATGTTAATATTGAAAATAAATTTTAAAAAATAAAAATTATATATTATTTGAATATATATTTTTTTAAGTGCAATTTTACTATAAATTTTAAGAAATTTTGATTTTTTTAATGCATGGTTTAGAAATGCAATTATACGCTAATCAAAATTTTTTGTTTATTATTATAATATACTAAAATTAAAAATTAAAAAATATTATTTTAATATATATTTAAAAAAATACTTTAAAAAAAAAACCTCATGGAACTCTAATCTCAGCGATAGCTCCAGGCCCATCATCCGTGATACAGCTAAAAGAAAGCCATATACACATGCATCAAAAGCCACTGTGACCCAATTCAAGCCCAGGGCCGCGATGTTTTCGTTAATTTTTTGCACTCATATTGCAATGATATAATATTAGTTTGCTTGGTTAAAAATTAAAATAATAAATATTTTAAACGTATCAATAATTTATTTTTTAATTTTAATTAATTATCAATTTTTTTTAGTCTTTTATATAGATGACTAGCCATTGATTAAAATAATTTTTTAAAGTAATTTTTTAATTTATTATAATTTTACTAAAAACCAACAGTAAAAATTAAAAAATTAGTTGATTGGAACATTTAAAAAATATTGGTTTATCAAAATAAAAATAAAAATTTAAAGTTTATATACTCGATTGACATAAAATTAAAGTTGGGTTACAAATAACAATTAAAAGCAGATGATAGCTCGTCAAATAACAAAAAAAAATAGACACAGAGGGGCAAGAACTTCGTTGAGAATTAAGAAAAATAAAATTTAAACACTCAAATTAATGAAGAAGAAAAGGAGGTCTCCAGACAAGACCCCTACATATTCACATGCACTGATCATCAAAAACCACACAAACTTCACTGCCTGTTACCAACAAGACACCACTCCTCCTTCTGCACTCCGCACACCTGCAATGGAGAGAGACCGGTAGAAATGTTAGACCACAGGAACGCATAAACTTCTTTCTCAATCCCAAATGCCGAGCCACCGTTTGTTATGAAAAACACAATTCCTTTACTTGTTTTTTTCTTTCGTGATTAATATTGTTAGTTTCTCTTAAATAATATATATTTTTACATTGCATAGCTGTGATGAGGAGCGTCAGCTTGTTTAATCACTCAAAGTTGAACCTGTGATTTTACTGTAAAAATACTGAGCCCTTACATTTCGTTGTTCTGCTTTTACCTTTCTTATAGTTGATTTTTTCTTGCTTTTCAATTGAAACAGCGCATAACAATGCAGGAGGGGGTTCTGGGGATTCTACAGTGTGGAGAACCAGTACTAATGGCCGCAAGACGAGGTGAACTAGCGAGTCTTGAAGTGCCAGCTTAAAATATCGCGATCAATATATGGTTTCAGCAGCTGTGAAAGGGAGTAAGGACATAGTTTCGATTCTTGTTGAATTTGGAGTAGATTTAGAATGCCAGGACAATGAAGGTCATGCATGCCCCCTTGCATTTGGCAGTGGAGGGTGGCGACGTAGGACGGTTGAGGTGGTGATCGGCAAGGGAGCCAATGTTGAGGCCAAGAGCAGTCGAGGTGCCACCCTCTTTGTATAGCTAAAGTCATCGGTTATTAGGGGAGCACAAGTCTCTTGAGGGCAACACTTTACAGTCTCATTCTCAACTCGAACTTTTGATCATTTTCATACCTGATAACAGAGGATATGGGGATCTAGAATGGATCGTTGCAAGGAAATTATGTTGTGGAACTTCGTTGTGTATGCTCATGGAGAAAATTAATTATCAATTATAAAAAAAAAAAATTATAATTATCCACTCTTAGAAATGAAGAATTTGCAAGTAAAATGTTTGAATTTTACGAACACAACATATCTGATACTATACTATAATAAATAATTTAAATTGAAATGGTTAATTTTATTTGAAAAAATTAAAAGCCATTTTTGTGTTTCTGGTAAAAACTACACACACAGCAATTGGTCAATGATTGGCATCTCCAACTACAAACAATGACAATATATCCAGTACTGTAGAGATTATCTTCAGTGAAAATATTAAATATAAAAATATTATATAAAAATTAACTAAATTAATTATGTTAAGAACAGTTAAAGTAAGTGGTTGTATTGATATTAAATATATTAAAATAATATTTTTTATTGGAGTAAATATATATATATATATATATATAAAGTTATATTTAAAATATAGTAACGTGCAAGGAAAGGGTCCAAAAGTGGTGTTGTGATAGACAAATCACTACGAAAACAGTAAAATGCACGGAAAATCTCATTAGTCTGGGGCCCATCACTTCTTAGTAAAATTTTGCCTGCGCTAACTATGTTTTACTGGGTTTTCATTCCTCAGCGTCGTCATAAACGGAAAGACCCAAAAAAAATTAAAAGAAAAAATGCAGCCATTCCCCACTCTGTTTCTTCTCCTTTTCCTCACAGTGTCCCTTCCACTGACACACTCCACTTCACCAGAACGCTTCTTCAAACCATCCTCACCACCTCTGTCGTCATCGCACAAACCCAAACCCAAATCCAAAGAATACTTCGAGCTCACCCATCCTCTACCGTCCGATCGTTTGAAGCCATCATGCGAACTTCACATCATCCAGCATTCATTTGCCAACACAATGAACCAGCCTCCTTACTCCACCCCATACTTTCCACCATTCCAATGCCCCCCTCCTTGGTCCCACGTAGCCCTCGAATTCCACGTCAAATCCAAAGGTGATCAACACGACCGCATCTCCGCCTTATGGCTCGGTGGCTCCGAGCTCCTCCGCACCAGCACCGCCGAACCCGGAAAACGCGGTATCTTCTGGAAGGTTCGAAAAGACATCACTAGATACTCCTCTCTCCTCCAACAAAACAACCTTAACTTTACTGTCATGCTCGAAAACATCGTTGACGATATCTACACCGGCGTCTACCATGTTGACGTCACTCTCTATTTCTACACGGATAACGCCATCAAGGTTCCGTTCACGGGTAAAACTCAAAATCTAATTGCTCCAGCCTTAGAATTACCCTTCTTTGGAGACAAGAGCATGTATGACCCACCAGCTGATTTAATAATTCCGATTTCAGCTTCCGATAGCACTAAGGGTTATTGGTTTATAGTAGAGGGAGATTTGGATGTTAAGTTTGAGAAGGTTAGATTTCCGTTGAATACACGGAAGGTCGTTTTGGAACTATACGTTTCGTTTCATGGAACTGATGAGTTTTGGTATTCGAATCCGTCGAGTTCTTACATTAGAATGAATAACATGAGTAATCCGAGGGGTAATGGCGCGTTTAGGGAGGTTTTTGTTTCAATTGATGGGAAATTAGTAGGATCAGAAATGCCATTTCCGGTGATATTTACCGGAGGGATTAATCCTTTGTTTTGGAAACCTATCGTAGCAATTGGTGCTTTTAATTTACCTTCGTATGATTTTGATTTGACGCCGTTTTTGGGCATGGTTTTAGACGACAAAGATCATGTTTTTGGTGTTGGAGTTACGGATGGGATTGAGTACTGGCTTGTTGATGCGAATTTGCATATCTGGTTGGATTCATCCTCGACTATTGTGGAAGCGAAGAATGTTGTGAATGTTTATCCTGCATCAGAAATAAGTCGTGGTGAAGAGTTTCAATCACTTGATGGATCGTTTGAGATTAAGGCGGAGAAGTTTACGCGAATAGAAGGGTGGGTTAAGTCGAGTTCAGGAAATTTAACTACTAGTATATTGCAGGAGGTTAAGTTTAGGAGCGCCATAAAGTTCAAAAGGAAGGGAACTTATAACACTGTTAAACAGAATATCGAGGTGAGAAGAGAAGCGAGAGTGTTGAATGATGTGGGTGGATTGGTTAGTCGTGTTATTGTCAAGAGAAAGTATCCTCTTAAAGTGATTACTGTCACTCTCCCTGGGTTGAAGAATGATACTTTCATGCTTGTTACTAATGTTACTCATGCAGTGAATGAGAAGATTAAAAACGGGAAGTTGTCAAGCCATGTTATTAACAAACAGGTTTCCAATGGTTGGATGGAGGTTAGGGATCATTCTGTTCTTTCAGGTGAAGCGATGACGAATCAAACTTACGTTTGCAGGGACGAGCTAGGTTGCTATGTTAGGACTGTTGGAACATTGAATGGAAGACTCGTCAAAGACGATACTGCTTATGCCTGTCCATCACTTATGTAATGTAATCTGACTACGTTCATTTTAATGTTAGTTTCACTTGTATTAAAATTTCGAAATAATCTCTGCCTGCTGCATTTGTACATGTCCATCTTTTCATTAATAGAAATTTCTGGTGTCTATTTCGTTGCAAAATTTCTTGTTCAGTCAATCTTTGCTTGTTTTGGAGTCTTTTTGGGTGCTTGTTTCTGAACATAACATAGAGCTGACTGATAGCTTATGCAACCCCTGGTGCTTCTGTGTCCAATTAAAGCTGTAATATCCTGGAAATACTTGATTAGCTATTGTGCCCTGCCATTCTATGTGAATTCGGTACATTCGTCTCATTGATGATTTTTCGCAGATTCTCTTAAGTCTTACTATATAACATATGCACTTGATTCAGGTTTTTATGCTCTGATTATTGTGCATTGATAAATCTTTACTCACGAAGAAAATTGAGCAGACAAGTTGTTATGTTACAACCGTAGGTTGTCATCTTTAGAGATTAGTAGTCATCAGTAAATGATTAGAAGGGAGATGATTGTGTAGATGGGAGAAGTGATGAAATAACCAATCTGCTTGGAATGTAATTATCTAGGAAAGTGGTGAATTAACCAATCTGCTTGATAATTTAAGTGTGTAGATGGGGAAATTGTCTCGATGAACTAATCTGCTCGATAATTTAATTTAGTTATTCGGTTATATAAAGATGTCCACGCAGCGAAGAAAGCTGAACAAGGATATCCTACCTGCCTGAAAATGATATCCTACCTGAGCTTGGGGGGGGGAAATTCCACCTCTCTCTGTGTGTGTAATGCAGAGAAAAACCATACATTGACTGCATCGATAATGTCAAGAGACCAGCATCTATATATGAAGCTTCATGGAACTTGCGCCTATTGTCAGGATTCCCGAGCTATTGGAATTCAACTCGACGATAGACAATGTGATACAGACCCGCATGTAATGTACATTAAGTTGTGTCAACGAGAAGCAAGTGCCAACGGATGCTGCTTCTGTTTCTTCAGTAGGATCTGTTCAGTCTGAGATCTCCGAGAAGACAAGTTGTGTGGTTTGCTGGTTCTCAATTTGACGTGGGCAGAACAGCTGTTGACGAATGCTAAATCTATGGTGATGCCCCCTGTGTAAATACTACAAATGGATTGTAGAGGAGATGGAGAAAAAATAAGACTGCCGTCGCTTGATCTTTCTTGAAGCATTTCATCTTCTGTGATGGCTAACCACTGGGATTTACTCTTGATCCTAAAACATTGAGTTCACCGTGAAGCAGTGATGTTCCTGGACAAATATCACGTTATTTTACAGTAGCTTTAAGAGTTCGTTTGAAATTATATTAATAAATATTTTTTTATTTAAAAATATATTAAAATAATAATTTTTTTTATTTTTTAAAATTTATTTTTAACATTAGCATTTAAAAATACAAAAAAGATAATTTAAAATAAAAAATTCTCAATTTTTTTAAAAATATTTTTAAAATACAAAAATAAACATTCTAAAGTTACGTCATTATATATGACATGTCATCATCATGACATGTCATAAAGATTAAGCAATTAAATGTTTTTTTTATACATCGACAGAATAAGCACATAATTTAATTTTCAGTGATTGAATCAACCACTGGTATGTAATCCACTGCCGCCGCTCCTTTACACGCCTTCCATTTAATCTTCAACTCAACTAGTAAATTATAATTAGTGTTGGAATTATTTTCATAATCATTTGATGAACTGGGATCATGACAGTCAAACGCCCTTGGTACTATTGGCATCACCGACATCTTGGGCGGGGCCGGGTGAAAGTGGTGGCGTTTCGAGAGGGTTTTACGGTAGGGTTTTAGGAGGCAGAGACAGGAGATGGCATTGGAGGATTTAAATGTCGTTTTCTAGGAGGAGAAAAGAGAGAAAGGGGCCTTTTAAAAGTTTGCCTTCTAGCTGTATGGGCACTATCGTTGACCTCTTTTTTTTTTTACAAAGGGGAAAAGAAAACCCGTCCAGGTTAGCAAGAAAGCATTTTTGCTGACATTTGGTTTCCAGCAACTTCACCTTTTAAAAGTTTGCCTTCTAACTATATGTGCACTATCGCTGACATTTTTATTATAATTTTTTATTCTTTTATTTTTCATATAACCATGTTAAAATTATAAATTCATGTTTTTTTTGTTTTTTATTGATAATGTTTTATTTCAAACCATGTTAAAAAAAACTTGTTTTCATACAAAAAAAAATACATGAATAAGGAATGAGAGTTTTGATATAAAAAAGGTGCATTTTCCCCCTAATTTAAACTATTAAAATTATTAGAAATATGTATTTTAATTTCTTAAGCCTTTTATTCAAACAAACATGCTTTTGATAAAAGAGAGATTGTAAAAAAAAAATGCATTAGTAAGAAAGAGGAATTTTGATTAATTTTTTTTTTCTCTAGAATGATTTTTTTTTTTGTGAATATTTATTTTAATTTCCTTATAGTTTAATAAAAAAAAATTAAGAAAGGCCTCATTTAGCAGCCCACGGGCAAACGGGCTAGTACAGCTATGAGCATTGAATCCAGCCCCTCAAAAGGCAAAAGTTACGTGTGGTTTGTTTTGATTGGCTAGTTACCTACACGGTGGTCAATTAAGAACCAAGAATCCATTTGCTCTAAACAATGCATAAGCTAAACGGATAGTGAGGAGTTCCAGCCACAGGATTCCTACAAGTCGCGAATGTTACCCACAGTGGCGTACTTGTGATTTTTTGATTTATTGATTTATATCATCTTGGCATCTAAACCATTTCCTTTTTATGCAAAATAAATCTCGAGAGCAACGCAAAATAGAAAAGCATATCCCCACCATTTCAGTTTTAGGACTTTAATGGAAGACTACGAGGGGAAGAAAGAAGCAAAAGTTATAAGAATAATAGCAGTAGGGCAACAGAGAATGATAGCAAATTGTTTAGCAGTTAGATCAATAACTTGTTCTGTATCCTCCTAAAAACCATCAATGATTCAGTAAACTGGTAAAATAACTCATCAATACAACGCTCCCAAAACCTTGCTAAAAAATTTGGGAAAATGATTTCCAGTAAAAAAAATAGCAGTATCCGTTGCCTTTTTCATTCCACTATGCCCGCAGAGTTCTCCACGTCAGCATCTCCCATCCCTGTGTCTTCTTCATCGCCACTCTCTTCATCGCCACTGATCTCTTCATTGGCACTCCGTAGCTTAAGCATGTGCTCAGCAAGTAATTTATCATCTCGTTCGCTCACCTAAAAGACAATACACCAAGTCAGAGAAGCCCAGAATGGAACTCAAGTTATACATTAAGTAAACAAATAGTCCAAAACGAAGCCCTTTTGGACTGACATCAAAAACTCAGAGTTGGATTCAAGTTTCACTGAGTGTTTAAAAAAATAAAAACCCTTGAGCAGATGAAAAATTGACACTCACTGCTCTCGGTGGCTCCTTCACAACAAGTTTCCCCTTCTGCCCCTCTATTGCTTCAGTGCAAGCAGCAATTGCTTGGCTGAGAATTTGTATTCCTTGATCCTGCATAGACCAGTAGAAATCAGAGCATTTCATCAGCAACATACTAGCCATTGATCTGACAGCATCCCATAATTATCTCCAAGGAAGCGGCTAAAAAAACAGTTGACAGGACCTTTGACTCTAGCTTGAAAACAAATCATAGGAATCAGAATGCTGGCCTGTAAATTGGCTAATCATCAACAGGTACCAGCCAAGTTCATATTCTGGCCTCCAACAAAAATGTGCAACAATAGCTCAACATAAATTAAGTGACATTACACGATAAAAATCCTAATTGATCAGAGTTCTTTTTTCTGGAGGCTGATTTACCATGACAGTGACAACTTGCTATCTTGCACGAATCACAAAATCTGAAAATGAACTGGCCTTCACTTTATAAGGCAAGCTAATCACTCCCTACCAGGTGATTAAAAAGAAATGGGAAAAAAGGTGAGGGACAAGGTATTGTTGTCACCTCAAGTGAAAGGGAGGAGAATAAAAAACAATACACAGCAAGTTTGACCATTTACTTATATCCTCTAACATGTGTTAGTGCATCATTGTATAACCAATTAGATCTCTGCCTACTCGCTTTTATGTCGAGTAAAGCATCAAAGAATATAAAAGCAATGAGATTCAGCATGTAGACATAAGCATTGCACAATTGCCATTCTCCCAAAGCATCACATCATCAGTTATTTGGGAGTTGGGAGTTGGGACTTGCACATAGATTTTCACAACTGCCTACATGATTTTTTTTAAAAAGACAAATTTATCATCACCTAAGGCTCTCTAGTTTATCCCAAGAGAGTTCCCAAGATAAGGCTTACCTTGTCTAGGGTTTGTGTGGTGAGAACATAAAGAGGAGGGGCAACCAGTTTGATTTTCACAGGACAATCTGCATTGCCAACAGCCTCAGCTTTCCGCATTGCATCCTGCAAAGTCAAAGGTAGCTTTTGTAATTTAGAATAGCATCAAGAAACTAGAAAGTCTACATTCAGTAAACTTAGGTCATGTGCATTAACACCATCCATAGGAGAAGAATGAAGGCAAAACTAAGAGAAGAAAATTGGACCTTAATGTGGAGAACGCCATCAAACTGGAAACATTTCATCTCAATATCAGCCCGTATCTTCAGTGGCTGTGGGGTCATTCTTCTCCTAATATTCCTGATCAAGGCTTCTTTGATTTCCTCTGACACAGCAGGCACTACCTTGGTTACCTGTGCCATGAAGGAAATATTAGTAATCAACAGAGAATATGACAAAGACTTCACTGAACAATGATTACCTCCTGTCCGTCAGGGCCAGTTTCCTTGACTTCACGAGTGAGGGAACCCACAACTGAATCAGGGTCAGTCACCATGATTTTGAATGCCTGCATTCAACTCCTTAAGTACTGCATAACAGGTTAAGACCAAGGAAAAATCTCCACAAAGAAGAGCTTCAAATTCTCACCTCAAAAGCATGTCCATGTTTCCTGTACAAAGGCCAGCCAATATTGACATACAATTCCTGTAATAAGTACCGATTTTCTTTAGGCATGAACTATTTGAAAGCATTCAAATTCTTGACCATGACATACTGTTAAGTGTTATCTCAGGTCATGATGAACTCAAAAGAAAATCTGGGAAAGAAGCATGTCACTGAACAAAAACCACACATTACAGGAGCACATGAATGGGATACACTCAAATCAAACAAATTATTATATTGGTTGAATTAAGTTCAGCCACCAATAAATTTTCCTTGTGTACTCTTTGCAGTTAGGAGCACATCCAGAAACAAGAAAAAGAAACCGCAGCAAATTAGCTGCATTGTAAAATAAATTAACCTCTCACTCCAAGTAGGATTCCCCATTCAATTTCTTGAAACAACAAAGATTTATAATAAAAAAGAAAAGCACAAAATAGCCTAGCCACCCCTTAATTTCAATAAATAGAAACTGTAACAATCTCGAATTTCAAAAAAAATAATCTCATAAAACCCTAATATTCAATCACATCGAGAAAAAAAAACCCAGAAATTTACTTATGAATAGATACCTAAAATTCTATATATAAACACTCAAAAAAGCGCAGTATAGAATTTCACTAAACTGAAATCAAAATGACACAATTAACCACAAAAATCCTAAAATTCGAGAGAGAAAATTACCTCCAAATCAATACCCAGAGTCTCAGCGACATGTCGCATGATAGAATGAACAAGCTTGCTCTTATTATACCTCTCTTCACAAGTCTGAATATCCTCTTCACTAACTCTTCTCTTACTCAAATCAATATAGCCTTTCTCTTTATCGACACGTAAGACCATGACAGGCTCGATGCGGCCAACCTTAATCAAACTACTAACACTCCGAATCCGACGGCGAGACAGCTCCGAAAACAAGATCATACCCTCGATGTTGTTGTACTCGAGTAAAGAAACATAAGCGCCCATGTCGGCGATGTTTTTCACTTGAATCATAACTGCCATATCAACCTCTGGGTATCGCGCTTCGTACATGCGACACTCCAGATTTGGTGAGTGCGTCGCCATGATTGCTTTGATTGATCGAAAAGGGTATTTTGCGTCTTTAAAGATTTATTCTTGCAGTCTGTGTGTGTTTGGGGAGAGAGAAGTGGGGGTTAGGGTTTTGAGCAGGGGCGGTAGCTGGAGATGGTATTTTTAGTAAAAAACGGCGGCTTTTATGTAATTTACTCAGATATATATTGCTAGCGTGTTTTTACAGCATTTTAAATATAAAATCTAAGATATAAATAAACGGAAAACTGAGATAATTCCTTTATTTTGAGGGGTTGTATACTTGTATGGCTGTGGTCTTGTAGGCCAATGTACACGTGGAGAGTGAAGGGTGGATTGATACTCTTCCTACCCGCTGACAATTAACAAGCCGGAATAAGAATGAGGTATATATCGTTGTTAATTTTATAATTTATGAAATTAATTAAAATATGTGTAAATTGATTTGAATATTTATATTAATAAAAAAAATATTATCAAATTAAATTAAAAATAATAATTTAAGATGGTTCGTCGTTACTGCAAAATGCAGGAGTAGTTTGGGTTAGTAATTGTTGACGTGGGTTTTTTTTACAAAGGCAGTTGATAGTAATAAAAATGTCAAGTGTTTGATTAATTAAACAATCACAAAAAAAAAAGGAATTTAAAAGAATGTGGTTTGGGTTGCCCTCAAAAGATTTATTCAAATGGTGGGTAAAAGATTCATTCAGTTTAATTTTTTGGCTCTGAGTATTTTTTTTTTTGAAAGGCAATTTATCTACTTCTAGTTAACCTACTTGGAAAAAGCGTTTTAAATTTAAGTGTAGTGGGTACTTTCAAATATAAAAGAATGTCAACAAAATACAATATTTGATTAACCAATCCAAATATTCATTTTTTTATTAAAAAAACACAAATGTAAAAATATAAATCATTAATGAAATCATTTTTTTATTGGAAAAAAACATTTTAAAATACACGTAATTGGATCAAGATACACTTAAAATAATTATTTATTTATTAATATACCATGTCCAAATGGATGGAGGGATTCACTCTGATTAGATTACAAAAGCACGTGAACTGCGTCCTGTGATTAGATTACAAAAAAGAAATCGCCCACCGTGGGGCTCGAACCCACGACCACAAGGTTAAGAGCCTTGCGCTCTACCAACTGAGCTAGACGGGCTTCTTGAGGGAAAAAAGACATTTAACTAATAAATTGATATCATTATCTTTTGTACTCACCTTCGACAATGCGTGTTTGGGATACATCCCAGTTGAATTTGTTCATGGAACTTCACAGAACTATGTTGTAAACGGTATGAACTAGGAAAAGTTTTTTTCTAGATATAAAGAAGAAGAGCCATGCTTAGACAAAAGGGAACGTTAGAAGTGAAAAGAAACAAAATAAAGAGATTGGAGAGTCGATTTTCAATTAGTCATCGTTATCTTAGCAAGCGATATATTATGGATAGGGTTCAATTTTTCTAACGAATAAAAAGATGGTCGGTCGATAATAATATTTTTTTAAAAAGTATGAAAGTTTTGAACCGGTTAATTTAATACTATAATTAAAAGAAAATCAATAAAATAAAATAAAAATCAATGACTAATCAAAAAAATAAACATTTGTTAGTATTATAAAAAAATATTATTTGAATATTTTTAAAAAGTCTTGATAATTTTATTGGAGAATAAAACAAAGATTAAATGAAAACAAGATAATCTTCTAAATAGAAAAATAGAAGAAATTCAAAGCTCAATTATCAGCAAAACAAACATTGAAAGGTAAAATAAAATTAAAATTAAAAAAAACAAAACAAAACCTTACTGATTCAACGTACCAAACTTATTAATCGACTATGAGACTAGAATAATCTCGTCCTGCACAAAAAAAAATGAAATAAAACAATCGAGATCAACTCTCAAGCAAACTAAATTATGAAAAGCAAAAATAAAAAAAAATCATCTTTAAAAAAAAACAAGTCAACTCAACTAACTCGTACTCTAAGATATGAGATCAAGATGACCTCACATAAAGAAAAACAAAAAAATCACGAAATTCAAGGCCTAATAACTTAGTATTAAAGGATTAAATTGAAAAAAAAATAATTTCAAGAAAATGAATTTTAAAAAAATGGGTTGATCTTCAAAACTCGTGAATTAAGTATAAAAGAAAGACATGAAAAAATCACAAAGCAAAATTTCTAATCATCCAAAATTTTAAAACAAAACAAATAACAGTTAAAACAATAAGTACCATACTTGGCATAAAAACTAAATGACAATCAAATTTTATACAAAAATTAAATGAAATAAAATATTTTGGAACAAAATTGAAAAAGGAAAAGAAAATATATATATAAGAAATAACAATCAAAAGAACAACGATTAGATTGAATACAAGAAATTAAATTAAAATAATGAGAATCAAAATTGATACAAATACAAACTAACATGATATATTTGATTTTTTGAAAGGGTTTGCATGAAAATCAAGGCAACGAGAGAGAAAAAAAATTCACTAGAATTCAATCGTCACTCCATCGTACACACGTGCATAATAACCATCAAGAAGAGGATGATGCGATGCTTCTAACATTGTTGTAGAAGACATCGTTTAACCACCGGAAGATGTTGTGCACGTTGCCCAAATAGCACGAGTGCCTTTCCATTCACTGGTATGTGTGTGACACACGCCAATTATTTTTTAATTATATTTATATTTATTAAAATATCGAACTACATCTCATTTAAAATGACTATAACTATATAAAAGCCATGATGAACATACAAAAACACATTTGAATGCCAATTTTCAAGGGTAATTTTATCAAATATAATTATATTGTGCAATCAAAGAATTGAAAAACTGAAAAAGTTCATAGACACTCGTTTTAGTTTTTCTTGCTTTTAAAGGTATTTAATTAACTATAAAATATAATTTATCAATTTATCCTTGATTGATATATTAATAACAAATAAACAATTTGGAAAATATTGTTTTAGCCCCTGATAGATGGTTAAATAATTTTATTTGAAAAAAACAAAACTATCATTTTCCTATTCCAATACACATGTACATTGAAATGTTGATCTTTTTAGTTTTTTTTCTTTAAATAATATTAGAAAAATAATTAAAGTGTGACTGGTTACCACCTGTGACAATGGTGCACCATTATCTTTATTACACACACATCTACGATAAAGCCAAATTACCATTTATCACGAGTAATAAACTTGTACAAGTTTAGGCTGAGATTGATAGATATCTTAGGCTCATGCCCTCTAGTCATGAGAAAAAACATAGACTAAGATATGCGGACTTGAAATTCTCTGTTTCAGGAGATTTCAAAGCTCCAATGCATACTTATCATATATGACCCAAATCGATATTCTATCTGAATAAACTCGGAAAAATTAATTTTTTTAATTAAATTTTAATATTTTATATAAAAATAAAAAAATAATTCATATAAATATAGATTATACATTTTATAAATAATAAAATTTCAAAAATTATTTTAAATTTTTTTATTCCATATTAAAAAAATATTATATTAATATGTTATCTTTTTAGTTGAAGTATTTAAACCAAAAAGATTTTTTATTTTACATTAAAAAACACAATTTTTTTCTCGCAAACACATAATATATATACTAAAAGGTTTCAAATCTCACATTGAAAAAATATTTTTCTTCTTGCAAACATAAAGTATATATACTAAAGAGTTTCAAATCCTATATTGAAAAAATAAAACATTATTTATAATAAATTTTTAAAAAAATTAATAACCAACTATATATATATATATATATATATATATATATATATATATAAGAAAAAACATATTTGAAAAAAAAAAATCTCAACCAGATTTTACCAGGTCGTTCAAGTTACAAGTCAATCAGATTTTGCTCATGCCGGTCTTTTACCTTACCTAAACCGGTCCAGCCACCAGGTTAAAAATCAACCTACTAGACCGGTCCAGATTTAATTCCGTTTGACAAACAACATTGAAACTCTCACGATGAATCCGGTTCCCTGCAGATCGCCAGGAGCGAAAGATGATTCCTCCGCCTTACCAGCATATGAACCCTTATTCCTACACAATATGCTGCTCTCTACAAATTCTTGTTACTACATATAGATACATGTACATAAAAATTTAAACGAAACCGCCGTTTGCAGAAACAATGGCTAGATCCGTACTGTAGTTGATCGTGGAAAACGGGATACACGCAAAGTGAAGCCTATTAACATCTACCTAGAATACCAGTAGAAGTTCCATATGGCAGAAAAGGGATGGTATTAAACTAAAGTCTAAAGCCTTCAGGCGATCTACATGAAATCACAAGATTATTTCCCTTTCAGATATACAAAAGGGAGTAGAACTGTTAAAAGGAGGCACAGATCTGTCAGAAAAAAATACTATAGATCAGAATTCAGAATCGTGCCAGTAAGTTCAGTGCCGTGAGACAGTCAGATCAATCCAAAAGACACTCGGCTAAAAGGGAGAGCTGGCCTTGGCTGAAAATCAGCATACATGGAGGAAAAAGTAGCATGTAAGAAATCTTCTTTCTTTGATTCTTCAATAACAAACTATAAATCGTCTTTCGTGGACGGTGTATCATCATTCTGCATAGAGAAGAGCCAACGAAACAGTTGTGATAACTTACTGGCTACAGGCTTCTGCTCTGGTGCTTCCAGGTGTACAGTGCACATACTGTTATAGTCGTGCTTCAGATGAGGAGCAACTATTTTTTCCTGAAGAAGGAAAAAGAATATGCAATCAGCATAGGTGAATCAATCATGTAAATTAGAACCAAAGCGTTGAATGATGCTAGTACCTTAAACTCTTCAAATGGGCAAAAATCAGAACCACAACCCTATTCACAAAAACATAAAAGTTAGTATTTGATTTTTTTTTTAATAAAAGTACATATCAAGAAAGCACACAAAATCATAAGCATAATCAGCACGTGAACTAGAAAAGTATACCGCCATCAGAATGGGATGTTCATTGTGGAGAACTTGGACAAAGTACTTGCTTTCAGAATTTGCAGGACAGCTGTGCAAGACCAGCATGTTGTTACCAGCAAAAGGAGCCACAGTGCTGCCCCGCCAATTTCTACTCTGGGGAGGTTTTGAAGGAAGTTCCAAAGGTTCTTCCCTTTGTATTTTTTGGAATTCTGAAAGTTAGTGAAAATAAATGGTGATTCAGTATACAACACAGACAGACTCCTTTAGGGAGGTATTGCATCTGTGGCTGAATTGAATGGCATATAAATATAATCATGAAACTGTTTCATTCATGCAGAGACAGATGCTAAAAATGGAGTCCAAGGATGAAATCAACTCACCAGAACCATCAAGAAAAAGTCCAAGCAGACATGAAAATGGGACCACAGTCTCTGCATGTGCAAAACGCAGCCTTGCCTTCTCATAACTTCCAGGAGCATGCTTTTCTGATAACAATAATAATAAGACGACAACGATCAAGAATATAACAACAAAAACAATAATAGAGCAGGAAAAGGTTCATCTTTATCATTTTTTGTTTCTCTTAGCACCCACAGAAGAAAAATTTCCACCAAAAAGCCTTAACTAGTTCTTTGAAGATGACACATATACCTCTGTTTTTTTTTGGTAATCTACAAGGAACTGGGGTCTTTGCAGAACCTTGGGACACCAAAACAAATCCTCCCCCACTCAGGATTGGACATACCAGGCCCCAATTTGCACCAAGTGGGCCTAGCCCTTGCTTAACCCAGGCCCTTCAACTAGCTGGTCCCATACATAGGATGGCGAGTAGCTATCCAAGGGTAGGAGTTTAAACCATGACCTAGGTTGTCACGGGCACTCAACTTACCACCTCATTTACACCCTTTGGTGGCTGTAAATATCTTATTGAAATTGAATTAACAACAGCAACCAATGAAGACTTCAAACTTTGAACAAAATAAAAGATGTAAAAAAGGTGGTCAAATAAATGACTAGGGTAATCATATAACCGAGTGTTGATGGTTCTGGCACTCAATGCTGGGCTTTAGCTAGCTAGTTTTAGATTGTACTAAATGCTAACCTGATAAAAAGGCAAATCTACAAAAAAAAATCACAAAAAAATTCAAAAGGTTGCTCCTTGCCCACAGCTCACTAATGCATATGAAAGAAAAAAATATTTGTTAAAGAAAAAAATATTTGTTCAACAAAGGGACTATGAAAGTTAAAATATGCTTTGTTCAACAAAGAGACACAACTGTATAACCTAAAGAAAGGGACACAATTAACCAACGACATAAAACAAGAACACGAGCTCCAGCATTTGACAGCTTGTAATTACCTTCTTTTGCTTTAATGGCTTCCTCCATGGACTGAACAACATCTTCAAGCAATGGCACTCCCATTCGATAATTTATTGAATTACCATAACCCTTCAATATAAACATCTCCAGATCATCTGTCCACTCCAGCAAAGCAACCTAAGAATGTGTATGGATTGCTGATCAATATCGATAAAGCAGAAAGGAGAAATACTTCTTTAACTTGTGTCAAAAAATTACCAACGCAGCTTTCGTATAAAAACACTCTATCATACAATTACAAATGCACCAATTTTCTTAAGCTAACCAGCCATGTATAACTTTCTTGTCAATCCAGCATGAGCATTCTATTTTCTCATTTCTTTTAACACATGGACCCAAAAAAGAAGAAGTATTCAAGTGATCATACTAGACAGACTTCATGATTTTATTGACATACAGAAATCAGGGACAATTATTAAGGACAGTTCAAATTTTCCTATAAAAACCAAGTTGAAAAGTTGTGAACAGTATTGATTCATCACCAGCGCTAGCCAAAGGAGAAACAAGGACCTAAAATAACACAGCACCAATATCCAGATTACCTCATAAGGGCTGAAGAGACCACAAGCTTGATCAGTTATATCCAAGACAGATGCTTCCTGCCGAATTGAAAATCCAATGGCACATTGCACCGGAAGTAAGTAAACTAAATAAATTAATTCAGGACCCATAACAGAATGAGATTTATTTCATACTATATAGTCAAAGAGACAGAGTCGTCGTCACCTGTTTACACAGAAACCACAACATAGCAACATCCTGTCTAGTAAAATTGAGTCCATAGCGGCTCACTAATGCAGAAGTGATTTCATCCAGGACAGGTTCCTTAAGCTTATCAACAGCAGGCTCCTGCCTCTTCCTAAAAACCTGAACCCATACATGTAATTCTGAGAGGAAATTGACTGCATCATAACAACTTTGGGCAGAGAACATGGGCTAATATGCAAATCCACAACTTTTATGTATCTCACTAACTTCAATAAATTACAAATCCTATCCTAGTCATCACCTAGTGTCCAAATCTACAAGTCCCATCTAAAATCCGTTTACAAAGAAAATAATTATTTTAAAGTAATGAAGCTATTATCGTATTGGGCTCAGAAATTGGGAAGACAAATTAAATAACCATAAAAAATAAATATTGACTTAGAATGTACAAGTTGTGTGGTTTGAATAAGAACATAAAACATGAACAAAAAAAAAAAACTGGACGGTACCTTATAGTTTCCACAACAATCATGAAACCTCAAAATTATGTCACTCGCACGGCTTTCACTTGTAACAGCGAAAGCTCGTTGTCGTGCAGGTCCCAGACTTCCCTTCTCATTTAACAGCCCCATGCCAAATGCCACAGCACTAGCTGATGCGCGAGGAACCTATCAGATTGGAGAGAATAAAAAGGAAGTAAATGATATTTACCAGACAAAAAAGTAAAAGACTACAAGAACAGCACAGGTATGAAGTTGGGATTGATTGGAGAGAGCAGTCTCTCAGATTTAAAATCTAAAAAAGATATTGAAAAGACAATTTTCCTTGTAGAGTATTTTAGAACTGAGCTCACTTGTGAAGCCTTTATAGGATAAACATCTGGGTGGTATTCCTCTTCAAATAATTCTGGAAATCTCTCTCTGATCCTGATTCCAAGATTGTACAATTCTTCTTCTCCTTTCCTGATCAATTCTCCACCTTTCAATTTCCCTCTCCAAGGAGATTTCCATCCCCGTAACCATGAGGGAACTTTTTCCAACGACAAATTTTGTTCTTCAGCATCTTTTATGAGCTCTTCCAAGTGAGAAGCCAGCTTGTCTAACTCTCTCATTCGCTTATTGGTAGGGGAACGAGTTCCATGTCTTGCCTAGGAAATTCCAAAGGATTAAAATTCATTTTGGTTTTAAATACACAGTAATAACTTTTATCAGAGCACCTAATCACTACAAGAATTAGAAGAAATTAACATGAAAACCCAGCAAATTAGAAGGTTGAATCAGAAAGAAGCCATCCAAAGTAACCAACAATGTAAAATGTCCAAGCAAAGGGTCATGCTATCATTAAAAAGGTACCAAGAAAGAAAGTGGTACCAAGAAAGAAAGTGATAGCTCCAGATATCATCCCTTAAAAAAAAGGAAAAGGTCAAAATGGTTTAAGCAAATTCTACAAGTGACACCTACCGTAGGAACAGATGCATGGCTTGTTCCAACTGTCACACACTACGGCATGCTAACATACAAGTTACACTATATGATAACTCGCATGCTCCAGTTCTACAAATTTCAATAACTCAGAAACTACAATCAGTGCCTTTTTCCTGACTTTGGTTGGAAGCCCTTGATTTCAAGTGCATAATACATTATGTTCACACCTGAAAGTTTTCATTTATAAAGAAAAATGATGCTTCAAGTAATTCTGAGGGCATCACAGCTTTGTTTTTAAAGAAGCCACACCTGAGTCCAGGGAATCATCTTCAGAGACAGATGGGAAATTCAAATTTTTCCGTGACAACAAGTACAAAATCATGCCCAAAAACTAGAAACTAATCGTACCCCAAAAAAAAAAATTAAACCCAAACACCTTTCAAAATCAGTTAGTTACTTGAGCAGGTACTCGGCGGCAAAATAGCAAATCTTAATCCTAGTTTATAGACAATCTGCTACATTATCAGCTAACTTAAACCCAAAATTTTAGCATTCGAACACCAACAGCTGTGAAGCAAAAACCACCAAGACAAACTCAAGCCATCTAGACGCTCTAGTTGCTCAAGCTACGGTATTGACTTTTAACATTCCAAATGAACGACAAGAAAACATCAATCTAAAATTTTGCAACAAGAAAAAAATTACCACAAGGTTTAGGTGGATAGGAGTGCAACCATCAGGAGTGCTATTAGCAGAAGCTTTGACAATATCTTTCACTACATCATATCTGCACACAATTTATCAAACAAAATTAAATAATTACACTTAACTAATTAGCAATTCGCTTGTTTTCTCTTCTTCGAGAACACTGATTTGTGATCCTATGGTAGCGAGCACTAACCAAGTTATTCCATAAACAAAACTAAATTAAATTATCTAGAGAAAGAGAGAGAGAGAGAGACGTTGTTACAGTGGACAGGTAGTGACGGACATCGAATCCATGATCAGCTTTTAATTGCGCCGTTATCGATAACAACACAAAGATCAGAATAGCAAACATTGTTGCGTCTATAGTTTTTCTCTGCTCTTCCTCTTTGTAGACTGTAGTAGAGTGGTAAAGAGAGAAGAATGTATAGTTGGGAATTGATCAACAGGGAAAGGATGCCTCCACGGTTTTCAAGAAGGAGAAGAAAGAAAACGCTGTTGATGCGGTGTATCGCTTGCGCCTGGCAGATTTTCGCCACGATTTAGATGCTTTTGTTTTTAGCCGTGATGCAAGTAACCCAATAATATGATGGCACGTGGTCTTTTTACCCCTTTTAGAGTTGCAAAATTTGCAAGGGGGTTGTACCCATGCTTCATCCCTATACCATTACAATTCTTTTAATGATCTAGTACGATGACGAAATTTTGATATTCAAATATAAGGGGAAAAAATGCTAATTCTAATTTTTTAAAAATTAAAATAAAAAAAAACATTTTTATTAATCCAAGAATCAACCCATGCCCCAGCACTAGTAAAATCACTTGTTGATCGAAATAAGCAAAAAAAAAATCAAAAAACCGATTAAAATGAGAAAACCGGAAAAAAAATAACTGAAAAAACCAAACAGAAAAAAATAGATTAAACCGATTAAAATTTTGAAAAAACAGGCCGGTTCGGTTTGGTTTCGGTTTTATAAGCAAAAAACTAAAAAAACCGAACCGAAACAAAAAACAGAAAAAAACCAAGCTAAAACCAGAAAAAACCGAGCCAAACCAGTTTGAACCGGTTTTTTCCCTAAAAAATCAAACTGAACCGGTCGGTTTGACCCGGTTTCGGTTCGGTTTCGGTTTATTTAAAAAAAAATTCAGTTTGGTTATTTTTTTTGATAAAAAATCAAACCGAACCGAAAATAATCGCTCCTGCTTATTGAGTTGTCTATACATATACATGACTATATAAAAAAAATTATCTACTTTTTTTTTATTTTTCACTCGCTAGTGAAACTTATTTGATTTTAAAGAATTATTTTTGTGTTTTTTAATTTTAAAATATATTAAAATAATAATTTTTTATTTTTTAAATTTATTTTTGATATAGTATATTAAAATAAAAAAAATCAATTTTATTTAAAAGTTCGGTGCTCCCACGAAAACAAAAACACTAAGATACACTGATCATTTTCATGACAAGTCTCGTAATCATGCGAGAAGAGGAATACAATTCTACGAGTCCTCGTACCTATTCATTATTAATTCATTGATAAAAATATCATTTTCCACAAGAAAAAAAATGTCTTGATTTCATTTATAGAGATTCAGTCCTAGATTTAAAGTCCAATAACTAACCATGCTACTTTTAATGAGTGTTTGGTATAATTTTTGTTTTTGTTTTTATATATTTTTTAAAAGTGCTTAAATTAATTTTTTAAATATTTTTGACATACTTTGATGTGCTCGTTTAAAATAAATAAATAAATAATTTAATACATTTTTAAACAAGAAAATTATTTTAAAAAGTATCGTAAAACATTTCCTTAAAACACACTTATCATACGCCTTGCAACTCCAAGATCTTGTCATGTTTTTGCCATCCAACATCACTCTTGTTATCCAAAAATTGGGGGTGGGTTAATGAAATCAATTCGCAGCTGGCCCAGATGACCAGATGTTGCTGTGATTGGTCTAGATTTTGTTTCCATGTAAAAAATTGTCAACAAGTGCTATATTTCAGCCCAAACCAGACCAAAGTCTTAATTTTTGTTTGGGCCGATATCCTTGGATTGATTCCCGTCCGTGGGCTACTTGTCATTTTCGCTTCATCGTTGGATACTCGAAGATAAATGCTGTCGGCCGAACAATTCACTTTACAGGTGCGTAGGAATAGAAAGTAGGTTTTCCCTCGTACCATCAGCCTCGACATCCCCATCTGGCAAATAAGGATTTGCCAGGTGACAGGCACTTGAAAGTGGTGTCGCATCAAGAAATATAATTGCATGTTTTCATATGGGGGCAGATATGACTGATGATTGTAGTATTGAAGACTAGGATTAGACAATCTTACCCTTCGAGTTCATGGGATAAAAAGAATGAATATGGTAAAGATGGAAATGCAGTGATTAAAAAAATACAGATAACAATATAAAAATAAATATGTTTCTCATATCATTTTAGAATTATTTTTTTTATTTTAAATAAAAAAAGAGTAAAATTTCAAGTTTTGAGAGATAATATTTTTATTTTTTTTATTTTTAAAATATCACTTTAAAAAAACTTTAAATTTTAGAATATTTAACTACAAAATATATAAAAACAAGAATAATTATTATTATAACTTTAAAATCCGATTAAAATAAGGTGGAAAAGTCAACTTGACCCAAGTCAATATTAATATTAGATTCAAAACTTAATTTGAAGATCAATCTACAACAAAATCTGAATCATGAGATTGATTAACCATGAATTTAAATTAATATAAAACTACAAATTATTATTATCATATTTTATAAACTCAATACTCAAATTAACTTGGAACAGATTAAGCCCAAGTCACAATTCGGTCAAGTTAACCCTCATTGACTTCATCAATATAAAAATTAAAACCTGTTTTAAAAACTAATCAGGAGCAAAACCTAGATAAAATCAACATATAGATACAAATAATTATTTTTAACCCGAATCGAGATTCAATTCAGGTAAGGTATCATGGCGCACGCACACGAGCCCACCAAGAATGTTTCAATTTATCCCGGTATCAACTCGCTTCAGTTTCAACTTTATAATTCTGGGGAATCGTATCATGGCACACGCACACGAGCCCACCAAGAATTCGACTCAGCATACTGTGAGTAGAACGGCTGATGGTCTTTAACCATTTCCCTTTACACTTTTCTTTCTGTAGTGGTTGCAATTGCAGAACAAGAAACGCTAAAATTAGGAGTGAAGGATAACCATAAATTTTGAACCACCTTCAATCTCTAAGAACGATGGCTTAGCTCGTGTTCGATCCTGGACAACATTAAAGTATGTTTAACCAACCACTGAAACACATTCCAAAAACATCTGAACAAAAACAAGATTAAAAAAACAAACAATAGCATAAAACACTCATAAACGGTACGCTAAGCAAGATCGCTTCATAATTATGCAACCGCTTCCTCCGCACGGAGGAGCATCTGGTCAAAGTGCCACACTCCTGATAATTCAAAGAAAAAGTAAATCAGTTCAAAGAAAGGATGAGAAAAAACACATATAAAATTCATAAATAAATACGGCGAAGGAAGAACTTTGTTCAAGAGAGAGTTCCATACCATGTCCTTTGCCCACCCTTCTCAGCTGAGCAACATATTCTGAGATCTTTTTGATAGATTCCACCTACAGAGCACACAATTAAAAAGGCCAAAACCCAAATTCAGTTGGCCTGCCATAACTTTGAAATATAAAACTCGGTGGAAGTAGGCCAACATGAAAGCTATACATACCTGCTCGGCTAAAAACTCACTTTCAACAAAATCTACCAACTGCACATCATTGTTCCGATCAGCCACCTGTTGAACATAATTTAATTCAAATTGTAAGCACTTGGCAAACAAAACTAGAAAGCATAAAAAAATTTGTCTCCCAGAAGGTTATACTACTCGCAGCATCACTTGGTAAGTGCGAAGTGAAATTTACCATGTAATGAAGTAATGTACATTGAATTCTAACTTGAGGAGTCGAAATGTCTTACACTATGCAAGTTCAGGAGCTTTTCATTTGTTAGTTTCTCCAAACACAAGGCAAGCTCCATAGCTGAATCAACAATAAGGTAAATTGAAGATAAAACTAAATATTTCATAACGTAACAAAACAGACACCAATGCATTGCATCACAGATTCTAACTCATCCATCAGTTTCTCAACTCCTAATCTTAACCAAAATATTGTCTTTTGCTGGCCATTTCTTGTAAACTAATGGATGCATACAAATTCTTTTAAGTTAAACATACATCATAAGCCTAAGAACACAGAGACGAAGACCAGTATTTGAGAAGCTGCTTATGAAGCCATAACTAACACACGATTCTTAACACAAGTCCGTGTAGTTTCAGCACTGAATATTTCCCATCAGGTCAAATTCGCAACTATACCTTGTGCCAAGAAACAGCTAAGCACCAAAAAAGAAAAAAGATAATCATGCCCTGATTGAGATATTCGAGCATAGACCTAGTGTAAATCAATCGCATTCCAATACAGTGGACTTAGCATTTGTTAGTTTTACAATGTAATCTATCAAGAAACAACTACATGACTTAGCATGATCAGTTCAGTACATGAGTACATGGTCAAAATTAACATAGAATGAGAATAAATATTCAAAGCACTGGCAAATGACGTTGGACATCACAAAACAGCTTCAATGACTAAAAAAATCTATCCATTTTGCTTAACTTCTCACTTTAACATATACAAGGCTCGTCAAAACTCACCATACAGCGCATCTCCTTTTTCCGTATGATCAAACTCAGAGAGGGGCATCAAAATAGAATGCAGCTTCACTTTTCCACCTCTTTTGTTCTGAAAGATTTAACGACAGTAACTGAAGATTCAATTACATTGTAAAACTAATAAATAACTTCTAAAGCTAAATTGAAAAGATGAAAAACAATAGACGACTATATCACAATGTGAAGCTAATTACCTGGTATTCCATCAATTTCTCAGCATGCTCTCTTTCTTCAATACTTGATTCCTTGAAAAAACTATTAGAGACAACACCATAAATAAGCGTTAACAACATACAACCGAGGAGAAAGCTTATAAGAACAGAGACTTTCCACGAGAATTTACTTGGCAAGGCCCTTGAGTGCCACATTATCTCTATCAAAGTAGGCAAACATGGCATGGTACACATATGAGACATTGTACTCCACACTGTCATTCCAAAAAAGACATAATTTATGGTTAGAAAACATAGATAAACACAAAGAACCAAGAAACATAGATCTAGATAATGAAAAAAACTACGTGAGAGTACTTCAGCAATACTGATTCACTCAGAATTGATGCTAACGATAGAGCAAACAGATCTTCCACAGAAAAAGTTTCAGAACAGAGCACAAGAAATAAATCAGTGGAAAAAAACAGCAGAAAAGATCAGAAAGAAAGGATCTTATAAAAAGACTCCTGACACAGGAAAAAAAAATAGAATCTTTAATCCAGCTCCAAAATAAAGAAATCGTTTTTTACATCAATTAAAGAAAATAATTCATTCCTTCACCGCAAAAGAAGAGTCGCTCAACAACAAGACTAAAAAGAAAAAAAACTCACTTGATCTGTTGATTGATGGCGGCTTCGCTCTCATCAGTAAACTTCTGTCTAGCAAGAGAAACATGTGGCAAAGTAGGCACGAGATTCAGTTCTTTCTTAACCTCCTCGAAAGGCTTAAAGACAACACCAATTAAAGACTTATTAGTAACCCCTTTTGAAGCACAAACAAGAAATCCAGACCCAGTTTTTGAGCGAAGAATTGAAGGAGAAACAGCAAGATTATTGTTAGACAAAGAAGAAGCGGAGGAAAACAGGGGACCCAAACTATCCCCTCTAGTATTCAACAGAGAAAAGGCTGGTGCCGCCTTAAGTAACATGGTTTTTTTATACCGAGAGAAAGAGGAAACAAAATGAAAGACAGGGTTTTTAATTTTTATTTAAGAAGAATTGAAGACACTGATTTTTTGTGAGAGATTGGTGTGGTGACGGAGTGAAGATATGATGTAGAAATGGAGAGGTATTGGCCATTGGATTGAGGGACAGGAGGACGGTGGAGAGAGTGAGGAGATGTGGGGCGCGTGTTAGGCTTGTGGTAATTCCGGAAAGGAGTAAGATAGTCACGTGTGAGTTCAATTAAAAGAGGAATCTGGGATATCTCGGTCCCCAAAGGATCAGGGTTTGTTTTTGTTGGCTTTTTGGTAGTCACGGTTTTATTTGCCAAAAGCAGACAAGATCAGATGAGTTCGGGGAATACAGTGGTTTCCCATTTGTGGGTTTTGTTAGGAGCTAAGTGAATAACTGTACTTTGCCTCGCATGGTGGTTTAATGGATGAAGAATACTTGAACTTGAAGTACTCTTTAGGATTTTAGTTTGTAACCGTTAGGTCTTTTGTTTTGTGGGAAAGAAAGAAATAAAAGGGTAGGCAGTAGAGTTTGTTTTTTAAAGTTTTTTTTTTTATTTTGTAATAGATTAACAAAATTATTTTTAATACTAATACAAAAAAAATTTAACATTAAAAAAAATTAATTTAAAATAAAAATATTCAAAAGACACAATTTAAATAAATATATTCAAAAAAATTTATTTTTTCTTTCTCTTTCTTTTATCTCTTCTCTCCCTTTCTTATAATTTATGGTAGTTTATTTTTAATTATTTTTTAAAATATCACTATTTTCAACCATTACTTTTTTAAAAAACACAACTTTCACACATGACTTTTACCAGATTATATTATTGGTAGCTCGTGTTTATTACACAACCACAAATAAAAAATTATTTTGTTAGTAAAATAGTTTATGTTTTTTGCATTGTCCCCCCTGATTATGCTTTAAGCATTGGTTTTATAAAAACAAATAATATGTTTTTTTATTTATAAATATTTATTTTACATCTAAAAATTTCTTTTATAACCGCTTTCATTAAATATATATATTTTTATTAAAATTACAATTAAAGATATTTTTTAAAAACTTATTTTTTTAGATAGCAACCACAGACACTGATGTGCTGATTTTCCATAAAAAAATCCACTTAAAGCTCGCACAGGTAAGCTATAGGCTTAGCATATAATCAAGTACCGAAGTTGGATATATCATACTGATTGAGTGCATTAAAGTAAATTTGACAAATACTCTCAAGAAAAATCTATTCTTTGCCGAGGAAACACGCACCCACACACAATCATGTCCTGATCTACATTAAAGCAAGGGAGGTCTCACTTAACTATCATGTCCTTTTACATGTTAGTCTACTTCTAAGTAAAAGCTAGTATATATTAACTCTTTTCGATGAAAGCAGATTACTCGTCTCATCTCTGTATGGAGAAAAACGTCAACAATTCCGTCGTAGTACCCAATTTGACATGCAAAATAGTTTTAATTTCAAGAAAATGAGTTCTTTGATTGGGATGTTGATGCTTCCCGGTGAATCGTAGAGCATGTCGAGCAGAGAGGGGCCGTTGCTGGAAGGAAAGCTACTGTTCCTCTTTTCAAAGAGGAAATACTGTACGCTGAAATGAACTGGGAGGTATAGGAAATGAGATGACCTTTCCGAAACGTCTGCCGAATATGATTCCATGGAAGAAAATCGTCGCGACACTTCCCTCGGTGATAAGGTTGAGGGGATAAGGGAAAAACAACGTCAACATTGGGATTGATTAAAGTATGATTGCCGTGGACCCCCTCGATGGATTATTGTGCTGGTCATTCTCATTGAAGTCAAAAAAAAAAAAAAATTATCTCATTTATTTTATGACCCTTTTAGTAATCTTGGATATGCTATCCAGCTGTCTAATTTTTTTTTAAAAAAATAAAAATTTAACACGCCATTTTTTTAATATATTTTTTATATAAAAAAATATTAAAATTAAAATGAAAAGCTTATATACATATTTAATTTTAAAAAAATCAGTAGTCTCGCACGTTATGGTATGTATATCGATTTCAAAAACAAATTCAATATAGTAACTTAAAGTTATAAGGTTTTATTTATGTTAATTTTTAACATATTTTCTCAGGTAAAAAACTAACATAAGATAATCTTGTATTATTAATTAATTTTAATTAAAAGATAAAATTTAAAATCGTGATGATCAGTAAGACTCAAATGCCTTATAAAAAACCATCTTAGTATAGCACTCTGACTAGACAATAAATTGAAGATTAAGATGAACTTCTTTCCTTGTTAGCTAACGCCCAGGACAATTTTAAGTAACGTGCAAGTTGAAGATGATGTCTGGAGCATAACATATGTAATAAACATAAACTACCGGTAAGAAATATACGCAAATGCATAAGACTACAGCAGAAGGGGAAATTCTTTCCTGTGGACAAAAAGATATCGGAAAGATGTTCACAAAAACTGATCGCAAGAAAACAGCTTCAGGCAAACATAAAATGGGCAAGAGATCGATAAACATTGTGGATCCCTTTCAGCTTCGAAACCTAAAATGCATGACTGTACATCCATCATGCCGCTAAAAAAGATGCTTTCTAGCTCGAACGAGCTAGCCAGGAACTTATAAATTGGAAGGTCCCTGATCGACAAAAAGGACAAGCCATCTTTTGGACGTCATGTAATCAATTAACTGGAAAAACAAAAATGGAACAAACTTCTAACTTTCTTCGGGTATGGCATGCCCTCCCATGTCCTCATCTCCTTCAAACCACGTGTCTGTGGCTGTGGGCTCTTCAGCGTTCACTACTGACGTCTATTTCCAAGCTGTCCTGCTCGCATCCAT
>Ga0325410_1000543_pt1 | contig 39722 bp, 23 predicted proteins | sample PopdelMetagenome_16_FD_206182 | JGI IMG/M metagenome (GOLD analysis project Ga0325410, IMG submission 206182) | Populus deltoides microbial communities from Bellville, Georgia, United States - Xylem-PdIQD-R3 | ecosystem: Host-associated > Plants > Phyllosphere > Stem > Wood/Secondary xylem...
TACTTGCTCAACAAATTTAAAGTAATTAAACTTTAATTTGGATATAAAAAGATGCAATCAATTAAAATAAAGCTTAAAGATAAAAATAAAAAAATTGACACAATGAATCCATAATGAAGTGTGAGAATATGAATCCATAATGTTTCAGCTATAATAAATATGTTGTTTATAGCATGTTTGTAATCTTTAAAATTGAATTCAATTAAAATATTTTACTATAATATCATGTTTAGAATTATTTCTAGTATCAAGAATTGAATTCAAAATATAATTCAACCTCTAAAAATTATAAAAGTAAATTATAAACCAATCCCTTTTATTTACAATTAAAATAAAATAAAATTTAATATTAAAACTAGTTTTTCGTAAATACTCATCTTCCAATTATTTTTAAAGATCCTTTAAGAAATAAAATGAAAATAATAAAGATAATACATGAATGAAAGTAATAAAAATAATATATAAAATAAAATGAATTAAATTTTATTTTTTTAAAATATATAAATTTAATTTATCTATCATTTAATTTTAAATTAAACATGACGAGAGAATTGATTTTAAATATCATGTTTGACTTTTTTATAATAATCATAATCACATGCTGACGAAATCATTACCATTTGTTTTTCTTGAATTCATTCATTTATTTTTTTTCGAGCTAATCTTCTTCTTTTACACTCGCGATGGAAGTGAGAGTGGGATAACGATCAACAAGAAAACCCCAAAGAGAGATAACCACGTCTACAATCTACAGACAAAAGCCACATAAAAAATTATATATTGCACAAATTAAAAAATAAAATTGAAACAAAAAAGAAACGAGAGAGAGAGAGAGAGAGAGAGAGAGAGATACAACAAGACGAGGGAGAGAGGGCATTGAACAGAACTTTACCACTTTTACGTTTCGCACGCATCGACGGCAGAAAATAGGAGCAGGACGGAGTACGGCAAAGCCACAACAGGAAGGCAAGACAAGAAGAAGCTGAGAGAGAAAGCAAAAAAACACATAAAACCCAGCAAAGATAACTCACTTGGAATAACTATGGAGATAAAAGATGGTACCAAAAATGAGCTAGCTAGATGAGTGTCCAAGAAGAAGAAGAAGAAGAAGAGAAGCTTTATTTTAAGCTCTCTGTGTGTGTTCTCCAAGCTTTATTACTAACAACTTGTCTCCTCTAAAAAAATCAGACTTTGATTTTAAAAGTTTTTTTTTTTGGTCCCCTGTTGCAACTAACCCCCTTTCCTCGGCAAAGTATTAAACTCTGAAAGAGTTAGTCGTAGCTGGTAGTGGTGGGGTGGGGTAATTTCTTGATTTTCTTGAAAATAAACTGGAGATATCTTGGTTTATTCAGTTCTTTTTTCTTATTGTTGATTTTGTTAAATGAAGGCCATGCCCCTACCCTTTGAGAACTTTCAAGGGAAGGGGCTGCCAGATTTCTCTTCTTCTTCTACTACTTCCTCTCCAGATCCATTCTATCAACACCACCACAAGTGGAAAAAACAACGACAGCAAAGAAAGTTGTGGTTTTCTTGTGGGCAGTACTGAGCCCACGTCTGTGCTTGACACAATAAGTAGACAAAGCCCGCCAACATCCTCCTCAACACTGTCTTCTTCTCAAGGCGGAGGTGGCGGCGGCGGAGGAGCCTCCACCGAAACCACCAACGGCGTGGCAGCTGCTGGTGGAAGCAGCCCTAGTGTAGATGAAAAATGCGAACCGCAACTTGGAATGGAGGACTGGGAGAGTGTGTTGTCAGGGTCTCCTAGTCAAGAGCAGTCCATAATAAGGCTAATTATGGGTGATATCGAGGACCCAGCTTTAGGACTTAACAAGCTGTTACAAAGTGGAAGTAGGTCTCAAGATACGGAGCTTAATGCATCAGGTTTCGGCGTGGTAGATCAAGTTTTTGGCTTGGAAGTACCCAATGTGTGTACTGCAAGTGCCAACTTGGTTGTCAACAACAACAATATTGACACTTCTTCAATCCATGGTACTTTTCTTGATTCCCCTCTGGTTAACCACGAAGTTATTAGAATCTTTAATATTGGTTGTGTACTTCACCATAATCCAACACCAAATCCTGTTTTGTTTACTTCAGGGATCAGTCTTTTGCCAGGTTTGTTTCAGCAACACCAGCAGCAGGCAGCATTTGATCAAGACGAGAAGCCTCAGATTTTGAATCCTGGGGCGATAACCAACCAAAATCAACATCAGTTTGTGCAAAACCCAGCTATGCTTTTGCCATTGTCATATGCACAATTAGAAGAGCATCATAATAACCTGCATTTCTTATCACCACCGCCATTGAAAAGGCTGAATTCTGGGCATGTTGGAGCCAATTATATGCCCAAAGTCTTTGATTTGAGGCCTCCAGAGTTGTTTCTTCCGCTACAACAGCAGCAGCAGCAGAATCATCAGTTTCAAATGATGCAGCAGCAAAGGCAGGGAATGATTACGAAGCAGAAAATTGCAATTGATGAATTGGCAAACCAGCAGCAGCTTCAACACGCAATAATAAACCCGATATGTGAAGCAGCAGAGCTGATGGAAACTGGGAATCCGGTACTTGCGCAAGGGATATTGGCGCGGCTCAATCACCAGCTCTCTGTTCCAATCGGTAAGCCTTATCAAAGGACTGCTTTTTACTTCAAGGAGGCCTTGCAATTACTTCTCAATATGAACAATAACAACTCTATCGGTACTGCTTGTAACCCGATTTTCAAGATTGGTGCTTATAAATCCTTCTCTGAGATCTCACCGATCCTTCAGTTTGCAAATTTTACTTGTAACCAAGCCCTTCTTGAGGCTTTTGAGGGGTTTGAGAGAATTCACGTTGTTGATTTTGATATTGGGTATGGTGGGCAGTGGGCTTCTCTTATGCAAGAACTGGCTTTGAGGAATGGAGGCGCCCCCTCTCTTAAAATCACTGCTTTTGTTTCTCCTTCCTCACATGATGAGCTTGAGCTTGAGCTTGGTTTTACTCAAGAAAATTTAAGAATCTTTGCTAGTGAAATCAACATGCCATTCGAGCTTGAAATTTTAAGCCTTGAATCCTTGGGCTCTGGTTCTTGGCCAATGACTCTTTGCACATTGGACAAGGAAGTAATTGCTGTGAATCTTCCACTTGGCGTCTTTTCTAATTACCCATCGACTCTTCCTGTTGTGCTTCGCTTTGTAAAGCAGCTCTCGCCCAAAGTTGTGGTCTCTTTGGACAGTGGTTGTGACCGAAGTGATCTCCCATTTGCTCACCATATAAATCATGCCATTCAATCTTATACAAGCCTGCTTGAATCACTTGATGCTGTGAATGTGAACTTAGATATACTGCAAAATATTGAGAGGTTCTTGGTCCAACCATGCATTGAAAGAATGGTACTGGGTCGACATGGTTGCTCTGATAGGACGACCCCTTGGAGGAGTCTGTTTTTGCAGTCTGGTTTCACTCCATTGACTTTCAGTAACTTTACTGAGTCACAAGCTGAGTGTTTGGTGCAACGTACTCCTGTTAAGGGTTTCCATGTTGAAAAGAAGCTGTCTTCACTTGTTCTTTGCTGGCAACAGAGGGACCTCGTATCAGTTTCTGCTTGGAGCTGTTAAGAAACGAGAATTTGCATTTTGGATATTGGTTCAAAGGTGCACAGCTCATAACCCCCCGTTTAATTTCTAATCTTTTTTGAATTTTGTTCTCCGGTTCGCTTTCGCCAATTGTCTATGTGCTCTAGGCCTACTATTTCCCATCAAGAAACTGAAGATTTTAGTAACTGGATGGGTGTACAGTTCTCAGTTGCTGTCACTTAAGTTATCTGCTCATAGCTGGTTTTAAGGTGGTAATTGTTTGTTGTGCATCTTTGGCAGTTTTGCTGAAGTAGGTTTTTTCCTCGATTTGATTCATGACTCATCTTCTGTTAAGTTTTAACGACTTGTCCAGAGTTTGCTAGTTCTCTTCGCAGATACTCTTGTTTCTGATTTTCAAAGTGATTATATTCTTACATGATTTAGTTTAAGAAAGCATCGAGACAATGGTTCTTATAATCTCAATAACTGACCTGCTTCATTGATGTTGTAGTAGTATGCCACATGATATAATCTGCTCTGCGCTCAAAAACTATCACTAGAATCTTTGGCTAAGGCGATCAAAATCTTTCATGATATTTGGTTAGTGTCATCAGAATCTGAATGTTCTTTTCACATGGGATGCGTCAAATCCCCGTTTAGTGTTAGAAGGTTTACAGGATTGGATTTTTTCGTTCTCTTTTTTGTCTCGGTTGACGGTGGCCTTAGCTTTAGGGCAAAGCAGATGCATCTGTAAATGAGTTTGCAAATGTAGTTTTATAGTTTTACCAATATGATAAAAGTAAATTTAGTTAATTCGATTACAGTCTTCCAGGCTTTATAGATTTGTGTCCTCGAAGGTCTCAAGGATCGTATGGAGATATTTATGTTTTCAGTATAACCCACCCTGGTATTATTTATACACTGAATTTGCTTTTATTTTTCCTTGGTTTCTTTATCCCTCCCTCCCATGGAGTCAGTCACATGGGGCGTCGTGTCATTGGACCATGATTATTGAAGCTTGCATGATTATTGAAGTCCTTCTGCTTTCCCATCATCCTAATCAATAAATACACTTTAGTTGAACACCAATCGCATTATTATACGATAAAAGCCATGTTGAAAGAGCGAGGACCCCATGTCTAATATTATATCTCAAAATAAATTAATAATAGAAAGCCAAAACCGTCGGCTCGATGAACGCTGTATGAATGCTCGAATGGTCCAGCAAATTGACAACCTTAACACGGTCGTTAATGATGATGTTATTGTGTCAACCTCCGATAATTGAGTAGCACTGTTACTTGTGCGACCTTGTGGTCCTATGGTGGGAGAAAAGAGGTGGTCCAATCGGGAAAGCACGACTACCCTTTCACCTAGAGCGGAGCAAGACGGCACCCAATTTCTTAAAAGGTTTGAGGGTAGCCATGAAAGTCGAGTCCTTTTTCTTGGTTACGGATTGAGTCTGTTTTTCATCCATGTTGTTAGCTGTTATGTGTAGCATGATAACCTCCACATTGCTTTGGCCAAAAAGCAATTCCTTTACCATTTCTTTTCTGTTCTTTTTTAAATAATCATAAATAATATTACAAATCGTAGAAAACAATAACATATTAAATGCCAATTTCATTGTTTTTATTTTTTTGTTTATCAAATGCTATAATGCAGAAGTCTTTCGTTTCATTTAAGGAAAATTATATTTTTTGTTATTTTATGAGTTATAATAAGTGAATAGAGAATTCAAATGAATAATTAAATCCCAAAAATAATAGTATACTTGCCTTCAATGGCAAACAATTTTAAAGATTACTAGGTGGCTGTCTCCATTCTCCAACATGTGTGTTCTTGCCAACAAATCTTCCATTTCAAAGAACTTCAAGAAAACGTACTTGAAATGGTTGGAATTGTCGAGGGGTGTCTCCAACAAGTTCTGCTAACATGTGATACGCAAACAGCACAACAGTTTGTCCTAACAACCATGATTTTTACATGGAAAACTTGTAGCAAAGTTATATATATATATATGAATAATGTCCCCTCATCTTATGAATAAAGTCAATTATTAATGAGATGAAATCCAGAAAATATTCACCATCAAATTAATAGAATTTTGAAATAAAAAACAAAGGTGACTGAGATTATTTTACAAACTCTTTCAAATGAAAGCTTTGTTCAAAACCCAATTGCGAGAAGAATCTTTCGTTTTGTTTCAATTTTATAAATAAACATATCAATGCAGATAATATATTAAGGATCCTATTAGAAATTAATATAGTATCAACGTAGATAATATATTAATAAAATAGATTTTAATCATGGATTGGATGATATTAAGATCTAATATTAAGATGAAAAAATATTTAATCTAATCAAGTTAACTTGTAAAATTTATGGTGACAATCTTAAAAAAAAAACCCATCTATTTTAATGAATTGGGTGGCATCAATAGGTGACATTATCTATTTTATCCATCCTTTACATTTTAACTCTTTATTTTTAATTTAACCCTTTATTAAAAAAATATGCAATTAAATATTAATTTGCACTGAAAAAACTTTACTGTGCAAAACACAATCCAAGGACTGAATTAAAGATTTTAAAAAATTTAACTATTCCAATACATGGAAATTTATAAAATGATAAACAGTAAAAATGCTATAGTTTTAGTGTTTGTAAATTAACATTATCTTGATTGTTTTCAAAAAATAATAATCTCTCGGACCCACAATCCAAACTAGTTATCAGTTAAATTAAATATAAAAGAAAATCACCTCAGTCGTTTTGAGTGGACCGAACATGGATCCATCGATGGTGACCTGTTGTCTCATTCATTGCAATTGCAAGGAGACAATGACATTGCAAAATGACAAGTGGGATAGATACATATCCTCCCCTCCCTCATGGGGACCCAAAAAAAGAAGAATGAAGGGTCATAATCCGATGTCCTGCCACGTGTACGGTGAGAGTACCTGTTCTTGATCATTAAAAATCCATGATCAATGGATAAAAAAGGAGCACATTGTGGCTCCCACATCTGCCTGTCCACCGTGGTAAATCGGACATGGATGCATGCTCATTTTATTGATTCTTTACCCCTCCATGGCGAAACGTCATGATCAAGTGATCCTGACCACACGATCTGTGCTGTTCTTGGGATAGTTTTATGATATTTTTCAAAAAAGTGGGCTATACGATTAAACTCTGCATGAATCTCTTCGGTTACAACCTCTCAACTCTAGATTAGCTGTGTTTTTTTATTCAATTTGTTTTGTAAAATAATTTTATTTTTAATTATTTATATATAAATATTTTAATGTTTTTAATAATGCTAATATGTTAACATTAAAAATAAAAAAACACAAAAAATATTTTTTATATATATTTTTAATTAAAAAATATTTTTACATAATCATTATACACCTTATTAGCCTACATACACTAAAACAACTCAAATAAATTGTACTGGGAAGAAATCACAAGAGCTTAGTACTTGACTACAGGCTTGGTCAAGTCAAAGAGTATAGTTTTGTGATACGATAATTTGAGAATTATTTATATTTTCTCTATATATATAAATAATTTCGAAGTGAAGAACTCATTCCAAGAGCAATCATAAACTATTAAATAAGTATAATTTCTCCCAATTCTAGTCATATATAAATATGATTTGTTTTATGTAATGAAAGAATAGTTGGTTTTCAATTAGACATGGAAGAAGTTGTTGAAAATCTCAATTATAAAATGTTTGTTTTTGTATTTTGAATGCTGTTTTTTTAATTAATTTTTTATATATTTTTAAATTGTTTTGATATACTGATACTAAAAATAAAAAAATATTTGTTTTTGTATTTTGAATGCTGTTTATTTTTAATTTTTTTAATTTTTAAATTATTTTGATATAATCATGCTAAAAATAAATTTAAAAAAATAAAAAAACAGCTTACAAAACCCTGTACTTTGTGATATATGAAATGTAGATGAAGATGAAGATGAAATGAATTGTTTTTTTACCGTAGACTATTTATATAACTTTGGATCCAAGTGGGGCATGTCTATGTAGGGGCTAAATGGTCTATACATTTGCCACCCGTAATTTTAGGTTAATTGAGGACAAGTGTCTAAAATGACAACGAAGTCATTACAAAAACTACTTTTGTTATGGGCTTTATAGGTTGTATACCATTGATGACGTGTCCTAGAGGTGTGCTCCATGCACATTGGTTGATGATAATGGTCCAGGTTTAATCAAAGAGGTATTTATAGTTGGGAGTAGATGCAATAATCTAAATTATATCTGCGAATTTTATTTAACAATTTAATTTATTGGGTTGAGATAGCTTTTTAATATAACATTAGAGTTTTGATGATCAAGCGGTCACGGGTTTGAATTTTACCATCTTTATTTATTTGATAAAAATTAAGCACAAGGTAAAATAAACTTATACCAGTTTTAAATTTAAAGGACTTTTACTTAAAAAGATGTGTTATAAAATAATATAGACCAAAATTTTATTTCACTGTTTAAATTATTAAATTAGGATGATTGAATGGTCCATAGGGATCTATCTCTTCTTGCCCGAGGGTGTTCGCATCTTGTGGCGTGTTGGGCTATCAAGGCACCCCAGGTCCAAATCGAAGGAGGCGTGCCCTGGAGGCTCAAGCTGGAACTCATGATCACGCAATGTGGAGACTTTTCTTAGTGTTCGTTTGTGAATCACCATTTTAGTTGTTGCTGTGCCTTTTAAGTGTTTGTTAATATCTTAAAAGCTAATATCACAGTCTTTTCCATGTGTTGTCCTCAGAAGCTACAATTTGTAGCTATTCAAAAGCTACAATCATAGCTAAAAGCCACAGTTTTCACAAACGGACACTGATGGTGTGGTGGCATGAACTCCTCCTCTACTTGATATGGTGTGCGCCATTGTTTCCACGTTTAATTTATATTGCCCCCCTTTCCCTTTAGAATGATAATAAGTTAAAATGAAATGGCCTCTTGCATTGGACTCTCTCTTCAAATCAAAATGGTGTGATGGAAAAAATCCTATACTTATTTATTTATTTATTTTTTTGTCTTCTCACTCACAAGATTTAGCTTTTCAAAATGCATACACTCCCTTCCATGCATGCTGTTCTTCCCCTGCCACGTAAATCCTATCACGTTAAGAATTACAGTTGTCCACTTCTCATCTCATGCCTCGCACTCATCTATTTGCCTCTCTATCTGACCATTGTTAGTGCACAACTCTCTATTTTATTGTGTTGTCTTGTGTATTTTTTCGATTTTAGATTTGCAAGGCTATGACCTTTAATTGAGCTTTGCCTTGAAGTACTTTGATTGTTATAATGGGGAGTCTATTTTTTACAATCCAGCACTTCAAAACCTAAGAAAATTGCTGTCCACAAGCATTTTAGTAGTGCAGATTACATTGATGAAGATGATGATGAATTAATGCTGGTATAGTATGGTGTAGTTTTTTTGCCGGGTTATACTATTTGTATTCCACATTATTGTGGAGATGTTGGTAAATTTAATTGTTGAGTATTCTTGCACAGGCAATTGCCCTGTCATTGCAAGATTCTGCAAATGATGTGACTTCTAAAGAAATAAAGGGAGATGCTCATGTTCAAGGAGACGCAGGAAGGAGGAGGAAGAAAAGAGGAGAAAATAAAACGTTCTTTGGAGGGAACAACACAGAAAGCTACCTTTTTGTTCACCTTTTCTTCTCCTCCATGTTTAGCAGTCTCACCTTGTTGGTCAGAATTGAGAATACTGCGTGTTTTAAAAAGCCAACGCAGTTAGTACTTAGAGGTGCCCAAATAAATGGAGATTCCCCATTTTTTTTTCTTTTCCTTTTTCTTGAATATAGATGAATAAAGATGTCTGCAACTAGCCTTTGCTTGGTTTATGTAGCACTTTAGAAATTAGTAAGTTTGGCATGCGAAGTCCATGCTGATGAAAGAGTAATCACCATTGTAAACTTGGGCCACCAATGATCAGCAATGCTTGATTGGCATGGATTAAAGAACAGCACCTTTGCTGATTACATATATGACAAGAGGAGAGAAAAAGAGATTTCACTTGATTGATGGTTATTCAGTGTGACTTTTTATTTAGCGATTTCTTATTTCAAAAGCTTGTTATTCTACCCTTCATAAGCTATGAAAAACGCAATGCATTGAAAATTGAAACCTGGAATTTTCTTCGCTTTCCTGTTCAATATGATATTAGGATCCAAATGAAACCTGAGCAAGGTAGCTGAGCTACGGTTAAGCTAATGCTTTGAGACCTCTAGAGCTGAACTGAACAGGCCCCTATTGCCTTGCATCTCTATCGACGTACAGAATATAACTTCCCTTGATATTATGATCCAACCTACAGAATATAACTTCCTTCAGAGTTCGCTACATTCATTCAAGTCGGATTTTTGAAATAGTGAGCAAAAACTTGATTTGAATCTTGCATTGATTGCTTATGAACATGCTCCGCCCTTTTCTATGAGGAAGTTAGGAGTGAATTTGTACTTCCACTATTTCAAAGTATGAGATATAGCTCCTTCCTGGTATTGCTAAACACAAGGGTGTTTTGGTGTCCAAAATCCTTTCCTACCTAACTGGAGTATAGGAGTATTATGCATTGATTGGATCTTTGTTGATATCGCTTTTGGTTCTCGCATTGAGGTACGTGGAAATCAGTCTCAAAATTAATTAAAATTTTAGAGAAATCTTAGTATATATGGTTTAGAAAAGAGAATCTGGTATTAACTATCCAGATTCTCTAGATTATTACTTTCTAGTTTAGTGTAGAATACTTTCCTATCTAATATTTATTTCTTGTTTTAAGTATCAGTAGGTTAGCTTCTCTTCTCTATTTTATTTATTGTACAAACATATTGCTAGTAATATTAAGAAAAGAGAAAGACTTCTCACAAAATTCTTCAAGGTATATTTTCACGTTTGCCATTGGAGCTGGCCCGGTAACTGGTCTTATCATACCAGAACTTAGCAGTGCCAAGATGCGTGGGAAGATTATGGGGTTCAGTTTTTCTGTTCATTGGGTAGGTACTCGGTCACTTTTCATAATTTATTCTCTGGAGAAAGGAAAAGAAAAGTTTTGCCAAATCTTGTTGAAAGTTCATGTCAAAATATCTAGCATTTAAAGCAGTGGCCTTTTTTCCATGTTTCTAATTGGAATTGTAATGGAAAACAGAAAAGATGCAGCACCGTTGCTGTTTCCTTCCTTGTGTATTTTGATTGTAAGTGCTTTCATATCCTATGATTTCTGCTTCATGATGCTCCTTGTGAATTCTCCTTGGACATTTGATGTATCTTCTTTCAGGTTTGCAATTTCTTGGTGGGTTTATTATTTCTTGACTTGGAGATTTTTGGAGTTTATACTGGCCTTGGTAGCGTGTCCTTGTTAGCAGCAATATTTGCAAGTATTCCATAGTGGAAACTGAAGGGCGATCTCTGCAGGAGATTGAAATGTCTCCGAACCCCAATTTCTCTGTCAGAGATAAGTAACCATAAACTGACCCAAAGCTAAGATGACAGCAAAAGATGGAATTGTAATGGTAGCACAATTGCAGAAATGGTTCGGTGAAAGGTTGTGACATCCGATCCTTGATGCCAAAGTAATGAAGTTGTGTTGGAGTAAACTCAATTTTTCGTGTACATAACAGTTTTAGATACCAAGTGACCGGAAAAATTCTATGGATTTCTTCTCCTTTCACCTTTGCCAAAATTGTGCAGGAAACCCCTTCATTTAACGTCAATCAAATTTGGTTCGATGCCTACTTCATATTGCTTATTGGATCACTTTTTACCAAACTGTATGAAGCCGTTGCCTACCCTATCAGGACATTCTTCTCCTTCAACCATAATTTATGCTTCCAAATTGTCATATAGAACGTAGACGATTGTTTTATAATCTTTATCGCATATTCTTGGGCGTGAGTTTGTGCAGAATACATAATGGTAAATAAATAAATAAACCCCTGATTTTCATATTAAATTGGTGGGAACCAATTTGATATTCGAGATGTTCAGAACTCCATACCCAACTTTATTTCTTCCTAGAGAATTTCAACTTGTTAAGGACATTATGAAAAGAACAGTTCGAAGGGTTGAACTTATTCGGCTTTAATTCTCTCTGAGCTCTTAGGCGGCAGCAGCCACAGAGGCTAGTGATCACTGAGACCACGACGTGGTGCGTCCATAGAGGTGATTGCGGGCGACCCGTCATTACCAGTACCAGAGCCATCACCTGATGGCACTGGTCGCAATAGTTCCGCCCTCTGGCTGAGAATCTGAGATTACTCCTCGGAGCAGTCTGAAAGGTCCGATCAATATTATCTTGTGTTTACTTCAGGAAAACCTTAAGCATATTTAGCCTCTACTTTGTTTTGTTCAAGCACTGGTGATGCTGGTACGAGAAAGAGTTTCCCAAGAGAGGTTCCTCGAAACTCGAGAAACTTTGTTACTCCATAGTTACTTCAGAGACACAAAAAGACAGGAGAAAAAAGAGAATCATTTTTGAACCCAAGTAGTGATAGAACATGTAATTTTTTTCGTTTAGCATTGAACCTGTGGTATCATAAAGTAACTGGTGGAGTGATATAATTTTTTTCGAAATCGGTCACAATTTAGCAAACCTGGGGCGTCGGCAATTACAAAACACTCAGTTCCTTGATGTCAATTTCTGGTAAAAAGTAATAAACGGAACAGCAGTTCCCTCTTACCAGTCACTTTTGGCATGTTCCCCTAGGATAGATACAGACCAGTAAAATAAAGAGTTACATCCGATCATCCAAACATCTGATGACCCAAGTCTTCCACGTTTCGACTATTTCGCTACAGATGTGAGTCATGACTGACAGACACTGGTCATGTCCTTTTCATGAGGTACCCCAAAATGATGCCTACCAAGCCAACAAGAATTATGTACATGAAGGGGATACCTCCTCGACTTTTGCTAGAATGATGCCTCAACAGCTCCTGCATACATTGCACACGAATTCATTTTTAAAATGGGCTCCGCTGATACTGCCATTAATGTTAACTGCTATTAATTTTCTATCACAGAAACTAGATCGTAATTCTGTTTTGTTTAGTTTTTTCATTTTTTGGATTGGGAGAGGGGGTGCAAGTATAATGATCATAATCAGGAAAATACAAACTGGATTATGGCTGTCGTTTTTCATAACATTTCACAGTTAAAGGTGAAATACAAGAAAACATGTAGGATTTTGCATATATTTCCTCGTACAAGAAATGGAAAGAGGTATCACACTTAAGTATAAAATTGCTTTCATACAGAGAATAATGCATAAAAAGCAACAGGATCAAGTGCATAAAAACACATTTATTTGCCATCTCTAAAAACGTTTAACCAGAAATTGACTCAAAATTGTTGTATAATTTGTAGCATTTGCTAGATAAGCTTCCTCTAATCCTCCCTTACTGAATTCATCGAAGAATATGGATTTCTCTTAGTATTTTTCTTTTCTTGGTACCTAATATTTCTTGGAGTCACAACTGATCTAAAGGCAAAAGGTTGTCCTAAAAGAATTTCACCTATTAAGCTCACATCACATACTAAGTGCCTTACCAGTTCTTGCTGAAGTTGCTTTTTTTCCTGAATAGCAGAATTTCTTTCCTCTGTCAGCTTGGAAATAAGAGCCCTTTCCTGAAATCACAAGTATCTGTTCAAGCACGTGACAAGGTCTCCCCATCTACACCCTAACAAGTCTACTCAGTGTCAAAGAAACAGCATTCATACACCACGAGTTCATAATTTTTTTTGTTTTCTATGCATGTGACGCTGAAATAAGAAGCAGGGAGAATGGTATCTCTGTGATATATCCCATAATGTGGAGAAAATTAAAGGTGCAGTCTCACCAAAATTATCCAGAGGTTGCATAAAATATCACAAGTGGTGGCCAAAGCCTAGTCATGCAATTGTCAACGAATGGGAGACAAATGCAGCCCAGAAGTTGGAATTGATAAATGGCTTGGCTGAGATGTTATAGAATCTAATGCAGGCAGGACTACCTAATTATCAAAGCTAGTTCAAACTGGCTTGGCTGAACAGCTAATGAGGTATTTTGAGATCTAATGAGAGGCAGGACTACCTCATTATCAAAACTGGTTCAAACTAGAGGATAGATGTGGAATCTGAGTAGCTCCATCAATCATAGTGATGCACCAATCAACCAAAACAGGAGGATTTTCTTCCTCTTATCAAAAGACCCCTACTAGTACCAACAGCATGTTTCATCCTAACACATATCCCCTCCCACTCAAGAGATAATTGGTACAATTTAAAAACAAAACAATGAAAATCCCAAGAACTGGGATTAAATAGGAAAAAAGAAGATTATCACTTAGCGGTAGCGATGCTGCCAAGATAGCTGCTTCACAAGCAAAAGAATCTTTTTTGTTAAATGTAACGACACTAATCAAACACAAAATTGACCATATTATACAAGATAAACAAATGAAAACATGAACCACTCATTTTGCATGTCTAATCATGCATCATTCTTAGTTTTTCCAACATTTGGGCTCCAAAATTTATTAACATGGGAAAAAATGACATACCTCAGACGAGTTTTCTTCAGGTTCTGGTCCCTGGACATAAGACCGTGAAACCTACAGAAACGATCCACGTTACAGAGAAACAATCAATCAAAATGAAAAGGCAAATATAAAAACTAAAGCCAACCATAATTCAACTCAAAGACCAGGGCATCAGACACTGACAGCAGTCTGTTCAGAAGAACTAAGATTCCCATTATCCGACACAGAAACTCTAGGTGAAGAACCTTCCTCTGATCCTTCATGCACCGGCGACGGTGGTCTAGGTGGAGCAACATAAGCAACCCTCAATTTGCACTCTTCAACTTCATGTCCTGCCTCCTTATTAAACTGCAAAACACAGAACATTAAAAAACAATTTGCATAACCCATAAAATCAAGCTAATCAAAACTCAAAAGCATAAAATACTCGCAATTGTATCGTTACCATCTCTGGAGTGATATCCTTAGGTGTAGCTCCAGGACTTGTAATTACACTCTGAAGTAAGAACTTGTCCTTGCATTGCATATCAGGTGGCATCTCCTTTTGTGCTTGCATTGTAACTGACATAAACAAACAGCCCATCAATAAATAAACACAAATTAAGTAAGATATAATTAGTAAAATTGTTAATAGTTAAAGCACAAAGATTGAAGAGACAAACCTATAACATCACAAGTGGACCTTGGCAACACAACTCCTGTGTTAGGCCTAACACAATACTTCTTTGGATTTGTTGTCTTAATCTATAATAATAAAACATGCAAATCAAGATTATGAAACGAACCCATTTGAAAAAAGAAATGCAAAATATTAACTAAATTTTGGATTAATTAATTATTACCTTGAAAGCAACATAATAGTCACTCTTATTTAACAACCGGAGAGAACACGAGATCTGCTTCCTTAATTCAACTACAAAAATCATGTAAAAAATAAAAGCGCATTCATAGCAAAGAAAAGTTTTAAATCTTCAAAGGAAAGGAAACAACAACAACAACAATAATAACAGCAACAACAACAATAATTTCTTCACAAAATGGTACGTACAAGGGAATTGGAGCTCTTGAGGCTCGATGCTGAGAAGCTCATCGATACTCATTTTGATGGGATCGGCGAGAGAGTTATCGGAGATAGAAGCTGAAGATGGTCTCCCTTGAGAGAAAAGTGGTTTGCCGTGAAGGAGAGAGGATAGTCTGGTCTTACGGTGAGAGAGAGACGAGGGAGTGAGAAGAAAGGAATGAGAGTGAGGGGGAGAAGTAAGTGGAATTCTAGAAGAGAAGTAGAGTTTGTAAAGTAACGACGTTACTTACCTGGGACAGTGATGCCATGTCATGTTGGAGTTCCATTCTAACTTTGGTTTACTTATCTCATGTTATTAACCATTAGAATTTTTGAGATAAAAGTTCCATTCTAAAATAATTTTTTTATTTTTAATATTAACATATTAAAATTAAGAAAATTCTAAAAATATTAATTTAATATTTTTCAAGTTAAAAACATTTTAAAAACAAATCCCAAACACACCCATTAAGAAATATTTTGATTTGATTTTGAACTGTAAAAGTATATCTATGTTATATATATATATAAAAAAAATTGATGGTGATATCGATTAATATACTTATGGCCGAACAAAAAAAAAAAAACAAATTTGTAAGGTTATTGTCATTGAGGGGTCCAGCCATCATTGTCGAAAGCGTTCATGATCTTGATTGCTTATGAAGCTCATTGATGGTGGAAATTATTTTTCGTCGTGATGGGAGGACACCCATATCTGAGCAACACTTTGGAAACATATTCTCATCATCTCATTTAGATGTTACTGATCATTGATCCAAGCTAAGTTGCAAATCGAATTAAATTTTGTTTCAATTAATGTAATTTTCTTTTCTTTTTTGACATTGTTACCATGTTTTTAATAAATAAATAAATAAATAAAACTATGAAAATTAACTCAATGTAATTTGAATGATTTTACATATCTAAGAATATCTCTGATGATCTGTAAAAACATAGTTTGATTTAATGATTTTAAGATGATATTTTTTTTTCTGAATACTGAAATGACAAAATATTGAATTGTCATAGATCAATCTATCAAATCTATAACACGGGTTATGCGATCGTGATAATCTTATAAAAAATAAATCAAAATAAATTATGAAGTATGATTCCTAATTAATTCAACGTTGAATGATAAAATTGAAATAAAAATTAATTAAAAAAGGATAAAAAATAACCCGAATTAACTAGCAAAACTCGTGACTTGAATCATAAAACCAGGATAACCCCATAGAAAATAAATTATGAAATCTAATTTTCAATTAACTCAATGTTAAAGGAATTAAATTAAAAAAAATCAATTAAAATAAACAACTTGAGTCAAATTAGATCAAGCAGATAAACTCGTAACTTGAGTTATAAGATCAAGATAATTCTATAAAAAATAAGTTAAAACAAATTATTATGAAGTTGAATCTCTAAAAAATTCAATATTAAAAAATAAAATAAAAATAAAAAACTAAATAAAAAAGAAAAAAACAAAAGAATTCTTCTATGAATAGTAAATTCACCTCTACTTTTAGTTATTTACTAGTTAGATGACTCGCGCGATGCCGCGGGTCATTTTTTTCATAAAAAATATCAAAAAAAGCTAAGATTTAAAAGTGTTAGGTCTTTTTGCAAAACTATATCCAAGAGTCTTGGGTTTGGCTGCAACGTCTGACCCAAGAGTAATATTTATAATATTAATAATAACATTAAACTTGCATGACCCAAGTTTAAGTGGGTTTGGCTGCAATACCAAACCCAATAACCTTGCATGTGGGTCTGACTGCAAGGTCATATCATAAAAGTATGATAATTAAATATATTAAGTAAAAAAAATATAGAAAAAGAACCAACATGAAGAAAATAACTAATGAAGAAAAAGAAAAAAAATCTGAATTAACTGGGTTAACTCTTCAAATCAGGTTAACCCGTCAAACATTGGATTTGTGTCGTGAAAGTTTGGTAACTAAATAGAAAAAAAAAATTGACAGGTTACCCCAGAATTAACTGGGCTAACCCGTCAAACCCGGGATCCGTGTCATAAAAGTTTGATAATTAAACAGAAAAAATTTAATATTAAGAAAGTAAATTAAAAAAATAATTAAAAAAGAAAAAAGCCAGAAAAAAACTAAAGGCATCAGCTTTTTCATTGTGGACTGCATTGTGCAGTTCACAATTAAAGGCTTAAAAAGAAAAAGAAAAGAGAAAAAAACAAAGGCATACCCACGGGTTAATTTTTTTTTCTTGCATAAAAAATATAAAAAAGGCTAAGATCTAAGAGTGTTAGGTCTTTCTGCAAAGATATACCCAAAAGCCTTGGGTCTAACTGCAACGCTTGACCCAAGAGTAATATTTATAATATTAATAATAATATTAAACTTACATGACTCAAGTTTAAGTGAGTCTGACTGCAACACCAGATCCAAGAGCCTTGGATATGGGTCTGACTGCAAGATCGTGTCATAAAAGTATGATAATTAAATAGATTAATTAAAAAGAAAAAAACCGACATGAAGAAAAAAATTAATGAAGAAAAAGAAAAAGATTCTGAATTAACTAGGTTAACTCGTCAAACTTGGGATTCATGTCATGAAAGTTTGATAACTAAATAGAAAAAAAAAGTTGATGGGTTAACCAAGAATTAACTCAGTTAACTCGTGAAACCAGGTTAACCAGCCAAACCCGAGATATGTATCATAAAAGTCTGATAATTAAATAGAAAGAAATTTAACATTAACAAACTAAATTAAACAAAAAAAATTAATTAAAAAAAACTTCGGGTTACCTTGTCGAACCAGGTTAACCCGTTAAACCCGGAATCCATGTCATAAAAGTCTAATAACTAAATAAAAAAATTTAACATTAAAAAAAGAAAAAAACAAATAAAAATGGACGGGTTAACCCAGAATTAACTGGGTTAACCCGTAAAACTAGGTTAACCTGTCAGATTTGGGATATGTGTCATGAAAGTCTGATAACTAAATAGAAAACAATTTAACATTAACAAACTAAAGTAAACGAAAAAAATTAATTAAAAAGAAAAAAAACTTCGGGTTAACTCACCAAACCAGATTAACCTGTTAAACCTGAGATCTTTGTCATGAAAGTCTGATAACTAAATAAAAAAATTTAACATTAACAAAAAAAATGGACGGGTTCATCCAGAATTAACTGGGTTAACCCGTGAAACCAAGTTAACCCGTGAAACCTGAGATATGTGTCATGAAAGTCTGATAACTAAATAAAAAGAAATTTAACATTAACAAACTAAAATAAACGAAAAAAATTAATTAAAAAGAAAAAAAAATTCGGGTTAACTCGTGAAATCAAGTTAACCTGTTAAACCCGGGATCAATGTCATAAAAGTTTGATAACTAAATTAAAAAAATATTAACATTAACAAACTAAATTAAACAAAACAAAGTTTATTAAAAGAAAAAAATAAAAAAACAAAAAAAACTAAATGCATCAAAAAAGAAAAAAAATGAAGAAAAATTGCTTAAAAAAAGAGGTTAAAAAACAAAATAAAAAAGAAAAAAAAAAGAAACAGCTCAGCCTTTCATTATAAATTGTTAAAGTAAAAGGCTTAGCAGTTTTAATATATTTTTAACTAGATTTATGGGTCAACGCCTCAACTCTATCAAGTGCCGAAATATTTTTTTTATCTGTAAAATAAAGGTGCTAAAGCGACACAAGTGTGTTAAAAAAAAGGTAAGAAAAACAACAACTTGGGCATAAAAAACAAATGTTGGTATAATTAATTAGATAATAAAAAGAGATGACTACAATAAATGGATGAACTCAAACAAAAAAGAATATAGTAAACTAAAAAAAATGGTTAAAGAAACGAGAAAGACGACGAAGCACTCCATGGTCAAAAGAGAATGGTATGCTATTGATAATCCGGTCCTCGATGCCTTTCCATTTAGTTTTATTTTTTTAATTTCTGACCATGGCCAACCTGGAACAATGAACACAATAATATAAAGTTGAAAAGGACTCCATCAACCGAGTAAAAAATAAAAAAGAACGGCTACAGGGAAAAAACAAAAAGAAGGTTGAGAATCATTGCGCTGGGATAATAGTCAAATTTGACTCGAGATGATCCTGCAAACAGGTGGGATGAGCATTGATATGTTTTGACATGGTTAGCCAGCCTTGTACAGCAGTTTCACAGATTTGAGTTTAATTCTGGGAAGCAGGAAATCAAGATGAAGCAGTTCATTCTTCATGAACCTTCCCTCTACGATACTCGCTTGCTTAGTGATGAAGAATGGAGCCATCTGGTTAATGGGATGATGACAACAAGCTTAAGAATCCAAGAAACTTGGGCTCAAAGGGAAACAACATGGGAGCTTTTGTAGCACAGTGCAGAGATGAGCATGGAATGAATAGCAGTGACTGTTGAGTATATCTCGGGTAGTAGTGGAGAGTGGAAACAGTGCCCCTCTGAACTTTGCTCGTCCAATCCCATGCTCACTGCTCCGATTAAACATATCTTCCTCTTCATGTCAACATCTAGAATTCCTTTGTCAATACACTGCTGAACTAGACTGTCCCGATCGAGCCCGTTGCTCAAAAGATCCAAAACTCCCTATCCCGATCGAGCCCGTTGCTCAAAAGATCCAAAACTCCCTATCTATGTCAATATTTATAACTACTTTTCATTCCAAACATCTAGTTAATAGCACATCTCTAAGATGTTGAGTGATCATCGAAAAAAAGTTGATCCCAGAGGCTATCCAGTAATTATACCATATAAAAAATATAAAAATTCAAAAACACTCCTCGGACATTAGTTTTGCTATTTTTTCAAGGACATGAGAGAGTAATTTTACTGTACAATAAATATATAAAAATACAATTTCATCTCTAACTGTGTGCACTTTTTTTTTTTTTATCATGTCTCATCAGTTGTTTTACTATAAATTGCTTTTGGTGAAAAATATGTTTGGAAACGTGGTACAAACCATGTTTTTAAAAATTTTAATTTTTTTAATTAAAATTTAATATGATTTATATATTTTGGATCGTTTTAATGTGCTGATATCAAAGATAATTTTTTAAAAATAAAAAAATCATTAACATGCATTTCGGTATAAAAAATTATCTGAAAAACAACCATTACCATACTACCAAACACCCTCTAACAAATCAGAAGTAATTGACCATAATCAATGAAAAAAAAAGTTTAATAACTAAAAAAAATATTTTTAAAATCCGATTTGGTAGGAGGTGAACTATGTTTTCTCTAAAGTAAAGCTACCATCTCTTCTAGTTTTTCTATAATAACAACAATATTATGCTGCGAAAGCTAGGAGCTCAATTGTTGCCAATACTATCTTGTTTATATGAGCAGAAAAGAAATGAAGTGACTGAACCAGGAATTATTTGATCATCGATGATCTCAGTTTTTTTTTTTAAAAAAAAAAAAGAAAAAAGAAAAAAGAAAAAGCAGCCCTGTTCGTTTAGGTAGCCCAAACGAACACAGTGGTTGTCCCCCACTGTCTGTTTGGGCCTACCCCAAACAGAGTCCTAAGCCTCGGTCCTCGTCGATGAGTGGATGTGAGGACACCAAACAACATTGTGTGACGACTTCTAAGAAGCCAGTGTGACGCCATCTAATTGTCGATTTTAGAAGTTATTGCACCGCGTAAGATTTTCACTGTACAAGTCTTCTAATTAATCCATGTATGTGAAAACAATTTTCTCTTAATTATCAGTCAAATGCGCTGTCTTTGCTATTTTTATTGCTCAGGAAATCAAACGATGTCGTGACATCATTCTTAACTTTTTATTTTATCTTTAACGGTAGATGTCCGGACTAGTTTATATATATTTTAATTAATTTTTTAAAATTTTAAAATTAATAATTAAAAAAGCTCTAATAATTTTAAAATTTATGATACTTAAATTAATAATTTTTAAAAAATAAATTTAAAATCTTACCAATTAAACTATACTTTTTATTATTAACATTATTCTTAACTCTTGGTTAGAGAGGTTAGAATACTCCTCACTACTCTCAATTTCATTCAATGAATTTCTAAGCCTGACTTTGGTGAAGTAAAAGTTAAATAAAATTACAGTGATTATTTTTTAAAGTATTTTTTATTTAGAAATATATTAAAATAATATTTTTATTTTTAAAATTTATATTTAATATCAATATATTAAAACAATATAAAATTATAAAAAAATAATTTAAAAATATTCAAAAATTCAAAAATACTTTTTAAAAAATAAAAACAAACAAACTTTGTTTGTGCAGCTACCCACACCCACACACGAACGAATTAAAACAACCCCTCTCAAGTCTCAACCATTATATTAAACTTTCCCCCCATTATTTATCTAATCCCCTTTATTTTTCTCCTCTTCGTCATACCAACTCAATCATCGCATGGTCTTCTAATTTATATCTTCGGCTTTTCACGGCTGCTTTTGGACTTGGAATGTTCAAAGTTTCTCCCCATCATTTGAATCCTGTACCATGCATGATAAGCCTCGTAACTTCGATTTATAACAAGCATCTGATGTCTTTATACAATTAATGTTTTCATCAAATGCTACCATTTGTTATTACATTTTTGCCTGCACTCTCGCCAGGCTGCTGCTGTCCTTGCAGGGTCTAAACAATTACTCAACTTATGTCCGATCTCATCATTGAACATCTCCATTTGCTAACAATCTACTTACGAGCGTCACGATTTCTTGTTTATTGGAAGGTACGAGGGACCTTAAACTCCATAGAAGGAGTGACCATTGTCCGATTCTTGTAACCCCGTCAAATACTTTCCAATATATTTTTAGGAAATAAAATGCTATATTTTAAATTAACCAATAGGGACACTTGTAAGTGTTCGAAAAATTATTAAAACATGACTAATAAGCAAACATCAAATTAAGAGTGGAGTTAGTTTATTTTTTTGTTAAAATTTTATTGAAATTTAATCTTCAATGTAAATTTTTTAACATGGAACATTATCATGTTTTAAATAAATTATAGATGAATAATAAATTGATATCAAATAATATTTGGTTAAGATGTTTTGATAAAACTTAAAACCCTTTAAAATAATTATATCCTACATAGGAAAGAAATAAATTTTTTTTGCTATTTATAAAGTGAGTAGTTGAAAAGTTAAAATTGAACCTATAAATCACCCAAGCTTTTAGAGAAGAAAAGTTCTAGGTAAAGTGGGCTTTGATTTTAGAATAATATTTTGGATTATAAAAAATTAATTTTTACCAATTGAGATTTGAACTTGGGCTTAGTCCATATAAAGAATATTTTCTTTCAGTGCATTGTTTGTCCAATTTAGCCCATGAATATTAGCAGTCTCTTCTAAAAGCTTTTGTTACAAATATAAAATTCTTGATAGTTTTTTTCAGCTCAAAAGATTCAAATTTATGGTCATTATGTTCAGATTTTATTCTTGGTTTATAGTAGATAATCAAATATTGATAATGGTAAGAACTAATTCTGATTATTATCAAAATTAATTCTTTAACTTGTTAGTTTTCAAAATCTACTTTAAAAAGAAGGGTGAAGGAAGAGTTCAAAATATTTTTTTTTAGAATTTTACACTTTCTTTCTCACCTCATTTTTAGTGTTTTTCTTTTCTTTTTATGCTTTAGTTTTCCTTTCAAATCTAGAGCTTAGGTTCATTTTGTTAAGAGATAATTAAGTTATTTTACTTTGGTTCAAAGACTTTGGTTTAAAAATGCATCTAAACTAAGATGGTATTGTTGTAATCTTGGAAGACTTATTGCAAATATTCTAGTTGTACAAGTGAGAAGCAATAAAACCTTAAGCATAAATGACTTATTTTTTACAACAACAAAAATTCTATTATTTTAAAGTGCTGTAATAAGTAAATATCTTTTTTTATTTTAATTTAAACCTTATTATTTCTATTATTAGTATGCAGGCTAGGACTTTGATTTTATATCAATTGTAAGTTTGAATAAATGTTTAATATACATGTTAATATTTTTTTTATTATATTTATGTTGAAAACATGTTTTTCTTGATTTTTATTTTTACATTTTTATAGATTTAAAATTATATGTACTCTAGACTTTCATTGAATAATTTTTTTATGTTTTACATGAGATGGTACAAAAAAAATAAAAATCATTAAAAAAACTTAAATTTTGGATTGTTCTGGTCCCGATGACTAGTTTTTTTAATCGTCATAGGTTGTTTTAGGCTGCTCACCCAAGTGCCCACAAGTGGGCGACCATCATGGTTAGCCTTTTTTAGGCCACTAGGGCAATAGGTCACCCGTTAGGCAACTAAATCGATTGGCTTGACCACCATAGTAACCAATTAATTTTCTTTTTTTTCTTATTTTTTTTCAATTTTCTCTCATATTTTTTTCAACAAATAAAACTACAAGACCCATACTTTATATACTATTTTATGAATTATTATTAGATAATTTTACATGTAGCACGCACTTTTTATATCATCCACACAAGATTATTGTTGGACAGGTGCTATATTATATTATCAATACTTACCTTCTTGTACAACTACCACCAAACATGAATGCAAATAAAAATAAATGAGATGACATGCCCGCGCGCTGCCGCGGGCTTATAAAACAAACGCACTTGATAGTGTTATAATTGTGAGCCAGCGCTAGATAAGTAATAGAAATTAAAGTTATGATGGAGCAAATATTTTATGACGGGAAAAAAAGTTGTGTTGGTGATCAAAAACTTAAAGACTGAACAAAATAATTTGTAGCAATCTACAGTGTTTTGTGAGGAAAGATATAGTGCTTTCACCACACGATTTAACTTTTTAGTTAATAAAAAGAAAAAAATTACAAAGCTAAATTCTCTACCAACTTAATATTAAAAAAAAACCAATAAAAATAATTTTGGAAGGAAAAAAACCCATGAGAAAAAACGTTGTAGCAAGTGACAATGTTCTGTGAGGAAAACTATAGCGCTTTTCCCAATAAAATAAAATAAAAAATCATTTAGAGAAATATTGTAGTAATCCACAGTGTTTTGTGAGAAAAACTACAATGCTTTCCTTATATGATTTAGCTTTATTGTAATTATAATTCTTAACCAGCTCAATATTAAAAAAAAAAATCAACAAAGATAATTTTGGAAATAATCATTAAAAAATCACATGGAAAAACACTGCAACAATTCACCGTGTTTTAAAGAAAAAAAATTATAAAGCTAAATTCTTAATCAGCTCAATATTTTTTAAAAAATTGACAGAGATAATTTTAGAAAAACAAAATAACAAAACAAACACAAAAAAAATCATGTTGGAAACAATGTAGCAATCCATAGTGTTTTGTGATGAAAGCTACAATGTTTCTCCACATGATTTAGCCTTATTTGTAATGACTTGTAATTGTAATTCACAAACAAATCAATATTAAAAAAATTAAATTGAAAAAGATAATTTGAAAAAAATTTTAACAAAAAAAAATCATGCGGAGAGACACTGTAGCAATCCACAATGTTTTATGAGCAAAGCTACAATGCTTTCCCTACATGATTAAGCTTTATTACAAAGTTAAATTCTAACAAACTCAATATTAAAAAAAAATAAAATCGACGAAGATAATTTTGAAAAAAAATATTACAAAAAAAGAAAACACAAAAGAAACTGGAAAAAAACCATATGAGGAAAAACTGTATCAATCCATAGTGTTTTGTGAGGAAAAACTTGTATTTACTTGTAATTGCAATTCTTAACCAGCTTAATATTTAAAAAATAAAATTGAAAAAGATAATTTTATGGAAAAACGTAACAAAAACAGGAAAAAATCATGTGGGAAAAAACACTGTAGCAATCAACAATAATTTTCGAGGAAAGTCACAGTGCTCTCCTTACATATTGTAACTATAATTTTTAACCAGCTTCATATTAAAAAATAAAATAAAAAAAGATAATTTCAGAGAAAATCATAAAAAAAACCATTGGGAGAAACATTGTAGCAATCAACAATGTTTTAAAGAAAAAAATACAAAACTAAACTCTCAATCAGCTTAATATTAAAAAATAATCAACAAATATAATTTTAAAAAATAATAAAATAAAATAGAAAAACTATGTGAAAAAACATCGCAGCAATCCATAGTATTTTAAAAAAAAAATTACAAAGCAAAAATTTTAACCAGGTCAATATTTAAAAAGTAAAATCAACAAAAATAATTTTGAAAAAAAAAAAAATAAATGAAAAAAAAAGAAAAGTTGAAAAAAAAATAATTTTAAAAAAACAAAAAAAAACACTATAAATTACTATTATAATCCAAAATATTTTATGTGTGAAGAACAGTGATTCCCTGTGGCATTCCAACTTCTCCTCTAATCACATATCAGGCCCATGGCAGATCATAGCTATCAATGAGCCACCATGGTTTGCCAATGACATGATTTTGTTATCCTTGAAGAAGTTCCAAGGTAGGTACTGTATAATACACTTGGTCTCAGTAACTAAGAGGATTGATTTTTTTTTTTTTACAAAGCCAAACTAAGGAATGAACCCATACACGCCCAGAACATGCCTTCACCTTTCCTTTTCTATCCATCATTTTCTTATTTTTTCATAAGTACTAACTTAAATACTAAGTAATTCCTCGTTCTATAAAGAACTTGTTTTTTCAGAAACTCCTAGCTCACGTGACCAAATTTTATTTGGAAAGCCCAACATCTTTTGTGTGTGAATTTTTTTACTACTTCATTAGTTTATCATACTTTACTCACTAATAATCAAATACATTTGCATCTTTGAAAAAACGGCACGTTGTAACTACATAAATCAGTGCTTTTGACTATATATATATATATATATATATATATATTTATGTGTGCGCGCGCGTAAAATAAATTGTTAACTAACTATAGTACTGTCGTGTGACAACAATGTCTCGTAAATCCAATTTTATCGGACAATGGATATGGGAGAGTTTAGTTGGAATGACGGGATCAGATCAGAGTCTGGCAAGTTGAGAGGAGGCAGAGAGAAATGACTGTAAGTAGAGCTGCCTTTTCTAATTTCTTTCATGGTCATTAGAGCTGCAATTGCGTTCCTAAAAATTCCTTCTCCGGCGACTGTTATTGTTTCTCTTCCTTCCTTTCCCTTTTCTTCTGCCTCTACTGGGAAGACTGCATCTATCATGTTTTCGCATTGCTTGACAAGCTTTGACACAAGATCGGTGATGAAAAAAGGTTGCTCCAACACCTTTTGAATGAACGCAAGGCGCAGTAATCCACCAGTTCGCTTGTCATATTTTTTCAATATCTTGGCCAATCCTGCATATATATATATATATATATATATATATATATATATATATATATATATAAACTCGTCAACTCTAGTAAATTTTAACATAAGTTTATTTTACATTTTAGTCATGTTTCCACTATTAACACAACACCACATGCCAATCTCTAATGGGTCTGGGAGCTTGGACGCTTTCTCCTTCCACGCGGAGGGGATGGTGGTGGGTTTTTGTTTTGTTTTTATATGTTCCAGTTTTACTAGGGTTTCTGATAAAGTTGAGCTTCCAACCTGATACTTCACCCCTTTTATTAATGCAGGACTAATACATAGCTACAAGCTCGTTGATTAGGGGATAGTGAAGTTAAGTGGCCTTTCTGCCATCAGATTACCAGATCACATTGTGTGGGTATAATTTATAACAAATGTTGTTAGCTTTTTTCTAGAATTTAGTTGATCTTTAAAAGATGTTTTAAAAAATTGAGCTTGTTCGGCAAAAATCTAAATACCTGTGTAATTGATATTGCTGTAATTCTCCAAAAGCACCATCTCACCATGGAAATTGACGATGTCTTTTCTAATCTTTCCCATCTCCTCTTTATACTCTGCCTCTGAAGGCTGACTTGCACTGGGCCCCCAAGCATCAATCACTTTCTGAATCCGCTGCTTTAACTCCTGCATTTACAGAGTTTCTGTAATTACTTCGCTGGCCCACTGTTGCGGGTTTTCAAAAGTTGCTATAGATTTTACTCTTACAAGGTTATTTTATCTTGGTATAAAAAAATAATTCAAGATTCCCATGTACAAGGTTATTTTCGAATATCAAATATCTTCTTCGAGACATAAAATGTTAAAGAATTATCAAGATTCGAGAGGACAAGCGGCGTAATAAAAATTGTTCAAAATACGCTAGTCTTGGAAGAATGCTGTTCGACAGCCAATCATAAAAATTACATGGAGTTTTTTTATGTAGGATCCACACTCATGAATTTCATAGCCTTCTTTAATTGCTCGTGAAGCTGTTGTTTCTAAATTTCATCAAGATAAAGCGTTTTTATTGGGTCAACTCGGTTCACTCACCATTTTTCAAAAAACCTTTTGACCTCATTTTAGAACTCTAGTTGATGATCAATTTCATTCTCTAACCTGACAAGTATAACTAACGTGATAGCTTAGTAGTTTTTTACTCAACTTACTTTGCCTCCCTTAATTACCCACCAAAACTAGCTTGAATATCCAACTTTATATCTTCTCTCGTACTTCAGTTTGAAAGAAAGCAAGAAGAGGAAAAACTGGTAAAGAAAGAAGAGCTTACCTCATGCCGGATAATGAAATCCTCTTCTTGTTCCATGAAAAAAGCATTGAACTTGTCGATTTCACAATTCAGCAAACGCACAAACTCAGCCTCCGACTTTCCATATTCACTCGATCCATTTAAGAAAGGTGGAGCCGATGAAATTAAACGAACAAGCTTCTTCAATTCCTTGTAAGACAGAAACTTGTCACGCCAATCTGGCAAAGTTTCTTGAACTTGTTGCTTCAATCTCTTACCGAACTTCATTGTTATGTCGAAACTACGTGTCTCGAAAAATCAACTCCTAATACTCTCTTACCAGAGTTTCAAAAATGCAAGACCAAAAAACTGGAATTGTAAAGAGTGTGTTGTACTGTGGGAAAGAGATGAATTAGCTAGTGGGGTATTTATTAGCAAAGGATTAGTAGAATATCGGAGGGCATATGCTTGGTGTGATGAAGTGACGGTCAGAAAAGCTATGTGAGAAGTCGTTGAGGTATGAGATTTCCCAAAGCATATTCGGTTACTATAGTCTTAACAAAGACCAGATTTATGAAAAATTCCTTTATGGTATGTTTCTATATTAAATTTTAGCAAATGGGACAAATGGGCCTTGAGATTGTCTAGATTATTTTAAATTTTTTCATTTATTTTAAATGTTTTACATTTTTATTTTAAATATTTTCATTCATTTCACTGCACCATTAAACAGTTTTACCGATGGAATACTTCCATCGATGACAGGAATGAACTTCGTTGGTAAAAATATTACTGACAGACTAACCGACGGAACACGTTCGTCGGTGTAATAGTCGTCAATAAATCCCCTTTCCGTCGCTAATTTTGTCGCAAATAAAAAAAACAACCCACCGACGGTCTTACAGACAAATACACGCGCCAAATTTTTTTTTTCCCGCGGGAACATTACCGATGGACTAAATCCATCTCAATTTTCAATGGTAATTACCGACGGATAATCCGTCGGTAATGATAACATTAGTGGTAATTGTGTGGCAACTCTCTGTGTAATACCGACGGATAATATCTGTCGGTAAATTCGTCTGTATGTTATTACCGACGGATAAAATCCGTCGGTAATGATGGCATGGCTGGTAATTGTTTGGCAACTCTCTGTGTAATACCGACGGATAATATCCGTCGGTATATATTGAAAAAATATATATAAAAATAATTTATTAATAGTAAAACTCTAATAAACAAATAAAATTGGATTAAACGTAAAAAATATAAAAATAATTTTAAATAATATTCATCCAAATATTCATTATAAATTTAATGTGTTTAAAAAACAAAAATAAACTAGAATAGCAGCAGAGCTGGAGGAGGAGGAGGAGGAGGAAGCTGGTTGTTTCCAGGACCGTACGGCAAAAAAGGAGCTGCACAAGTATCATCACCCATCTTTGATCTCATCTCCATGACTATTTGACGAAGCTCATCATAATTCGTCGAGAGTTGTTGATATTGTTGTTTCAAGGCAATGAACTCCTCAGACTGGGTGCTCGATACTGATGGAAAGCTCCCAACGGTTGAGACACTACGAGCCGAATGCAAGTTTTCAGCCGTAGTGTTGGAGAGCCTGTAGACTAGATTTTTATCAGGTCCGCCAGATGATTCCACCTTCATCCACAAATCTGGATCGAAAATTGGATGGGTCGAAGGATTGTCCCCATATCTCTCCCTCAACTGGCTATTATAGGTCTCCTGAAAATTAAAAAAAAAATCATCATTCAAGATGCAATTCAAGAAAATAATAACTTACAAAATAAAATGAATGAACGAACATACCACAAATTTAATGTGTTTAAAAATAATTTTAAATAATATTCATCCAAATATTCATTACAAATTTAATGTGTTTAAAAAACAAAAATAAACTAGAATAGCAGCAGAGCTGGAGGAGGAGGAGGAGGAAGCTGGTTGTTTTCGGGACCGCACGACCAAAAAGGAGCTGCACAAGTATCATCACCCATCTTTGATCTCATCTCCATGACTATTTGACGAAGCTCATCATAATTCGTCGAGAGTTGTTGATATTGTTGTTTCAAGGCAATGAACTCCTCATACTGGGTGCTCGATACTGATGGAGAGCTCCCAACGGTTGAGACACTACGAGCCGAATGCAAGTTTTCAGCCATAGTGTTGGAGAGCCCGTAGACCCGATTTTTATCAGGTCCACCAGATGATCCCACCTTCATCCACAAATCTGGATCGAAATTTGGATGAGTCGAAGGATTGTCCCCATATCTCTCCCTCAACCAGCTATTATAGGTCTCTTGAAAATTAAAAAAAAAATCATCATTTAAGATGCAATTCAATAAAATAATAACTTAAAAAATAAAATGAATGAACGAACATACCACAAAGTACTGAGCACGGTTGTCCACAAACTGCTGCACCCTCTTTTGGTGGTCTTGACTCCGCACATGCGTCTCTACAAACAACTCTATTGGACTCGGCTCATGTCCAAGAGATGCAGACTGTAAGGAAAAAATAGGTTGAAAGTTAAATATATTATAAGAAACGACAAATTAATTAACAATATATTTCATTAGAATTAATCTTACCATCCGCTTTGCATGTGTGCTGAATGGGACGGATCCGCCAGTGTGCGTCGTCACCGAACCATGAATTTGCTGGATCCGTTTGTCGGCGCTGGACTGTGAGCGCCGTGAGAACCGCTCTGAGGTCACGTGCTCAATATATGCCGTCCATATTTTCCCCGAGATGAATGGCGGTTTGAATTCCTACCAAACCGCCACCTCATTCCATCCTTCAAGACCGCTATCCCTTGCGTTTCTTTTTGATTTTTTTTGGGTGTCATACTAAAAATAATGCAACCTACTTCCATAGTAACAAATTAGAATTTAAAACAAAAATAAATATTATTTTCGATGTTACCTAGTTGCCGCGTGATTCTCCCATACCCTTCTCACAACATTATTGTTCGCCCCATCCCACTCAAATTTGTTCTGTGTATATAAATAATTCATATAAAATAAAAATATTACAAGATATAAAATTATAAAAATTATTTATTAAAAATAAGCTGAATATTAAAACTAACACCGACCTGAAATCGCTTAAACCATGCATCGATATTAGGTTTCCACTTAGGATGTTTGGAAACCTGGCTCCATTGAAACAATGGAATCTCCATCGACGATTTAAACGCTAATGTTATAGCCCTTGCAGCCTCAATGTTTGTGAACCTGAAATTAAATAAAAGTAATAATATTAATTAGTTGTTCATAAATTATGTTAAAAGTATATATATAAAAAAAGTAAAACCTAAACAAACTTACATTGAGAGGTCATCCTTCCATTATGCCAGGTACTTGCGGGTGAATTGACCCCGCTGTGAAGGCACACCGCTTCTGCGCTGTGAAACCGCGCTAGAAGAGGTAGCATCACAAGTTGGCGTAGATTCTTCGCTGTGATCAGCACCTAAGGATACATCCTCCTCGCTGCTAGAAGAACCAGCTGCAACCGTCTTCTAACGACATGCTGTAGATTTCATTCTACGCATCTACACAAATTTATATGAATAATTACATAATTAACTTCGATTATTTAAAAAAAAAATCGACAGAGTCTCCCCTATACTGGGGGGTCCCAAGTTATCGACAAAATCATATTACACTTCCAATTTTATTTCACATCCCGATCCAATCATCCTGGATCTCAACCCAACTCATCATCATCAACACAAAACATCTTATTCAATAACATCATATAACAAAATTCAAGTAAAAAAATCAATTTCACCTAATTAAATTTAATTCTATATTTCAATTTACATTTAAAACATAAATTCAACAATAATAATTATAGCAATACAACAATAATATTCTAAATTAAGATAAACTAATGAAATTTAATTCTATATATAAATTAATATTTAAAACATAAATTCAACAATAACAATTATAGCAATACAAACAATAATATCCTAAATTAAGATAAACTAATTAAATGTAATTCTATATATAAATTAATATTTTTAACATAAATTCAACAATAACAATTATAGTAATACAAACAATAATATCATAAAATTAATAAATAAAATGAAAAAACTAAAAACCACTATACAAAACAACCTAAACACAGAACAAACAATACACAAAACTAAAAAACACTATATCAATTCAAAATAAATTTGGAAATAAAAAATGCTTACCTTAATAGTGTGTTAAATTTAAGATTTTATCTACAAACATTACACAAAACGAAGAACACCAAAAAAAATAATCATGATTAAAATAAAAAAATACAAAGATAAAGAAAAAAGAATACATACCTTTTAAAACTACCACCAAAATAAGAAAATCTCTTCAAAAAGCCAAATGCAACCGGAGAGGAGAAGAAAAATGGAGAAGAAAAGAATAGCGAGCCGAGAGAAAAAAATGAACCAAATAGGGGGAAGGGGGTGTTTTATATAACAATTTTTTCGATGGAATTACCGACAAACATTAATTGTTGTCGGTGGCATTAAATTCCGTCGGCAATTAATTGATATGTGCACCAAAATTTTTTGAAAATCCTGCCAGACTTTTCGATTCGTCGGTACGTCTGCATAACAAACACGTGTCTGACATATGTGCGCTTCAGGATGTGGGTATTCCATCGGTGAGTCCGTCGGTAATATACGTCAGTAACACCGTTAGAAATTTCGTCGGTGATTATGGCACACTCCTGTAATTGTTTTTCAACTCTCTGTGAAATACCGACGGGTTATAGTCTGTCGGTAAAGCCATCGGTGATTGTGGCACACTCTCGTAATTTTTTTTTACTCTCTGTGAAATACCGACGGGTTATAGTCCGTCGGTGTACCCGTCGGTGAAACCGTAAATTTTTCTTATTTTTTGGTGTAACCGTGTCACAAAATCTTGAATTGCAATCTTACAACACACGCAAGCAACACAATAACAAGAGCTGACCATTAAAGAAGAATAAATATTTCATGTTCCAAATTCTTACATTATAAAAATAAGGCTTTAGAACATATTTAGTTAGTCGGAATTTTCATCTTCATCTTCAATTGAATTGTTATCATCAGCTTCATCACACTCTTCAATTTTGTTATCATATTCTTCAACAACATTCTTTTGTACACTAATAGAGCCCAGAACAACATTCAACTCCTCTGCGTCAACATCAACAAGACTATCATTGAAAACATGAAAATTCAAATTTTCTTCTAAGTCAATCGAAGGAGCAACTCGGTATGGTTCAACCAACTCACTAGCTTGAAAGACTTCATCTATCACACTTGTGTCTTCGTTCTCATCCTGAACAACCTCGAAACGACCCCTGGGTTTTGTTTTTAAAATAGATAACCAATCAACTCTTGATCGCTCCTTTCTAAATGAAGGGGTGTATGTGTAATAAACTTATTGGCATTGCTTTGCAAAAACAAAGACGTCGTTTACGTTACGGTGTCTAGCTTTTGAGTTGATTTCAACGAGACCATAGTGAGGATCTATTATGATTCCTCTGTTAGTTGTGTCATATCAATAGCATTTGAATAAAAACACTCTATTCTGCTCGCTATGATATTGCAGTTCGATGACCTCTTTCAATCTACCGTAGTAGTCAACTTTAAACTCACTAGAAGTCGATCCCTTAATACAAACACCGTTGTTGTATGTCTTTCTTCCATGCCCGTATTCTTCAGTATGAAAGACATATCCATGGACAAAATACCTGTTATAGCACTTGACTTTTCTTTCAGGGCCTAGACTTAGTAAAGACAGTGAAATAGCAGCATTACCTCCCATTTGATAAACCCTGTAAATTAAATACAACAATAATCAATAAACAGATATTATGTAAAATTGACATACAATTAATTACATTGCAAGAGATAATGAGTTTGTGATAGGACTTACATGTGTTCTAAACCATGTGACAAATTGTTCATCTTGTAATTGAAAGATCGGGGATTCGGTCAGCTGTGAGTTATTGGACAGTAAGTATCGTCGATGTTGCCTGCAAGGTTGTTCAAAATTATATGAGTTTATGGCATATATCACAAAACATAAATAATACACTCTTGACAAAGTTTAAGTCGAACATATACTTACTTAATAAAAGGTCTCAGCTCATCACAGTTAAATAGGACATAATTGTGTGCTTGTCTGAACTCTATTTCAGACAAATATCTTCTCCTCACAGCATTTTTAGGTGTGGGTCGTCCAAGATTGGAGAATATTGACAAGTTCCCACTTGAAGGCACTTCACCACCACCATCATGCCGTGGAACACGGTTGATCCTCGTTCTCAAACGAGGTTCGAAATAATATGAGATAAATGTTGAGATCTCCTCAACAATATAGGCCTCACATATTGACGCCTCAACATGCGCCTTGTTCTTAACCTTTTTTTTTAAAATTGAACATTTCAAGTACCTGCATATATATATATATATATATATATAATTAATAAAAAATTATCAATTAAAAAAATAAAAATAAAAACATTTAATTATGAATTACATAGCTTCTGTAATATCTAACATCTCAAATGGATATATCCATCTGTACTGGACCGGTCCTCCAACTTTTACCTTAAACGGTAAATGTACGAGTAGATGCTCCATTGAGTCAAAAAGTAATGGAGGGAATATTATCTCAAGTTTGCATATTGTTTCGACGATATTCTTTTCAAGCCTTTCAATGTGATCAACATTCAACTTGTCGGAGCATATATCTCTGAAGAAATGACTGATCTCCGTTAGTGCATCCCATATCCTCTTTGGCAACAAATCACAAAAAGTTAATGGGATGAGTGTTTGTATAAACACATGGAAATCATGACTCTTCATTCCATATAATCTGCATTCCTCCGTGTTAACCAGTCTTGATATGTTCAAGGCATGTCCATCGGAGAAACGCAAACTCTTAAGCCATTTGTAGACTAGTAGTTGTGCGTTTTTCTCTAGCACGAAGCTTGCTCTTGGTTTTGCGACCCGTGACCCATCACAAACCAACTTTATATTTTTACGGTTACAGAACAACGCTACATCCAATCTGACTTGATGTTGTCCTTGGTCTTCCCCTTCACATCCATGACGGTGTTGAAAATGTTTTCAAACACGTTCTTTTCAATGTGCATGACGTCAAGGTTATGGCGGAGAAGATTGGTCTTCCAACAAGGAAACTCCCAAAAGATACTTCGCTTCACCCAATTATGGGTCAAACCTAAACCAGGAAACTTTTGCTTACCTGATAGGAGACCAAACACAATATCACCGTACTCTGACATAACATCAAACAATTCTTCACCGGAAAAACGCGGGGGTGCAACATCCTTTTCAACTCTGCCAACAAAGAAATCATTTTTGTTCTTTCTATACCTATGATTCGGTGGCAACAAATGACGGTGACAGTAAAAAAAAGAAGCTTTACCCCCGTTTGTTAGCGTGAATGCCTTGTTGTTCTCCATACAGTATGGACATGCTAGCTTTCCATGCGTGCTTCAACCAGAAACCATTCCATAAGGTGGGAAATCATTGATAGTTCACATCAAAGCCGCTCTCATAACAAAACTCTGTTTCCTCGAGATGTCATAAGTCAAAGATCCAGAGGACCACAACTGCATCAACTCATCAATCAATGGACGAAGACAAACATCTATATTTCGCCCCGGACTGCTCGGACCTGGTATGACCATAGATAAAAACATGAACTCCGGCCTCATACACATCCCCGGTGGTAAGTTCTAAACCGTTAGTATGACCGGCCAACAAGAATAAGGAGCAGCAGTCCTGAATGGGTTGAATCCGTCTGTACACAACCCAAGACGCACGTTCCTTGATTCAGCTAAAAAGTGAGGATGCACACTGTTAAAGTGTTTCCATGCTTCACCGTTAAAAGGATGAACCATCACTCCATCAACCGCATGGTGTGATTGGTGCCATGTCATGTGCTAAGCAGTCCTTGATGAGGTGAATAACCTCTGCAGTCTATGTGTAATTGGGAAGTATCTAAGTTTTTTATATGCCACGAGTCTTCCCTCTACCAATTCTGGGTTTGTAACGGGAATGCCCACATGTCATGCATTCGGTCATCTCAGCATTTTCAAGGTAGTATAACATGCAGAAGTTAGGGCATATATCAATTTTCTGGTATCCTAAACCGAGGGGTTTCATCATGGACTTAGCAGCTTAGAAGTTCTCTTTCAGCCTGTTTCCTTTAGGTAAAATGCTTCTCACCCATTCAATAATTTGTCATAACCGGCCTCACTCAACCCGTGATCTGACTTGATGGTGAACACCTGTGCTACGGCTGATAATTTACTATGGTTCGTGCAGCCATCCCATAATGGTTCGTTAGAATATTTCAACAGATCAAAAAACCTTGCTGCATCTGCATTAGGTTCTTCTTCTACGATTGGACATTCCCTGACTTACCTTCACTCATTCTCATTGCATCCATAACAATATTCCTATATGGATTACTGTTCTCATTTCCAACTTCATGCATGTTGCTAGCACTAAAAGTTGATCCAACCACCTGTTCTTCTATGCTCTCATCAGGAACAAATAGTTCTCCGTGTGCATACCAACACAGGTAATCCTCCATGAACCCTTTGATTAGAAGATGCATTGTTACAACATCTTGATGCAGAAACTTTAAATTTTTACACTTCCTGCATGGACACCTAATACCGCCATCAGTAAAATTTCTCGAAATAGATCTATGGACACCGTTACAATAATTCATCCTCTACAATCCTTGGGGTGAGTTCCGATACATCCATGAATGATCATCCATGACTTCTATTGAACCTATATAAAACATAACAAAAATATTGGTTTTCCCCGACATTATCAAACAAACTAAAACAACACTTATGTTAAATATTCATTATCGATTATCAACTATCAACGTTCATACATACAAATTTACACATATATAAATTTATAGAAATCACAACTTCGAAATAGAATTGATAACAATTAAAAAAGACCTGTTAAACAAGCTATTAATTATTTATTTCATCACAACACATTTAATTTGGTGTAATTCAAACAAAATTTCAACAATTTACAAACAAATATAATTTGATAAAATCTAAAACAATTACAAAATTATACATTCATATTACAAGTTTCTTTGATAAATAACAATCAAACAAGTACATACGTTAACAAAATACATATACTAAAAAAATAATAAAATTCACATTTAAATGTTAAAACTAAAAAGAATAGATTTACTTACAAAAAAAATGATAAAATTCACAAGAAACGGATATTGTGACCACGCATAAGGTATTAGAAACTTGAGTGCTTGTGTTGAGAATAGTGGAGAGTTGGGATGGGTGGTTAGCTGCAGTTTGGGAGGGGAGAGGTGGGATGGGAAAGAAGAAGAAGGAGAAACAGAGAAAAAGATTGTCGGTAGAGAGGGTGTATATGATGGTTTTTACCAATGGAATCACCGAATGATACATTCCGTCGGTGATTCCGTTGGTGACAGTGCCATGTCACTGTATGACTATTTTAGTTTGAATCCCTCGGTCATTCTGTTGGTAAAATAGTCTGAAAAAATAGTCCGTTGAAGATACGGTCGGTATATACCAACAAAATATTTTCGTCAGTATATACCGACCGTATCTCCGATGAATTTATTCCGTCGGTATATACCGACATATTTTGAGACGGAATTTAATCCATCGGTAATAACTACCGACATAATATTTTCGTCGGTAATTCTGTTGGTTTTCTTCGGTTTTCTAGTAGTGTTTTATCTTATCTGCTAATTGTTGTTGCTAATAACAAATGATTTCTATTTTTATAAAAAATTTATATAAATACATCTAATTTATAAATAATATAAAAAGAAAAAAAATAATTATAAATCAAATTAATCTCTTAGAAATATCATGCAACTAAAAGAAATAAAAAATAGTTATTATTTAAAAAACACACAAAACTTACTCACAATAAATAATTAAGGGAAAGGGATAAAAAAAACAAAGAAAAAAAAATTAGACATTGATGGACCAAGGCAAGCACTTTTTTTTTTTTATTATTATTAAGCAGGCAACCTACTGCCAACTAAGTTGTATGTCTATAATCTAGCAACTATTATGTTACCTAAAAGAAATAGGATTTGAGTTTTTTTGGCATGAAAATCTATTTTCAACCAATTCTCACTTCAAAATACATAATAAACATCATAAAAACCTTCATAAATCACTTATCAAACCAAAAACACCTAAAAATCACTTAAAAAGTAAAATAATAAGCGAATCAAAGAAATATAAATAAAACCCGATTTATTTTTCATGTATGTTTATAGAAAAAAAATCACCACCATCAAACTTTCTTCATCAAATTAGTGAAACTTATTAACACTAACATATGTGAGTTTTGTCGTTGAAAAAAAGACTATCTATCAACTTTTTATTTTTTTTTGTTGTTTTTAGATTATTTTTTCTTTTTTTTTAAACTTGGGAACTAAAATATTAAGAAAATATACTTTTGGATGAAAATTAACATTGTAAAAACTAAAGGGATTGTAGAGTAAGAAAAAGAAAAGCAGAAAGACTAAAGAGAACTTAATTGCTCTAGCAATATTGATATTGACCATGAGATTTTTTCTTGTTTTACATTGTGTTTTTCTATTGATGAATTTTTTATTTTCTTAATAAATTTTAATAAATTGATTATTAATTTAGATTTAGAAGATTGTAATAAGAAAAAAGTGAGGATGAAAATAAAAAAAAGTTCAAACTATTGTGAATTGTTGATGTATGTTACTTTAACATTTTAGTATATTTTTATAATATAATTGTAATTTAGGCTTCTTTTCGTTAAAAAAAAAAGTAAGGAGCAAGAACGTCTCAATCCAAATATTATTATTTCTATTTGCGTTTTTTCTTCACTCGTCTCAACTCCTCTTAGGTGAACGTCTCAGCTTGCACGTGCAAACCATTTTTTCCCCCCAATATCCGCTTTCCACGTCCTCTGTGGTTTCTTCGCTTGCCCCATTTGCCAGTAAGATTCTTCATTTTTTATGGGCCCTGGAGGAAAATGGTATGGTCTCAATATGTTTTTCTTTTCCCTTTTTTTTTTTTAAAATATTAGTTTCATCTTAATTTGTGCTTGCTACGAGTTCAAGAATTGAAAATTTAAATACTAATAAACTAAAATTTAAAGATAAAGCATTAAAGATGTAAAGTTAAATTGTTAAGCATGAGAAATATAATTAAGGATATTTGATAAAAATTGAAAAAATCAGTGATAAAAGTGGATCCTAATATAAATCAAATCAATGTTTAATTAATTAAATAAAATTATAAAAAACTAAATAATATTATATTTGTGATCCAAGATGAGAAGTATAAGAGAAGATGGAATAAATTAATAGTAGATTTTTTCTTCATTTCTATTAATATTTTTTTCAACCATTTCTCTCTTTCCACTAACCATTTATCTTTCGATTTGTTAATATATCTTTAAAAATTAATTTTTATACCCTTTAAAGATTGTTCTTGAAATATTTCATCCTCATTTTTTAATCTAAAATCAAACGCCACCTAAAGAAAGAAAATCAGTCTCTTTCTTATTTTTGTTCTCTCTTTTGTGATGGTTCCACAAATTTGTGAAAAAAATGTATTTCTTCTTCCTCTTTTCGTTACTTCAAGTTCGAAGCTGTGGGCTTGTGGCATTGAGACTTGTCGTAAATGTTCTCTTTCTTTTGCACAAATTGTGTAAAATAGTACATGAAAGCCAGGGAGAGGAAGCTCCTTAATTGCCGCATGGCATTGTGCAATCGGCTAATTGCTTTCTATTTTATTTTTATCCATTCATGCAAGAATATGTCCAAGCATTCCAGCCATTAGGGGGCCGAGTAAGAGAAGAAAAAGGATGATTCTACCTCCTTCCTCCATGTATCTCTGAAACTTGCTTCTAGGGGTGGCCTAGCTGCCCCCCAGCCACCCTTGAACTT
>Ga0325410_1000545_pt1 | contig 39671 bp, 32 predicted proteins | sample PopdelMetagenome_16_FD_206182 | JGI IMG/M metagenome (GOLD analysis project Ga0325410, IMG submission 206182) | Populus deltoides microbial communities from Bellville, Georgia, United States - Xylem-PdIQD-R3 | ecosystem: Host-associated > Plants > Phyllosphere > Stem > Wood/Secondary xylem...
TCAGCGAAAACTGAGTCACTATAGACCGAGAAATTGTCATTGAAAATTGTGTGACGAGTGACGTCAGGAATCAACAACTAAAAGTAATTCATGCCTGACGCTTGAAATCAATAGCGAAAAAAGAGTCATAGTTGACGCAAGGAATTGTCAGCGAAAACTGCGTCACTATAGACCCAAAAATATTAAGTGAAAACAGAGTCACTAAAAACAGAGAAAGTTGTCATTGAAAATTGAGTGACGGCTAACTTATGGAATCGACAGCAAAAACTAATTCACAATTGACATATGAACTCAATAGCAAAACACAGAGTCATCGTTGACGGATGGAATTGTCAGCGAAAACTATGTCACTAGGGACCCAAAAATCTTAAGTGAAAAGTGAGTCATTATAGACCGAGAAATCATCATTGAAAACTTAAAGACGGCTGGCGTGTGGACTCGACAACGAAAAGTAATAAATGGTTGACGCAGGAAATCTATAGCGAAACACAGTCATCGTTGATGCATGGAATCTTGAGGGAAAATTGCATCACTTCGAACCTAGAAATCTTTAGTGAAAACTAAGTCACTATAGACCTAGAAAACATCAATGAAAACAAAGAGACGACTGACGTAAAGAATCAACAGCGAAAACTAATTCACGGTTGACGCATGAAATCAATAACGAAAACAGAGTCAATATATACCGAGAAATCATCACTGAAAACTGAGAGACGGCTGATGTGTGGACTCGACAGCGAAAACTAATAAACAGTTGATGCATGAATCAATAGCGAAACATAGAGTCAACGTTGATACTTGGAATATTAAGGGAAAACTGCGTCACTAAAGACCCATAAATTTGCAGTGAAAAAACTAAGTCACTATAGACCTAGAAATTATCACTAAAAACTGAGACGGTTGATGCATGAAATCTTGAGGGAAAACTGCATCACTACGGACCCAGAAATCTTTAGCGAAAACTAAGTCACTATAGACATAGAAATCGTCACTGAAAACTAAGAGATGGCTGACGTATGGAAACAACAGCGAAAACTAATTCATGGTTGACGCATGAAATTAATAGCGAAACACGGAGTCATCGGTGACGCATGGAATCGTCAGTGAAAACTGCATCACTACGGTCCCAGGAATCTTAAGTGAAAACTGAATCACTATAGACAAAGAAATCATCACTGAAAACTTAGAGACGGCTGGCATGTGGACTCGACAACAAAAACTAATAAACGGTTGACGCATGAATCAATAGAGAAACACAGAGTCATCGGTGATGATGGAATCGTCAGTGAAAACTGGATCACTACGGTCCCAGGAATCTTAAGTGAAAACTGAGTCACTATAAACCGAGAAATCATCACTGAAAACTTAGAGACGGCTGGCGTGTGGACTCTACAACAAAAACTAATAAACGGTTGACGCATGAATCAATAGAGAAACACAGAGTCATCGTTGACGCTTGGAATATTAAGGGAAAACTGCGTCACTATGGACCCAGAAATCTTTAGTGAAAACTAAGTCATTATAGACCTAGAAATCATCGCTGAAAACTGAGAGACAGTTGACATAAAGAATCGACAGCGAAAACTAATTCACGGTTGACGCATGAAATCAATAGCGAAAACGGAGTCATTGTTGACGCATGGAATCGTCAGTGAAATCTGCGTCACTACAGTCCCAGGAATCTTAAATGAAAACTGAGTCACTATATATACCGAGAAATCATCACTGAAAACTGAGAGACAGCTGATGTGTGGACTTGACAGCGAAAACTAATAAACGATTGACGAATGAATCAATAGCGAAACACAGAGTCATCGTTGACGCTTGGAATATTAAGGGAAAACTGCGTCAGTACGGACCCAGAAATTTGCAGTGAAAAAACTAAGTCACTATAGACCTAGAAATCATCACTAAAAACTGAGAGACGGTTGACGCATGGAATCTTGAGGGAAAACTGCATCACTACGGACCCAGAAATCTTTAGCGAAAACTAAGTCACTATAGACATAGAAATCATCTCTGAAAACTAAGAGATGGCTGACGTATGGAAACAACAGCGAAAACTAATTCACGGTTGTCGCATGAAATTAATAGCGAAACACAGAGTCATTAGTGACGCATGGAATCGTCAGTAAAAACTGCGTCACTACGGTCTTAGAAATCTTAAGTGAAAACTGAGTCACTATAGACCGAGAAATCATCACTGAAAACTTAGAGACGGCTGGCATGTGGACTTGACAGCGAAAACTAATAAACGGTTGATGCTTGAAATCTATAGCGAACAAAGAGTCATTGTTGACGCATGGAATCTTGAGAGAAAACTGAATCACTACGGACCCAGAAATCTTTAGTGAAAACTAAGTCACTATAGACCTATAAATCATTACTGAAAACAAAGAGACGACTGACGTAAAGAATGGACAGTGAAAACTAATTCACGGTTGATGCATGAAATCAATAGCGAAAATGGAGTCATTGTTGACGCATGGAATCGTCAGTGAAATCTGCGTCACTACGGTCCTAGGAATCTTAAGTGAAAACTGAGTCACTATAGACCGAGAAATCATCAATGAAAACTTAGAGACAGCTAGCGTGTGGACTCGACAGCGAAAACTAATAAATGATTGACGCATGAATCAATAGAGAAACACAGAGTCATCATTGACGCTTGGAATATTAAGGGAAAACTGCGTCAGTACGGACCCAGAAATTTGCAGTGAAAAACTAAGTCACTATAGACCTAGAAATCATCACTAAAAACTGGGAGACGGTTGACGTATGGAATCTTGAGGGAAAACTGCATCACTACAGACCCAGAAATCTTTAGCGAAAACTAAGTCACTATAGACATAGAAATCATCTCTGAAAACTAAGAGATGGCTGACGTATGGAAACAACAGCGAAAACTAATTCACGGTTGTCGCATGAAATTAATAGCGAAACACAGAGTCATTAGTGACGCATGGAATCGTCAGTGAAAACTGCATCACTCCATACCAAGAAATAATCATTGATAACTAAGCCACACACCTAGAAATCGTCACTGAAAACTAAGAGACGGTTGACGTATGGAATCGACAGTGAAAACTAATGCTTTGAATCATTAGTTAGAACTAATTCATGGCTGAGCCATGGAATCGTCGAAAACATTATATCACTACTGACCTTAAAATCATCACCAAAAACTGAGTTGCAGTAGACACATGGAATCGTTAACGAAAACCAAGTCACTGGTGACCCAAAAATAATTAGCGAAAACTACATCACTGTTGATCCATAAATCATTAGTGAAAACTGGATCACTATAGACCGAGAAATCGCCATTGAAAATTGAGTGATGACTGATGTATGGAATTGACAAGGAACACTAATTCACGGTTGATGCTTGACATCAATAGCGAAAACTGAGGCATCGGTGACGCATGGAATCATTAGCAAAAACTGCGTAACTACGGACCCAAAAATCTTAAGTAAAACCTGAGTCACTATAGACCGAGAAATCATCGTTGAAAATTGAGTGTCGGGTGACATATGAAATCGACAGTGAAAACTTATTCACGGTTGACGCATGAAATCAATAACGAAACACAGAGTCATCGTTGATGCATGGAATCGTCAGCGAAAACTGTGTCCCTACGGACTCAGAAATCTTCAATGAAAACTAAGTGACTGTAGACCTAGAACATAGAAATCATCATTGAAAATTGAGTGACGAGTGACGTATAGAATCGACAACGAAAACTAATTCACGGTTGACGCATGAAATCAATAGCGAAACTCATTGTCATCGTTGAGGAATAAAATTGTTAGCAAAAACTAATCACTGCGGACCCAGAAATCATCAGCAAAAACTAAGTCACTCTAGACCGATCAATCGTCATTAAAAATTGAGTGACAGCTGACGTATGGAATCGACAACGAAAACTAATTCACGATTGATGCATGAAATCAAAAGCGAAAATAAAGTAATGTTGAAGCATGGAATCGTGAGTGAGAATTGCGTCACTATTAACCTAGAAATCATCAATAAAAATTGCGTCTCTGAAGAACTAGAAATCATCACTGAAAACCGAGTGACAGCCATCGTATGGAATCGATAATGAAAACTAGTTCACGGTTGACACATGAAATCAATAGGGAAAACAGAGTCATGTTGACGCATGGAATCGTCACTGAAAACTGCATCACTACTGATCTAGAAAACTTCTGTGAAACTTGAGTCACTCTAGACCTAGAAATCATCACTGAAAAATAAGAGATGGTTGACGTATGGAATCAATAGCGAAAACAAATTCACGGTTGTCCTAGAACTCTTAACTCAAAACTGAGTTGCAGCTGTCACATCAAATCGTTTATGAAAACCAATTCACCGGTGACCACAAATAGTCAGCGAAAACTGCATCACTGCTGATCCAGAAATCATCAGCGAAAACTGAGTCATTGTAGACCGAGAAATCATCATTGAAAATTGAGAGAATCGACAGCGAAAACTAATTCATGGTTGACGCATGAAATCAATAACGAAAACACAGTCATCATTGATGCATGGAATCCTCTACGAACACTGCATCACTACAGACTTAGAAATCTTCAGTGAAAACTCAGTCACTATAGACTGAGAAATTGTCATTGAAAATTGAGTGACGACGAAAATATAAAATTGACAGCGAAAACTAATTCACGGTTGGCGCACGAAGTCAAAAGCGAAGCATAGAATCATCGTTGACATATTAAATTATCACTGAAAACTGCGTCACTACTAACCCAAAAATATTCAGTGAAAACTAGGTCACTAAAGACCTAAAAAGTAGAAATCATAATTGAAAATTGAGTAACGGGTTACGCATGAAATCGATAGCTAAAACTAATTCAAGGCTGCCGTTTGAAATCAATAGCGAAAACACAGTCATCATTGAAGCATGGAATCCTCTACGAACACTCTGTCACCACGGACCTAGAAATCTTCAGTGAAAACTCCGTCACTATAGACTGAGAAATCGTCATTGGAAATTGAGTGATGATGGACATATGAAATCAACAGCGAAAACTAATTCACGGTTGACGCATCAAAATCAAAAGCGAAGCACAGAGTCATCGTTGATGTATTGAATCATCACCGAAAACTGCGTCACTACTAACCCAGAAATATTCAGTGAAAATCAGGTCATTAAAGACCTAGAACGTAGAAATCGTAATTGAAAATTGAGTGACGGGTGACGCATGAAATCGACAGCTAAAACTAATTCACGACTGCCGATTGAAATCAATAGCGAAAACACAGTCATCATTGACACATGGAATCCTCTGCGAACACTACGTCCCTACGGACCTAGAAATCTTCATTGAAAACTCAGCCACTATAGACCGAGAAATCATCATTGGAAATTGAGTGACGACGGATATATGAAATCGACAGCGAAAACTAATTCACGGTTGACGTATCAAAATCAAAAGCGAAGCATAGAGTCATCGTTGACTATTGAATCATCACCGAAAATTGCGTCACTACTAACCCAGAAATATTCAGTGAAAACTACATCACTAAAGACCTAGAACGTAGAAATTATCATTGAAAATTGAGTACGGGTGACGGGTGACGCATGAAATCGACAGCTAAAACTAATTCATGGTTGACGCTTGAAATCAATAGTGAAAACAGAGTAATAGTTGAAACATGGAATCGTGAGTGAAAACTACATCACTACTGACCTAGAACTCTGCAACAAAAACTGTGTCTTTGAAGACCTAGAAATCATCACTGAAAACCGAGTGACGGTCGTCGTATGGAAGCGACAACAAAAACTAGTTCACGGTTGACGCATGAAATCAATAGGGAAAACAGAGTCATCATTGACGCATGGAATCGTTAGTGAAAACATCATCACTGCTAAACCAGAAATCATCAACGAAATTTAAGTCACTATAGTCCAAGAAATCATCATTGAAAATTGAGTGACGGCTGACGTATGGAAATCAAAAGCGAAAGACAAAGTGATCATTGACGTATTGAATCGTCACCGAAAACAGCATCACTACTAACCCACAAATCATCATTGAAAATTGTGTAACTGGTGACATATGGAATCGACAACGAAAACTAATTCACCATTGACACATAAATCAATAGCGAAACTCAGAGTCATCATTGACGAATGGAACCTCAGCAAAAACTGCGTCACTACGGACCCAGAAATCATTAGTGAAAACTGAGACACTGTAGACCGAGCAATTGCCATTGAAATTTGAGTGACAGCTGACGTATGGAATCGACAACAAAAAATAATTCTCGGTTGACGTTTGAAATCAATAGCGAAAATAGAGTAATAGTTGAAGCATGGAATCGTGAGTGAAAACTGCGTCACTACCGACCCAGAAACCATCATCGTAAACTGCCTCTCTAAAGACCTAGAAATCATCACTGAAACCGAGTGACGGCCGACATATGGAATCGACAATGAAAACTAGTTCACGGTTGACGTATGAAATCAATAGGGAAAACAGAGTCATCGTTGACGCATTGAATCAATAAGGAAAACGACATCACTACAGACCCAGAAATCTTCAGTGAAACCTGAGTCAATGTAGAACTAGAAATTGTTATTGAAAATTGAGTGATGGCTTACGTATGGAATCGACAGCGAAAATTGATTCACCGTTGACTCTTAAAATTACTAGCAAAAATAGATTCATCGTTGACACATGGAATCATCAGTGAAAACTGTGTCAGTAGGGAGCCAGAAATCTTTAGCAAAACTGAGTCACTATAGACTGATTAATCGTCGTTGAAAATTGATTGACAGTCGACGTATGGAATCGACAATGAAAACTAGTTCACGGTTGACTCATGAAATCAAAAGGGGAAACAAAGTCATCATTGATGAATGGATTCCTCAACAAAAATTGTGTTCGTATGGACCCAGAAATCATCAGCGAAACTTGAGTCACTATAGACCGATCAATCGTCATTGAAAATTGAGTGACGACTGACATATGGAATTGACAACGAAAACAAATTCACGGTTGTCCTAGAAATCTTCACTCAAAACTGAGTTGCGACTGTCACATCGAATCGTTTATAAAAACCAATTCACCGGTGACCTGAAATAGTCAGCGAAAACTGCGTCACTACTGATCCAGAATTCGTCAGTGAAAACTGAGTCATTGCAAACCGAGAAATCATCATTGAAAATTGAGTGATGGGTGACGTATGGAATTGACAGCTAAAACTAATTCACATGCGACTCTTGAAATCAATAGTGAAAACAAAGTAATAGTTAAAGCATGGAATCGTGAGTGAAAATTGCGCCACTACCGCCCTAGAAATCATAAACGAAAATTGTGTCTTTGAAGACCTAGTAATCGTCGCTGAAAACTGAGTGATGGCCGACATATGGAATCTACAATGAAAACTAGTTCACGATTGAGGCATGAAATCAATAGGGGAAACACATTCATCGTTGATGAATGGAATCGTCAGCAAAAACTGCGTCACTACAGACCCAAAAATCATTATCGAAACCTGAGTCATTGTAGACCGATCAATCGTCATTGAAAATTGAGTGACGGCTGACATATGAAATCGACAGTGAAAACTAATTCACGGTTTGAAATCAATAGCGGAAGCAGAGTAATAGTTGAAGTATGGAATCGTGAGTGAAAACTGTGTTACTACCGACTCAGAAATCATCAACGAAAACTGCATCTCTAAAGACCTAGAAATCATCACTGAATCCGAGTGACGGCCTTCGTATGGAATCATATTAAATTAATATTAATCAACACTCTATAATACTAAAAATACTTGGAAAGAAGAAGAAAAAAATCAACTCAAACAAATTTGCAACAAATAAATTTAACTAAAAATATTCATATGAAAAAGTTTTAAAAATCCTATAAATAAATCAACTAAAAAATGATCTCATATGAAAAAAAAATCCTACAAAAACATTCATACAATTATTAAGAATTAAACAATTAAAAATAAAATAAGAAGAAGAGAAATCTTATCTTAATGTAGTTGCAAGTGAAGTTAAGAAGAGAAAAAAAAATCGTAAAGTATACTAATTAAAAAAAATTGAGAAGAAAAAAGAAGAAAGGAGGAGAAGACATACCTGAGCATGGAGGAGAAGAGAAGGTGATACGATCCAGGCAAGGTCAAATTCGGATTTTGACGTAAAAAGTACACCTATCCAGTTTTACAGCAACAGTTATAATTCTTAATCTGACCGTTGGATCAAGCTGAAATTTTATCTGGAGTCTCCTGACATGTTGTCATACCTTGGTTTAAAATTTCAGGTCAATCGGAGTTTGTAAAGGCATCAAAACACTGGTCTGGTCCACAGAGGCTATATGAATTTTGTTATTTACTTCCTTTTAACTTGTGGACTTCCTATTTGACTAGGATTCTTTTTATAAAAGGATGTGGCAGCTTATTTTAGAAATCTCCTAATTCTCTAAAGATCTTTAATGGGCTACAACATAGTTTCCATGTGTGGCAAGGATTAATAAATGTTCAGAATCTTTTTCTTACAAGAATTCCTTATCCATCCTAACTACAAAAAGAAAAGAAGACTTCAGAATAAATTCTACCTTCATATCAGATTTCCTAGTCTATTTGGGACTTCTTAATGGTGACAAATCTGATTCTAGCATATTTAAGATGGTAATTTTTGGATTTTTATTATTTTTATTATTTTCTTCTTATTCTTTGGGTTATTATTACTTATTTGGGTCAATTGTAAGTGGGGTTAATATAAGCCCACCTAAAGGGGGTCCATTAGGGTTTATTTAAATCTAGAGTTAGTGTAAATAAAGGCATAACCAGACATGTAAGTTAGACAATTCAGATTAATAAAACTTCCTGTTTTGCCGCACTTTGTGTGTGTGTGTGTTGGTGAGATAATCTCCCTTCCATGGTTCTCTAAAGAACTAAAAAACGACTTATCGAAGAACAACTGTCTTCATGGCGTCATCCTTATACTTCTCGTTCGTGAATTAATATTCGTTGGGTGGGGGTTTTCCGTTTCTAATAGTGCTGGTGCCTAGGTACAAGTTATCTTTGCGTCACACTCCTATCAAACCTGATTTACTTGGCTTTCCGGGAATCAGTGTCTTTGCGTGTGGGTTGCGTGACCATGTGATCACGAGGTTCGCATCAGAAAGAGTTGAGGAGAGAAGAGAAGAAAAAGAAATGGATATTGATGTTTTTTACATATGAGGGAAAAGAAGAAGAAGAAGAAGAAAGGAGACGGGTCTATTGTGAAATTAGGGATTCTAGGCTTTTTATTGGAGCGTTTTACTGACGATAATTAAATATTAATATTTTTAATCAAAAATTTTCAAAAATCGCCAAATATCACCGATGACTTTTAATCCGTCGGTGATTCTGTCTGTAATATTTAATTTAAATTTTTAATTAAATCTAAATTTTTCAAAAAGCTGCCAAATAACACTGATGACTTTTCAATCCGTCAGTGATTTAATCTGTAAAGAACAGCAATTAAAAGTGCAATTAGGAAGTGAACAGTTCCAAAGCTCTCTATAAAATACCGACGGAATTTTCCATCGGTGATTCCCTTTGTAATTTACGTGATGAACAGTGTTCACAGTTTACCAACGGATTTGCTGATGGAATTTATTTCGTCGGTAATTCCGTTGTTAAAATCATCACGTCATTATTTTTTTTGCTTTGTTTTAATTATTTTGTTTCCCACTGTAATCTCCTCGATATATACCGAGGGAATATTGTCGTCGGTATATTGCTGACGGAAATATCCCCTCGGTATTTCTGTTTGTATTTATCATTTTTCTGGTAGTAAATACTAAGTTGCGACTATCACATCGAATCGTTAATGAAAACCAATTCACTAGTGACCCAGAAATTATCAGAAAAAACTGCATCAATGCTGACCTAGAAATCGTCAGCAAAAACTTAGTTATGGCTGACGTATGGAATCGACAACGAAAACTAATTCACGATTGACTCATGGAATCGTCAACACAAACTAAGTCATTGCTGACCAGAAATTATCATCGAAAATCAAGTCACCGCTGACTAAAAAATCATTACCGATAACTGAGTGACGGCTGATGCATGGAATCGTCAAAGAAAACTAATTAACAGCTGACATATGGAATCGTCAGAAACACTACGTCACTGCTAACCTAGAAATCATTAGCAAAAATTGTGTTGTGGCTAACGCATGAAATCGTTAACGAAAACTAAGTCACTGTAGACCGAGTCACTATTGATGATGCGAACTCTAGCAGAATTTAATGGAATTCATGACCCTAAGATCAATCTAATCCAAGTTTTTTGAGATTTGAATTTGCTTATCACAATGGAAGACTTGCTCCCAAGGCAACAAGATTATAAACCAAAGAATGGTCAGTTCTTTGAAGAGTTGAAAGTTCAATCAAGAACCAAGATTGAGCACCCAAGAAGTCGGTTACAATGCTAAAAATATCATAAAAAGTCTGCCTTAAAATTATTCCTAAAGAGTATTTAAACTCCAAGTCAAAACCCTGGTTTCCCTAATGAGTCTCATATAAGCTCAATTTAAATAATAATCAACCCAAGCTAAAACTAACCAAAACTAATTAAAATAAACAAAATAAACAAGTCTAAGACCCAAATAAAATGTCTCCTCTCAAAATAAATAAAGTTTGATAGCCCAACTAATTAAATAAGACAAATTTGTTGTTTCCGCATTATGTCTGCAGTAGCAAAAGCTCAACTTAAAATGGATGATTCTCTCTCGTCTTAATGAATTAAAAGGCGTTCCATATACCATTGGAAAGGTATGGAAGTCTAGTTTCCAGCCCAACTGAAATCACATCAAAATTCAATCTTTACCTCTAGTTATTACCAAAAGAGAAATGCAAGGTCAAACTGTCCGAATCTAGTCTTTTTCTCCCAATCCTTGTGTAATGGTCTTGGTTCCACCAACAAGCCCCTCTTGAAAATGAATCAGATTAATCAAGGCTTGCTCTTTATCATTACAAATTCTCTTGAAGTCCACCTTAGCCCATGTCTATTGAAGAAGTCCATTGAAAGCTTCTTTGAACTTCTTAGCTCTAAGCCTAGTAACTGAACCAACTAGAACCTCCAATGGATCCTATAATGGTTAGATCGCATCAACTAACCCAAAAATCATCATCAAAAACTGAGTCACTATAGACACAGAATTAGTCACTAAAAAATGAGTGACAACTAACGTATGCAGGGCGGAGCAAGACAAAAAAATTAGGGGGGGCCAAATTATAAATTAGAGGGTTCAAATTTTTTTTAATTATTTCTATTAAATATTTACAAGGGAGGGCATTTCTTTGCAGGGGTCGAGGCCCCTGCTAGCCCCCCCTCCGCCACTAAACGTATGGAATTGACAACGATAACTAATTCACGACTGATGCTTGGAATCTTCATGGAAAACAGAGTCACGACTGACGCATGGAATCGTGAGGGAAAACCAAGTCACTGCTGACACGATCAAAAGATTGATGTTTTATCCCAAGTGCAGGAGTGTCGAAGTAATAAATAACTCGTCAAGATTGGGGTCGAACCACAGGGAGGTGAATTATATAAATTACAAATAATAAAATGATATTGATGTTGAAGAGAACTTTGAGATGTGATAATGATGAAAAGATTAAACAATGATAAAACAATTGTCAAGGTTAGAAAATCTACAAATGGTAATTCAAATAAGTATAGTATAAACTCCTTTTTATTATTCAACTGGAAACCACACATAAAAGAGGTACCAATCGGATGATTTATCATTAATGGCTCATTATAAAGTATTAACATGATCATATTAATTATCTTTTTAAGTAAAACCAATACTTTTAAATATTATCAGGTATTCATAATGCTAACTTATGTTAACAACAAATCAAGTTCCTCTTATAACAACGATGTCGACCGAAGACTATGAAGGATCAAGCATTTATTGTACCAAGTGTTATACAACACAAATCTAGAATAATCATTTAACAAGCAAGGTATTAATAATTAGTAAGATAAAAAGATAAGACATGTTAATAGCAAACTTTCTTGGATATAAACATTGAAGTCCATGTTAAGTTTATAATATACATATTCTAACACCATTAGTGAAACCTTTTCACCTTGACATAATAAACTTAGCTAAACATAAATAAACTAGATAAGAAAATTGTTATGATGAAAAGTATAAACAAGAGATTAATGAAAGCAAAACTTAAAAATTACAAAAATACAAAGAAAGAAAGCAAGAATATGATCTTGATCTGAAAACCAAAATGCCTAAATGTATGGCAAATGCCTTTTTTTATATGCTAAAATTCGGAACTATTCATTTGATGATGGACTATTTAGTTGGTGGCCAACCATTGACTTGGTGGCTGGTTATTGACGTTGTTAGCTAGTTATTGACTTTGTTGGCCGGCCAAAAAGTCATTGCTAACATCAAAATTGGAGCACATAGTCATCATGAAAGTTGTGGGAAATTATCTCAGATTTCCAACAAAAGAAGAATGAGCTTATTTGGACTTCTAGAACTCGAGATATGGGTTGAACACCAAACAGTGTCTGGGCTGCAGGACAGATTCAGACGTCTCTTTTGTTACTAAGATTTGAACTTGAAAACGGAAGATGTGAATCTTGGACTCTTCATGAAAGTTTTAGGCCTATGTCTTCTCTTCCCATCAAGATAAACCAGACCTAAATCTAAGGTCTGCAACTCCAGTTATGATCCAATAACTAAATGGTGTTTTAGTTTGAATTGAACCAGCATCTCTTCTCTAAACTTAGTCCTCTCTTTGTCTTCTCAATTTCAATAGTTAATTGCATCAATCAATCTTTTGAGTTGTGAGATATTTCTGCATTCAAAATGAGCATTTACCATAAATTAAAGATATCTCATATTATCAGACTTGTTATTATAAAACATGCTTTAGTTAGAAAATTTAATGATACTTTAGTGTAATATGATGATATAAAACCTTAATGAAAATGCACTTTTAAGTACTAATCAATTGCTGACCTAGAAATCATCAACAAAAACTAAGTCACTATAGACCTAGAAATCATTACTAAAAACTGAGTGACGGCTGACGTATTGAATCAACAGCGAAAACTATTTCACGACTGACGCCTGGAATCGTCAGCCAAAATAGAGTCCTAGCTGATGCATGGAATGGTCAGCAAAAACTGCGTCATTGCTGACTCAGAAATCATCATCAAAAACTGCATCACTCTTGACCTAGAAATCGTCAGCAAAAACTAAGTGACGGTTGACGTATGAAATCAACAGCGAAAACTAATTCACGGCTCGTGCATGAAATTGTCAGCGAAAATATAGTCATGGTTGACACATGGAACTGTAAGCACAAACTAAGCCACTGCTGACCCAGAAATCATCATTGAAAATTGCGTCAATGTTAACCTAGAAATCGTCAACAAAAACTTAGCTTTTTTATATGACTAATGAACCCATTTAGATCTGCAACAAATAAATGACTCTGTGGCAACTAACTAAAGCTTGACTGCGTAGTTGCGTAACTATGGCATATTAATTAATCTAGAAGAAATAATTTTACTACTAGCTAGCATTATAAGGAGTTGGCTTTGGTTCAAACATGCTTCATCCAAGATTATCATGTGCGGATCATGGACAAGGAATTTTGAACCATACCTGTTTCCTTTACGCTTTCAGAGTGGTAGATGTGTATGAGTGGGAGAGAGAGAGATAGCTCCTAGCTATCCATTCACAACCAAGTATAATGTTAGTGATCGAGATCTTGGATTAGATTTCTGGGTGCGGGCTATTGCTTGCTGCTCCTCATCTCTTTCCTTCAACTGGATAATATCATAGCACCCTTCATGATTCTTGTGAGGGTGTTGGGACATTAGCCAGATTGCCGAACTGCCACTAAAAGTCCCCACCACCCACATGCACACCTCTATAACTTAACCTCACCCATCACATGCCTTCTCCTTCCACTATTTATGACCTCCACATTCCCATTTCACAGGAGAGAAAAGGAAAAGTGACCTAAAGATTAGTAGAACTCAAGTTCACCTCCTTGTTTTTGTGCATAACACACTTTGAGTAGCCTAGCTAGCAACCGAAAGAGCGGCTGTTTCTGGGTATGTACTTTCTATGGATTTGGCTATGGAATTAGAAGATGATTTGTTCTTTGCAGACATAATCAAGCAAATATCTCTTTTAATCATGGATGACGATAATGATGAGGGCCACGTTGCTATTTGCCCTTCAGTTTCTTTGCAGGTTCTTAACAATATCCAACCTCTCATTTCATGCAGAAGTATTTACTATCAACTTTTGCAGAGTGGAAACAATAATCAAATTACAGCACCATCTCAATTCATGTATGAGCAAAATTGTAGAAGAGAAAGCTGCAAAGGAACAGGAGTTTTTATCCCCAAGTCTTCACAGCCAAGAAGGAAACACAGACGAAGATACAGCCAAAGTCATATAATAGGCATAATAATACGAGAGTGGTTTCTCATATATCATACAACAATTCTTTTAAGTCCACGAAAGGCTAAATTAAGGCCATCCACGTATCCTCCTAACGAAATGTATGATTCAATAATTTCTACTTCTAATCTTATTGCCAACAAGGGCTTCGAGCAAGGATGTATGACAGATAGACTTAATGACTCCATTACTCAACTATTCCTAAATTATTTACTAGGTATTAATTAGAAGTAGAGATTTTCATGAATAGTTAATTCGAGTTTGAATTTATAATTATAATTAACTCAAGTTTTTATATTTTATTTATTTATGGATATTATAAATATTCACAGGCTAAACATATAATTTTTTTTATTTTTCAATAATCCTAAAAAAGAGAGGAAGGATGATACAATTAAAAAAAAAATATCAAGCAAAAATCAATTCATGCTCTAACAAGAAATAACACAGTCGGGTCAACTGAAGAATTTTAAAGTTTGAAATGGATATGCATCTTCACATAGTGGAGAATATGTTGAATAACAAATTTTGGACATGAAATGAGGTAAAATTTAGTTACATTTCCGGCAGCAGCTATACATAATTCAACCTCAATAACACGAAGTAACCGCACATATGCAGGGATCAATTTTGATTACAACATGACAGAATCCATCAACATATCAGTATCAAACGGATTGAAATTTTAAAAAAAAAAATTGGCGCAAAGATATATATACGGTTTAAATAGTTTTTAATTAAAAATCTCGACCCAAAATTTAACTTGTATCTGTTATTGCTATATCGGATTCAACTGAATCCTTAGTGGCAAGCTGTCTAAGGTGGAGGATGAACTATCAAAGTTTTATCATACATGACATGTTAGAGTCATCCTGTCTTTCTCTTCTTTTAGAGTTTGATCATTATGTTTCTCATGGATCGAGCCATTTATTTAACTAAAATTTTGACAGGGAAGATAGATATACTATAAAAATGTCTTTCAAGGTGCTTCGACCATTTTTGTCGCGTGTCTGAATTCTAAACGTTTTCCATAAATTTTACCTTCAACACAATAGGGGCGGAACTAGAAATTCTAAGTTTCGATATCAAGATATTAGATAGAAGTTAAAAATTAAAATCAAAGTTCATTTCAATAAACTTAATAGTTATAAAAGAAAAAAAATTCTTAATTTTTTATATATTATATTTTATTACATTCCAATAAATACTAAAAATTAAATATGTTTAATATAAACATAAGAAAAAATATATTTAAACTAAGTCATCATTGACGATTTTTTATTGAAAATTCATCCATAATCATATATATTTGAAGTTCATATCAATCTATTTTTCTAAGTTATTAGCAATAAAAGATTAATATCAACTAAATTGTCAGCATGAAAATTATAATTCATTTTGCTACGAAGCCTTGTTTTCACCAATTTCATTATAGAGAAAACTTGTTCTAAAGTTGCCATAGATATTAGAAGATTTAAGATTAGTCAAATTAATCTATCAACTAAATGATAGATTTCTTATCTTTTAGAAGTTGTCATTACTTTACACAACTCAGAAAGAGCAATTAATTTCTAAAACTTTAGATATTTTCGTACAACTCAGGATCAGCCTACAAACACTAGCAATAACTCATTACTTGTTCTAAATAGGCCAATGACTTAGTCCAAGACAAAGGCATTGATTTTGAAAGTTTTAACCAAGTTAGATTTGAAAAGTCCATTGGAGTATCAAAAGGAGGCCTTAGTACATCTTATTCATGTGCAAAAGGAGCCCAATCCAACCTTGTTTGGGCCATGAGATTTGGGCAACAAGGCTGTCAATTTTCCAAATTTCTGATCAGCCTTGTGTTTATGATGTTTTTATGTGTTTTGTGAATTCCTAATTAGTTTTGGACTTCCTATTATCTATGGGAAAATTAATTATTTCCATTAAATATTAGGATTTTTTATTTTGTTTATTTTCTTGTTAAGTGAGGAGAAAACACTATAAATAAAATAAAAGAATCCTACTATAACTTGGAAACAACATGGGTGACTACCTTTTCCTTTAGTTTATAGGATTAAGGAGTTGCATTGAAGGCTATAAATAAGCTTTGAATTAGTTTTGTAATATTTTCTTTCATTCTCTTCTTCTCACAGCAAAACATAGATTTAATATTAGGATTTTTTATTTTGTTTATTTTCTTGTTAGGTGAGGAGAAAACACAATAAATGAAATAAAAGAATCCTACTACAGCTTGGAAACAACATGGGTAACTACCTTTTCCTTTATTTTATAGGATTAAAGAGTTGCATGGAAGGCTATAAATAAGCCTTGAATTAGTTTTGTAATATTTCTTTCATTCTCTTCTTCCCACACCAGAACATGGATTTAATATTATAGGCTTTATTTTATTTCTTAGCTACAACCCAAGGCTTATTTGGATTTAATTAATACTTTGTTTTCAGTAAGGATCCAAGGCTTGCTGGGATCAGGTTATGGGCTTTTTTATTTAAGTTTTTTAGATCAGTTTTGTAAGTGGCTCAAATCAGTCCACTAGGGTGGATCCATTGGGATTAATTTTTCAAGAACTATTTAAACTCATGTAACCTAAATTTCATCGGCCATTAATGAATAATTCTTTTGAATTTTTCAGTTTTAACTTGTGAGAATGATTCTTGCATTCTTCAGTTCTTGAACGAACTAAATCTGACTCATAAAAATTAACTGGTTTCGTGATGTCATTCTACTTAATTCCAATAGTGTTTGTGCCTTAGGGCATGTTTCTATTATATCACACTCCTATCAGATTTATTTTGATTTTCTGGGATCAGATCTCAATATTAATTATGGGTTGCGTGACTACGTAATCACAAGATTTGCATCAGTTGGTATTAGAGTTAGGCTCCGAAACAAGGTCATATCCTTCTGTTTTTTTATTTTTATTTTCTTAGTGTTCTTTTAAGTTTTTCAGTATTTGTGTCATTGTTCTTTGTGTCTACGACATCTAAGCAAAAAATAATAATTTTATTTCATCTTGTTACTATCTCTAATCATATCAGTAGCATAAAAAAGAGATTAGATGAAATTTGAAGGTTGATTCAATCATGTCACAGAAACACAACTCTTAGTGAACCATAACCTAACCACCTTATAACCAATTGAAACTTCATATTCTGTGTACTAAGGGTAAGATCACACAATATATTAAATTTGGGCTTATTTTGATATCGTTTGCTTGAGGTTTTAATTCGAGATTTAATTTTACCGTAGAAATACAACTCTTAGTGAACCATAAGCAAACCACCTCAAAATCAATTAAAACTTTATATTTTGTCTATTGAGGGTGATATCGCACCATATATTAAATTCATGGCATCATTCTATTTCATTCCAATAGTGTTGGTGCCTTGGGATATGTTTTCATTGTGTCATACTCCTATTAGATTTATTTCAGGTTTCCAGAATCAAATCTCAATCTTAATTATAGGTTTTGTGACCACATGATCACGAGATTCGCATCAAGGGCTTTCATTGAGTTTCTCCAACTCAAGAGTTATTCCATCAAGATTTTGGGAAGGAGTAGCCATGTTCGAAGTAGTAACTACAACAAATGCATTGTTTTCGAAGAAATTGGTGTCTGTTTTTTTTTAAAAAAAAAAGTCTAGAATTCTTTGAAATTGTGTATGGATTTAACCCTTTAACTCCAATGGATTTGATTCCTTTTCCAATTGATGAAAGGGTTAGTTTGGATGGTAATCGTAAAGCACAGATGGTGAAAACACTTCATGAGAGTGTGTGGCAACAGATTGTAAAGAGGAATCGTGTGTATGCGACCAAAGCCAATAAGGGGCGCAAACATGTTGTCTTTTAGCCCGGCGATTGGGTTTGGGTGCATATGCGCAAGGAGAGATTTCCGGCACATAGGAAATCAAAGCTACAACCACGAAGAGATAGGCCATTTCAAATCCTTGAGAGGATCAATGATAGTGCTTATAAAGTTGATTTGCCAGGTGATTTGGTGTTAGTGCTACCTTTAATGTCTCTGATCTTACTCTGTTTGATGTAAGTGATAATTCAAGATCGAATCCTTTTGAAGAGAGAGGGGATGATGCGGATCAGCCCAACACCAAGCGTAATCATGCCAACAACCCATTGGAGGTGCCAATTGGGCCAATCACAAGAGCTAGGGCAAAGAAGCTTAAAGAAGCATTGAATGGTCTTGTTCAGAACATATGGAGCAGAGGGGCTTGGGACATTTAAGGAGCATGAAGGACAACCTTTAATTCATCTAGTTCAGGTCCAAGAAAAGCCCAATTTGTGTGGAACAGGGGGTTGATGTGTCCGGCCCAATACCAGCCTTGTTAGGCTTGTTTTCCTAAAGCTACAAGGATAAAAAGTCAGCAATTTATTCTCCTAATTAAGTAAGGAAGTTGGCCATATCTTATTCCTAAAGAGAGGATGACTATTTAATGTTTTTCCTAACTTACGAAGGAAAGTAATTAAATCAGCAACAAAGAAGGAAATTTGTTTTCTTATTTGTTCAAGTTAAACAAGGAAATCCAAGCTAATCAAGGACATCAAGGGGGCAGCAACACAAATTTTCCAAATCAGATTTCTCCTAGTTTATTTTGGAACTTTTTAAGGGTGACAAATCTAATTCTAGCATATTTAGCATGATAATTTTTGGATTTTTATTATTTTTATTATTTTCTTCTTAGTTTTTGGGTTATTATTACTTATTTGGGCCAATTGTAAGCGGGCTTCATATAAGTCCACCTAAGGGGGGTCCATTAGGGTTTTCTTAAGTCTAGAGTCAGTATAAATAAAGGCATAACCAAACATGTAAGGTTAAGCAATTTTCAGATCAATAAACTTCTTTACTGCACTTATTGTGTGTTGGTGGGATAATCTCCCTTTCCTGGTTCTCTAAAGAACTGAAAATGACTTCTCGAAGAACAACTGTCTTCGTGGCGTCATCCTTATACTTCTCGTTCGCGAATCAATATTCGTTGGGTGGGAGTGTCCGTTTCCAATAGTGCTGGTGCCTAGGGACAAGTTATCTTTGTGTCACACTCCTATCAAACCTGATTTACTTGGCTTTTCGGGAATTGGTTTCTTTGCATGTGGGTTGCGTATCCACGTGATCACGAGGTTCGCATCAGAAGTCTTCATTCCTTGTTGTAATTAGGATGAATAAGGAATCCTTGTAAGAAAGGGATTTTGAAACATTTATGAATTCTTGCCACACTTGGAAACTATATTACAGCCCATGAAAGATCCTTGTAGAGCTACGAGATTCTCCAAACAAGCTGCCACATCCTTATAGGAAAAGAATCATAGCCAAATAGAAAGTCCACAAGTCAACAAGAAGTAAATAACAAAATTCATACAGCCTCTGTTGACCAGTATTTTGATGCCTTCCTGAACTCCAATTGACTTGACATTTTAAACCAATGTAGGACAACATGTCAGGACACTGCATGTAAACTTTAAGCCCGATCCAATAGTCAGATTGAGAATTATGACTGTTGTCGTAAAACTAGATAGTTTGCATATTTTACATCAAAATCTGAATATGACCTTGCCTGGATCATATCACAACTCATATTCAATTTCCTCACAAGAGTATCATTAGTTACATTAGCACAACTACCTCCATCAATTATTATGCTAGATACCTTGATACAATTCGGGCAATAAAAAAACAATTAGATTCTAATTCTGACGTAAAATGCACAACTGTTCAGTTTCATGACAACAATCATAATTCTCAATCCGACTATTGGATCAGGCTAAAATGTTATGTGTAGTCTGCTGACATGTTGTCCTATCTTGGGTTAAACTTTCAGGTCAATTGGATTTCAGGAAGGCATCGAAATACTGGTCAACATAGGCTGTACAAATTTTGTTATGTACTTTCTTTTAACTTGTGGACTTCCTAATTGGCTAGAATTCTTTTCCGACAAGGATGTGGCAACTGGTTTTGGAAAGCTCCTAACTCTACAAGGATCTTTAATGGGCTGCAATATAGTTTCCAAGTGTGGAAAGGATTCATAAATGTTTCAGAATCCTTTTCTTACAAGGATTCCTTATTCATCCTAATTACAATAAGGAAAGAAGACTTCATATTCTACCTTCAGATCAGATTTCCTAGTCTATTTAGAACTTTTTAAGGGTGACAAATATGATTCTAGCATATTTAAGATAGTAATTTTTGGGTTTTTATTATTTTCTTCTTAGTCTTTAGGTTATTGTTACTTATTTGGGTTAATTGTAAGTGGACATCATATAATAAGTCCACCTAAGGGGGGTCCATTAGGGTTTATTTAAGTCTAGGGTTAGTATAAATTAAGTTAGACAATTCAAATTAATAAGACTTCTTGTTTGCCGCACTTTGTGTGTGTGTTGGTGAGATACTCTCCCTTTCTTGGTTCTATAAAGAACTAAAAAATGACTTATTAAAGAACAACTAGCTTCATGGCATCATCCTTATACTTCTCGTTCGTGAATCAATATTCGTTGGGTAGGGGTTTTCCGTTTCCAATAGTGCTGGTGCGTAGATACAAGTTATCTTTGTGTCACACTCCTATAAAACCTGATTTACTTGGCTTTCCGGGAATTGGTGTCTTTACTTGTGGGTTCCGTGATCACGAGGTTCGAATCATACCTTGTTTTGGATGTGGCATCGAGTGTGAAATATGTTTTCCCGTTGCTGATTGACATCATCTTCTTTAATTTACATGTTCAACACACACCTTATAACCAAGACCTCTCTTTCAACAAGATATGTGATGAGGATCAACTCAACACCAAACATAATCATGCCAACGACCCATTGGAGGTGTCAAATGGACAACTTGCAAGAGCTAGGGCAAAGAAGCTTAAACAAGCATTGAATGGGTTTATTCAGAACATATGGAGTAAAATGGACCTAGAGAGACTTGGGATATTTAAAAAGCATGAAGGACAATATTTAATTCATCTAATTCAGGTCCAAGAAGAACCCAATTCGTGTGGAACAAGGGGTTGATGTGTCCGACCCCATACTAGCCTTATTAGGCTTTTTTTTTTCTTAATGCTACAAGGATAGAAAGTCACCAATTTATTCTCCTAATTAAGTAAGGAAGTTGGCCATGTCTTATTCCTAAAGAGGGGAGGATTATTTAATGTTTTTCCTAACTTTAGGAAGAAAAGTAATTAAATCAGCAACAAAAGAGGAAATTTGTTTTCTTATTTGTCCAAGTTAAATAAGGAAATCCAAGCTAATCAAAGGAGGCAACAACACAAATTCTTCCAAATCAGATTTCTCCTAGTTTATTTAGGACTTCTTAAATATGACAAATCTGATTCTAGCATATTTAGGATGGTAATTTTCAGATTTTTATGATTTTTTTCTTGGTCTTTGAGTTGTTATTACTTATTTGGGTCAATTGTAAGTGGGCTTCATATAAATCCATCTAAGTCTACAGTCAGTATAAATAAAGGCATAACCAAACATGTAAGGTTACACAATATTCAGATTAATAAAACTTCTTGTTTGCCGCACTTTGTGTGTGTGTGTGTGTGTGTGTTGGAGAGATAATCTCCCTTCCTTGGTTCTCTAAAGAACTGAAAACGACTTATCGAATAATAACTGGCTTCGTGGAGTCATCCTTATACTTCTCGTTTGTGAATCAATATTCGTTGGGTGAGGGTTTTTCGTTTCTAATAGTGTTGGTGCCTAAGTACAAGTTATCTTTGTGTCACACTCCTATCAAACCTGATTTACTTGGCTTTTCAGGAATTGATGTCTTTGTGTGTGGGTTGCATGAACACGTGATCACAAGGTTCGTATCATTTGGTATCAGAGCTTGGCTCCGTTAAAAAATTCAGGTTATATCCTTCTGAAATTTTTGTTTCTTGTTGATTCCATAAAAATTCCTTAGTATCCAATTTCTTCTTCTCCTTCAATTTGCGGCTTATAAAAAAATTGTTATTTCATTATGTTATTGTTAAAAATATATTGGTAGATTAAAAAAAAAGGAGAAAAGAGAAAAGCAAAAAAACAATCGTTCAAAAAGACGTTTATTGGTTTTTGCCGCAAAAAACTAAACAAGAAAAAATTAGATCAAATCAACTCGGAATTAGCTCAAATTTGATACTCTGATTACTTGGGTCCTATTCGCACCATATATTAATTGTGGGGTCAATTGGATATTTTTTCCTTTGGTTTTCAATTTCAGGTCTGATTCATAACATTTTTGCGTCAGTATATCAAACCTTATCGTAAATTGTTCACACTTTATATTCTGTCTATTTGGATTGATATCGCAATATATATGAAATTTTAGCTCAATTGGAAGTCATTTACTTTTGGTTCCAGATTCGGACTTAACTCATCGTAAATGAGTATGTTCTGCTATTCCTAAGGTAAATGACTTAAGTCCGAATCTGGAATCTAAGGTAAATGATGTCCAATTGAGTTAAACTTTGAGATATAGTGCAATTTCAACCCAAATGGACATAATACTAAATTTGAATAATTTACAATAAGGTTTGATATGCTGACCCAAAAACGTTATGAATCAGACCTGATTACACCCGAAATTGAAAACATAAGAAAATGACATTCAATTGATCCCAAAATTAATAAGTAGTATGATTATAACCCCCAGTAATCAGAGTATCAAATTTCAACTAATTTCGAGTTGATTTTATCCAATTTTCCTTGTTTAGTTTTATGTGGCAAAAGCAAATAAGTGTCTTTTTGAATGATGTTTCTTTTCTCTTTTTGATGCTACTGATATATTTTGTATAGTAATAGAACAAAATAACAAACCTTTTTTTTATATGCCGCAAATTCAAGGAGAAGAAGAAATTGGACACTAAGGAATCAATGAGAAACAACAATTTCAGAAGGATATAACCTTATTAATGGAGCCAAGCTCTCATACAAAATGTTGCAAACCTCTTGAATACGCAGTCAAGCAAGCAACACGCAAAGACATCAATTCTCAAAAAGGAAAATAAATCAGGTTTGATAGGATTGTGACACAAAGATAACTCTCATCTAGGCACTGGCACTATTGGAAACAAAAACCCTACCAAACGAATATTGATTAACAAACAAGTATAAGGATAACATCGCAAAGTCAGTTGTTCTTCAATAAGTCATTTTAAATTATTTAAAGAACTAATGAAGGGAGAATATCTCCCCAACTCACACAATAAGCTGCAGCAAAGAAGTTTTTATTAATCTCCATTTTGTAGCCCCCACACATTTGGTTGTAGCTTTATTTATACCAACTCTAGATTGAAATAAACCCTAATGGACCCCCCTTATATGGACTTATATGAGGCTCACTTACAATTGATCTAAATAAGTAATAATAAACCAAAAACTAAGAAAAAAATAATAAAAATAATAAAAATCAGAAATTAATATCCTAGATATGCTAGAATCATATTTGTCACCCCTAAAAAGTCTCATATAGACTAGAAAATCTGATATGATTGTAGAACTAATTCTAAAGTCTTCTTGCCTTGTTATACTTTGTTTCTTTATTTTGCATGCACAATTAATGAAGAGAATCATTAGTTAATCCTTCATAACTTAGAAAATCAGATTGGGCAACCCTTTGATCCACATGAATTGGGCTCTTCTTGGACTTTGATTAGATGAATTAGAGGTTGTCCTTCATGCTCCTTAGGCCTAGCTCATCTAGGTCCATCTTGCTCCATATGTTTTGAACAAGCTCATTCAATACCTCTTCAGGCTTATTTGCCTTAGCTCTTGTAATTGACCCACTTGGCACTTCTAATGGGTCTTTGGCATGATTAACCTTGGTGTTGGGCTGATCCTCATCAACAAGAGGTGATGCAAACCTCGTGATCACGTGGTCACTCAACCCACACGCAAAGACATCAATTCCTGGAAAGCCAAGTAAATCAGGTTTGATAAGAGTGTGACACAAAGATAACTTTTACCTAGGCATCAACACTATTGGAAACGAAAACCCCCACCCAACGAATATTGATTCATGAATGAGAAGTACAGGAATGATGCCACGAAGTTAGTTGTTCTTCGATAAGTTGTTTTTCAGTTCTTTAGAGAATCAAGGAATGAAGATTATCCCACCAACACACAACAAGTGCGGCAAACAAGAAGTTTTATTAATCTGAATTGTCTAACTTACATGTCTGGTTATGCCTTTATTTATACTGACTCGAAACTGAAATAAACCCAAATGGACCCCTTATGTGGACTTATATGATGATGCTCACTTACAATTAAACCCAAATAATATAAATAAACCCTAAACTAAGAAGAAAATAATAATAATAATAATAATAATAATAATAATAATAATAACAACAACAACAACAACAATAAATTCAAATTTAATATTCTAAATATGATACGATCATTTTTTTTCCCCTTTAGAAGTCCCATATATGCTAAGAGAATCAAATCTAAAGTTGCCTCCTCTTAAGTTTTCTTGTTTGCAAAGTATTCTTAGCTGACTTGGAAACTTATTTAATAATAGATTCCTACTATAATAAGGATAGAATAATTGTTTCCATACACCATAAGGATTCCACCTTAATATGGATGCCATACCACACATGGAAACTATGTTATTACCCATTAAATATTCTTGCAAGACTAGGAAATTTACAAAAGCAACTACCACATCCTTGTAGGAAAAGAATCCTAGCCAAATAGGAAGTCCACAAGTCAAAATGAAGTAAATAACAAAATTCATGTAGCCTTTGTTGATCAGTATTGTGGTGCCTTCTTGAACTCCGATTGACCTAAAACTTTAGCCCGTGGTAGGAAAACATGTCAGGAGACTCCACGTAAAATTTCAGTTCGATCCATCAGTCGGATTGAGAATTAAGACTGTTGCCGTAAAACTAGATAGTTGTGCATTTTACGTCAGAATCTAAATCTGATTGTTTTTTCATTGCCCGAATCGTATCAAGAAGACTAGTTGTGTAAGAAAAAAATGCATCACCTCCAGTGCACGCTACCTCTGGTAAAGCTGCATTGATAATTGATTATTAATCTAAGACATGTTTCTATTTGTTGGTTTCATCTAAAGTTTAAGTCAGATCTTCCTTTATGAGGAAGTCTCTACTTTATCGGGTTAAATCCTAACCATTCTAAAGCCTAGTGTTTAGCATTATAATTTATTTTTTTGTATCTTTAATACTTGAGGGTATCTTTACAATGTAATCTTATACTCTCAAATATTAAAGTCTACAGTTAAATCCTAATACTCTTAATATTAATTAAACAAATTAATTGTTGTGGGATTTTTGGTATTTTGGTTTTTGTCGTAATGGATAATCACAAATTAGTTACGATATCCATTTTGCATGATAAAAATACATTTTTAATTTTTTAGAAAATATGCATGAAAGAACATTTAGAATTTGGCCATATGGATGAAAACAAAACATGTTTTTTTGTGTTTTTTGAGACGATGAAAGTTTTTAAATTTGTTTTGGATTTGTTTGAAATTTCAAAGAAACCCGGGTATTTTTAATATCGGGTCCATATCTTACATTGGAAAGTCTATAGTCCGATATTAAATAAAATTATGAAAAAAAAAACTTGTTTTTATGTTTATAGAAATAAAGGAAATTGTTTTTTACTTTTTGAATTTTTTTGAAATTCTGGAGAAAAATCAAGTAGTTTTAATACTAGATCCGTATCTTATAGTGTAAGTCAAAAGTTCAATATTACGCAAAAACTATTGGAAAAACACACAAGGGACCATAATTAATTTCAAAATGGTTCTTGAATCATTTTAGAATTTTTAAGGGTCTGTTTAGCTAGACCCTGAAATAAATACAAATTAAAACTAAAGGAAAATGCTTAGAGTGTGTTTGTCAAACAAACTAATAGCCTAAAATCAGTGGAATTAAAAATATCTTAAGAGCATGTTTGGCAAAGACACCATAAGTAACCAAACAAGGCCTTATATTTTAAGGAAAAAATGGTGTGCCAAAACGCCTTTATATCCAAGTGAAGCGTGGTCTAGTCACATGGGCTGGGTATATTAGGGTTGAGGCCCAAACCCATATGTTTAAGTCAGACTTAAGCCTAGCCCAACCTGATTTTTTGTGATGACCCAACAAGCTTTTTTTATGAGGTGGCCTAGATCCAGCCCCAACCATATAGGCTAAGCTGGAATGGGATCCAACACATGCTTTTGTTACAACTGGCCCAACCTAGTGGTGGCTTAAGAAGAAGATCTGTCAGTAACGTGCATGTTACTGGCATGTTTTCTTCCCATTACTTTAAGCTTATACACAATCAAGATGAGAGAATGACGTTACATGGGCGAGGAAGGAATGTTGGCTTGCTCTTGGTAGCACTACCGGTTCTGTTGATGGCTCACATTGGTGGTTGGAGGTGGAGAATGATGGTTGGTTGGGCAGCTAGAAAGGTGGTGTTTATATCGCTGGTTTTTTTGCTCTCTCCCTCTCCTAATTTTTTCCCTTATTTTTGCACGAAATCCACCTCTATCTATAGAGGATGAAATAGGGACATCTGGTCTTTATTGGGCATGATTCTTGGCCCTTGATTCAAACAGAAAGGATTTCAACCGTTAGCAAAAAGTCACCATCACGAGTTGCAAGGGCTGGTTGGGTCAGCTTATTTGGGTCAACCTTGTTGTGGGTTCAGGGCTTATATGGGACAATGTTTTTTCTTAGATTCGGGTGCAATGGCAGGTCACGAGGGTGACATCTTTTTTTTCTTGTATGGTGAAGGTATGAGAGAGAAGGAAGACTTAAAAGGTGGCATTAGAGCAACCGTTTTTGTTGTTGAAGGTTAAAAATAATGAGCAGTGGCTAGACGACACATCATCAAGCTTTACTTTTTTTGACTTGGCATTGACAAAAATAACATCGTTTGAACCAAAACACAACCAAAATGCAGCCAAAATGCACCATTTCAATTATATGAAACAACATTGTTTTGGTGTTCTAGTTTTAATTAAGTCATTAATCCTCTTTTTAATTTCAGCCCCTAATCTTCTAATATTTTCAATTAGGTCCTTGATTAGGCTTTAAATTGGCGCACTTTTTGCAAAAAGGTCCTTGGTTCCAAATTTCTTGAATTTTGCCCTTAATTGACCTTCAAACTTTGATTTTCTTGCAATTTTGTCCCTGATTTGAACCAATTGAGTTTGGAAAAATTAAATTTGGTCTTCTAAAACTCCAATCTTATCAATTAAGCCCAAATTAGACTTTCAAATTTAATTTTTCACTAATTAAGTCCTTAATAAAATTAATTTGGCCCATTAAAAGTATAATTAAGTCCTTTCACCTAATTAAATCTTGTAATTTGATGAAATTAATTCTTAAACTTAATTGGGCCCATGATTAAATCAAATTGGCACATTAAAAAATCTAATCAAGTCCCCAAACTTAATTTTTATGTAGATTTGTTCAATAATCATTTAATTTAACCTTGAATCTGCAATGTCTTTTCAGTCTTGGGTACAATGGGGTATAATTGGGCTCCTAAGTTTTTCCCAAAACTCCAACTTGGTTTCTCAATGCATTTGAAACCCTTCTTAATATATTTTTTTTTCAAGTTTCTAGTTTTGTTTTCATTTTGAATTTTACAAGAAAAGGATAATTTTGGGGGAAATCTAAAAATTGAATTATGACAGTTGCTCTATGTTTACAATGCTTACGAAAAAAAGTCTTTAAAGGGACTTTAGATAGTAAGCTTGTAAAAGAAAAAACGATGAGAGATCGTGGATTTATCATATCAAGAAATGGTCAATCCTTCCAAAAGTAGTAGAAGTGAGGGCTTGAAAGCGCACTTAAAAAAAATGGATAGGGTTAGAAAGCGCATTAGAAGAAAAGAGATATGGCTAGAAAGTATACTATCTAGTACATGAGGGCTAGAAAACACACCAAGAAGAAAATAGATAGGGATAAAAAGCACACTATTTAGTAGGTGAATAAAAAGCACACTCAAAAAGAAAAAAGATAGGGCTAGAAAATATCTTGATGAGTTTTTTTTTACTGGAAAAGTTCAACATACAATGCATTTTAATTAATATGCATGTATTCTTACATGATAAATAGGTTCTTTTTTCTCATAGACTTCTCTTTTTTAAAGCTTTGATCCTCGCAGCAAACTTTCATAGCTTTTTTGCTTTCACTTTTGCTTACTTGAGCCACAACTTGTGATCTTAACTTTTAGAAAGGATGCTTATTTGACAATCTCAAATGATATTAGCATACCCTATTGCCTGAAAACCTTTATCTTAAAGATTGTAAGGTTTACTTTCCATTCTTTGTTTTCCTAGAAGATGAATAGTGGAGCCAGCCATGTTGTGTTTCTTAAGCGACCACCAGTCTAATTATTCCTCCAAGTATTTTATCCTATTTTCTTTGCTTGGATTTTCACAAGGACGATGTCATCTGGAAGAATGTTTACAAGAGGTTGCTTTCATGGAAAATCTTTAAAATTTCAAAGCCATTTCCAAACATGAAAATGTGCAACAATCCAGTTTTACGGCAACAGTTATAATTCTCAATCCGACCATTGGATCCGGCTGACATTTTTATGTGGAGTCTCCTGACATGCTGTCCTACCTTGAGTTAAAATGTTAGGTCAATCGGAGTTTGGGAAGGCATTGTAATACTGGTCAACAGAGGCTGCAAGAATTTTGTTATTTACTTTCTTTTGACTTTTGGACTTCCTATTTGGCTAGTATTCTTTTCATAAAAAAATGTGGCAGCTTGTTTTGGGAATCTCCTAGTTCTACAAAGATCTTTAATGGGTTGCACCATAGTTTCCAAATGTGGCAAGGATTCATCAATGTTTTAGAATTCTTTTCTTACAAGGATTCCTTATTCATCCTAGCTACCACAAGGAAAGAAGATTTAAGAATTAATTCTACCTTCAGATTTGATTCTCCTAGCTTAAATGGGACTTCTATAGGGCAAAAAATCTGATCCTATCATATTTAAGATATTAATTTCAGATTTATTATTGTTGTTATTATTTTCTTCTTAGTTTGGGGTTTGTTTATATTATTTGGGTTTAATTGTAAGTGTGCATTATTTAAGTCCACATAAGGGGTCCATTAGGGTTTATTTTAGTTTGAAGTCACTATAAATAAGGGCATAACCAGACATATAAGGTTAGACAATTCATATTAATAAAACTTATTGTTTGCCACACTTTGTGTGTATGTGTGTGTTGGTGAGATAATCTCCCTTCCATGGTTCTCTAAAGAACTGAAAACGACTTATTGAAGAACAACTGGCTTTGTGCTGTCATCTTTATACTTCTCGTTCGCGAATCAATATTTGATGGTTAGGGGTTTTCCATTTCCAATAATTCTGGTGCCTAGGTACAAGTTATCTTTGTGTCACAGTCCTATCAAACCTGATTTACTTGGCTTTCCGGGAATTGGTGTCTTTGCGTGTGGGTTGCATGACCACGTGATCATGAGGTTCGCATCATTTGGTATCAAAGCTTGGCTCCATTAATCAGGTTATATCCTTCTAAAATTTTCGTTTCTTGTTGTTTCCGCAAAATATCCTGAGTGTCCAGTTTCTTCTTCTCCTTGATTTTGCAGCATATAAAAAAAATTAGTTATTTTGTTTGGTTACTATCCAAAATATATCATTAGCATAAAAAAAACAAAGAAAAAAAAGTCGTTCAAAAAGACGTTTATTGGTTTTTGCCGCAAAAAACTATACTAGGGAAAATTGGATCAAATCAACTTAGAATTAGCTCAAAGTTGATATTAGTTTCATTTTTGCTTGTTTTATGGTTTTCATTGCTTCTTAAGTCATATATACATATTTGGATTACACTGCTAAGATTGGTTATATTTGGTGTTGTTTGTAGTTCTGCAAGAACCGTAAGAAAGTGAGGTGTATGCGTGTGAGGATATTAAGAGTGTTTAATTGAAATACGAGTGGTGTAAGGATATTTGTTTCACCACTAACCAAATTTTGCAGGTTCTATAACGTCAGAGCAAAACAACACACCACCCCCTCCCGATGTAGAACTTAAATTCCAAATGCAAGTCATGACAAAGATGATGGAAAGAATGAATTTCGTGATGGGGAACGTGTGTGATAGACTTGAGAAGGTGGGAAAACATGGTAACATGGCTGGAACATGTACCCAAGATGTGAGAAAGGTTGGGGCTGAACTGAAATCAAACAATGGTAGTGGGGCCAAAAGGCCCAGGGGGGCTGATTATGAGGATTTTGAAGAGGATGGTAATGATATTTGCGATGGTGGTTTTAAGGATGAGACCATAGGCCATCGGGAAAGTATTCGCCGCCTAGAAACCAAAGTGATTTCGTGTATTTCAATGAGGTGTTATGGCAAAAGAAAAGGTAGATTCAAAAGTAGAGGTGGTATCAACGGGAAAGAAATAAAGAGATTAGTGTTCTAAAAAAGAATCCAAGAGTCTATCTCGTATTCTAGGGGAGATGAAGCAAGAACTTGATGTGTTAACGGAAGTAGTAAATGCCCAGCAAGCTTCAGAAAGAGAGGAGAAAAAACGTTGCAATGATGATACGAATTAGAAAGGATGCTACTTTCACCCAAAGGTGTTGGCGACGATTGTTGGCAAGAAAAGAACTCCAAAGGCTTCAAAAAGAGGCTAAGGAATTGTCCATTCAACTTATTCTCGTTCGCGAATCAATATTCGTTTGGTGGGTTTTTCGTTTTCCAATATTGGTGGTGCCTAGGTACAAGTTATCTTTGTGTCATACTCCTATCAAACTTGATTTACTTGGCTTTTCGGGAATTGATGTCTTTGCGTGACCACGTGATCACAAGGTTCGCATCACAAAATTTCTTAAAAAACTTGTTTTGCATGGGAAAATATTGCTCACCAATGTAGATTGCTTGCTTTTGATTAGAAAGGGCTTTATTGGGCATGTAACGTGGGCTTTGGCTTTTGGCCATAAAAAAATGATATTTCTAAACTGAAAAGGTGTTTAAAGGATCTCAAGATTAAGGATCACAAGTGTTTATTTCTAAACCTTTTTTCATTAAAAGGTTTTTAGACCTTATGATTGACTTTGCAAAATGGTCTGATGTGCCCCAAGTGTCAGGCTTTGAACTTCTTGTATTTATTTTCTTCATTTAGTTTTGAGCATCATCATTATATCCAAAACTTTTTGAATCTTTATATTCCTTCATGCCCACAACTTTGCTTGGGCCTCTTCGATCATTTAGGATTACTTTGTATAATCTTGCGGTCAAATTGCTTTCCTAACCCCCATACTTGCCCCAAGTGTAGGGTGTGATCTTAGTTAGGGTTGATTTGCAAGAAAAACTTCCCTAGCTCAAACGGGGATCACAAAGGATATTTTTTAATATTGTTAAAGAATTATCAAAGATAACATTTTCTCATTTCAAACGCATGTGTTTAGTATTAGTAGGCCTTAGCTTTCTCTCATTGTGATTAGTTTGGACATGCAAAATTGTTTTCATTGTGATCATCAATCATTACTTATTCAATTAAAACTCAACTTCAATGTTATTTTGTGGTGTTTGGTTTTTTTTTTTGGGTTTGTAAGCATAGGTCACCTCACTAAGATATCACTTGAATTCTCAAAACTTGCTTGTTAAAAACAAACACCAATTTGACATCTGCATTATAATAAACTTTGATTTCTGAAAGACCTCTATGAAAAAAAAAAACAAGGTCTTTTAAGTTTATGAGATCATGCAAAGTTTTGTTTTTTTGGAGAAAAAGAAAATACGTTAAAGAATTCATGGACAAACTTCAACTTAATAGGTAAAGTACATCAAGCATAATACTTCTTTACAATGTCAGAGTTTACAGGTTTAGGCAAATAATCTCCTTTCATCTTAGTTAAAATTAAAGTTCCTTTAGAAAAAGCTTTCTTCATCACGTAAGGTCCTTCGTAGTTTGATGTCCATTTACTCTAATCTTCTTATGATATCGGCAAGGTCTTTTTTTAAATATTAGGCCTCCCTTTTTCAATACTTTTGGCTTGACGTTCTTGTTGTATGCCTTAGGCACTCTATTTTGGTACAACTAGTAGTAACAGATGGTTGTCAGTCTTTTTTCACTGATCAGATTTAACTACTTAAATCTCATCTTTGCCCATTTTGATTCTTCTAGCTTTGCATCCATTACAACCTTTAATGATGGTTGTTAGTCTCGTTTCACTGTTTCCATCCTGTATACTAGAGAGTAAAGGGTTACACCCATAAAAGTTCTAACTATAGTGAAGTGGGCGTAAAGTGCATATTGAAGCATTTCATGTCAATCCTTATAGGTGACCACTATCTTCCAAATGATCTTCTTGAGATTTTTGTTAGTTGTCTCGACTGCCCCATTCATTTTGGGTCTATAGGGAGAAGAATTAAGATGCATAATCTTTCACTTAATACAAACCTCAACAATTAGCTTCCCATTAAAATTCTAAGCGTTATCAGTTATCATTCTTAGTGCTACGCGGCAACAACAAATAAAATCTTTCTTAATGAACCTTTGACCACCTTTTTGTGTCACATGCATATAAGAGCTGGCTTCTACCCATTTAGTGAAGTAGTCAATGGCTACCAAGATGAACTTATGCTCATTGCTAGGCTTTAGATTGATCGATCCTATGACATCCAATCCCAACACGTCGAAAGGCCAAGACGAGGCCATATTGAATAACGATGTCAGATGTGCATTTATCTTGTCACCATATATCTCACACTTGTGGCGTTTTCTAACATGTCTACGTAGTTCCTCTCCCTGGTTAACTAGAAGCACCCAATCTCTACATTGTCCTTGCCATCCCATGCCCATTAACATAAGTGGCACATATTCCCACTTGGATTTTCTATAATTATTGCATAACCTTCTTCTCATTCAGACACCTAAGCAAAGTTGATGCGAGCCTTGTGATAGGAGTGTGACACAATTGAAACCTGCCCCCAAGGAATCAACACTATTGGAATGAAGTAGATGACGCCACGAAGCTAGTTAATCTTTGATAAGTCAGATTTAGTTCGTTCAAAAACTGAAGAATGCAAGAATCACTCGGAATTAGCTCACATTAAAACTGAAAAATTCAGAAGTAATATTCATCACATGTTAAAACTATATTACAGCCCATTAAAGATCCTTGTAGAGCTAGGAGATTCCCAAAACAAGCCTAACAAGGCTGGTATGGGGCCAGACACATCAGCCCCTTGTTCCACATGAATTGGGCTCTTCTTGGACCTTAATTAGATCAATTAGAGGTTGTCCTTCATGCTCTTTAGATGTCTCAAGCTCCTCTAGGTCCATCTTGCTCCATATCTTCTGAACAAGCTCATTCAATGCTTCTTTAAGCTTCTTTGCCCTAGATCTTGTAATTAGCCCAATTGGCACCTCCAATAGGTTGTTGGCATGATTACGCTTGGTGTTGGGCTGATCCTCATCATCCCCTCTCTCTGCAAAATGATTCGACCTCAAATCATCACCTACATCAAATAGAGTAAGATTAGAAACATTAAAGGTAGCACTAACACCATACTCACCTGACAAATTATCTTTATAAGCATTGTCATTGATCCTCTTAAGGATCTGAAATGGCCCATCTCTTCGTGGTTATAGCTCTAATTTCCTATGGGCGAGAAATCTCTCCTTGCATATATGCACTCAAACCCAATCATTAGGCTGAAAGACAAATTTTGCACCCTTTATTAGCTTTAGTTGCATACACACAGTTCCTCTTTTCAATTTGTTGTCGCACACTCTCATAGAGTGTCTTCACCACCTGCGCTTTACGATTACCATCAAAACTAACCCTTTCATCAACAGGCAAAGGGATCAAATCCATGGGAGTTAAAGCGTTAAGGATATACACGATTTCAAATGGTGAAAATTCAATAGTAAAATGCACACTACGATTATATGCAAACTCTATAAATGGCAAACAATGTTCCCAATTCTTTAAGTTCTTTTGAATGACAGCATGTAGAAGTTGTGTTAAGGTCCTATTAACTACTTCGGTTTGTCCATATGTTTGGGAGTAACAAATAGTTGAAAACAACAGTTTAGTATCATATTTTCCCCATAAACACCTTTCAAAAATAGCTAAGGAACTTAACATCTCTATCAAACACAATGCTCTTAAGGACCCCATAAAGCCATACTATCTCCCTAAAGAACAAATCAACAATGTTAGTTGCATCATCGGTTTTATAACATGGAATAAAGTGTGTTATCTTTGAAAACCTATCAACAGCTACAAAAATTGAATCCCTACCCTGTTTTGACCTAGGTAAACCTAAGACGAAGTTCATCAAAATGTCTACCCATGGTTCCTTAGGTACAGGAAAAGGGATATACATCCATGTGGTTGAGTCCTAGACTTTCCTTTCCTAGAAGTTATGCATTTATCACATATTCGTTGCACATCTTTTTTCATTTTAAGCCAATAAAAATGCTCATACAATACATCCAAAGTCTTAACAACACCAAAATGCCTCATCAACCCGCCCTTATGTGCTTCACCTATAAGCAATTCACGCATAGAACTTAATGGAACGCACAAACGACTCTCTTTAAACAAATATCCATCAAGTATAGGACTTCCCAAACGCTGAAGTTTCGCAAGCATTGTAAACATTAGCAAAATCACTATCATCCTTGTACAATTCTTTTATGTGTTCAAATCCTGGGAAACAAGCATCCAAAGTAGATAAAAGAACACACCTACACGAATATGCATCAGCCACAATATTTTCTTTTCCTTGCTTATACTTGATCACGTACGGAAAGGTTTCAATAAATTCAACCCATTTAGCATGTCTCCTACTCAACCATTTCAAGTGCTTCAATGATTCATGATCTCAATGTATCACAAACTCCTTGTGCTACAGGTAATGCCGCCACGTCTTTAAAGTTCTTACCAAGGCATAGAGATCCTTGTAATATATATAGGGTAATTCAAGGCTTCCCCATTAAGTGTTTCGCTGAAATATGCAATGGGCCTCCAATCCTTGCATTAACACAACTCCTATACCTATACCTGAAGCATCAAATTCAACTTTAAAACCATTCGTAAAGTCTGGCAAAGCTAAAACAGGTGCCGAACAAAGTTTATCTTTCAATAAATTAAAATCCTTATAATGTTCATCATTCGATTTAAATCCAATTAATCATGAGGTTCACATCATTTGGTATCAGAGCTTGGCCCCATTAATTAGTTTATATCCTTCTAAAATTTTCGTTCCTTGTTGATTCCGCAAAAATTCCTTAGTGTCCAATTTCTTCTTCTCCTTGAATTTGCGGCATATAAAAAAAATTGTTATTTCATTCTGTTATTGTTCAAAATATAACAGTAGCATAAAAAATTAAAAAAAATGAAAAGATAAAAGAAAAAAAAATCATTCAAAAAGACGTTTAATGGTTTCTATCGCAAAAAAGTAAACAAGAGAAAATAGGATCAAATCAACTCGGAATTAGCTCAAATTTAATATTATACTTATTGGGGGTTCTAACAGAACCACATATGAATTTTGGAGTCAATTAAATATTTTTTGCTTTGGTTTTTAATTTCGGGTCTAATCAGGTCTGATTCATAACGTTTTTGCGTTAGTATATCAAACCTTATCATAAATTGTTCAAAATTTATATTCTGTCTATTTGGGTTGACATCGCAATATACCTGAAATTTTAGCTCAATTGGACATCTTTTACTTTATGTTTCAGATTCTGACTTGTCGTAAATGACTCTATTTTGCGTCAACTTTTGAAATTCACTTTCTTTCTATTTTTTTTTTGCAGTATATTTTCAACATATCCAACATATTTGGGTGTTGTTTCATCATTTTTCATATTTTGTTTCTGTTTTTATTCGATCTTGAGTTTCGTTCGTATTTCGGATAGATTCGCTTACTAATTATCATAAAAAATAGTTTCGTTACTCGCGAGATTATCATAAAAAATAGTTTTGTTTTTTGCTTGTTTTCTGGTTTTTATTGCTTCTTAAGTCATATACATATATATTTGGATTACGCTACTAAGATTGGTTCTATTTGGTGTTGTTTTTAGTTCTACAAGAACCGCAAGAAGGTGAGACGAGAGGTGTGAGCTTGTGAGGATATTAAGAGTGTTTGAGTGAAATATGAGCGGCGTGAGGATAATTTTTTTACCACTATCCAATTTTTGCAGGTACTATCATGTCAAATAAAAACAACACACCAACTCATTCCGAGGGAGAACTTAAATTTCAAATGCAAGCCATGACACATATGATGGAGAGGATGAATTTTTTGATGGGGAATGATGCAGATCAACCCGACACCAAGCGTAATCATGCCAACAACCCATTGGAGGTGCCAATTGGGCCAATCATAAAAGCTAGGGCGAAGAAGATTAAAGAAGCATTGAATGGACTTGTTCTGAACATATGGAGTAAAATGAACCTAAAGGGGCTTGGCTCCATTAATCAGGTTATATCCTTCTGAAATTTTTCATTTCTTGTTGTTTCCACAAAAATTCCTTAGTGTCCAATTTCTTCTTCTCCTTGATTTTGCAGCATATCAAAAAAATAGTTATTTCATTCTATTATTGTTCAAAATATATCAGTAGCATCAAAAACAAAAAAAAGAAGAGAAAAGAGAAAAGCAAAAAAAATTCGTTCAAAAAGACGTTTATTGGATTCTGCCGCAGAAAACTAAACAAGGAAAAATTGGATCAAATCAACTCAGACTTAGCTTAAATTTGAGAATCTTATTACTGGGGTCCTAATCGCACCACATATTGATTTTAGGGTCAATTTGATATCTTTTGCTATGGGTTTCAGATTCAGGTCTGATTCATAACGTTTTTGCATCAGTATATCAAACCTTATCATAAATTGATCAAAATCTATATTCTGTCTATTTGGATTGATATCACACTATATCTGAAATTTTAACTCAATTGGACATCATTTACTTTAGGTTCCAGATTCGGATGTAACTCGTCGTAAACGAATCTGTTTTGCGTCAACTTTTGAAATTCGCTTTCTTTCTGTTGTTTTCATTTCTTGCAGTTTATTTTCATCATATCTAACATATTTGGGTGTTGTTTCATCATTATGGATATTTTTGTTTCCGTTTTTATTCGAGTCTTCAGTTTCGTTCATATTTCGGATAGACTCGATTGCTACTCACGAGACTATCATCACAGTTTTGGATTGCGCTGCCAAGTTGGTTTTATTTGGTGTTGGTTTCAGTTTTGCAAGAACCATAAGAAGGTGAGACGAGAGGTGTGAGCGTGTGAGGATATTAAGAGTGTTTGAGCGAAACACGAGCAACGTGAGGATGATTTTTTTTTTACCACTAACCAATTTTTACAGGTACTATCATGTTAGATCAAAACAACACACCACCCCATCCTGAGGGAGAACTTGCATTCCAAATGCAAGCCATGATACAGATGATGGAGAGGATGAATTTTGTGATGGGAAATGTGTGTGACAGACTTGATAGGGTAGAGAAACATGGTAATGAGGCTGGTACAAGCACCCAAAATGGGAGGAAGCTTGGGGCCAAACCGAAAACAAACAGTGGCAGTAGGGCCTAAAGGCCAAGGTAGACCGATTATGAGGATTTTGAGGAGGCCGTTGATGATATTGGTGATGGTGGTTTTGAGGATGAGGCCACAGGCCATCGGGAAGGTTTTCGCAGCCTAGAAACCGAAGGGATTATGGGAATAGAACTAGGGGCCAATTCGACTAGAGGGAAAATTTCCGTAGTGTAGGGGGACATGCTAATTTAGATGGTGATTTGGATGCTATCAAACTTAAAATACCTTGATACAGTTCAGCCTTGTGATACGACCCAAGTAAGGTCAAATTCAGATTTTGGCATAAAAAGCGCAACAGTCCAGGTTTACAGCAACAGTTATAATTCTCAATCCGACCGTTGGATCGAGCTAAAATTGTATATGAACTCTCCAGACATGTTTTCCTACTATGGGTTAAGATTTCAGGTCAATCGGAGTTTGGACAGGCACCACAATACTGGTCAACAGAGGCTGTACAAATTTTGTTATTTACTTCCATTTGACTTGTGGACTTCCTATTTGGTTAGGAATTCTTTTCCTACAAGGATGTGGCAGCTGGTTATGGAAATTTCCTAGTTCAGCAAGGATCTTTAATGAAGGATTCCTTATAAGGATTCCTTATTCATCCTAACTACACAAGGAAAGAAGAGCTGGTGGTATCTACATGCCCACTCGTGGATTCTTACGGGGAAAGATTCATTTATGATTCAGGTATGGAAAAGAACGCGAAGGTGAATGTGCTGATTCATAACTTAGAATGGAAAATTCCTACCACCCAAGCTATTGGCTGTCACCCATTGTAGAAGCTATTCCTTCCAATTCTAATCCTAAGATGGGGCAAAAGGATGAGATTGTTTAATTGGATTCGCCAAATCACAGATTCTTGATCAAAGTAGCTTAGGAGCAACTAAGAATTCATCGTCAGATGGTTAAATGGCATGATATTGTGTGGTTTAAGAATGTTGTTCCAAGACATTCATTTCTTCTATGGATGGATGTCCAACAGAATATCACAACTCAAGATAGACTTCATCGGTTTGGTATACATGGTCCCAATAGATGCTCACTCTATCTCCGCAATAATGAAGATCACAACCACTTGTTCTTTGAATGCTCCTATACTAAAGCGATCTAGTGGGATGTTTGTGACAGATGCGACATTCCAAGAATGACAAAAGGCTGGGATGAATGGATTCGATGGGCCACTGTCACTTGGCATGGCAAGAGTTTTGTCAATTTTTCTCGTAAACTGAGTTTCGCAGCTACATTGTATCATGTCTGGTAAGAAAGGAATGCAAGGATCTTTGCAGGAATGTCTAGAACTTCGAATCTGGTCTTTAATCAAATCGAATGTATCATTCGCGATAAGCTTGATTTGATGAAAAACGTCCTACCAACAGATGAAAACAAAAGGATCCAAAGAACTTGGAGGGTTAATAACATAGATCCTTAATTTGATAGTTAACTGGTTGTAATGGTTTCCCAAACGAATCTAGTGAGGTCTCAGTTTTCTGTTTGATGGCTACCCTGTAGCCATCTGTTGTTTTATGTTTCTGTTCTCATTATAAATCTGGGGTATACCCCTTATAATCTTTGTATCTTCTTCTTTTAATACATACGTCAACTTACCAAAAAAAAAGTCATTTCA
>Ga0325410_1000546_pt1 | contig 39651 bp, 12 predicted proteins | sample PopdelMetagenome_16_FD_206182 | JGI IMG/M metagenome (GOLD analysis project Ga0325410, IMG submission 206182) | Populus deltoides microbial communities from Bellville, Georgia, United States - Xylem-PdIQD-R3 | ecosystem: Host-associated > Plants > Phyllosphere > Stem > Wood/Secondary xylem...
CAAGGATTTCTTCGGTGGGCTAGACTTCATCGTTGTCACATATGCAAGATTGCCAAGAACCATCCCAATCAATCCTGATGTCATATAGGTTACTAGGCTGCTTCTAGAGCCAAACTCCTTTTCCCTTTGGGAGGTGCACAGTGCTGCCAATAGAATTGGTGCCAATGCCACAGAAACAACTGCATATGGCCTTGACCATCTCTCCTCACTAACCACAGGAATAGTCAGTCTTCTAGGGATGTACAGAGGAAATTCCAAAACATACAGAAGCCTACCTAAGTAATAACAAAAGGATGAATCGAGATTACAAAAAATCAATGAGCTTTGTTGATCTTCATCAGTGGTTTTGTCCACCAAAATTGGTTTTTCATCATCAGCATAACCGAGTAATGGTATACCCCTCTCCAAAAATTCCTCCTGGTTGCCATCTGCAGTTAAGTGATTCTTTTTTCTGTACTGAAAGTGCATGATGCAAACCACAGAGACATAACCCAAGTAGATAGCAAGAAAAGAAATTGCACCCCACAAGGAGACTTTTCCAACAAGAATAATCAAGAGAAGACAACATAGAGAGAACAGAAAGAAGCAGACATCTCTGATGAAGCTACACTTATCAACCGAAATTTGGCGTGGACTAGTCAATAAACTTATAACACCAATCACCACACTAGACACGAAAAAAGCCCCACCCAAAATACTATTCAGGCCAACATCACCATTGCTAGACCTGGTGAAGGAAACAATACTAGCGAAAACATCAGGGGCGCCATTTCCAAGCGAAAGAAGGGTGACACCAGCAATAGTTGGAGAAAGCTTCAAGAGTTTGGACAGGCTTTCCAAGGAGGGACAGAAGTAATCTGCTGCTGTGTTGCCTAACAGATAGAACAGAACAGCCAGCCATAGTAACAGCATAACGTGGCCAAGCATAGAAAATTTACCACAAGTACAGTAAAAGATTTGAAGATAGTTTATATACCCTTTAGACCTGCACCCAATATTAGACTTGATGTACACACACTTGGATTTGTAATCTGTGTAGTCATGAATTCGGCTGCAGCCATCAGTTTTGGTCAATTCTTCTTGAAGCACTAAAGAATGTTTAGTGGTGACTTCTGGCTCATTGGATTGGTCAGGAAAATATGAGGTTGCAATATAGAACAAGAAGAGGAAGAGAAAGGAGATGTTAAGGAAAATAGTGCTTTTCCTGGGCTTGGCACTGAAAATGGCCATTCACAAGAAGCTTGTAGAGAAGATGTTAAAGGTTTAGTTACTGAGAATTGAAGCTCATAAATTCTAAGTTGTTGTGTCCGGGAATGGGCTGTATTTTGGCTGGGTTATAAGGGAGGGATGTATTTGTGAAGTAACAAGACAAATAGTCAAAAGTTAACTCTAAAACTGAAAGAGATGTTTCAAGAATTAACCCAATTCACCATAGAAGATGCAGAATTGATTAACTAATAACAAAGACATCATCTGGTGGTACCATGTCGGAGGCAGAAAAGAATTAGCAGGAAAGAGAGGTTATATGCTATATATATCACATCGTTCAAGAGATGATCAAGGATTAAATGATGATGGTACTATATATATTTATATGTTTAACTTCAGAAAGCTATATATGCTTGTGTGGTTTTTTTCACCTCAGCCCGGGTGCTGTAGGGTAGATTTTAGTTAAGCTGTTACTATCATCATCTGTTCGAAAAATAAGTGGAGGGCTAGAGGGATCATGGAGGCAGGTCTTGCTGGTTTCTTGGTTGAGAAATTCCTCTAGCTATGATGAAATTGTCTGTGAGGGCAAAACGTTCAGTCTTCCTGCATACTGAATTCAAACTGGCAACCATTTATACGGTACCTATAATGAGTACATTCAAGGAAACTTCCTAGCAGATAGATATGGAGGAGAACAGAGGAGTGGAGCTGAGAGGGGGTGAGTAGCGCATCAAATCTTCATGAAAAAGCATCCTTTAAAAAGAATGTGTAGGTGATGATACATCAAAGGGATTGATTTATCATTCTCACTTTTCCCATGCAACTTCATGTCAGCCAGATTGAAGAGCATCTAGTATAAAGGGGCTGTGCATAAGAGTGATATTCTTATATCGCAATCATGACGTAATTATCCTTTAGCTTAGGCTTAATTTTCCATAGTTTTAAAACTCGGCCCCAGCTGACCTGGAGCAGAAACCGAACTCATTTCCGGCACGTGTGGAATGGACATGGAAATGGCAAAATTTGACGAAATGATGAAAATATTGAAATTCCAAAAGGGAAGAAAGTTGGAAAATTGAGGCTTTCATATCCTAATACAAGGTCCAAACATAGTAGGCCATCATCTGCTAGCTGTTATTGTCAATAATTGAGATAAGTTCAGCTCATTCTTCTCCTTCTTCTTCTTTTTTTATAATAATAAGCAAACACGGTACAAGGTGTGGCCTGTTTGGTAGGAGTTGCGGTTGTTATATAAAATGTTTTTCACACAAAAAAATAGTGAATTAATTTTTTTTTTTTTTTAAAAATTATTTTTTATATATCACATTAAAATGATCTAAAAATACTAAAAAATATTAATTTAAACAAAAAAAATAAAAATTTTAAATTTTTTTAAAAATACTTTTAAAATATAAAAATAAAGATAATATTCCTGGACAAGCTGCCCGCGGAAGCCATTCACATAAAAGCGAAAGAAAAGGAAAAGAAAAAAAGAAAAGCACGTTTAGGTGGGGTGATTGCTACAGAAAAGTTGAGTTCTTGAGGACCTCAAGAACCTAACTCTTGTGTTGTTATAGTCATAACACCTCACTTTCAATGCTCTTGTCATGATCATAGCGGTTTAAGGTTTTTTATCCTTAATTTTTTTTGAAGTTATTTATTTATTTATTTATTTTTTGTGGTGAAGGGTATCAAACAAATTAATGAAATAAAGAATGGGAGGCATGTGCTGGAGATTATCTTCGTGAGTTAGCTTTTAGCTATATATCTCGTGCTGTCAATTAGTGGTTAGCCTAATTTAATTAGGTGTTGGGGAATTAGGCAGAGGTGCAAGCCTGCCCATACATTTGGGTACGTGAAAACAAAGGGTTAATTTTGAGTATCGATTTTATAAAGTAGTTGAAGATTTGTTCGTATTTAACTAGATTAACATTTTAAAATGAAAATAATAAAAAATCCAACTATTAAATTAATTTTATATTTTTTTCTAATGATTTTACATGCGGTTTCATGTACCTAAAAATTAAGTCATGAAATTTTTATTTTTATTTGAATGAATTTTGTTATTTTCCTAAGTGTTTTTCAGGCTTATTATTTTTATCTTGGATTTTGTTTTAATTATTATTGCTTTTAATTTTCCGAAGCTTTTTTTTTTTAAATTCATTGAATTCCTAAAAGATTTTTTTAGGACACGTGACACCGTTTGGGAACGCGGTTTTTCTCAAAAAAATCAATTTTTTTTGCTAAAATTTAGTATGTTTTTGTGTGTTTTGAATTGTTTTGATGTGTTGATATCAAAAATAATTTTAAAAAATAAAAAAAATATTATTTGCATGTATTTCACCATAAAAATTATTTAAAAAGTAACCACAACCATACTGAAACAGGATCATTACTAATTAGAGGACGAGCTTCGTAAAAAAAAAAACCTTCACAACATTTTTTTTTTTTTTAGAGATGGAGCATTTAATATCGCAATGTAAAATGAGAGAATGATATGTTTATAATGATTATTTATTTATTTTTAATCTAGAAAGTATTAATTAGTATTATCTATTTATGGTAGCTTAACTGGTTAGATCTTGAGTTTGTTTTTTAATGATCACGAGTTCGAGTCTTCTCAAGCCATTAAAGAATTAATTATTAATTTCAAGACCCGTAGAATTAATTAAGCACTCACCAGACAGACACCACATTAATAATAAAAAAAAATAAAACAACAAGGGCACTCAGAAGTGAGAAAACTGGGGCGAACGAGAAGAAGACAGTGTAAGGAACATGCAATGGCTGCAGTGTTCTTGCGCGTTTCTTAAACATTGGTAGGGCTGGACGGAAAATCATCGCATTAGTATAAAAGGGAAGCGATTGAAACACAAGCAAGCTTCTTTGAAGCGCAAATATTGAATCGAAAGCATACAAAACTAGAATGCACAGGAGGAATAGCAACGGTATCCAGTGGCAAAAGGACTAATTAAGGTGCTGCTGGAAAAAACAAGATCAGGAGGGACATTCACATGGCGGCAGTGGATGATACCACTCGTGTAAGACTGGTGTAAGGATTGGAAAGAAGACAACTTGAGCCAGCGAGAAAGAGTTGGATTTTTGGTGTCAGGTCCACAGAAGCTATACAAAATATCAGGAGGACAATTTACTGGGAACAAGGTTGCAGCAAACACATGAAAGAGGTCGATGTTCAGTAACAAAACAACGTAACAGCAAAAAAACTACAAAAATTGATAAATATAAACGAAAACACCGACAAAAGTGAGATTATTTCCTGTTTTTTTGTGTGTTAAAAGGTTTGAGTCTTTCCTTAAACGACATTTAGGTGAGAGTATGCAGTTTGTGAACAAAACAGTTGAACAAAAACAACAAAAAGGAAATAAACGAACGTGGGTGTAAATAGCAAGCTATCCATCAATACAAACTCGACAGACTCGAAGTCTCCTAGAATACGAGGCAGAAGGGGGAGACAAAAACACATGCGAGTCCTCTTTATTTAAAGGTGGAAAAACTATGAAGACTCTTTAACAAATGTGTAGATGAAGATCAGCAATGATCATGATAAAGAAACGAAGGATCTCTCATATTCAATCAAGAAAGGTAGGTGAGAGGGAGAAGGGAGAGGAGCTGCAAAAAATCAGCTAAGTAACAAAACAGAATGCTAATAATCATGAATGAACAGAAGCAATTGCGGAACAGCACAAACACTAAACACACAGCTGAAGAGAGATGTAGCATGATCATTTTATTTAGTTTCTTGATTTTGCCGAGCATCAAAAAAAAAATTGTTCTTGATCTTCATCTTTTTTTTTTTTTTATTTTGGCCTAGAGTAAAAATAAAAGAGAAATCTTGTGTAAACCGAATTGTGTAGATAAAAGAAAAATAAAAGGAAAAGTTGAAGGAGAAATTAAATGATTGAATTTACAAGTTAGAGTGCAAATGAATACAAGAACTTGGATTTTAGGGTTGGCTAAAACAATATTTTCTTGATTTTTTCGAATCTTGGTATCACCGAATTGATCTCTTGCTTTTCTTGTATTAAAATTTGTTTCATTATGGTTTTGCCTAGCAAGCTTGGTACCAACAAGTTATATTCGGTGAGAAGGGTTCTATTTAAATGTTTTTAAGTTTTAAAATTGTCTAAAAACTATATCTAAGATTAGGAAGAGTTTTTTTTTCGGGATTGATTTCAGGTTTTTTATGGGTTTACCAAGATATTTAGGGTTTTTTTAGGTATTTTGAGTAAAAAAATAAGTTTAAAAATGAGCTTCTAAATCAAAAAACCAAAATAAGTTTCTTATTTCTTTTGACTTATTTAGCCTTTTTTAAGTAATGATTACTTTTTAATTATATTGTATATATTTAAGTTTTTAAGAGGTTAATATGATTTATATATACCTTTTTTTTTGCAATTTTTATAGATTGGATTTATTTTTAAAAATAAAAGTATTTATTTTTGGATAATATTTCTAATATGTGCAACTTTGCATAATATTGTTTTCCTTTTTATTTTATTCAATCAATTTTTTATTTGTGTGGATTTTTATTATTATTTAATTTAATAAAAAATTAATTTTAATAAATAAATTTATTAAACATAACATGATAAATGACCGGTGTTGTAAGATTAAATATTTTGATTTACATGTATCTCTTAAATATTCTAATTTTGTTTTTATTTATTTACATAAATAGTTCTTGATTTATTTAATTATATGCTTGTATGGGTTTTTTAATTTATATTTAAGATATTTTTTTTTATGTAAAACAATGCATTGAAAAGGTCTATATATTTAATTTGTTTATTAATAAAAAATACCCAACCTACAACGAACACAAGAATTAAATAGATTGTATATCATAAAAATCTACAGTAATCTCAAGAAAAGAAAAACCAATTTAACACCAAAAACTCGACAGAAAGAAAACCCACTGCATTCTCCAAGCCTGGCCTGCGATTTTGAAAAAACCAAAAAGCCCAGATCCATTACCTGTGAAAACCAGTACTCCACAATCTAGCACACACCTGCTCTGTCTGCGCGCCTTGAGAACGGATAAAATCCCTCCTCCTTCACTCTCTCACTCAAAGCCAAAGCCACTGAAACTCAATAACACAGTTAAAAATGCTAGCAAACCCTAGCACCAGTACTACTCTCCATTACAGGCCGAATTCCACACACAACCCTCCATTTTCCCACACTAGTCATGGCTGCAAGCTCTCTCTCTCCCCTAATTGCCCTCGCTTCACCAATTTTGCAAAATCCAAGTGTTCTTCACTTTCTCTGCTTCTATCAAGAAGAAAACGTGAAAGGTTGGTTACTGTAGTCAAAGCTTTCGAGGACACCTCTGCTGTAAATGACGGCCCTCAGTCTTTGCCTCAGCCTATTTCTGTCAAAATCCCCGTCGGTGACAGACATGTAAGTTTATTTTACTTAATTCAAATATTTCTTCTGTTTCGATAATTTTAGAGTTTAGTTTTGAGGCATTTCTTAGTAGAATTTGCTGTATTTGTATCATTTTTTTTTGTTTTGGATAATGAACAGTATGGTTGAATTTCTATCAGTAATGGTAAAAGATATTGAAATGCGAACTTGTGTTTGATTTTCAGTTTAATTTTTTTGTCGCTATCAATTATTTGAGATTGCTTGTTATTGTGTTTAAATAATCGATTATTTATTTAAATCTGTGTATTTTATGGTTGTTTTTTCCGTAGATAATGGTTGAGACGGGCCATCTTGGGAGACAAGCTAGTGGTTCTGTCACAGTCACAGATGGAGAAACTGTGAGTTATGATTTGTGAGGGTTGATGTATAAGTGTTAATGTTTGGTATCAAAGAAATATATATTTTTTTATTTGTTTAATGTGCAGATTTTACTATGATTTGATTCCTTGGATCAGAATTTAGATTCTTTGTTTTTGGAACAACGGATATCCATGTTCAGATTTTATTAACTTATGCTATCTTATCAGAGTGCATTGGGATTTCCAAAAGGACTTTGTGTGTGTACTTTCATATGCAGAATACATTAAATGAGAAGAAGCTACGACTTCAAAACACACGCCCGTGTGTATTGGATAGGTGCTCGCTAGTAATAGTCAGCAAAATCTCTTCAGCTACCAAGTCTTAATTGTGCTTATAATGGCATGGGTTTGGAGTGTGTGAGGTTGGAGGAGAGAGCTACTTGATTTATGTAGCTTAGCCACTGGACTGATAGTGACTGTTTATCCTAGCCAACAAGAAAGAAACTGATTAAATGTATTTCTGTTTGAATTGTTTGGCTTAGAAGAATGAACCAAGACTGGATTCCAATTATTAGGTAAGGCAAGGAGAGTGTAGTCACCCATAGCCTCAGACCTCCACTACTGTTCTGCAGCCTCAACTGCTTTGTTTCACATGTATTTATATGTACGCTGTGGTACTTCTTCTGCATGTGTTATTACTTCATAATTGTCGTGTTGAAGTTCAGCTGGTTGTCTTCATGTATGACCTCAGGTTCTTATGCTTATATCTACATTATTGCTTCTTTTCTGTAGATTATCTATACATCTGTTTGTTTGGATGATTTTCCTAGTGAGCCTTCTGATTTCTATCCTCTTTCTGTAAACTATCAAGAGCGATTTTCTGCAGCAGGTCGAACTAGGTTTGTCTTGCAGTGCTTTCAACTTTTGGAATTTATTTTGCAGTTTTGTGAAGGAGACTAATGTTTATGCTTTATATCTGCCATTGTTTTAGTGGAGGATTTTTCAAACGAGAAGGGAGGTTGAAAGATCATGAGGTACTATCCATGTCTTTCAAGTACAGAAAATGCTTAATCAAGTGGATAGCTGAAGCAGTTGTCTTTAACTATCACCTTTTCAATCTAAGATTTTAACTTCAAGCCATTATAGTTTATATTTTCTTCATATGAGTTTCATTTGCTGGCAAGTCTTAGCATATGTGACTTTGCTTTCATGTTATTGGTTATCATATTATTTGTCTAAGAATGGGGGACACATGATTTGAATAGCTGCTAAAAATTTTAGATAATGCTGATATCCCTTTTTCTACAAAATTGTAGAGAATTTAAAAGAATTTGCATTGTGATACTCTTATCATTAATCTAAAACCTCACATTGTCATCAGCCAAGGATTTATCATTGGTTTGTGGACATAGACACAAGGCACATTATTGAAAGTACAATTTCAGATTTTGTAGATCTTGGCCATTGTAAGATATGTCATCTATATCTAGTTTGTAAATATCGTAATTATCTTGTATCATTGGTGCCATATATGATGTTATGTGTCACAATGTCAAACATTTTTCTGTTATTGATGCAATGGAGTTGTTCAGCCAAGACTTTGTAGAACAAGAGTTAATATGATTTTGACTTTTAGCTTACCTGCACATCTGGAAAGAATTCTGTTCCTAGATCTCTATGCTTTCTTACATGATTTTCTGTCAGATTGTTGCCATGGGCTAGTGTTGATCTGCTCTATTATTACCTTCTCTAATGTACAGATGTGATTGTTTAGATATTTGGTTCTTTACCTTCTTTTCTTTTTGGCAGTCTTACAGTCATTACTAATTATTTTTCTTCTTTTGTTCCCTCCATAATGGTGCTATTTGTGTAGGTATATCACATGAATTTATTATGTAGGATTATGAGGCTTGACCTACAATATGTCTTTAATCAACATAAAGGGCACAACCATTTTTACTTGGATATATTGATAGAGCAAAGATTAAAGAAATTATCTAATTTTGATACTTAGCAGAAGTATATCGCAGTATATCTTTTATGAACTCTATTTTCTCTCAATGCTTCTGAAACTGTTGCCATTGTGTATATGTTTATGCATCTGTTCTCTTGGTTGCTTCTAGGTTCTTATTTGTAGATTGATAGATAGGCCTTTGCGCCCAACTATGCTCAAGGGATTTTACCATGAAACTCAAATACTATCTTGGGTAAGTCCTCAAAGAAATTAATTTGCTTAGATATTTCTTTTTGATATCTTCAAGGGTTGTCTTTATTCACTTTGAGTTCTTTAAGCACACAATGCAGTCTTATTAATCTTTCTTGTTTGGTCTAATTATTTTTACAAAGGATATATAAGGTCATCATTCAATTATAGTCCCATAAAAGCAATGTCCTGCGAGGAAAGTTAGGAACAGTTCTGATAGAGAACCTACAAAAGTTTTTTGAATTTTTCCTTTTCTTTTTGATTCTATGGACTGCGGGAAGAGGAAGGAATAAAGAGGGAGAACTAGAGATGTAAAAAGGGGAGAGAAATATAAGAAATATTTGTAGGGAGAAAACGATTGTTGAAATGGAGGAAATGACCTGGAGGGTAAAAATTCTACTAGACTTTTACCCCCCTTATTTTTCAACATCTACCCCTCAACATTTTTTACATTAACTGATTGTTCTCAGGTCTTAAATTTTTTGCAAGCTTATATATTTTTTCCAACTCTTGGGGAATTATTGCTCGATGCTGTAATTCTCATGTGATTTGTTTTAACTTTCTCAACCAATTTCACTTACAACTTAGTTATAGAAAAAGAAAATAAAAGCTGACGAGTAAATGATCTGAAATTTTCTAGCTTAAATAAGAGCAGACTGGTTTCTGTCTGACCATGTTATGCCCCCTGCGTTGTTTGAGTTTGTCATCTATTGTATGCTCCATCTTGCTTGTTTGTTAAGATTCAGTGTTAAATCATCAACATTTTGCAACTTGAGGGGCTGATATTTGACATGTCTCTCTTGCTGGATACATAAACTTGCTAATAATTGCCCTTACCTCTTCTGGACAGGTTTTAAGCTATGATGGCTTGCATTCTCCAGATTCTTTGGCTGTCACAGCAGCTGGGATAGCATTGTGAGCGTACCTTAAATATATCCTCTTTTTTTTTTTTGTTCTTGAAGTGTTGAGGTTCCAGAAATCATGTGCTATTATGTGCTTATTTTAATTCTCAAACTTAATTACAACAGAGCTCTTTCGGAAGTGCCAAATACAAAAGTGATTGCAGGAGTTCGAGTTGGCCTTGTTGACAATAAATTTATTGTGAATCCAACAACCAAGGAGATGGAAGAGTCAAAATTAGATTTATTGCTGGCTGGAACAGACAGTGCAATATTCATGATAGAGGTCAACTTTTAATCTTTGATATTGTCTGAATTGCAGCCCCTTTTAGCGTGTATCATTCTTTTGCGATGAAATTTCAATTGGTCATGTGAAATAGCGATAACAGTTTTACTGTTGCAGTATCACTGCATGGGTATGTTGAATGGAGTTGGATTCCATCTAGGGTACTCTAACCTTATGTGCACCCAACTAAGATAGAAAATGAACTAAGTTATGGATGTTGGCGTTTGTGTTAAACCTTCACATGAAGCATTAATGATGTGCTAATTACCTTTTCATTTGACACATCATTGAGAGTTGCTTTTTGGTGTAAAATCTAATATTCTGTTTCATTTAGTATATGCATTTGTATTTGATATGTTTTTTCCACTTTTATTGAGCAAGGAATTGTTTCCTAGCGTACTGGAGATGCCTTATTGTCATTGGCATCACATTAGTGTGACGGTCTGTGGTGTAACTCAAAAGTTGTCCTCTTGAAATTTCAAAGGCTTGAAGATCATGTGCTGGTTTGAATACTGGCACTATTATTCTGCTAGAAGAAAACCCATTGCAACCCTAATGTCCTCACATGATAAACATATGCTTATTAGAGCCGTAGTGATGCAAGATATTGTTTTTCTAATGTTTAGTTATATGTTATTAAGCATAATTTTTTATTTGACCGTTGGATTAAGTTGAAATTTTGTTAGGAGATTTTAGAGATCATGTTTCCAATTGGGTCGAAACTTCACAATAATTAGAGATCGAAAAGGCCTTCTGATAATGTCAAGAAGTTACTGTTCGAGATTTGCTATATTTTTCTAGTTGGTTTAATATTTTTTTCTATTTGGTTTAAAATTCTTTTATTATTTTTCTAGCTTTGTTTACGATTTTTATTGCTTTTCTTTAGTTTCAGGTTTTCTAGTTTGTTTACGTTAGTTTTTGCGTTTATTTAAGGAGTTTTTATTCTTCTAAAAAAGCATACCACTTGAACAAAAAATATGTAGCAATAAAATTTTGAATTAGGGTTTCTGTGTGATCTGTATTCGACATAATTTTGTGTTCTTGTGCTTGCTGTCTTTCTTGTGTTGCTTTCACCTGCGATAGTTGATATCAGAACCCAATGATCCCATGTCATTGCTTGTGTGCTCTAATCCCTTTTTATTTTGTTTGTTGTGTGCTACTAAATAACCATAGTTGGAGGACGTCACCTGTGTTCAGGTAAGAGGGGGATGAGGAGGTTCCTCGTGAGAGAAATGTTCAGGAGTTGTTGATAGAAGACATGCAGAGACAAATTACAAAATTAACTCGTTAATTAGAGACAATAAACAAGCGGAGGCACATTGAAAAATTATCCCGTCAATTGGTGGAGATGAAGAAGAAAATATTGGAGGATCGTGAGAAAGAGTGATCATGGATCCATGACTAGTTTTGAGAATTCCTTTCAAGAGCATGAGCAAAGGATGCAACTCCTTGATTTGATTAGGATGAGTATCATGGAGATTTTGGTGATCCTGTTTATGGTGAGATAGATGTAGATTGGTGTTGTCCATCAATTTATGATGTTAATTTCGATGATGATTATGTTGATGATGATATCATAAACAATGACAATAATAGTTGTGATGATAACATTAATGGGGTGACCTTGTTGATAAGATAAAGGTTAACTATAAAGAAAACATGGAAGATACTTAACATAAGAAAATTGTTGATTTAAACTATGTTGATCCAAGGTTAATGTTATCATAAAGGTAGATAGGTAGATGTGTTCAAGGGTTATATGGACACAAAATATATTTATGAAGTAAGTTTGAGATTTGCAATTTATTACTCTAGAAGCCAATGGAAGAGAAATAATATGTCAATTGTTGTTTCTTATACAATTTTGTAGATTAAGGGATTGAAGCTGATGTATAAAATTGTTATACACATAGAAAGAAGAAAGAAAAGGGGCTTGAGAGACTTGATTGGACATTCATGAATCGAGGCGAGAGTAATTTGAACTCGAAGACAAGTTCTTTCCAACCTGGGGAGACGTTATGTTATTGAGTATAATTTTTGATCTGACTGTTGGACGAGGCTGAATTTTTGCTAGGAGATTATAAAGACCTTTTTTCCAACAGGATTAAAATTTCATAGCAATTAGAGATTGAAAAGGATTTCTGATTAGAACTTATTGTTTGCGATTTGCTATATTTTTCTAGTTGATTTATGATTTTTTTCGTATTTGATTTATAATTATTTTATTATTTTTCTAGCTTTGTTTAAGACTTTTATTGCTTTTTCTTTGTTTTCAGGTTTTCTAGTTTGTGTAGGTTAGTTTTTTTTGTTTATTTAAAGATTCGTAAACTATACTACTTGAACATAAAATATCTAATAATAAAATTTTGAATTAGGGTTTTTATGTGATTCATATTCGGCATAATTTTATGTTTTCGTGTTCGCTGTCTTTCTTGTGTTGCATCCACCTGCGTCACGTAGTCTTTCTATCATTTCTGGTCAATTTGTGCATGTTGTTGCTGGTGTTGATGCTACATTTCTCTAATCCTAATATGTTAGGAGAATGCTATCTATCATATTTTGCTGCCTTTCAACAAAATTCTTAACATACTCCAGGTTGAAAATAAGACATGGTTAGGTCTTGTGTTTGTATCCTTTTTAGGGGGTGTTTGAGAGGATGATAGCGGTTGTTTTTCAAAATGCTTTTCGCTCGGAAATACATCAAAATAATGTTTTTTCATTTTTTTTAAAATCATTTTTGATATCAGCACATCAAAAAGATCCAAAAACATAAAAAAACATTTAAGCAAAGAAATTTTTTTTTTGGGACAGAAGTAAATTAGTTTATATGGTCATAGTCTCATCGATTTGAACTTTAATTGACTGGTTCTCTATCTAGATGCCTTTAGCATGTGCTTTCTTTCTCCTTTTCTTTTCTTTTTTCTCCTTTTCCTATTTCCTTATTCATTCATTTCTCTAGCACTAACCTGACATTATCATATGACATGATTCTGAAAATACACTTACATTATAATACACCATGAAGAAACTTTATTGATTAGATAAAACATTTTAACCGTAGCAATGCTACAATGCACCTAACCATGCTGGTGGTTATCAATAATGAAATACATCTACATGAACTTCATTGTCCATTATCTTTGTTTCTTGCAGGGTTATTGCAATTTTCTTCCGGAAGAAAAATTGCTTGAAGCGGTACAAATTGGACAGGTTGTTTCTTTGATTAAGTTTGTTGCTTATCATTTTTTCTCATATTTCTGTTGAATGACTTATATATGTTGTGTATTACCTCTCAGAAAAAGTAAATGTTGTCTATAGTCTGTGAATCTTTCCCTGTGATATGCAGCAATAACTGCTCAGCTTCTTTTTCTTCTTTTTTAACGATTTGTTTTTGCACAGAAATGTTAGTCAGCACTATGAATTTGTTTCTTCTTGATTATTTGATTTGATGGAAGAGTGCCGGATTGAATTGATAATGTGTTCTATGGCCCAACATTGATTGTAATATTTGCCATTGTTGTGATCTTCATTATGAGCTGTTATTTGCTGAGGTTTGAGCAGTATAAGTTGCAGTATACAATTACACTGATCAGAAAATATAATTCTCATATATTCTTTTACCATTTTATTGGTTAGGGACCTGTTACGCTGATGTGTGGCAGATCTAACGCCCTCTCTATTTGTGGCATGTTTAACCATTTTCCACAACTAGAAAGAAAATCATTTAGATGCTAAAATCTTGCCTGTTCACTAAAGCCAGGATGCAGTGAGGACAATTTGCAATGAGGTGAATGCTTTGGTGAAGAAGTGTGGGAAACCTAAAATGCTTGATGCAATCAAATTACCTCCTCCTGAGCTATATAAGCATATGGAGGTATGGTTTTCGTTCATCCCTTAGTACATACCATCTGTTCCTGCTAGAAGTTTTTCAATTAATTGCTGTTTCTGTAGCTATTAAACTACTTTCTAAATTACTATTATGCTGTCTCTATTTGGCTAAAAGCTGGATAAAAGGGCATTCCTGAAGTATTTGATTTTGTACTATACAAATTATTTCTGTTTGGATAATTGCAATGCATATATGAAGCACGGTGATGTCTTGAGTTGCTGATGTTGCATAGAAGATTAACAGTTCTCCATTCTGCATTTGTGTCAGTTGACAAAGCTTTATGCTGCGATATTTTCTTGAGTATCTAATTTTGCATGAGCTGTGCAAATGTTACTATTGATATGCACAGCTGTAGAGGAAAGTTGCACATATGATACCATAAGTTCAATGTGTAGTTTCACTTTTACCATTCAAAGTTAATCATGATTTCCCAGACTGAAAGGACCTGTTTTAATCTAGCAGGCTTGAGCTGCCCAGTTATCCATTCTGGTGATTTGTGCCTTAACTTGTAATTCCAGCTAACAAGATCCTTACCTTTAGTTGTCTTGCTTAAATTATTTTTCTTTTTTTTTTAAGCAAGACCATGCGTTTTGTGAGTCCACTTATTTTTTCAAGATATAAGTGATAATTGATACTAATGCTTATGCTGTCCTTGCACAGGAAATCGCTGGTGATGAGTTAGTAAAAGTGTTGCAAATTAGGAATAAAGTACCAAGAAGAAAGGCCCTTCAATCACTGGAAGAAAAGGTGCTTAGTATACTTACAGAAAAGGGATATGTAAGCAAGGATCAAAGTTTTGGAATCCCTGAAACAGTTGCAGACTTGCTAGAGGTTGAAGAGGAGGACGAGGAAGTTGTTGTAGATGGTGAAGTAGATGAAGGTGATGTCCACATAAAGCCAAATGGACGCAAATCCTCTCCTTCGGTAAATGCTAACTTAATTTTGGTACTTGCTGTCCCGTTTATCATGTATGTTCTATTAACACTTTATTTTGATTTTCCTCTTCTAGCTGTTTTCTGAGGTGGATGTGAAGCTGGTATTTAAAGAAGTTACATCCAAATTCTTACGGAGACGTATTGTGGAGGTATGAGGGATTGTTGTTTGAGGAAGTGGGTAAAGTAGGAGATTATTGAAAGCAACTTTAATATGGACTTTTTACTTGTGCAAAATTGTTATACTTAATCAAATCACTTTTCCTTTCTTCATCACAGCCATTTTGCTTCATTTTAAATCCTTCTTATGACTGGGAGGAGTGAAGGGAATAATAATTTTTCATCCCATTTGCTTCCTTTCCTCCTCTTTTCTAATTTTCAGAGCAGCGACCCTATAGTAATAAGGCTGACATAGACACGCCCATGTTCTTGTCATTTTTAAAATTGCCTCTCCTTCCTTAATTTTCTTGGTCATTTAACCATAAATTTGGTTTCTTCTAACAAACAAGAATTTTACAATTTTCACTCCACCAGCTACTAGCTCACTTCAAGAGTGCTGCTATCCATGCTGTAACCTACTGGGTCTTATTATTATTTTTTGGCAACTTTTTTGAATGGTTCACTATTTTCTTTTTGAAAAAAATAAAAATAAAAATAAAACAAACTGAGTGTAACTTGAAACTTTAGCGCTAACATTTGGAATTCGCATAATAAAATCTATGTTCTTACCCTTCAATTATCTTGTACTGGAAAGTTCTCATGGATAGAAATCAGTTTCAAGTTCCAACAATATGGAGTCAGCTAGGATATGTTTTCCCGCGGATGAGAAAAATGATTGATGCCTGGCATGTTCATGTCACATGTTCATTTTACTTTCAATTGTTCCAGGGAGGAAAAAGAAGTGATGGGAGAACCCCAGAAGGGATACGTCCAATTGATTCCAGCTGTGGATTACTCCCTAGAGCACACGGAAGTGCTCTTTTCACCCGTGGAGAAACACAGGTTAGACTAAGTGTTTTTTGTTGTCAGAAGCATCCAGAGGCTCACCTGATTGTGTGCTATTTCTGATTGGTCATGTCTTGAGATCATTGTTAATGCACACTTCTTCTTGCATTCTTTCCAAACTCCTATCCATGGAGTGGTATGACCACATTGCATGCTTATGAGATCAAATGTTCAAAATCGTTTAACTGAATGGGTTATAATGTTATGTTTTCATGTGATTCTATCCCTTTGATTCATATAAACAAGTGTATCCATCAGGTTATTCATCATATTTTCTTCTGTTGATGTTACATTTTTAGCATCTATTTTCAAGTGTTTCTCCTTTAAGTGACTGCTAATAATGGCTTGGGAATGTATGAGGTGATTCTCATTTATGTTGACTTAGTGAATACCTATCTTTCCTCTTTATCTTCTCATTTCTTCATTTCTTTTCCAATTCAAGAATCTGTTATCCTTGTTAAAACAATGCTGGGTTTGGAGATCCACCTGGCCTACTTTCCTTGCTTTCACTAGCACGGAGGATCTGCTCATCAACCAACCTTTTGGATGATCGATCTTAAATTATTCTCCTTCTGAAATAAACAAATTTTATCAGTGGATTTAATTTATGTATTGTGGTCGACAATTTCTCATTTGTCAACCATTGTTACTACTTTAGCTTTGGATAAGTTAGCTTGATGGAGTTGATTATGCTTGGAGAATGATTCACCAGCCATGATGTTACATTTGCATACCATAATGTTGTTAGTGATCATCAAGTGTTTTTATTTTCCAGTCATTGGCGGTTGTTACACTTGGTGATAAACAAATGGCACAAAGAGTAGACAACCTTGTGGATGAAGAAGAATTCAAGAGGTTCTATCTACAGGTCTGTTTGGGATGATCTTTTTTCAAACTTTTGTTTAGTAATGGATTGCAGTGACCTAACAGCGACTTTCTGCATTTCTCAATGCTCTTAGCTGTGAGGTGTGGGTTTATTTTGCAGGATCATTTGGTACCAGGTCATTTTCTATAGTAATCTTTTTGCACACTGTTCAAATTTAAAATAATTGATCATGTAATTGACAATGTATCATTTAGTTCCATTAGACATATCTAATAAAATTGTTAGCGTCAAATTCAAGGTTTAGGCTATGTTTGATAGGCATTCTTTTCTCCTGATACAAGTAACTACTTTCAAAAAAATTTCTTCCTCTTAGAATAAGAATCTATTTAGAAGAGCTTTGGAGATGAAAATATAGTGGTCTAGCTTATGTATATTTGATTTACAAGTTACTTTCATGTTATATAAAGAAGTAGAAAGAAGAGTAGAAAATGAAAGCATTATTCAAGATGTTCAAAATGAAAGCTTTATACAAATTGTTCATTTAACTTTTCTGGATATGGAATTAAGAAAGAGAGAAAGGAACTGGTGTTATAATTCATATTATAACCAAAAAATTATATATAACTTCCTGTTTTCAATTTTGACAGTTTTATGAGTACTTTTGATAGTAGAGCACCATTAAGTGCTTATACTACTCAGCACAAACCATTCAGGTTCTTATGCCATTGGTATTTGATGCAATTTAAAGATCTAGAGCTATGCTGTTTGTTATGAGGCAAACCTTTTCTTGTAAATTTTTTCTAACTTTTTTTTTTTCTGAAAAGGTAGTCATTGTCTGTATTGCAGCATTTTGATAACAAAAGTTTAAAGCATTTAGCTAATTACACTAATATAATTCCTGCTTGCTGAAACTATTACATTGGGATGCTTCCAGACATACTCAGCATGGTTTTGAATTGAGGTTGTGGTTGCGATAATGTTCATGGTCGTGATCACAGGTCGCAGATACTATAACTCAGCTCCTGCCTGCATGTTTAATTGGGAATTCGTGATCATGATAAATAATTATGCTGTTTCCATACAAATTAATTTATCTGTTAAAAAATTTACAAGTTTGCCAATAAGAATTGCACTTGGATTTACTACTGAAAATTCATCTCCTTGTTCTAATGTTTCAGTACTCATTTCCTCCATCATGTGTTGGAGAAGTAGGCCGCATAGGAGCACCTAGTAGAAGAGAAATTGGTCATGGAATGCTTGCTGAGAGAGCTCTTGAACCTATATTGCCTTCTGAAAATGATTTTCCTTATACTGTACGAGTTGAGAGTACAATCACAGAAAGCAATGGCTCCTCAAGGTAAGAAGCAATAAAAAGTGCTAATGTTTTAGTTATCCAATTAGACTATGGGCCAGACCTCTGACAGCATCTTTTGACATTTGATATCATTTTGATGGGTGCTAAAACCCTCCTTTCAGTCCTAGTACTTCATGTTGAGTATTTGCTATGTGTTTTTGGCTCTTATTATTTAGTGCCTATCATTGAACAGCATGGCCTCTGTTTGTGGAGGCTGCTTGGCACTACAAGATGCTGGTGTTCCTGTGAAATGTATGATTGCTGGCATAGCAATGGGTATGGTTCTCGACACTGAGGAATTTGGAGGCGATGGAACACCACTCATTCTGTCTGACATAACCGGATCAGAAGATGCTTCTGGAGATATGGATTTCAAGGTAATACTTAATGTTATTTTCCTGATTTGTGGTTCTATTCTATTTCTTTGCTTTTTGCATTATTCTTGATTATATATTTGTTGGACTTGGAAAATGCTTGTTTAAGTTCAGAAGAAAGGGTATAGTGCAATTGAGTTAGAAAGATCCCCTTATAAGCATGGTCTTTGCAGGTTGCTGGAAATGAAGATGGAGTAACTGCATTTCAGATGGACATAAAGGTCATTATCTTCACAACTCTTATGCATTCTTGACAGCTTTCGTCTTTTGTCTAGAGAGCATGTTTTGCCTCCTAATCAACAACCTGTTGCCAACCCTATATAGCAATGGATGCTTTCTTATGGTAGCTGTTCAGTTTCACGAGCTGATGTTCTGTAACCCTTGAATCATAATCAATTGCAATTTTTACATGATAGGTTGGAGGAATCACTTTACCTGTCATGAGGACGGCATTACTACAAGCAAGGGATGGCCGAAAGCATATTCTTGGTACTGGAAACTGTGCAAGCTATCCCCCCCCCCCCCCCCCCCCCCCAAATTCTTTTAAATTTGTTTGGTTAATATTTGGATGTTATCTAGCCAAAATTCTGTAGAACTGTAGTCACACATCCTTACTTAATGCCTTAATTAAATATTACCATTTTCTTAATTAATTAGAGCTGTTGATATGCTTTTGATTTACATTTGTTGGAAGCACTTGTTTTCACCAGTTTGAGTTATCATATTTGATCAGGTCATTTCAGCTAAATCTTTTGTTATTTCTTTTCATATTTTTATGGTTCAGCTGAAATGTTGAAATGCTCACCTTCCCCTTCTAAAAGGCTTTCTAAGTATGCCCCATTGATTCATGTTATGAAGGTTTGCTTGTTTTCTATACACCCTCCATTGCTTGTCTGTTGAAAGTAGAATTTATACTCAATGATCCCAATAATGATAATATTGTCTTATAGGTCAATCCAGAGAAAGTTAACATTATCATTGGTTCTGGTGGGAAGAAGGTGAAGAGTATCATAGAAGAAACCGGAGTAGAGGCTATTGACACACAGGATGATGGAATTGTAAAATCAGATACAGAGTTTATCTTCCATTGGTTGTGTGACCTGACATCAATGCAACTTTTTAAATCATTGGCTTTTGCAGGTAAAAATTACTGCAAAGGATTTGTCAAGTATAGAGAAGTCCATATCCATTATTAGTCAACTAACTATGGTTCCAGCTGTTGGTGATATCTACAAGTATGTCCTTTCCATAAACTTTTTTCTTCCCCTTTTTTTGTCTTTTTTGTTTCACTTTATTCAGATCAAGTTGCAAAAAATTGAAATAGCTGTCTGTTTTTCTTCCTTCTATTATGGAAGTAAAGTGGTAGATTAATTGGGACAAGTCCCATGATTATTAAGTGTATGCTGTCAATTTATAGCTTGTCTGGTGCCTGTTACTTGATGATTGTGAATATGAGAACTATTTGACTCTTTGTTTTCTCTTGCTAATCAGGAACTGCGAGATCAAATCAGTAGCTCCTTACGGAGTTTTTGTTGAGATAGCCCCGGGGCATGAGGTATATAGTTTCATTACACAATTTGATAAAAGTCAAAGTCCAAACTATTGTATTGATTATGGAAAATTATTAAAACTTTTGAGTTCTAACTATCATGAAGGAAAGTAGTTTAAGTTCATCATAAACCAATTTATTGCTTTGAAAAGTTTCTTTAAAAAAAGAACTTTGATATTTGTTGTAATTGCAGTTCTATGTGACTCTAGAATTCCAAATTTCATCAAAAGATAGTCCTTTCACTTTAATTCTCTATATTTCCATTCAAATTTGTCAAATACAGGACTTTCTTTGTTGTTTGGTAAAAAGTAAAAGTTAAAATATAGCATGTAATCAAATTAAGTTCCATTTACAAGGTGTGGTATTTACAGAAGATTATGTTTGGTACATAAACAAGCATATCTGAAGTCATATATGATTCTGTTTGGGGAAGAAAGTAATCTCATGAATTTCTCGACTATTGAATTCTGGCAGGGACTCTGCCACATTAGTGAACTGAGTTCTAACTGGTTGCCAAAGGCAGAAGATGTAAGCAGTGTCATTTTTGCTCCCCTACTTCCCCCATTAGATTAGCAATAAGAATTAGTTCTTCTTCTATCATGTCAAAAAGTTAAAATATCTCCTCTATTTTCTTACAGGCTTTCAAAGTTGGAGATCGTGTTGATGTTAAACTCATTGAGGTTGGGAAGTTCCCAGTCATGCAATCACACAAACACAAGTTTAATTCCGTGACAAGCTTTTTTAGCCAACTTCTGAAGTTCTTTATATATATATATATATATATATATATATAAAGTTAATTTAACTCTAATAATCAATTAATGATTCCTTTGGTGCCATCTATATTTATTTAATTATTGTTGAGCTTCATTTTTATACATAAATATCAGCATCCATGTTGCCAATCCTTAAAATCTCTAGTAGATATAAATCTTCGGTGGTTTGTGAGTGGATTGAAAAGAAAACCTTGAATTTAAGGTCTATAGTTTTTTTGAAACTGGATTTAGGTTTCCTTCAATGAAGTGAATTCAGGTGACAGAAAAAGATAGATAAGGCGATAGGTTTAATTACTAAACGGCATATGTGCTGTAATGTTGAGCCAAGATATTCTGCCTTGCAGAGGAAATAAAACCGTGATTTCCAGACTCCAGAGCAAACTGGAACATCCTTAGTGCTGTACTATCATCGATTTGCACAAAGCATTTGTTGCTCTTGCCACAACATTGACAGAAATGTTTCTCTAATACTTATGTTTATGCAGGTAAATGGAAAGGGACAACTTCGCCTTAGTCGCAAAGCATTACTTCCTGAAGCAACTTCAGAGAAGTCCAGTGCAGAGCAGCAGGCAAGGGATTTAACTGAAGGGAATACTGAACAGTCAAAGGATAAAAGCCGTGCTACAAAATTTGTAAATCCCACCAAAGTTGATTCAGTAGAGGATGCTCCACTTTCAAAAAAGAAGGCTTACAAGAGATTAACCAGTTCTGCCAGAGATGGACCAAAGAACAGTAGTACAACTGTCAGTAGCATCGCAAGCAAAGATGAAAATAGTTTAGTGAATGGAGAAGCTAAGATTGGATAGTAAACATATTCCGTTCTTCATTCAAGGACATGCTGGTTTTGTTATTGTGGTAGAAGATGATGAGAAAGAGACCTAAAGGTATGGCCTGGATGCTCCCCTCTCTCACTATACATACATTTATGTGTGTGCACGTGTGTGTATCTTTGCATACATGTAGATGTGTGTTTAGTATTTACTGGGACCTGTAGTTAGCTCTCCACCAAGTGGGTCACTTCCCAACCTGATTATAGAAATGCTACTAAAAATAATGCATGTATGGAAAGAATTGCTAATGAGTATAATTGAAATTACATGTTAGAGATTGATTTTATTTGAATATTTTTTGTCTGGAGGAAAAAAAGATGAGACCCTTGACTAACATGGAATTGGAAATGTTGATCATATTTGGCAAATTTGTTGTTGAGCAAGAACTAGTTACTCGTCTTCTTCTTATCTTGCTAAACTTGTATGCTTGGAATTTGGATGATACTCATATCTGTAACACTAAAATTATATTTCAGTCTGATCTTTACATGGTGTATCACTTTAGGATTTATTAATTTTTCATGATCATTTATATAAGGTGTTTAATTAAAGAATAAAATTATTAAACATATACCTGTTGCCATATTGTAATTAGACATTCTAATGATGATCCTTAGCTGGTAATAATGAAGTGGATAGATCAAGTCAGGCGTTGTGAACTGGGTACAAAAAACATGTCTTCAATAAAAGATTATGTACTTGGTTAAATAGAAGAAATTCAGCTTGTGAAAACAGTAAATTTATGAGTTGATTATATTAATTGATACTCTTTATCAGCTCCCCTGACAATAAATTACTGAATCAAGCATGGACACAGCAAATATTGATGTTTCCATGGATAGAATATCTAGAATCCTGAACAATGGCATCGAGACGGATTAGAAACAAATACTTGGATTACATTGCAAGTCGCGGTTGCTCATTGTCAGTCAGTGTAATGCTTGTGTAGTTTACTTAATTGTGTGTGCACTCGCATGAAGACCGAATGCATATATAGATAGATGCTTGCATCCTCATGCATATTGCATACAGTTACAATAACACATGAACAGGCACAAAATAAGGAATGAGCTGATGGACATTAATTATTGACAGGAAGGAGTCGATTAAAACACGGTGCCATCCAGAATCCTGCAGTTTCTGTTGATCAGATTGTGAGGTCATATTGCTGAAGGAACTTATTCCACTAGCTGAATTGTTTACCAAGGAAATGAAATGGAAGGTGGGTCTTCTGAACAATTAATTCATTCTTGACAAAAGGCTGTGCACTGTTGCCATTGAGGAAAAGAAAACAACTATTTGAGAAGAGAGAAAGCATCATGCAATAATATGCTTGGAAATTGTTGGTGTATATTCAATTCATGGTTTCACCACAATTTTCCACGTACTCTCTCTCTCTCTCTCTCTCTCTCTCTCTCTCTCTCTCTGTATCTGCTCGTTTCTTTCTCTTTGGAAGTAGTCGTGCTGGTGTGCTTTGTTGTATCATCTTTGGAAGTACGACTGCAAGGGATATCCTTAAAGCTTTATGCTTTTGCAAAATGTATTGTGATCCTTAACCTTTTCTCTGCAGGTTAGCTACAAGCTGGTCTAATTTTTTCATCCAATTTTTTCTCTCAGGCCTTCAATTTTCATCTCATAATTTTTGCCTAGGGTCAGTTAGACTATAATGCCAATTCCTTTTATTTTGTTCTCTGCGTGTGTGTTTGTACATGAATGAAGCATGTGTACCTCGTGGATATTATTTTCAAGTTGACTGAATCATATGCTTTATTATATTGCTACTATAAATTGCACGTGGATTGTTTAATGTGGTTCGACCTAGCTAGCTCATGAAGGTGGCGGATATCTAACAGCTTCTTCACTTGTATTATCATTTTCGGTTTGATTCGGTTTTTATAAAAAAAAAACCAAACCAAATTTTTTTTTTAAAAAAAACCGAAACCAGTTTAAATCAGTTTGGCTTGTTTTTTGGTTTGGCTCGGTTTTTTTTTGTTCGGGTTGGTTTTTTTTGTTTTTTTTTTGTTTTAGGTTTATAAAACCAAAACCGAACCGAACCGGCTGTTTTTTCAAAATTTTAATCTGTTTTTTTCACGGTTTGGTTTTTTTTGTTATTTTTTTTCTGGTTTTCTTGGTTTTTCGGTTTTTTTGCTCACTCCTTGTATCACTGTTTCTAACCAGTTGGCATTATGGGTTTATTCTATGTTAAAAGGCCACATTTTTCTTGGTTTTTACTCTTGTTGTAACTTTTTTTTTATTTTTTGAACATGTTTTTTTAAATATTTTTCAAACTATTTTTTGTTTTAAAAAGTGTTAAATTAGTATTTTATATATATATATGTTTTTCAATGATTTTAATGTGTTATATTAAAAATATTATTGAATTTTCAATTGAAAAATTCTTTGAAAAGTTTTATTTGTATTGCATTATTAAGAACACACGAAAAAGGGATTGTCAAATGTATTACAATATATTTGGTTATTCTTTCTTTGCTTTGGATAGAAATATGCTTTGAGTCCATCTCAATAATATTGCGAACTATGTTGGCATGCGTACTTCTATATACATCAAGATAGTGTTTAGGGACAAAACCAATGTTTTCTTATACTTTTAATCTTGAAAGTCTCGCAATTCACGCTAAAATTATTTTACTCTTCGGTATTTTGAGCCAAACATATCTTTGTTTTGTTTATATATATATATATATATATATATATATATATATATATATATATATATATATATATATATATTCCCTGCAACATTACTAAACATAACCTAAGTTAACCTAATAGCTCTGCAAAAATAGAAATTTACTATCTTTGGTGCTCGTACTTTATCGAGGGGATGAATTATTTTTTTGCGGAAAGAACTGAAGTTAAGATGCTACGATCTAATTGGGTTAAATAAATTAACATATTATTTTAATTATACAGGAAAAAAATTAGAAAAGATAGTGGATGGATTAAATTTTTTTTAAAAAAAGTGATTAAGATAACTTAAGAAATTTTTTCTTTTCAATTGAGAACAAACTTTGTATCTCAATTCATAGCTTATTAAATACAGAATAACAAGATAAGTTAAAGAAAAAAATAAAAATTGGTCTTGGTCAACCTGAGTTAGAATGACAAATCTATAACCCGGAATGATCAGGGTCGAGCAAACCTAAAATATCTTATCAAACTTGTGATTTATATTATAAGATTGGAATAACCCGATAAAAAAATAAAAAGAATTATAAAGCTAATTTTTTTATTAAAAAAATTGTATTGACTTTTTAAACCCGTAACCTAGGTTATCAAGCTTGAAGCATCTTATATGAGAAAAACTATAAAGTTCAATTTTTAATTAATCAAATATTGAAAGATGCAATTAAAAAAAATAGATTCAATTATATAAAAGAATTCAAAAAATAACAATTAAAAGAATGATGATCAAAATTAAAATACAAAATAAATTTTATATTTGGATGAAGGGTGAAATTAGAAAGTAAAAACAATTTAGCAAAAGGACTCCAAAAAATCAAAAGAGTGAGGATCAAAATTGATATAAAAAACAAAAATAATTTTTTGATTGAAGGGTGCAATAAAAAAGAACAATAATTTTTACAAAAGAGTCAAGACAAACAAATTTGAAATCAAAATAATGAGGACCGAGTTGAAAAATATAATACCATCAATTTAGATTGAGGAATAAAATTGAAAACCAATAAAACTTTTATAAAAAGGTCAAGGAAAAAAAATTCTAAATTAAAAAAATAAAGATCAAATTGAAAAATATAATATTTGGTAAATTGAGATTGAATGATGAAATTGAAAACAAATAAAACTTCTACAAAAGAGCTAAGAAAAAAAATTAAAAATCAAAATAACAAGGATTGAAGTTGAAATACCATCAACAAATAGGACCAAGCTGTAATTTTCAGGGAAAGAGAAAGAAAAAAAAAAGATAAGCCCATTGGCGAAAAATTGAATCACCACCGCTGACACTTGCCGATCCACATTGAAAAGGACACGGTGATATTTTCAATGGCACAACGAAAGGGTATTTTTGGATGTTAGGAGGTGCCACACGTGTCGCCCGAAAAGTGTTACCGCCTCCTATATACCTATCTTTTCTGTTTTATATTTAGCTAAATATCAAGTTGCCCTTGAGTTAATATGGTAGTAACAAAAAATCCTTTGTTAAAAGATGAAAAAACCCCTTAAGGCTAGATGTTTTTTTTTAATTTTCAATAATACTTTGGTCGTTTTATTGTGTTTTTGATTATATATATATATATATATATATATATATATATATATATATAGCTAAATAAAAAATTCTCTCGACTTACATGATAATAACAAAAATATTTTAAAAATACCAAATATCCACTTGTAACATCCCATATTTTCTTGTGTATTTTTACTTAATTTTAATGATATAATATGTGTATGAGAAGAAAAGTCTTAATAACCCTTCAACAGTTTTATAAAAGTATATAATTTATTATAACTCTTGTTAAATTATATTCACATTAACTATTTATAAGTTCTTTTCTTTTTAAAAATATAAATATTCTTTCTATATAATATTGAATAGTTTGATAATCTTAAGGAATTAATGTCCTCAAAAAAGTTTAGATGTGACATTCATAAATTTACATGATGAAAATCAATTTCATAAATTATGGCCGAGCTCGCCCTTCAAAATACAAGTATTAATGCCCTCTCCCCCTCTCTCCCTGGCCGAGCTCGCCCTTCAAAACTATGCAGAGTTGAATTGAATTGAAGAGCAGGTAAATGAATCCCACCCTCATTTATAAGCTAACCTAGCCTAGGGTTCTTATTTTTCTTCCCCAAATTTCCGTTTATTAAATTGCTCTACCTGGTGTTAAAAGAAATTAGGGCTTGGAGGAAGAGGTGGTTTAAACAGGCAAGCTTTTCACCATGTCGGTTACAGCGGGTGTTAGTGATACAGCTTTAGCTGTTAGAGATAAACTTAGAGGTAAAATTGGACAGACCAAGGTTAAAAGGTACTGGCCTGGCAAAGCCCCTGAGTGGGCTGATGATGCTGATGAAGATGGAGATATTAGGATGGCGAGGGCTGCTGCCTTGGATAAAGCTTTTCCTATTCGTGATGATTCCTATGATGTTGCTGCGTCGAAAGATGATCCCAGGCTGCGTCGTTTGGCTGAGAGCAGGATTGATAATCGTGATGAAGTGAGGGCGGATCATAGGAGGATTCGCCAGGCTGAGATTATTTCGACGGAAGAGGAGGAGATGCGGAGGCAAGAATGGGCTGATATGGAGGAAGAGGATGAGGATGCATTGGAGGAAAGGAGGAGAAGGATTAAGGAGAAGTTGCGCCATAGGGAGCAAGAGGAGGCTGTGCTTCTTCCCATAGAGGAGGAGGAGGAAGTGGAGGAAGAGGAAGAAGAGGAGTCTGAGTACGAGACTGATTCTGAAGAGGAAATGACAGGAATGGCTATGGTGAAGCCTGTTTTTGTGCCCAAGTCGGAAAGAGATACTATAGCTGAGCGTGAGCGGCTTGAGGCTGAAGAACAAGCTCTTGAGGAAAAGGTGAGGAGGAAATTGGAGCAGAGGAAGGTGGAGACGAAGCAAATATTGGTTGAGGAGATACAGAAAGAGGAGTTGATTCAGAAGAATCTGGAGACGGAGGCAAATATTGCTGATGTGGATACTGATGATGAAATTAATGAGGCGGAGGGGTACGAGGCTTGGAAGGTCAGAGAAATTGCAAGGATTAAAAGGGATAGAGAGGCCCGTGAGGCAATGTTGAAGGAGAGAGAAGAGATTGAGAGGGTGAGGAATATGACCGAGGAAGAGAGGAGAGAGTGGGAGAGGAAGAATCCAAAACCTGCTCCACCATCGAAGCAGAAGTGGAGGTTTATGCAGAAATATTACCACAAGGGTGCTTTCTTCCAGGATCAGCCTGATGACCGAGCAGCAACTGCCGGAACAGATGACATTTTCAGACGTGATTTCTCATCTCCGACTGGAGAAGATAAGATGGATAAATCCATATTGCCCAAGGTTATGCAAGTCAAACACTTTGGTCGCAGTGGACGAACGAAATGGACCCATCTTGTCAATGAGGATACGACTGATTGGAACAATCCGTAAGTCCATTCAAACCATTAATTTTATTTTTATAGTATTGATTTTCTATCATATCTGCTGTTTTATGAGCATAGCATTTATTTCACCGATGTTGATCATTTGCACTTGAGTTCAAAAAGGTCCCATTCATTCCCCTGTAAGTTTTGTGTATGAATGGGGATTGGTTTAATCCATACTTGCACTTATTGAAATCCAGCCAAAGCATTTTACACAAGCTTAAGGGCATGCATATCATAAATAACAAGAAACAGAATTGGTTCTATGCATGTTCCTGATGCCTCTTTGTAATATATTATACATGCTCTCAAATTCTAGTTTCTTAGTCTCAAACTCGTAAGTGCTTTGCAGTACATTCTTGCTGATGGAAAAATTATATTCCAAATCCGAAGAAGATACTTTATTCTATTAGTGGAAGATGATCACAATCTAATTAAAAAATGTCGCCAAGTTTAATTGAATCATTTGGACTATTACGGTCTCATGTAGTATGACAATCCATTCTCCTCCTTTTTCTCCTAAGAGGCATCGACTCAAAGCTGAGGCCTGAGGCCTGAGGCCTTGGGAGTTGGTCTGTTGGAGTCCCCTGGTTCAAATGCCCGCCCCCCACTTCAAAATTTAAGAAAAAAAGAAGCGTCCTCTTTTCCATGTGTTTTCATGCATGTCTTCGGTGAAATAATTTTTATTTTGAGGGAAACTAGAATCAGAATCTTTTGATGCCAAGGGTAGTTACTATCTCATTCTTCAGTTTTATGACCTTTGTCTTTCAAATTATAAAAAAGATAGGGGATGTGAAAATGAAAATCATCTCCTTTTTCCTGGGAGATGTTTCAAGTTTGCATTGATGGGCCATTTTGAATTAAATTACTTGGACAGCTGTGACAGCATGCCCAAGACATCTTTGTGCATTTATATTATTTTGCCTTTTATCTTCTTTATCAAATTGGCCACCCAATGGATCCTACAATAATCGTTGTTTCAGTGGGAATACCAGTCTATTTTTGGGACGCTTTACAGTTTTTTTTTTTCATCAAGAACTTGTTGAGCTAACAAAATAAACAATTCGGATATGTAAGCTGTCATATTTTGTCTCTGAAACAAATGTTTACTGTGTGTTTGTTTTGCAGGTGGACATTCAATGATCCTCTGCGGGCAAAGTACAATGCAAAAATGGCTGGAATGAATGCTGCTATAGATAAACCTAAAGGAAGCAAAAAGTTGAAGGATTGGGAATCCCGGTAACCAAAATTTTGAAGTGTCATTAAGCTCAGCGAAGAAACTGTTTATTGGACCTTCTTTAACTAGAAGTTTGCAGGACTCCATTTGTCTGCCCTCATAGAGCTTGTATGGTGTAGGTTCTCGTTAATCATTGTTTGATGCATTACCTAGCAAATTACAGCGAAAACATCAAAAAATCTCTCTGATTTTGTCCAAGAAGAAGCGTTTCCTTTTCCGGATTCCTAACTTCCTAATCCTACCTGTGTCTTTGCATACTCGAACTTTTAGATGTATGGTTTCAGAATCCTTAAGACAAAACAGGCGATCTGATTAGAAGATGAAAATTGTTGCTTGAAATCATGATTCATACCCACCACTTCTCACAAACACGCAAACGATGGAACATGCTTATTCGTAACAAAGGTCTCCTGAGTTTATACAAAAAGCTGTCTTAACGTTCAGAAGGGGGAGGACAGGTACTTATTGACTTCTTTGTACAATATCCATGATGATGTGCCTTCAACCTGTCAAATTAACATAAGCCAATTACTTAGAAAACATGCTGATAAAAAAAAAAGGGGAAAAAAAACCAGAAAACATGTCGATTAATATTAATGATTTGATAGGATAACTCTGTTGTCACCAAAAAATAAGAAGAAAAATCAAACTCCTCAATATAGTAAGAGAGGCCAATGAAGATACTGCTGCACCACAACCTAGCAGCTTCCATGCACGAAATCGATGCTTATATCCAGGCTTCCATCTTTTCATCACTATCCAACCACCTTACCATCATCTCGCCATTACTAATACCACCCGTGCCTTGCGTCATGGACTTCTTTGAACTCTTATTAGCAGAACTTTTGTCTCTGGCAAAAATCATTATCGTTTTGTCTCGTGCAGTGAATGATGTTGGTGGCATTAATTTCTGGATCACTTAACTTATTAAATTACTTGGAGAGCAGACTTTACATCAAATTAGACCATGTTGCTACAAAAAGGAAACATCTTGCGCACAAATTTTAATTCAAGCTTGCCAGCGGCAATTGATGTGTTTCAGAGTTCTGACTCCATGCCAAGGCCTGTTGTCCCTACATCCTTCTTCAGACTCCATTACCCCTTTTTGCAGCATATCATTGACAAAACATCTTGCTGAATAAATCGGTCAGACTTTAATATCCTTGGTTTCATTCCTCTGCTTTAGATAGAAATCTCCTTCATAAGCCATTTTCTTTAAGATCCCTGAATGTCCATAATGACACCTTTAAATCCTAAATCTTCCTCGACAATGTTTCTGATTGAATTCTAAGCAGTCCCGCTGCAAACATCTCATCCTACAAGCAAGAGGCAGAACTTTTCTTATGGCTTGAATGGAGATTAGCAACTTGCCACTCCAATTTCTCGTCTTCTATCTACATTTCATAGCACATGCTCCTTGCATCCAAGTTTAAAAGCAAGTTATAACATTCAGATACCCTGTTGTGCATTATGGGCAACCTTACCTTTATTGTTCATGCTAAATTATTAACCATAGGTTGGTATTCCCATCCTCTTTCCAAGAACATGACCTGCCTGCTCCACAACTGATATCTAAAGGAGATATGTATCTTGACAAGATGAAATAGACTATATCGATGCAGATGAATATCTAGCTTGCGTGAAAGAAATGGTAGAACTACTATCTTGGTGTGAATTATCAATTAAAATACCACTTAATCCAGTTGAAGCATTGAGAATTGACATGAATTCGCTCATGACTGGTTTAGCCTAATGGTGCACTTTCTAGCATGCAAAATACATGCGGGGTTAGATGGCTGTAGTTGGATTTGCAGGTCTACATTTGGATCCATAACACCATAAAATCTGACAACTCTAATGAATTCTGAAAGGGAATAGGAAACAATAAAATTTCATTTCCCAACATGAAATCTAACTGGGCTGCTATGCCAAAAGCAGAATAAAGCAGTGCAATTTTCTATATGAGCAGGGGTTATTACTACGTCAACAATTGTTGTCATACGTAGCATCATTCATCTCTAAATGTATGCTGGATATAATGCTTAAAATGTCAAAGGCATGGAATTTGTGTGAAAATTAAAATTTGTGCAAGATAAAAATTACTGAAAACAGCAAGCTGATAACTAAATACCTGCCAAAAAGTGTTGTGCTCAAACAGAAACGAGGGACTGGAAGTATGGATGGGCATGACATCCTTCATAACGCCATGGTACTCTAGCAATATCCGAACGCCCAGGTCTTGGTTTTAAATCACAGATCTTGATTGATGTCCCATCACAAAGATTATAGGACATAGCTCTACCGTCCACAAATATCAAAACCTTCTTCTCCTCATCCTTTTCGCCCTGAATAATACTCAATACTGAAAACACAGCATGCTTGTTCATGAAGTTCCATGTTAGTTCAGGAAACATCATTCTCATAGATTGCAGATTTACATGGTAACTTAAAGACCATCCTGTATATTCGAATTCCATCTCGAAAACATCAAATTCTAAAGAGGAACGGTTCTTGGTCAGTACCAAATGCATATGACCTCGGGATTCCCCAAAGTACATAATATCCCAATCCATACCTTCCCATGAAAACATAAAAGGCATCGGCATTTTCTTAACGGACTGACTATCAATGTGAAAATACAGTGAGGTCTCTGCATAGCTGTACCAATGAACAGAACCATCCAAAAATACTCCATTAGAATAAGTCATTCCCAATGGCATTTTGAAAAGGATAGGAAGTAGACTCCATGATTCAGTCTCTGATGAATAAACATCTATTTGAAAATTTTGCTTCGATGAATTCCCTTTGCAAATACAAACAACCTTGTAGTAAGGTGATATCAAAGGATCAAACGCCAAGCTCAGCGACAAATATGCAGGTTTTGGAGGAGAGAGTATCTTGAATTCCTTAGTAGTGGGATTACAAACAAAATATCTGAACTCATAACGACCATCATTTTTCATTTGTGTCGTCTTTAAAAATTTGGGTTTATCCAACATCAATTTACAACAGCAAAGAAGCAAGCCATTGCAAGAATGTATTATTGTGACCTCAGAAACATTAAAATAATCGAAGAATGGGACTTTAGTGGAGTGTTTGAGAGGGACAAGATGGAATTCAGGAGTGGATTTATAGCCATTGCTGAGCATGAGAGCATCGGCTGTACGGTTTAGCATCCGTTGACAGCGGGCGTGGCTAATGCAGAATTTGGGGTCAGAAATCAAAGAGTGCCATCGTTTTGATACGCACTTGAATTTCAGGAGAGATTTTGCAGGTGCCCACAGAAGGATTTGAGTTAAGAGGTCCAGGTTGCTGGCTATTATTTCTGCTGACCAACAAATTTCCAATTTCCCTTTGGGGTTCCTCATTTCTGCTGTTTTCCTTTTAACTCTTCAACGAACAAACAAACTCACGCCATAATTTATTGTAATTATAGAGATCAAAACTTCACTTGGAACACATCAAATTCTAAATCAAGACTCCAACAAGCATAGCCACCCACCAGAAATGAGGAAAATATTACCTGTTTTTGGCCTCAACATGAACATCTTACAAGACCTGTTGAATTAAAACTGCGGATCTCACAAGTGACAATCCCTTCCAGCAAGCCACGCACATCCCCTTCTATTTTTCTACATATGAGAGTTAGCTTCGAGAGTCAACTGTCAGGTCAATGAAAATTATGAAATATCAGGTAGCCTGGTAGAAAGAACAGCAAAACAGTAGTGCGGTATAAGGCTTAAGAAGAAAATGGAAAAGAAAAAACATAAAGAGTTAATGGCCAGCTGTAGGGCATGAAAGAGAGAGCTTATGCCTGAGCTTAACTCAGATAGGACCTGAAGGAATCCAATTGGTAGTAGGTTTTCCACGAAGTTGTTCTTCTTTTTAGCACTACTCGAGTTAATTGCCTGCGTCTTCTTACATTTATCATTGTTTTCAAATCCGCCCGGCCTGCCGGATCCTTTTGAGGTTGTAACTAAATTGAATTTAAAAAAAAATAAAAAAAAAAACTCGAGTTGACTTTTTAGAGTTGACTTTTTAGATTAACCTAACAAGATCTATTCAAAAACCCTACTGTAATTTATTGGTTTTTATTTTTTATTAAAGCGATATCGTTTTGATTTAAAAAAAATAACCTGAATAACCTAGCAGCCTGATAAAAACTCAGAACCCGAGTCTTGAACTGGACCAGCTATCAGATCAGGTTTAAAAACTACGCATTAAACTCTTTATTTTAAACTAAGCTAAGTTTGTTGGGTTAAAATGATGACCCGTCAATCTAGTCTTTAAACAAGGCTGAGTTTCAAATGAACTTTGTAAAAGACTTGAAACACTTAAACTCTGTTTGTCTTAACATATATATATATATATATATATGACATTGATTTAATGTTTTTTTATAAAAAATATTGAAATGATGATATTTTAAATATAATTATTAAACTTGAACTGGCCGACGAGTTGACTTGATGGCTAGACCAATCCGGGTAAAGTAAAAGACCAATATGAGCAAAAACCCACCAAAACCTAATTGACTCGCGACCTGGATGACCAGACAAAACCTGGTTGACACTTGTTTTTTGTTTTTTCAAATGTTTTTTTGTTCTTAATTGACATTAATTTGTTGTTCTTGAAATCTCACAATTTTGTGGCATAATTTTTGGGAGTCAACAAGCATTATTTTCAATAGAGTAGCGGGCAAGATTGATGTATGAATTTAAGTATAACTCATTGTCCTGCTGAACTGTTATCTAGACGTTTGTTTGGAGCAATAATACACGCAAATATGATGAATGACACAAAAGCATTGTTAGAGGAAACTCCACTTCAATACAAAATCTATTTTTTAATAAAACGTTAAATATGATAGAATAGAATAGGTCAACGCGTGCAATACAAAATCTTCATTTTTGTCTCACTATCAATTTTGGTTTCACATTTTTAAATTTTCATAAATGATAAAAATAATTTGTCTCCATATTTTTTTTAATTTTTTCTTTTATATTTTGATTTAAAATTTTATAAAAGCGTCTTATGAACAGTGTAATACAAAATCTTCATTTTTTTCTCACTATCAATTTTGGTTTCACATTTTTAAATTTTTATAAATGATAAAATAATTTTTTTAAAAAATCAAGTATCAATCAAATATTGATCGAGATAATATTTTTCAATGCAATAGTATAATTGAAACAAATTATAAAGCCTAATATCTAATTAATATAATGTGAAATGATAAAATTAAAAAAAATGATGATAAAAGAAAAAAAAACATTAAAAGAAAAACTACTATATTTTTATGAAACAATATTTTACATGACTCTTTTATGTTTCTTTTAATTTAATATTCATAAGTTTCCATAATTGAGGCAACTCTACGTATGTCCAACAACAGGAAAAATTGATCTTGGTCATAAATTAAAGTGGGCAGATTTGTTTATATAAAGTAAAGAATTCTCAATAAAATTTAAATTAAAAAAAAATATTATAGAATACTTTAAAACATGTGGGTTTTTTTACTTTAGAAGCAAGTTTTTTTTTTCTGTTTTTTATATAAAATGTATCACTGTGCACACAATGATACACTTGACTTTTTTTTTTTTGTTTTTGTTTTTTTTTTAGCCTATGGGGTTTTTTTTTTACTTTTTTCTTTGTGTTTTTTTTTCCTTTAATGAATTTATTTTGGTTTAATTTAGTTTGTTAATTTAGTATGAAATTTTTTGTTTTTTTCCTTTTCAAACAATTTTTTTCTTTTGACCCATCGAATTTTTTTTTTCTATTTAGTTATCAAACTTTCATGACGCGAATCTCAGGTTTGATAGGTTAACCTGATTTGACGGGCTAACTCAATTGATTCAGATTTTTTTCTTTTTCCTCATTGGTAATATGCTTATGTTTTTTGTTTGTTTTTGTTTTTTTTTAATTAATTTTTTTCGTTTAGTTTAGGTTGTTAATGTTCACTTTTTTTTTTCTATTTCTTTTAATGAATTTTTTTTGTTTAATTTAGTTTGTTAATGTGAAAAAAACATTTTATTTAGTTATCATACTTTCATGACATGGATCTCGGGTTTGACGGGTTAACCTGGTTTAATGAGTTAACCTCAATTTTTTTTTTGTTTTTTTCCTTTTTAATCATTTTTTCGTTTAGTTTAGTTTGTTAATTTTTTTTCGTTTGACCCATCGATTTTTTTTTTCTATTTAGTTATCAAACTTTCATGACGCGAATCCCAAGTTTGACGGGTTAACCTGATTTGACGGGTTAACTCAGTTGATTCAGATTTTTTTTCTTTTTCCTCATTAGTAACAGGCTTATGTCTTTTGTTTGTTTTTTTTATTATTTTTAATTAATTTTTTTTTGTTTAGTTTAGGTTTTTAATGTTCAATTTTTTTTTTATTTAGTTATTAGAATTTCATGACACGGATCCTGGGTTTGACAGGTAACCTGGTTTGAAGGGTTAGCCTAGTTAATTCTGGGTTAACCCGTCAATTTTTTTTCTATTAAACTATCAAACTTTCATGACACGAATCTAAGGTTTGACGGGTTAACCCAGTTAATTCAGATTTTTTTCTTTGTCTTTATTAGTTTTTTTCTTTCTATTGTTTTTTTCTTTTTAATTAATTTATTTAATTATCATACTTTTATGACATGACTTTGCAGTCAGATCCATATCCAAGGCTATTAGGTCTGGTATTAGAGCTAGACCTAGACCTATTGGGTCAAGAAAGTTTAATATTATTATTATTATTATTATAAATATTATTTTTGGGTCAGACGTTATAACCAAACCCAAGATTCTTGAATATAACTTTGCAGAAAGACCTAACACTTTTAGATCTTAGTTTTTTTTTTGTATTTTTTATACAAAAAAAAATTAACCGGCGGCATCGTACGGGTTATTAAAATGGGTGGGATACTCACTGTAGCAGGTTTTTTTTTTTTTTGTATTTAGGTGGGATACCCAAGATATTCCTTTTTTGTACATTTTTTTTCATTTCTTTTACCCAAAATTTACTTCTTTTTTTTTAGATAGCCTTTGTCGGTTTTTTTTTTATATATTGAGGTGGTTGAGAGATTAGTTTTGTAGCTTTTTCAAAAAAAAAATACTAAGGATTACTACAGTGTTTCCCTTACATGCTTTTTGTTTGGTTACAGTGTTTCCCCCACATGTTTTTTTTAATTATTTTTGTTAAATTTATTTTTTCAATATTGAGTTGGTTGAGAATTTAGCTTTAGCTTTAGATTTCCTCATTTTTTTTCATTTTTTTAAATTTTCCCCACGTTTTTTCCTTATAATTATAATTATAATTATAATTATTATTATATTGTATTATATTATATAACTGTTTTTTTCTTTTGTTTTTCCTTTTTATTTTTTTAATGAATTTTTTTTGTTTGATTTAGTTTGTTAATGTTACATTTTTTTTATTTAGTTATCAGATTTTCATGATACGAATCTCGGGTTTGATGGGTTAAACTAATTTGAGAAGTTATTTTTTTTCAATTAGTTTAGTTTGTTAAAGTTAATTTTCTTTCTATTTAATTATCAGACTTTCATACTTATGACACGTATCCTGGGCTTGACGGGTTAACTTGGTTTGATGGGTTAACCTGGTTAATTCTAGGTAAACCCGTCATTTTTTTTTCTATTTATTTATCAAACTTTCATGACGCAAATCCCAGGGTTTACGGGATAACCTGGTTTAAAAGGTTGACCCAATTAATTCAATGTTTTTTTTTTCTTTTTTTTTCATTAGTTTTTTACTTCCTGTTGATTTTTTTTCTTTGTTTTTTTAATTAATCTATTTAATTATCACACTTTTATGACACGACCTTATAGCCAGACCCACATCTATTATTCTTGAGTCCGGTGTTACAGCCAGACTTACTTAAACTTCTTGGGTATAACTTTGCAGAAAAACTCAAGATTTTTAAATTTTTATTTTTTAAAATATTTTTTATGCAAAAAAATGACTCACGGCATCGCGCTGGTATCTAAGCTAGTTGATAAACTAAGTGTTGTGGTGGTCAATTTTATTGTGAGAGGTTGAATTGTGTTGATATTGTAGGAGGGGTTGGTTGTTTGTTGCATAAAAAATGCATAAAAAATAACAAAAAATGAGAGAGAGAAAGAGTAGGGTTGATCATCAAGTCATAAATTAAATATTATTGAAGGTATGACCGACAAAATTCTTTTGTTAGTAACTCCGTTGATCATTATGTTGGTAAAAATATCACATGACCATATAATTTGCTTTTTTTAAATCCCACTATAATACTCTCTGTAATTCCTTTGGTATATACCAATTTTTTTTTTTCTGTTGGCATATTTACTGATGTACTTTATTGTCGGGTTAATTTTGTCGATAATATTGTATGTAAAAGTTACACATCATCGTATAATTTGATTATTTTTTTCGTTCTTTATTTTCCCACTACGATTCCCTTTATATATATCAAGAGAATTTTTCCATCGATGTTTACCAATGAATACAGGGATGGAAAATTCTGTCAGTAAAGGTCATCATAATATACCAACAAATACATTTTATCGATGTTTTCATTTGTATTTGCTAATATTCTGGTAGTGCTAGCTAACACTAAACAAACAGTGGTTTTTGTTTGTATAGTTTCATTTATTAAGCCTTTAGCAGTCTCAGGTTTCTTGTTAAGATTTTGGATACAGAGAAGTGGAAATTCAAAATATAAATTGATGATCAAAGCTTGGGACCTGGTTTTGCAATCCAAGATAAGGTCCCCCAGCTAACAATAGTACTATTCATGATTTGTAGCACCTTCGCAACGATTTCCATGTACATGGTCAACGTTATGTGAGCAGAAAAACACACTCCCAGATTTATTGACGAAATAAATATGAAATGCAATTCAAGATCATAGCACTGTCTGCAAGAAACTGGTTTTAAAACTAGAGATCAAATAAACAGAGAAAGTTTCAAAGACATTCTTTATTTTGTATCTACTTAATACTCCAATTGATCAGAAAGTTTAGGTCTCTTGGTTCTAGCTAAATCAAACATCTTGTTTTAATTTCCTATCATTTGTTAACCTTCAGCAGTCTCTTCTTGTTTTTCAGCCCAAATTAGGCTCAAGAATGCACCAAGCCTTCGCTCATGAATTTCCCTTCTTGTATTCAATGTCGCCTCTCAAATGTAAAACTCAGAGTGGTCAAAGTCTGCTGTTGTTCTACATGCAAACGGGACCAAGATTTGCCGCAGAACATAGCATCATTAACTTTGACCTTCCCCAAAACACAGAAGCATAGAGGAGGTGTAGGCGCTCTCACCAGCAGAACACAGAAGCATATAGGAGGTGTTGGCGCTCTCACCAGCAGAACACAGAAGCATATAGGAGGTGTTGGCGCTCTCACCAGCAGCGTCAAAACAGAGGGAGGTTTAATTTTAAATGGTGTAACTTAGTTGGTCAAGTTTTAGATTTGTTTTTTAAAAATTACTAGTTCGAGTATCACATATCTCAGAGTTACTGAAAGTTTTTCTGGTCGTTAATTTCAGAGTTTCGAGAAATTAATCGAGGTATACGTAAGTTGACTCAACATCTACTACCATTACAAAAAAAAAAAGAAAAGAAAAGAGGGAGGTCCCATCACTGCTTCACCATTAGAAGAAAAAAGATCCGTCCATGTAATCTATTTTAACCAGAAATATTCCCATAAGAAAGGCATTAATGAAATTGTAGACCTAACAACAGATCTCCCAACAAAGCTTTTGGCAAAAAAAACTCCTTTTGAAGTGTGGTATAATTACAAACCCTCACTTAGTTTTCTTAAGGTTTTTGGCAGCACATGTTTTGTTCACATTCCACAGATTAAGAGGGACAAGCTGGACAAGAAGGCAATGCAAGGTATCTTTGTTGGCTATAGCACAATTTCTAAAGCCTACAAAGTATACCTCCCTCAAACCCAGAAGATTACAATTACACGGGATGTGCAATTCCATGAAGACGACAAATGGAACTGGGATGAAACACAAGAGATCACGGTGCTTGATGATCAAATTATTACTCCCCTGAAAAATGAATCAATTGATGAATCAATTGATGAATCACCAGTACGAGGCACCAGATCACTTGAAGAAATCTATCAAAGGAGCAATGTGGCTGTTTGTGAACCAGAAAATTATGAAGATGCGCAGATGAATCCAGCATGGCAGGAAGCAATGAAGGAGGAAATACACATGATTGAAAAGAATCATACGTGGGAACTTGTTGATCGACATGCAGACAAGAACATTATTGGCGTTAAGTGGATTTTCAGGACCAAACTGAATGCTGACAGCTCCATCAACAAATTCAAGGCAAGGCTGGTTGTCAAGGGGTATGCTCAAGTGTATGGGGTGGATTATTCAGACACATTCGCTCCAGTAGCAAGGATGGACACCATC
>Ga0325410_1000548_pt1 | contig 39564 bp, 15 predicted proteins | sample PopdelMetagenome_16_FD_206182 | JGI IMG/M metagenome (GOLD analysis project Ga0325410, IMG submission 206182) | Populus deltoides microbial communities from Bellville, Georgia, United States - Xylem-PdIQD-R3 | ecosystem: Host-associated > Plants > Phyllosphere > Stem > Wood/Secondary xylem...
CTCTTATCCCTTGTTGCTTTAACTTATTCTCTGACCACCTGGGTTTCCACCAAATGGAGTATGAAACCATGGCAGCTACATAAGAGTGATATAATAATCCTCAAAGAAAGACCTGATCAGAAATAAAAAACAAGGTCATCCATCCTGGTTGCCTAGCAAGGTCAGGATAAGCTAACCAAGAAGACATGCAGCCGCTAAAACCAGTCCCTGTTGTCCATAACCATCTGCTTCTTTCCCTTGAGTTCCTCTGAAAGTTGATTCCAGTTGGGCGTGAGGGCGTTAGCATACTAGGATTTACCACAATCTCCTGTGTTGCGGATTCAGGATAGAAAATACAAAAACAACAAGTTGGAAAAAAAAAATATAAAATTATATTTAGTAGTGATGATAAGATAAAGTATTTGTTTCTGTATTCTATTTGGTTATGGTAAATAAGACAAAATAAAATATAAAAAAATATTTTTTTACCCTTAATATGTGTTGTTGTCAAACTTATATATTTAAAAAATAATTAGATATTTTTTGTTTATATTAAGTGTTGAAATTGGAATTAAAAGTTTTTTTACAAGGATATTTTAGAAATAAAAAATAAAAAATATTGTTCCTGGAGACATGTCTCCTCTGTATTTTCTGTTTTGAAAGTAAATAAATTCATTTCTTTCTCTTTTGTCTTAGAACAATAACTAAACGATACCTTAGTATTTAATTAAAACTCAAGTTCACTATAGAAGTATAACTAGGGATGATAATGAGTACCCGCAAGTCAGATTTTTTAATATTCATACCCTATCAATTATCGATTCATACCCTATCAATTATCGATCAAGTATGAAGTTTAGATATTTATAAATCATTCATCGAATTTCAAGTATTCAATGAGTACCCATTATCTACTATTATTTATTAATTATATATATAATGTTTTATGTTTATCACTTCCGAGATCAGCTCGAATGGAAGAGCGAATTCGACCAGAAGTTTAGGACTTGATAGAATCAAATCCAAAAACAATTAATTTGTGCGAATGAGTTAACTTTATGGATTTGAACCAGAAGTGATCAGCAAGAACCATATGACGTGCCATGTATTCTCCCAGAGCTCTAGAAGTCTAGTTTCTGGAGAATTTTATGGTTCTTAACTATGAGTTTTATGGTACAATATTGTTGAAATTATGCATGGTTTTCCTCTCTTAATTTGAAAGAGGAAAGCACATTAAACCTTGAGTCCTAATTCAATTAGAAAACAAAATCCATAATTAAGAGATATTTAATAATTCATAAATTTATCTTGGAGAGGAGGTAAAATCCATAATAAAAAGAATAATCTAAAAAAATGATAATATCTATGTTTATTCTTTTAATGAGTAATGAATTAATATAAAAAGATCAAGCTGCCCCCATATCTCAGCCTTCTAACCTTTTCACCAAGGGGTATAAAGATAAATTTACAATAAACTGTGCTGTGTCTATCACTATTCACCATGCATTTATAGAGTTTTGTTTAATAAAAATTGCTTTTCTAGACGGACGACATCGAATCAAATTTGCCAGTAAAAGGAAGTAATGTCATCTTATCTCTTGAAGTTACATTTTAATATTCTCTAGAAGGAGTTACAATAAGTCGTGTCCAAAGTCCAAACGACAAGATTCGTCTCGGATCTTTGATATTGACATTACTATAAATTTTGTTTACCTTTCACCATGACCACGAATGCATATCTAAAACTGGTTTCAGTTTTTTATTTTATAGATATATGCTAGTTGGATGCTAGCGCGACATGGTGAGCTTACTTTTTATTTTTATAAAATTACTGTAAAAATTTATAATATAAAAAATAATTTTTTAATATTAATAATAATTAAATATTAATTATAAGAAAAAAAATAATATTTATAACACACTTTATTATATTAACACATGTGGTTGGGCGCGGCGCGTCCGGCCCAACTTGGGGTTGGGCGGGGACTCGTCCGGACCTGAGCGTCACGTGGTGGTTGGGTTGCTATAGCCAATCGGGCCCTTTGCCAAGACCCAAGCTCTAGGTGGCGCTTGGGTTTGCCCCATGCATTGGAGCCGCCCAAGCGCTAGGTGGCGATCGGGAGTGCCCAAACGTCAGGTGGCGCATGGGTCATGGCAAAGGGCCCAATTATCTTGGGTCTGAGGCGGACCCGATTGTCTTGGGTCTGACGTTATATACCCAGCTCAATGGGTCTGGCGTGACCCAATTCTATTGGGTCCTGATGAAGGATTTTAAATATTTTAATTTTTACTATAATTAAAAGTATTACTATAAAAAATAGTATTATTTGTATTATAAATATTTTAATTTTTATTATAATTAAAAGTATTAATATCAAAAATAGTTTTATTTGTATAATGAATAGCATTTGCGTTAAAAAATATTATTATTGTTATTAAAATTTAAAATATTCGTATAAAAATAGTATTATTTGTGCTATAAATATTATTATTTTATTTATAATTGATAGTATGAATACTAAAAATATTATCAGTTGTGGTATAAATAATACTATTTTTATTATAAGTAATAATATTATAATAAAAATGGGAAGCGTCATGTGGTGGTTGGGCAGCCACAGCCAATTGGGCCTTTTGCCAAGACCCAAGCGCTAGGTGGCGCTTGGGTCTGCCCCTCACATTGGAGCCGCCCAAGCGCCAAATGGCGCTCGGGTTTTCCCAAGCACCATGTGGCTCTAGGGCTGCCATAGCCAATCGTGCATTTTACCAAGACACAAGCGCCAGGTGGCGCTGGGGTTTGCCCCGCGCAAGGGCCGGGCAGCCTAAGCGCCACCTATTCTTGTGTGGGTAATGCCAGCGCCAGGTGCTCGCTCCCCATGGCCTGCAACCCAACCAAAACTTATGCTGACCATTTTCTCCCAAACCAACCCTTCAATGCCAAATGCACCCCAGTGAAAGACAACCCCATCCCTTCCTTGCAACTCTTTATGTTAAGGGCTGAGCTGCCATTACACTGCTTCAATCCACAGTGCTTTGTTTCTGTAAACAGTAACAGGGCACTGAGCCCATTTAGTATTTTTTGTAATATGCTTACCTAATTACAAAAATATTTTTTTTTATTTCTCTCTGTATCAAATTAAAAAAAGATTTGAGAGGTGGATCATTTTAGGTAAACACATAGACAATGGTGACTTGGAGAAACGATTTATTGCCAATAATTGAATTCCACTGAACTCTTGATTCAAAACACTAATATTTAGTCAATTCAATTCAAAATAAGGTGGGAATGCAATTGGATTCTATTGCAGAAGTGGTTACAAACCTTCTCTACTATGGATTCTTGTTGAAATCCAAATTTGGAACTTGAAACATGGTTTTATTGGACACGATAAAAACAAGTTGCTAACGCGTGCAACACATGTGATGATCTTTGTGCCATTCAAATGGTGCGTGAGGTTCTTTTCAGTTATCAAAATCATGCTTTTGTGCATCGTTGGGAGTGGTGAGTCGTGCTTTATCTGGCGATGTGACGCGTGTTTACAGAGGAGGTTTGGTTGGGCTACGGTGAATGTTTTTTCTTTTTTCTCTCTTTTTTCTCTCATTTCCTAGAAATTCACGCCTAACCTTTCAAAAAATAATTGTCATCCAGTTTGTAATTTTATCGATTTTGGCCTCCTTTTGATTATTGTTTATTGGCTTTTAATACCTTTTGAAGTTTTTTTTTTTTCCAATTTCATTACTTGATATTTTATTCAATTTGATTTTTTTTCCGATTTGGTCACACTACTTTTGATTGCCCTATTTCTATGTTTTATACTTTTCTTGATTATTATTTATTTGCAATTTAGTCCATTCTGATTTTAGTGCATTTGTTTTCTTAATCCATTTTTGGTCCATATTATTTTGATTTCTATATTCTTATCATTTTCTTGATTTATCTTTTTTTTTTTTAATTTTGTCCCTCAACATTTAATTTCATTTGATTTTTTTTATCCAGTTTCAATCCTCCTTCTTTCAATTACTTTTTTTTAATCATTTTCTTAGTTTTTTTTTGTTTTCCAATTTAGCCCCTGATTATTTTCTTGCATTTTGTTTTTATACCATATTTGGTTTGTATTGTTTGAGTTTTAAATTATTTTACGGTTGGATATTTTACTTTTTTATTTTTTTATTATTGCCTTCCAACAAGTCAATCCTTTATTAAAAAATGATTTCTTTTTCAAATTCATAATTTGATATTTGATTATTAAGCCCTTGTCTTCTTTATTTGATCAACTTTTCTTTTTGTTGTGTTATCCTGATCTTATATCCCGGCTAATAGGTTAATCAAGTTAACCATGATTGACTTGATTATTTTCCCTTATTTTTTAACAAATTGATTTATTTTTACTATTTTATCATTTGGTGTTAAATTATTGGCCCTTGAGCTATATGTTTTTTTCACTTTTACATATATATTATTTTGATTTCTCAATTATGACTTAGATTATAATCACTTAACCGAAAATATTAAATACTATTTGAAATGATGTCATTTATTATATAATAAAAGTATATTTTTGGATGGAAATATAAAAACTTAAAATTAGATGGAAATCCCTAGTTAAGAATTTCTGATTTTATATGGTTTAAACTAAATAATCATCCCTGCTTCACTACGAATCAAGTAAAACAAAATAGAATGTAAATGTATTCTAGCATTGTTAATATGTTTTATAATGACAAGAAAAAAATTGATTGTAAACTCAAAATTAATGCATATGTTTAATAAAATAAATAGAGAATTATATATACTAATAAATGTTAAAAAAATATTTTAATGTTAGCTAATAACTAAGTTGTTAAGTTGAAAAACATACACATATTAAGATATTTAATCTTGTATTACGGCGGGCTCTTTAAATTTTTTCATTGAAATAAACTAATTCTTCCTTTTTTATTAACATCTTTAATTCCAATAAAGAAAATATAACATTTTGCTCAATTTCATGTATTTATTAAAAAAATCAAAAGCAATAAGAGGATGTGTGAAAAAAAGACATGAACAATTTAAAATAAAATAAAAAGGTTATCTTTCTAACAAAAACCTCCTTGTCTTATTAATGTGCTTAATTGTTTTTGGAAATTTTTTACTATAATATTTATTTTTTAGACAACATCCTATTATTATTTCAAAATCAAGTTTCACTTATAAATAAATAACATTATGATAATTTTAATGCAAGTGTATTAAAAAAATAAGAATAATATAAAGCAATGTCCTTAAATCTAACCTAGTAGATCAATCTTGAAACCTTCCGACTTGATTTCTTGCCTAGCCTATGTATTAAATTAAATTGTATAAGAGTTGGTCTAATATGGCCTAATCGACTAGGTAAGTCCAAAGCCATCAGGGGAGACCGGTAAAAACCTGATATGACTTAAATTTTTTTAAGGATAACATAATTTTTAAAAAATATCAAGACGATAACATTTTGGATCTATTTAGACTAACTTAGGTTAATATGTTAAACTCATGACTCAGCTCATGGACCCAAAGAAGTTTAATAACTACATCTTTTAAAAACTATTTTTATTTAATCATATGATATTAAAAATAAACACTAACAAATGACTAAAGTCTTAAGATTCTTAATGACTATACCTAAATAAGCAACTATTAGTGAAAATAGGATCTTGGTTAGTCATATCACCCTTTGATAGTCCATATAACTTTATTACATTTTGAGAGAAGACTTGAGATACCTTGGAAGCTATATAGGGATGCATTAAAGCCATAAAATGTGCATACTTAGATAATCTATTCCCAACCACTAAGATCATAATGTAGTGAGGCTTAAACTATTAAGTGAGGCTTCAATATATTATTTATATTATTCTCTAACAATATCCATCTAATAAAAATTCCTCTTAGCTTGCCTCAATGTTTTTTCATAACTTGAATGGCTTGTTATATAGGTTTCATGTATATATTGCATGATAGTTGGCTTGAGAGAACATTTTTTACTTGGGTAAATTTAGCCTTTGTATAGCAATAATCCTTCTAAATTCTGAAATATTAGGACACCCACAATGACTTTTTTCATTTGTTGAAAAATTTGTTGTATTTTCTTATCCTTATCAAAGCTTGCCTTGAGCTTATCTACCTAGCTTACTAGTGGGACAATAATGGCCTAAAGTTTCCCTTCATCCTCTTATCTTATCCTCCTAGATAAGTTATTTGCCACACAACTTTCCTTTAGAACCTTATATTCAACCATAAAGTCATAAGTAATTATCTTTGTGATCCATTTTTGTTGAATTAGGTTCCTACCTTTTATTCCAACAAATGTTTAAAGCTATGCTAGTTGATTTTTATGCAAAATAAATTTCCTAACAAATAAGGCCTTTATTTTTGGACTTCCATTACTATAACTAGGAGCTCGTTTTCATATGTAGATAGGAATAACTCCTCGCATTTGAGTTCTTTACTCAGGTATAAAATGAGCATTTCTTCTTACATAAATATTACCCCAACACCCTTACCCAATGCATCATATTCCATCATAAAATGTTTAACGAGATTAGGTAAAGCTAAAACTAATAGGCTAATGAATGTCCTTTTAAAGCCTAAAAAAGCTTCCTCGATTATTCTATTCTAACTAAAACCTTCATTTTTGAGAAACTTGGTTAATAAACCTACAATAGTCCTATATCATTTTATAAACGTTTAACAATAACCCCCTAAGAACCTATAAAGAGACTTAATATTGTTGAGTCAAGACCATATTATCATGGCTTTTATATTTTTTAGGTCAGCTTTAATCTGTTCAACCAAAACTATATGGCCCAAGTACTCCACTTCCTGATAAAAAAAATCTTTATTTAGACATTTTAGCACACAACTTATATTGTGTCAACATTTTTAAGATAATACTTAAGTAACCTATATGATCTATTTTTTTTTTTACTATAGACAAGTATATCATCAAAGAATACTAAAACAAATTTGAGTAGGAATAGTTCATTAAACATCAAAATATGAAAGGGGGATTAGTTACCTCAAAAAAGATGAAGAGGAATTCATAGTGACCTTTATAGGTTTGCAATGTCATCTTTGAAATATCTTATAGTCTAACCTTGATTTGACGGTACCTTGAACTTAAGTCTAGTTTATAGAAGAATTGTGACACATATAACTCGTCTAGTATCTCTTCAACCATTAGGATGGGAAACTCATCCTTCATTATTTCTTTACTAAGAGCTTTATAATGAATACATATTCACCATGAACTATTTTTCTTTTATACTAATAAACTAGGGATGAGAATGGGCTTTAATTAGGGTGAATTATTTCCATATTTAATAGCTCTTTATTTTTACCTCTAACTTTTAGTAATATGTGAGCGCGACGTCGTGGCTACCCTTCTAGGATCGGAAGATTGATGTCGGGGTCTTTGTTTTGTGAATAAGGGACTCACCACTTAGTATTATGGTCACTAGGAAACCTAACTGGTCTTTCAGAGATTCTAAGGTAAGGGACTTGTTGTGTAAAGGGAAGGTTTTAGCACCCCTAATACGCCCTACCTAAGGTAAGCTGCTTGGTGTTTGGTTTGCCTTATGATTGCTATGGTGTTGGTGTTCTCTAATCAATTTTCCTAGGATAGGTTTGCTATGATGAATGGACTTGGGTTGAAAGTCTAAAAGAAAGAACCCTTGGTCAATGTAGATCACACCTTTAGATATGTTTACAAAGTACCAAGGAGAACCAATGCAGATCTCTTGAAATTTGTGTTTGATTCAGACTAAATTTATAACCTATGATTTAAGAGATAGTTAAGATAGAAATCCAAGGAGATTCAATGTGCTTTAAAAGCTCATTTTTCCCTTAGTATTTCAAGTGTTCGCGACTCATAAATCGCAAGGAAGATGAACAAAAAAAACTAAGTTAGAAATCTAAGGAAATTCAGGTGCTTTAAAAGCCCTTTTTTGCCTTAGTATTTCATACTTTTACTGCTCGTAAACCGTGGAGTCAAAATTTAAAATGTCCCCAATTATAATTGAGGCTTCTTTCAAGGATGTATAATGACTTATTATTTCTAGAAAAATATTTTGGATATTAACCACTTAGAGTTTCTTTATCCAAATATTAACAGTGAATAATAACAAATTATTTCCAATAATATTTTGGATATTCATCCCTTAGGGATTTCTTTATCCAAACATTAACGGTGAATAATAGTTGAATTCTCCCCAAAATAAGATTTTTATATTTTTTGGAATATTGGCCAACACCCTTTGGAGTTTTACAAACATGTTGTAAAATCCAGAATGCAAGAAAATAATTTTTTTTGTGTTTCAGAAATTCATGCTAAAACAAATTTTCTTCTAAAACTTGGAATATTTGTTTTTAAAAAAAACATTCAAAACATGTTAGGGTGTTGGCCGTATGCAACACACAAGAAAAATATTTTTTTAGACATATATATACACACACACACAAAAAAAACATAAAATAAATACACAAAAAACCAACGATTTTACTCGTTTTTTAGGGGCTGGGTCCAGCTTAGCCCATGTGGCTGGGCTGAACTCATCGGGCCTAGTCGGGTCACTGGCCCAAACCAGTGACCCGGCTGGGCACAAAGGCATGCTTGAGTTTCCTCACGCGTGCCTTGCCTGGTTACTATTCAAGTGAATTATAATTCACTTGAACAATAACAAATGCAACCAAAAATGCATACAAAGCTGGGAAGAACATACCTGGAGGCAGCAATGAAGTCGAAGATGGTAATGGCGTGCTCTGGACAACGCTTCTGTTTTTCTTCTCTGCGTGTTGCTGGTTTTTTTTTGTTCTCTCTAGTTTTCTTGCTTTTGCCTTCGCTGGTTCTTGGTTCTTTGCTTTCTTGTCTCCTCTGTATTTTTACTTTCCGTCTCCCTGCTTCTTTGTCTTTGTTTTTTTCTCTGCCCCCCATTCAATGAAGGCTTTAGATAGTAGTTCCCCGGATCAAAGAAAAAACTCCCCTGTTATCTGTATTTTTCTCTCCTATCTCTTTCTCTGTTTTTTTGTTTCCCTGCTCCCTCTTTTCTTTCTGTATCTTCGTTTCTGTGAAGACTTTCACAGTCGAAAAGATGAACCCATGTTCTCTGCGTTTTCTCTCTACTCCCCTTGTCTCTTCTTTTCGTTTCCCTGTTCTTTTTCTCTCCTATTGCCCGCCTCTCTCTTCTTTTTTCTTTCTCTCCTCTTTCTCTCTTCTTTTCTTTTCCTTTTTTCGTCCCCTTTCTCCTCCCATCAGAGGAGGTTTATATAGCCTAATCACAGCTCTTATTAGGAAACGAATATTACATTAATTCTAGGATGTAATCTCGGGTGATCAAATAAAGCAAAAATAGAAAACTAAAATATCCTGATTGATTCTATGCTGGTTCCAGTGATTTCTTTCCAACATTAACACATCATCCCAACCATCCATGTTAGGGATAAAATCTCAGCCATTAGATGATGGTGATGGTGAGGTTCCTCTCTTCATGTCATTTTGCAGCTGTCACAGAGGAGGAGCAAAAGCTGCTGTCTCTTTTGAATTAAAGCTGAACACGTGATCTGCAGCTCCAAAATCAAGCGAGAGAATCATGGAAGCTAGCAGGAAGTTGCAGAGAAAAGGAAAGAAATCAGACGGGGAGGGTTGTGCAGAGAAAAGGAAAGAATTACAGGTGGGGAGGGGTAATGTTCAAAACACAAATGAACAGTACCATGCTGCAAAGTCTTATTTCCTTATCTGGCGTGGTGGAATTCCTGTCATTTTTTGATGATCTAGTCCCCCTCTTCAGCTTTTTAAAACCTAACCAATTTTCTTCTAATTTCATATTCAATTAAATCTCTCATTTTAGCACTTTTCAATTCAATCCTTGGTCCAAAAAAAAGTCCTTTAAATTGACCCGTAATCCCTCGAATCAGACCTGCGAACTCGGGCTATACCCTTCTCGCAGCAGGATTCTCTACCTTTCCACTAAATGTTCAAACAGGAATATCCTGAGCTTATGGTATCAAAATCAAGCGATTCAAAAGCCTAAATTCATCAGCACGTACATGACTATAACTTTCATAAAGGATTCAAAGTGAGATAAATTTGTTTTGAAGAACAGAATCTGGTCGTAATCTGCTTGGTTAAAAGCATCTTCAAATCTGATTCGAAAACTAAAAATATTGAGCATCCCAATCTGACTGAGAGTCTGACATAAGAACAATGAGCTCTAGGACCTAATAAAGGTGCATGGCAATTCTTTAATATGTCATGAATGACGAAATATAGTTGGGATGGTCAGATATTGTACGAAACCAAGTCAGAATCAAAGTCTAAGTTGGAACAAAATTAGTCTTACAACAGAATTGTGACCGCAACAGAATCATTTTTTTAGTGCAAATTCTGAGGGATTTATCCAAACTTAAAGGCCAGATAAATAAGGGACGAGTTAACATCACGGAGACTCCTAATTAATCTAAAAATCCTGACAATTTTGGCAACGAAAGGGAAGGATAAAAAGAGTAGAAAACAGCTGGAACAGAGTTTGAAAAACATTCCTTTCTTCTCTGTTTTTGTTAATTTTTCATCAACCATGAACTAAACTTCTGTATTTGGTTCAAGAGGGATACACGCCATCTCCAGCACGTGGGGCTCAAAAATGAGTAACAACAATATGGATAACAATAACATTAATCAAAGTAGTTAGTTCCTTTCACATAATTGAATGATCGATACTTTGAATAGGTGGTAACCCTTAGGCTCTTCGAATACTATTATATACTCTTGCAATAACTTTTTCACTAGGTTTGGTAAGTTACTGCTAGGTTTGGGCTTTGTTCCTAAGCCCTATATCTACAATGGTATGTCGTTAGTCTTCCCTTTTAACTCTTAGATAAAATCAAACCCACTATCAGTCTTGAATTATTGAACTCTAAGGCCCTTTAAGTTTAACCTGTTTATTATACTTAAATTCCATGGTCAACTCTATTAAATCCATTAAGATTAGTCCCAGATCTGTTAGCCATTATATTTCCAAGACCATGTCACACCCTTCTAATTGGATTATAAGAGTACTGGACTTAATTCTTGCATAACTATCTTAACTTAAAAATCATAGTATCATCTGCAAGTTTTACCCTAAGGTTTGGAGTGCCATTGTGTCCACTCTAACCTTCATTGTAAACTTAAGATAGATGATGTTGTAAGTGCTTTTAGTATCCATGAGCATTATCACTGGATGATTGTTAATCCTTGCCTGGATTCTTATAGTTTTAGGATTATAACTCCTTACCATAACATGTACATAAATTTTAAGCTCATCATTAGTAAGAACAGGTTCCTCTAAGTCAATCAAATTACTTATTTTTTTATCCCACACCTCTTCAACTTCCTCCTATGTTTCCTCTATTAGAGATAATCATAGGCCTTCATACTTGTGACATTGACTCTATTTGTTTTCTCTCATTTGAACCAAAGTCAAACTATTTACTACCAAATTAGGCTTGGGCTCATTTCCAAGTTGGACCAGTAGAAGAGTCATTCCTTGAAGCCAACTGCATAGTAGCTTTCAACTCTTACAAATCATTATAAGATTCTCTTTCTAGACTCTTGCTAACCAGTGTGCTACAACTAAATTTTAAAGGTTTAACATTCTAACTCGTATCTTAATCTCTTCTTTATAGCCATCTAGAAAACAACATAGTTGATGGTTATTTAACAATCCTCTAATTGAATTATAAATCAATTTAAATTGAGTTTTATAACTCTTAATAATTAAAATCTGTTTAAGTTACTTAATGCCTCAATAAGGTCATTGAGGTTAAGGCTCTGAATCAATATGTAGAGCCTTTATGAATGATTCCCAGCTCGTAATTGCTCATGTTTCTTCTATCTTCTTAAATAAAACTATAAATTGTCCCTTTATATGAAAATTTGTCATTAATATCCCATATTGTGGATTAGTGTTATGGCAATTGAAAAACTGGTTTGCTTAATACACACCATCCAATAAGGGTATCCCAATTAAAACATAAGAACTCTAGCTTCATAGCCCTTAACTAGATCTAATTATCATTATGTTGATATACATCATGCCTTTAATGACCATTGGCTGATGCTATGGGTTGTTGGGTAGAGATTTCATAGGCTTCTTTCTTTGAGCCTTTGAGATATGGTCCATCTTGTATAAATATGTTGCAACTACTGCACAAGCTCCTTAAAAACCTATTATTATGTTTGCAAGTGTTGTTGCTACTTTATATTGTTTGTTGTTTTAATCAATTGCGACATTTGAGTTCTATTTGTCATGGACAATCAAACTTTAATATTAAATTAAAACGATTCAAAAAAAATTCATGTTAAAAAAGAATTAATCCTTACTTATTTAACAATTGAAATAATATCAATACCATAGTGAAGAAAAAAAAGGAAAAAGTTATTTCTTGGACTGATTTGAGGTAGTTTGGGCCTCTCAAAAGCTAAAGTATTGAGATTCTCAATTATCCTTTCTAAATAAACTATCTTTACTTAAATAGATAGAGTAACAACATTAGATAATGTATTTTGACTTTCAATTGATATTAAATTATTGGACTCATAATCTAATCACCCCATTCCCTTTAGAAAACTATTATTTTTAACAATGGAAGTTGGTTGTTTTCCACTTCATCCATGCAATACAATCCTTCTCTCATTTCATTGCACACCATCCATATTTTTGTCCTGGTCTATCCCTCTCAATCTTGCCCTTTTTTTCTCCTTCAGTATTTTTTTTATATATGTATCAAGGATACACTTCTAGACGCCTCTCACTCGCGAGCAACCACTCTAAAAAGTCAAACCACGAGGGAGAACCCACCAACACAAGATCTACCAACAAGCACACACTTGTGTATTGGTTTGAAATGCAAGAGTTGGTTTGTAATTGTTGCATAAGCTCCTTAAAAACCTATTATTTCATATTAGCGTAGAAAATAACCAAATCTCAAAATAAGATTTATTATGCACTTATGTCATTATAAAACAAATGAAATCATGTACAATTTGTGAGTTTTTTTTTAATTTCTTTTAATAAATTCTCCTTGTAAAATTATAGAAAATAATTTATTTGTCATCATTTGATTTGGCACCAAAAATCAATACTTTGAAGGGTTAATTGATAAATGTATATTCTTTACATTATTCTCATCTTAAGTTTAAGAAAAAAATCTCGATAAAAAAAAGGTTTCTATCATTGCACCAAATACGAGTCACCTATATAAGACTCAACAATTTTAATACGGGTATATGAAAGATGACAAATGTGATATTACCTAAAAACTAAAACTAAAATAATAGATTAAAACAAAATGTGAAAGCACTATATTTTTAAAGCTTACCTCCATTTTTATTAATGGATGACATTGTTACTTGAACAATGTTGAGTTTTTTTTTTTAATATTTTTGACATTGAACTTTATTTTTTAGCTATTTCATAGTTGAGTTATGTTGGCATCATTTTATGTGTTGGAATTTGCCCTTCTTTACATATTATCATGTGTGCAAAATATGTGAGAATACCCTGATATTAAATTAAAAGTCAATATTGTGAAATAAAATTTTAGATATAGTTAAGAAAATTGAAAGAACAAAGACCATATTTTTAAAAAAATTACATTAAACATTCTAAGATTTGTTCTAGACCGCACTTTCTCTTCCACATTTGAAAAATTAAGCACTATATACTATTGTTAATATAATTAATAACATTTTATATACCGAGTTAAGAATGCATGAAACCAGTCAATAAAAAAATTAAAATATATTAACAAAGAAAACAAAAAAAAGAAAAAAATACGTTTTAGTCACAACAACCTCTCTCCCCTAAACCATAGATCAACCATTAGCCTCTATCATCTTTCGCCCATTATAAACTAAGGCCACTTCCTTCAGCAAGATAGCCAGATAGATGGTTTTTGTAAAGCAAGAAATTAATAATCTTATAATTGTTTAACCAAGGCAAGTTAAAGTTATAAGTTTGGCAGGTTGCTTTTTTTATTTATTTTTTATTGAATCACTTTGAATATTCCAAATGAGTTAATGCTAAAGAAATACTCCTATTTATCATGGATTTTTTTTATATATTTATTGATAGATTTTGATTTTGAAAATTAAAAGAGGCTTTGGATAGAAGTTGAAGAATTAGAAATTTTAGTTTAAGATAAAGAAAAAATAATTAGGGATTTTGGTTTAAGAGAAAGAAGAGAAATCCGAGTTGTTAATATACACGGGTCTTTTTTGTCTTTTTATCAAAATTTATAAGTTGATTTTGACTCGGTATATAAAAATTGTAATTTTTTAAATGTGATAGGAAAAGTACAATTTAGAACAAACCTTAGAATGTTTGTGTAATTTTCTCCTAAAAAATGAGCCTTTAGTTTTTACTGTGAAAATGGCACGAAAAACTTTAGTGTAATCTCTAAAATTTTTATTTTTTCATATATGGTTCTTGTTGTTTTAGAATTTTACATTTTAGCTTTAAAATATATTTTTTCATATCTCAATTTTTAGATATCGAGAGTAAAGTGGGAAAGTTACTACAAAATAAGGAAGAAAGAGAACAAGTTTGGCCAACCATATTTCAACTTAAAAAAATTAATTTTGATGTTTATAAATTCAATTTAAGGAATTGGAGTTAAATGAATATTTTTTTACCTTCTAGCACAAAAAAAAAAAAACTGTGACTTGTTAAGAGTTTTTATAATTGGTTTGATTTTTTATTTTTCATATGATTAGATGGTGTTTTAGAGTTAAAAACAATTTTATTAATATTTCTAAGATTTTCTTGAGGTATTTTTATGTTGAAATATGTTAAAAATTAGATTTTTTAGCTTAAAAAACAAACAATATGATGTTGGCGTCTATTTTATTTAAACAAAAGAAAGCCAAGAGCACCAATCTAGCTTTCCAAGCCTAACAATGTTTGGCTTGTTTTTTTAAAGGGAATTTTTCTGTTTATTTTATTTTTTTTAATTAATTTTTTTTAATTTTTTTGTTTTTATAAAAATATTCTTCAAAACAAAGTACTAAGATGATGTTTATAAAATCATTCAGTAATGCTGTAATCTTTAAATAAGATTATATCTTTTTTATAAGATTATTAATTATTTTATGAATAATTATATATAAATTTAATATCCAAAGTTTTTTAAAAATTTCTTAGGTATATTTATTGAGAATAAATTTATATATATATATATATATATATAGAAATTATGATAAGTTTTTATTTAAGAAACCTTATTTCTAATGAAAAAAAAAACATGTTTATATTTAGAAAAAGAATTATACGAGTAAAATTTTTTTGACTAAAAATATATTTTTATTCAAGAATATAAATTATTAGAATTGTTCTGAATATTTATTTTGATTATCATAAAATTAAATAAAAAACAGTTTTTGAAAATGGCTCAACGACATCTTGCAGGAAAAAAACTAGTTTTAAATCTGAAATGTGTTGGCATGTGCAGAAAAGGACAGAAACCCCTAATTTTACCAGATGCATTTGATGGGGAAGTAGTAGCATGAGGGCGAATTGAGAGTAAAATTGCTTAATTTTGATCTTAGAACTCTTAGTTGAAATACTTTTTAAAGTTTGAGGACTTTAGGAAAGGTTGTCCTTTATTGGTTGATTTATTTATTTTTTGTTGTGCCTTTGCAAGAATACGAAGAAACCTTTACTACTCGTAAATAATTTGCATAAGCATATGTAGGTGTTTTGTGCGAAGAAACAATTCCGCTTCCCCCTCATTTTATAGAAAGCCTTTTCTCTTCTCTCACTCCCTTGTAAATCAATCAATCAATCAATCAAAGCACACAAAAACTTTTCTTCCTTTTCTCTGTGGATTTTCCTCGAACAGATAAGGTACCTTTATAATATCTCTCTTCCTTTAATTTCTCTCATTTTAGATTTTCTACTTAGGCGTTTTGATTTCTGGGTTTTGTGTAGGTATTTTGTTTTTGTTATTATTTGGTTTTTTGTGTGATTGCAAGTTTAAAAGTCTTGATTTTTTTCGTGTTTTTCAATAATTTGGCAAACCCCTTTATTTTCTTTTGCCTAAATCTAGACTTGAATATAAAAGATTGCGATCTATTTGAAAAAATGTATCATTTTTAACTTGAGAATATCTGATTGTTGAATTAGTGAATGACACTAGGATTCATGTGTTCTTTGATTATTTTTTTGGGGTCCTTTTGTGGTTAGAGCAAATCCTTAGAATATTTAAGTGGGTCTTTTTCTATTTTGATTGATTGGTTAATAGTTTTGTGTGTGATTGTGATTTGTGTTGTTAAGGTAAGTTGATGTTTTTAAGATTGTTGATGCGCATGATCTTTGTGATAATCTAAAGGGTTTTTCTGGCTGATTGTTTTTTTCTCCATGTCAGGAGCTATGATTCGGCTATTTAAAGTGAAGGAAAAGCAGAGAGAACTTGCTGAAAATGCTAATGGTGGTGTACCGATCAAGAAGCAAACTGCTGGAGAATTGCGTCTTCATAAGGGTTTGTCTCTTGTAGTTAGTAATTCCACTGTTTTATTTTGTTCTGTTTTAATTTCTCTCGTTTAAGTTGTTGATGATGAAAATGTGTCTTGTTGTCGTGTTTGCTTGCTAGTTTTAAAAATGTTTCTCAACCCAAGTCAGTTTACAATTTTGTGATAAATTTTTGTAACTTTGATGTACAAGGAGAGGAAGATTATAACAGATCAGTTAGATGATTTCTCCTGCACAGGAAGGTTTTTTTCTCGCTCTTCTTGGGTTAAGAAAGAGGTCTATTGTAGTGTCTTAAGTATCTCCCTGGTTCAAAGAAGCCTGCACACATAGCATATAAATTGATCTTTCATTCAATCTTCCTGCACCTCCCATTAGACCCTTTTACTTGACATAATAAACTCCATAAGAGATTAACAGGGTGCTCGTGGGTTTGACTAGCATGATAACTACTATTACATAAACTAGATAATCTTGGAAGTTGACAGCAGTTCTTATGTGGTGTTATCTTATTGACTTTCTTACCCTTTTCCTGTATTATATCACATGTTGCAGATATTTCTGAGTTGAACCTACCTACATCATGCAACATGATGTTCCCCAATGGCAAGGACGACCTTATGAACTTTGAGGTTTCTATCCGACCAGATGAAGGATATTATTTGTAATGAACTTTCTCTGAAGCTTTCTCTAGGATATATTTGAATGGGTTCTTCTGGACTAATGAAAAATCTTCCTTAGCGCATGAGTTTCTTGCTATATGAATCCAAAAGACTGCGTTATTTCTTTTCTAGGAAGATTATCTCAACTTCGTGCTTTCTTTTGTGTTTGCAGAGGTGGAATGTTTTTGTTCTCTTTTCAAGTTTCACCAATCTATCCACATGAAGCACCGAAAGTTAAGTGCAAGACCAAGGTACTTCATTAAGACCTTGCATTTCTAAATTAATTCATGATGTTTTAATGTTCTATACATGATTAAAAAAATTGACATTTTACTGATCTGCTTAAGATGGCCTTTATACGTTGTGTCCATCTCGCAGGTCTACCATCCAAACATCGATTTAGAAGGAAATGTCTGCCTCAATATCTTGCGAGAAGATTGGAAACCTGTCCTCAGTGTAAACACTATCATTTACGGATTATATCATCTCTTCACGGTATTACATAGTGTGTTCAACTGTCAAGTACATCTCCGTGATTTTGTAGGCAATTGGTATCCCTGACCTATTAATGTTAATTCCTTTTCCTTCAATTAAATTTCCATTCAGGAACCAAATTGCGAGGATCCTCTTAATCATGATGCTGCTGCAGTGTTGAGGGATAACCCTAAGATGTTTGAATCTCATGTGAGAAGGGCTTTGGCAGGCGGGTATGTGGGGCAAACCTTCTTTCCACGATGTATTTAGGTTGTGTGTAGTGATACAACGTGCCAATTCAGATATGTTATCAATGCTTGAATACCCGTGGTTGTAAAATTTATCTGCAACTTACACCGTCATCCTTTATTATTTTTGTGGTGGAGTTGGGCACCATGCAACTGAAACACAAACATAAACTGTATGCTAATGCAACTCTTGGATGCGATTTGTATTGATTTGTTAAATTAGTTATTTCAACTAGTTAACTGACCAGCATTTCACTATGGGTAAAAAACAAAATTACGCAAAAAAAAAAAGAAGAAGTTAAAGCATTGTTAACATGATTTTCTAGCAGACAAAAAAAATTAAACCATGAAATAAAAATTATAATGTATATTTTTAACAAAAAGAATTATATGCACTACAAATAAATGTTAAAAGTATATTTTACTGCAAATCAAATATTAAGTTGTGAAGTTGAGAGATAAGCATAGATAACAAAGATGTGTTAGATGTTTGAGTAATAATTATTTTAATATGATTTTTTTAAATATTAAGATAATAAAATATTGAAGTTATTTAAGTTAATTTTGATTAACTTATCAAACTTGTGATTTAGATAGTGATTTGGATTATAGACAATTGAAGCTTAGAAAAGAAACTAAAAAAACAATGGCCGAGTGCTTGAGCCTTTAAAATAAGTCTAAGAGCGTGGACCTGGTAGCTCTAGTCTGGATGCCTAAGCCTTTTTTCTTTATAAACTAGGCAAGTAACATGTTATTTGTCTAATTTTTTTTAATTTAAAATAGAATAAGACAACGCTATGTTTCTGATTCATCTCTGGCCGCCTTAGGTGGCTAAAAAGTTGAGCTTTTGATTTCTTAGACCAAAACTTCTACTACCTCGATCTTCATCCTCATATGACGATACATCTCATCATCAATATAAAAAGGACGAGGGGAATAAGGCGCTCTTGATATACAATAAAATGTGCCCCAATAGTGGTTCCACACGTTAGAGGTGGTGGCAACGTGTAAACCCCATAGGCACTAGTGTTGCACCTAATTTTAGCAACTTACAAAGGTTATTTTCAAGCTTCTAATATATTTTATTGTTTATTTTGAGCAATTTTCCACGTATTATTGATTTTTATGCATATTGTGATGAAATATTTGAAATGTTGGGGTTCATATCATTATGTGGCAACCATGTAAATTCTAAAGGCATAAAGATGTCGATGATTTATTTTTCAAATTGCAATAAAAGTTTTTCTCTTTCTTTTTTTAACTAAAGAATCAACCCTAAGGTTGTGATTAGATATTTGAAGTATTGAGATTTACACCGTTGTGTGGCAAATCGTGTGAACCCTAAATGTATGAAGTTGCCAAAGATTTATTTTTCAAGTTGCAACAAAAGTTTTTTTCTTTTTTGTAACAAAAGAATCAACCCATGGGCAATAATATCCTTATAAGGGTTTTTATTCTCTAGAAGTAATGTCTTTGATTGTTTTTGTTTTTTTTTTCCTGGTAAAAAAAATACAAATCATGTAAATATTTTCTTTCTAATATCTTTGTGTAAATATTACTTGGTCATTGTTTTTTTTTTCTTAATGTGTCAAATTAGTAAAATCAATGATGTCATCATGATTAAGGCTAACATGAGACGTATAATGACAAGTCAAATCCAAAAAGAAGTCTAGACATGTTAAATTAATGACCTTTTTGACAACAATAACCATAACATTTGATAAAATAGTTGGATTGGGTTGCAAGCTACCCATCATGTTCTAAAGATCATGTTCCTTATGGAAATAACAAGACAGGGTCATTTGAGTTTGGTCGCATTCCTAAATCCGGTTCAAAAGTTACTGTTTAAGATTTTTCTTTATTTTTCTTGTTGTTTTAAGATTCCTATCGTAGTTAACTTTTATAATTTTATTTGGTTTACATTTTTATACCTAAGCCGGTTTGGCTCTTATTTAATCCATCTTGTATTTTTTTTATCAAAAGAGATTGATTATTTAGATTACTAACTTTTTATAATATATTAGATTTTTCTCTGTAATTAAAGGTTGTAATCTTTGGGCTTCAAAAACTCTAATTATATCCCTTTTTTATTATACACTATGTTAATTGGTATTAGAGAATGTGATCTCTTAGAATAACAATCAATTAATAATTTAGCTTACCTTAGATAGAGTGTACTATGGGTGATGCGTTTTTCCCTTGCATAACTAGTTTCCTTATCAAACTCTTGTAGACCATAATTTTCCTAGTGACTATGATATTAGATGGCGACTCCCTCAAATCATAACTTTATAATGAAACCCAAACCCCTTCATTCCAAGAGGCAGCTCCACTATTCAACACCGTACACGTCATGACAATGAAGTTAAAATGATTAAGCAGGTTTTGATTTCATTTTTAATTGGGAGATATTCTGATGAGGTATTGTGTGATGTGGTTCCTATGCATACAAGTCATTTATTATTAGGTTATTCTTGGCAATTCGACAAGAAAGCAATGCATGACATGTTTAGGAATATGAATACTATTATAAAAGATGGTAAAAACATCACTTTTGTGCCATTATCTTCCAAACAAATATATGGTTATCAGATTAAATTGAAAAGAAGAAGTGAGGTCGTGGAGAGAGGAAGTTCAAGCAAGGAACATGTTGAGAGAATAAAGTCAGATTTGGCCATTAATGAATTAAAATTTAATTTGGCCAAAAGTTGAGGTAAAAAAAAGAGGAGAGAAGAAAGTAAGTGTGTGAAATGAGAACACTGTGGAAAAATGAAAGAAACAACCTAATTTTTAGGCAAGAGATTGTGAGATTAAATCTGGTTTTTATGCTAACAAGTTGATGATTATACTTGTGTATAAAAAGGCTTATTTTAATGCTAACGACCTTGATTTTTATGCTTCTAATGTAATTGTTTCTTTATTGTATGAATTTAATAATGTTTTTATCGAAGAGATTCCAAGTGGTTTACCACTAATAAGGAGAATTGAACATCAAATAGACCTTGTACCTAGAGCTACAATTCCAAATCGACCAGCCTACTGAAGTAATCATGACGAGACAAAGGAACTTCAAAAGAAAATGAAAGAGTTGATGTCAAAGGAGGCACAAATGCGAAAGCATGAGTCCATGTGCTATTTTGATCTTACTTATGCCTAAAAAGGATGGAACTTTAGGGATGTATGTTAATTGTTGTGCCATTAATAACATAACTATAAAGTATAGACATTTTATCCTTAGGCGTTGCTTTAGATGAGTTGCATAGATCTTGTGTATTTTAAAAATTGATTTGAAAAGTGGATTTCATCAAATTAGAATGAAAGAAGGCAATGAATGAAACATTGCATTTAAGACTTAAGTATGGATTGTATAAATGGTTAGGCATGCTTTTTGAACTTACAAATGCACCTAGTACATTTATGAGATTGATGATTTATATGACGCGTGCATTCATTGGCAAATTTATAGTTGTTTATTTGATGATATATTGATCTGTAATAAGAACTTGAATGGGGATTTTGAACATTTACGTAATGTACTTAATGTGTTGTGTAAAGAACAAATATATGCTAATATTAAGAAGTGTACCTTTTGCATGGAAAATATTATCTTTCTCGTTTATATTGTAAGTGCACAAGGTATTAAAATGGATAGGAAGAAGGTTAAGACATCCAAGAATGGACTACACCTAAATCATTTACTGAGGTAAGAAGCTTTCATGACTTAACTAGTTTTTATAGGCATTTTATTAAGAATCTTTGTACACTAGCTACACTTTTAACTAAAATTATGAAAAAGTCTATTGGATTTAAATGGGGAACTGAACATGATAATACATTTAATTTGTTGAAAGAAAAATTATGTTTTATGTGTGTTTTATCTTTACCTGAATCTACTAAAGCTTTTGAGATTGAATGTGATCCATCACAAATAGGTATTAGAGTTGTTTTAATACAGGATAAAAGGCATATTGTCTACTTTAATAAAAAGCTCAATGGCACAACTTTGAATTACCTAACATATGATAAAGAGCTTTATGCACCGGTGAGGACTTTAGAGACGTGGCAACATTACCTATGGCTATATGAATTCATGATTCATTCAGGTTATGGATCATTAAAGCATTTAAAAGGGCAAGGTAAACCCAATCGACAACATGCCAAATGGGTGGATTTCATTGAAACCTTCCCATACGTGATCAAATACAAGCAAGGTAAGAAAACATTGTGGTTGATGCGTTGTCACAATTAAATGAATGTTCTTTATTCTACTCTAAATGCTAAGATGTTAGGATTTGAGCATGTGAAGGAATTGTGTGTGAATGATAATGACTTTGATAATGTTTATCATGCAAGTGAGAATTCAATTTTTGGACAAATTTATAGACTTAATGGATATCTATTTAAAAAGAATAGATTGTGTGTTCTAGTGAGTTCTATATGTGAATTACTTATTTGTAAAGCACATGAAGGCGGTTTAATGAGATATTTTGGTGTTGCTAAGACTTTGGATGTGTTGAGAAGAATTTTTATTGGCTTAAGATGAAAAAGGATATATAACGCATATGTAATAAATGCATTACATGTAGAGAAGTTAAGTCTAAGGTCCAACTACATGGTTTATATACTCTTTTGCCTAACCGCTCTAGGTAGATATTTCAATGGACTTTGTTTTAGGTTTACCTGAGTGAAAAAATGGTAGAGATTCTATATTATAGTTGTTGATAGGTTTTCAAAGATGATGAATTTTATAGCATATCATAAATTTGATGGTATAACTAATATAGTAGACTTGCTCTTTAAGGAGATAGTACAACTTCATAGGGTTCATATGAGCATAGTTTTTAGATTATGATGTTCAGTTTCTTAGTTACTTTTGGAAGTCTTTGTATGGAAAGTTGGGAACTAAGTTATTATTTTCGATTCCATGTCATCCATAAAGGGATGGGCAAATACAAGTAGTAAATAAGACCTTAATTATATTTTTACATATTGTCATTCAAGATAACCTTAAAAGTTTTAAGGATTATTTGTCATTCATTGAGTTTATTTGTAGTCATAATGTGTATTTTACTAATGATTTTCACCATTTGAGAGTTTGTAACTTTAATTCATTGAATCCATTAGATTTGATTCCTTTATGTATTGATGAAAGGGCTAGTTTTGATGGTAATAGAAAAACACAAATGGTAAAGGCATTTCATGAAAGTGTAAGACAACATATCAAGAAGAAGAATGACCAATATATATCTAAGAATTGTTTTTTAACCAGGTAATTGGATTTGAGTGCATATACGCAATAAGAGGTCTTTAACCCATCAAAAATCAAAATTGTAGCCACAAAGAGATAGGTCATTCCAAATCCTTGAAAAGATCAATAACAATGCCTACAAAATGAGCATGGTGTTAATACTACTTTCAATGTTTTTTTTATCTCACTTTGTTTAATGTAGGTGATGATTTGAGGTTGAATCCTTTTAAGGAGAGAGAGAAAGGATGATACATACCAACCTACCAACAAAAGGATCCACTAGAGGTGCCAATTAAGACAATGACAGGTTAATGGCCAAGAAACTAAAAGAGACACTGAATGTGTTTGTTCAATATATTTGAGTTAATGCAGACTTTAAGAAGGCTACAAAACCTATAAGGCATCCCATAATTAATTTAATTCAAGTGCAATAAGGGTTCAATTCATCCATACCATGGGCTTAGGGCTGAAGGCTAATTAGGTAGCCATGTTGGGCTACTTTCTATGCTCTACAAGGATCCTAGTTGGTAGCAATAATTTTCCTAAAAAATCAAGGATATTTTGGCAGTAAGGGAGGAAGTTTCCTAGTCTTACAAGGATAATATATGATCAGCTACACCCTTTTTTTTTTTGAAGATGATTATTTAAGGGCACAGTTAAATTATCCTAGCCAAAAAAGAAAATAAACATTTAGATTTGATTTTCCTATCTTATTTGGAATCTCTAAGGGGCAGAAATATGATCCTAGAGAGACTAGGACATTAAATTCGGCCATACACCTATTTAAGTTAGGGAATTATACTATCTAAGGTTATTTTGTTACATTATGTGCGGTAAGTTTGGTTTCACATACCAAACTTATTTTTTTATATTATTTCTACTTAGATTTTGGGTTTATTTAATTTATTCTTGGTTTAATTGTAAGTGGGTCCAAGTCATCCCACAACATTTGGGTCCATTAGTATTATTTGTGGAGTATAAATACTCCACTGTAAAAACTTATTTCAGTTTTGATAATTATTGATTTTCTACCGTGTATATGTTTTGTGTATGTGAGGATGCTCACATTCTTTAGTTCTCTAAAGATTTGATTTTGACTTATTGAAGAACAACTATCTTTATAACATCTTTCTTATACTTCTCGTTCACGATTTGCCAATTATTGGGTAGGGGTTTATTCCAATAGTATTAATGCTTTGATTCAGATAATCTCTGTGTTGCATTTTCTATCAAACTTGATTTTTGACTTTCCAAGATTGTGTCGAACCATGATTGTAGGTTTCTAGATCAATATATCCATGAGATTCACATTATATACCATATAATTGACTTCATTAAATTACAGGTATATATATCAAAACTAAATTTATTTTCACTTGAGATTGATCTTAAATAAATCATTCAAATTCAAATTGATAAATTTATAAGAAATTAGTTTTTTTTTTAATATCTCTTAAGACATGAATTATAAATGATAATGTGAAGAACAAAATTACTTATCAATCAAGTTAATCATCTAAAATATTATTTGAATTTCAAATATGAAAAGCTTCTTTAACAGATTAGTAGATTGATACATGTATGTGCAAAAGCAATGTTACAAGCACTATAACCTAAAACATTATGGTTGCATTTTAAAAAATATTTTTTTGTTAGAATATATATATATATATATATATTGCCTTGATAATTCAATAAAATGATATGATTAAACTAATCTTCTTTCTTACTTTTATCAAGGATTCATTCAGCAACAAATAATCAAAAGAAGAATGCATTGGAATAATGGAGCCGCCACGTGGTCCTCTGGTATCGATGGAAAACATATGATGGCGCCACTGCTTCCTCTCGGCAAAGATTTTACATAATTATTTATGCCTTCGAAATGGAATGGGGATTGGCCAGGCAACCCAGCCAGCTGTCCTGTCAATCATTAGCTGGATCCGCACGTGGCCTTGGTGCCCCTATTAAATTTTGATCTCTCAAAGTTCAAGTATCCATTTTGCTTGCTTTGTTGATTTTCATACTTTAAATCAAATATAAATTTAAAAAAAAAACAATATTTGATTTCATTAATAAAAATTAAATTGATTGGTATACATTCTTTATTTCTCAACTTTGTATAAAATATTAATCATAATTATATAAATACTATATTCTATAGCAATGCTAGTAGAAAAAAAAATTGTGGCGTCAAATTCACCTATTTTAGTTTTTAAAATTATTTTAATAATTTAAGAATGCCAATTCTTACGAATCATAATAACATAAACACGTATTTTTTATGTTTTAAATTTATTTTAGGCTTTTTTAATTATACTAAACAGGGGCCATTCTTATTGTGTAGCTCAAAACTTGCTATCTCTTTTAATTAAGAAAATTAAATAAATCTGTATGAACATCTCTTGAATTGTTGATTCTTTGGATGGAGATTTCTTATTATTTTTTTATTTTAATTGACACCCCCTTTACTATTTTAAGCTATTAATGGAACCATTATTTTTGTTGGATTGACACCCCTTATATTTGTTTTTTAATATTTTAATATATGAACTATGATTAGGGACCCCTATATTACATATAGCTAATATTAGCGATGATAGCACCACAAAACGAAAGGTTTATAGATCCAAGTTAATTTATACCAATTTTAAACCTAATTATCATTGGGTTTCAATTTTAAAGATTTAAGAATTTCAAATAAAAAACTAAAAACTCAAATTTTCAAGTTTTAAAAATTATTTTTTATATTAAAATCTTCTTTAAAAGATTTAAATGTTTATTTTAATGATCTTTTAGGTTGATTTAATGGTCATAAAAGTGGGGTTTTAATAATAAAAATGACAAAGGGATTTATAATTCAAACACATCATAATCTATTTATTAAAAAAAATAAAAGAGGTATTAATCTATTAAGTTGTCTATTAATAATTTAACATAATAAGTCAATCCAAAAAAAATAAAAATCTAAATGATCAATAATTCAAAAGTGCTATTACAAATACATTAAAAAAAAAACTCTACATCAACTAAGTCTCAAAAAGTTAAAACCAAGATGGTATTATATTTCACATAGCAAAGAAATGGATTTTTGGCAGAGCCGAGTGTTTCTTCTTCTTCTTTTCAGGAATAAAAAGGAAAAAGAGAGAGTCTTTATGGCCCACGATCACGTGTTCCGTGGTGTAATCGACACGTCAAAGAGATGATGTGATCTCCACATAGCTATTGAGATATGGTAGTGTTTAATTTTTTTTTTATGGATTTCTATGGTACGCTTGTGGAGCTAATTGGGCCCTATTCCCTCCCTATCCCTTCCTAAAAAATTACCCTAAAAATGTTCACATGATTTGTAGCATGCAAAAGCGAGAGTGAGGGTGACACTATGAGCATGAGCAATCTAGCTCTACTCCTTTTTTTCTTCAAAGAATGCACTTTTTTCTTGCCCTTAATATGTACCATTCAAACCTAACATCAGGTCAGACCAACCTAAAAAAATGCCTAAAACATATTCTAAATTAATAGTTTTCATTAAGGAAAATATTAGCCTTTTTATGTGGTTCATCAAAATCCAGATATGGGATTCACATGTGTATGTTATGATCTCCCATGATTCAACACTTAGGAATAATGTTTGAGTATTTGGAAAGTGGATGATCACACGTTTATGTCAATATTCCATTTCTATGGACAAGAAGAGTATATGATTAGTGGTTAAAGTTTCAGTTCCTGCAAAACAATTCATTTTTTAGGATTTAAAGACTCTCAAATTATTAAGTTGGTGACTTTATAGTAAGGGGTTGTAATAAATGAAGAGCAGAGCATTAAACTCTAAGAACACGAACACTTGCTCTTAGCTTTTGTGTAATAAATGCTTCAAGAATGTATGATACGAGAATAAAGATCGTGCATTCTTTTACCTGGATGATTTAGGGAGTATTGATAACCCTTTTCTTTGAACCTTGTTGTTTTACTTAAAGTGTCGAAAATCTTTTTCTCTTAAATATCTTAGTAAGGAAAAAATCTCTTACATTAGCATTAATGCTGATGGAAATATCTTCTTACATAACATTAATTTTGATGAGAATTATCCTTACACCTCATTAGTGTTGATGAATAAACAATAGAGCTGTAGAAGACTTTTATACCTTATTTCGTACACAACATTTAATGTTGATGAAAATAACTCTATTATAGCATTAATGTTAATTGAAATACATCTAGCATTTAGAGGACTTTTATACACCTAGGGGTGTAGGAGAGTGATTATCTTAAGATTCGGTATTTTGTTAGACACCTTTGCATTTAAACTTAGTATGCAGTCGAATCCGAGGGATTTGGGTCTAGCATCTTGCTAGATCCACCCATACTTGAGCTTAACACGCAACCAAGCCCAAGAGGGTTGGGTTTGGCATCTTGCCATGTCTATATATACTTGAACTCAACATGTAGTCGAGCCCAAGAAGGTTGGGTCTGACATCTTCCTAGAGCTACAAGTATTTACGCTTAGTGTGTAGCCGAGCCCAAGAAGGTTGAGTCTAGTATATTGTCAGACCCACAAGCATTTAAGCTCAACACGTAATTGAGCCCAATGGTGTTAGATCTGAAAATAGAACTAGACCCATATTGTTTGGGCATGTTATTCTATCAAATTTATGCATGATAGATCATTATCCTATCTTTGACCCTTCTATTCACGTGCCACTTAAGATAGTGAGTTGTGTACAAAATATGTTGATCCATCAGTATGTAATCCTATTGTTGTCACTTAGAAATTTTTAAAAAACTAGCGTAATTTTTTTAAAAAAAAGTTAAACAACAAGAATATATGGAATTTTTTTTTTTTGAGAAATAACATAGTTAGAATTGATGATCCCATTAACAATTTATAAAAACCGTTAATCTAACTAGCAGTTTTTTCTCATATATAAACCTCATTCTATCTTTCTTTTCCTCACCATAAACCCTAACTAAACCCTTTTGTTGGTGACTTGTCCTCCCCAAACACGACAAAAAACTTTCATTGTCATTCTTAATCACACATGCTTCAAGATTGTTTACAGGATTAAATTTGACTATAATGAACTTGGAGTGACATCAATATAATTTTAATTGTTATTTGGGCTAACCTCAATAAATGGAGATATTAGAAGCACGAACTTGAAGATAAGTTATTTCTAGTTTGAGAATTCATAAATGAATAGTATTACAAGGACCATGATATATATGCTAGATCCCACTACCTAATCAACTCGTATGGATTCATAGTTCACTAGCTATTTCACCAACATTTCATTGTGGGTTAGATAAATTTCTCTTTCAACATAAAAAAATGAATATGAGAGTAAATTTCAATCATAAATTTAAAAATTTATGCATGCATTTAATTAAATAAATCAAGACTTATTTGTGCAACCAAAACAAATTAGGAAGCCCGATTTCTAAGCAACTAAAATTAATCAGTCAAACTCGTGACCCGGGTTATGAACTCAATTGTGTTTAATATTTTTTATATATATAATTTTCTATTTAACTACATGATAAGAAAAATAGATGTTCATAAAATTTAGAATCAACTAAATATTGGGATATCTGTTTGAGATCGCAATAAACCTACAAATATCAAGCTAAAACAAATTATGTTGTCCAACTAAATATCAATAAAATATTAAAGGATAAAATTAAAAAAAATAAGCATAAAAATAAATAAAGATTCAATTGTGTATGGTCAAATTAGAAAAAAAAACCAATAAAAAGAAACATGAAATAAAAAAATAAAAATAAAAAAGAAGAAAATAAAGGCTCAGATGTGTGGCCTGGGAAAACGCACGCGCTTTGTTTCCTTATGGGGCGAATGACTTATAGTTCACCCTTATTTTTTGAAAAAAATAGTTGGCAACGCATCGCCTGCTTTGCCTAGATTCCAATGATCAGAGGTCACCAAAAAATCAGGGCATAAGTGTTTTACACCAAAAAAATTCATTTTCAAGCATCTTTGACCCAAAAATATAAAAAACACCATAGAGATCTAAATAAACTTGTTTATGCCTTCAAATAACCCAAATAAGGTCCAAAAACAACAAATCAACCTGAAATCCAAAAACTTCCCGAGGTCATATCTGATTTTTTTAGGAGATTTGAATGTGAAATAACACATTAGTAAAACTCTTCTCGTCAAATAGAACTCATAAACACCGAGATCGATCACTTTGGTGGTTATAATCATTATCAATCAACATATTCATTATCTACCTTAGGAATCCAATGACTTTCTTTCTTCTACCTTAAATAAAAAAAAAATAAAAGAAATAAAGTTTTGAATAAAAGTAAACTTTAGAAAAAATTAATGAGTTGGAAAATAGGTATGTTGTAAGCTAAAAATATCAAGTAAATTTTTTTTTTGAACTTCAAAATGATGATCTATTTCCTTGTGTTTTTCATAATGTTCTCATGTTTTTAACTCTACCTTTCTTTAATAAAATAAAAGCAATTAGCTTTTAATTTGGTCACGGAAAAATACAATTAATGAAAAAAAAATTTAATTACTAGAATAAATAAAAAAAATCATCATAAAAAACCATAATAAAATGCGAGGATAAGTGGCACGAACCAATTTTCCTTGCCCCTCTTAATGTTTTATTAATATGAAAATTGATTCTCATTTTGTCAACAATGGAGGCGCCCTTCTTGATTGTATTTCATATATATATATATATATATATATATATATATATATATGACGCCCTTCTCAATGGCTCCATTTTTGCTGCTTTGCAACAATGTTGCATTGTTGTGGTGGTTTCGTTAGGTAGTGTACCAACCCACGACTGCTCTTCTTCACTCACATGTCGTTTTATCATTTCCGTGCTTTTATTATTATTATTATTATTATTATTATTATTATTATTTGGGATAAATCATGATAAAGATTGATTCCCAAGTAAATCATGCAAGAGACTGTTGCTAGATTTTTACTCTCTTTTTTTTTTTTTTTTAATTTCAGTTTTAGCACTGAGTGGTATTCTCCAATTAATTTTTAAAATAAAAAATATTTTAAAAAATAATTATTATGGTATGCTCAAACATTCACTAAATTAAGTAAAAAGTAATACCAAAAGTGTTCCATGCTCCCTACTAGCAGTAGAAAATATAGGTCAATCATGTACTTACCATGAGGTGGACAATTATTACTTTTCACTTTTACTGGCAGAGTCGTGGCATTTTCACAGATAAAGCAGAAACAGCGAGGTCCTAGTTTCACCAACTTATAGCCTTATATTAAAAAAAAAAAAAAACACTATTGAAAATGAGAAATTAGTCAGGCCAAAGAGATATATTGTACGAGGTGCTGAGCACAGCATAGCATTGCAGAGCACAGAACTGCTCCACGTGTCACCTTTTTCTTGATCAGATTGGTACTCAATAATTTCCTTGATTAGCCTTTGCAATTTGCCTCGCTAGCTGTCACGTCACATGTCACACCACAACATGTGCATTTTACATTTTTTTATTGCTTTTTAAATTATTTTTTATTAAAAATATATTTTTTTTATTCTTTAAAAATTATTTTTAAAATAGTAAATTAAATAATCTAAAAATTAAAAATTAAAAATTAAAAATTTAATAAAGCATCATTTAAAAAGAAATCTCAAAGAATCATTAAGTTTGAGGCTACTTTTTCTAGTTAACATATGTCCCTCACATTATATGCCTGAAAAAAAAAAAAAAAAACAAATCCGCCTTTTTACATGTCTCATAAATATGGAGAAAAAGCCCTCCAACTTAAAAATATCATTTCTATGCCTCAACATATTTAGACTTGAAAGTGTACTTGTACTCGTGCTGTTCTGCAACTAGATTATTTTATTTTAATTAGATAATAAAAAATAGATAATTATAATAAATGAATTAATTTATAAAAAATATGATAATATGGGAAAAAATTTTTAAAAATGAAAAACAATATAACTCAATTCTTAAACAATTAAATATGAAACGATGAAATTAAATAAAAACAAATTAATCCGAGTCAAACCAAATTAGTATGACAAACTTGTAACCTAGATAATAAAAGGTGAGTCAACATAAAAGAATTCAAAATAAAAAATAGTAATTAAAAGAATGAAGACTAAACTTGAAATTCAAAATAAATTAAAGGACAACTATAAATTTTTAATTGAAGGAATAACCAATTTAACAAGAGGATAAAAAATAATTAAATTAATAAGAATTAAGTTGAAAAAAAAATAATGAGGATCAAATTAAAAAAAATAATATATCACAAATTGAGATTGAAGGATGATATCAAAAACAAATAAAAAACTTACAAAAAGACAAAGAGAAAACATTAGAAATCAAAAGAATAATAATCAAATTAAAAAGCACAATATATCATAAAATTGGATTGAAGGATGAAATTGAAGATAAATAAGAATTGCACAAAAAAGTAAAGAAAATAAAATAATAAGGACCAAATTGAAAAAAAAAATAATACATAACAAATTGGGATTGAAGAATGAAGTCGAAAACAAATCATGCCACCTTCTTCATCTCACGTCATCCCAATATGAAGAGAACGCAGTGAAGATTCAAACAACATGACTGAAAGAGTTTTTTGACCTCCAAGAAGCGCCACACATGTCACCTAAAGGGCACGAGTATCTCATACATGCCAACAATATTTTCATTAAAATATTAGTTTATATTTATCACCCTTAATAAACTTCATGATAACAAAAAAAATTCAAAATGAAAAGATTAAAAAACCCTTGGACACAAACTTTAAAATTCTTTATTTTAAAGGTAATAGAGTTATTTTACTATAAAAAATGAAATGATAAAAAAAGCCCCTCAATATCAGTTTTTGTTTTTTGGCTTTTAAGGGTAAATGATGGAGACATGGTAAGGAAAATAATTAGTGAAATAGGGTTGAAACTTGTTATTAAAGATATCGGTAATGAAAACCTAATATCGGATTAACAAGAAGTTTATTTATAAGTTTTATGTGTAATAACAAGTTACTATTTAGTATATGTTGGACACTCATAATTAATTTGGACTATATTTTAATAGTATTCAATGCATTTTATTAAGTAAAGGAGGATGAGTGTAAGCCTTCAATGAAATTTAAAGTTTATGTTTAATGTAATAAAAACTTGTATAATTTTACTTATATGAATATAAAAGTGGTGGTGTTTTTTACAAGAATTAAGGCTTTCTTTTTTAAATATTCATGAAAACGAGATTTTTGCACATGATCATAATAAATGCTAAATAGTTGTGAACCTCTTTAAGAGCTTGCATCACCTATATGAATATAGAAGTGGTGTTGTTTTTTACAAAAATTAGGGTTTTTTTTAAATATTCATGAAAATGAGATTTTTTTTCATATGATCATAATAAATGTTAAATAGTTGTGAACCTTTTTAAAAGCTTGCATAGTATTTCAAGTGTAATATCTTTGATTCTACAAAAACAATGGTTTAATATGTGAAGTCCAATAACTTGAGTAGAATTCAAGTTCTAAAACTAATTGAACGTTTAAATTGAAAAATACATTTTTGTAAGCATATTTATATCAAGTGAAAAGACATTCATTACAAACTAGTAAGGAAATATTTGGTGTAGTTTGTAAGTGAATAAAGAAGGAAAATATTTTTATCCCACATTGAAAAGAAACACTTCATCATAAGTGTTTATAAGTATGGTTTTTTATTGTGTAATAAATTAAATGAAAGCTATGATGAATAAGTTCTTATAGTAGGCTTTCTAATGCTATTATATGTATATTTATAATATAAAAAAAGATGACACTTAGACACTTGAAACTTAATTTGTTAGTGAGATTAATTCTTTATTAAGTTATTTTTTTAATTCTCATAATTAATTTTGATATTTGTGACTATTATGATAAAACTAAATAACAACTATTCAATTTAATTCAAAATATAACCGTTTTATTAACAGTCATATAATTTCATTAAAACATTTCTAGTGTATCTAAACCTGTTATTATGCAAAGAGAAATCATATATAAAAAACAACGTATTTTCTTTCCTTTGTCCTTTGTTTTTTTTTATTTTTTTAGAGGTTTAAATGACTTAGTTGTATTCTGGATGTGTTGTCTCTATATGAAACAAATATACACCTTAAAGACAATGTTTTTCACATCTCTAAGCCAATTGATTTTACTATTTATTTGTTTCTATACCTAGACAATTTACTAATAGTAGTGGTGGAGGAGATGGTGGTGATGAGAAGGTGGTGTTTGAAATCGTTAGAAGATATTATAAGTGGATTATTATTCGTACAATATTTTAGGAAACTTTATAAACTGAAAATAATTTTTAATAAATAAACTAAGTTTAAAGATTGACAGTATAATATTTTATATTAATCAATTTTTGTTTAAAATATTTTATAAAAAATAAATATAAAAAACTATTTTTCAAAAATAAACAAAAAAAATCATAAGATATTTTTTTATAAAATATTTTACAATAAACAAACCTACCTAAAACACAAACGTGAAAAAGAAGAATCTAAAGTAGCATCAAAGCAGCAATATTTCTTTCATAAAAAAAAAAAAAACTTCAGTAATAAAGAAAGAAAGAAAGAAAAAGGAAGAGTCTTTATGATGAAGAGAGAGAAATCACACACAAAACCATAGAGTCTACGGAGAGAAAGCAACACGAAAACTAGAACTTGAGAGAGAGAGAGAGAGGGAGAGGGGGAGCGTGAGTGGGGGAGGGTTTGCCGGGGAAAATGACAGCCGGTGGATCCTCAGCGAGGTTACCAACGTGGAAAGAAAGAGAGAATAACATGAGAAGAGAAAGAAGGAGAAGAGCTATAGCTGCCAAGATCTATACAGGACTTAGGACTCAAGGAAATTATAAGTTACCAAAACATTGTGATAATAATGAAGTCTTGAAAGCTCTTTGTGCTGAAGCTGGTTGGATTGTCGAAGAAGACGGTACCACTTATCGCAAGGTTTGTTTGATTTTTAATTATATTTTTGTTTTAATGGATTTTTATTTATAGATCTAGACATGCATGCAGTGGATTTTTCGTTTAGGTAGCCTTTTCGTGTTTTCTTTTTATCTTTTCTGTAGCTGTAGTTTTCGTGTTTCCTGATTCCTTATCCAATTGGCTTTGATTTATGTCATTTGCAGTAATGTTTTTGTTCTTGTCTGGTTTTTTCTTCGATTCATGTTAAAAGTTAAGACAGGATAGTGCTTTTTTTTCTTTTTCTTTTTACCCTGCTTTAATTTGATATGGGAGTAGATTTCTGTTTCTGCTGATTTGTGGGTTACTTGTAATCAGGAAATTTGTACTTTACTGTCAATCAAATCCTCCATTTACTCCAGCCTGACTATAACCGGTTTCCTAAGTGTCATGAGTAGTCCCATAATCTCATCCATACTGTAATCAAACTGATTTAGGATGGAAATTTATGAGTTTAATTTAAAGCAATATATGTTCTTCTAAAATCTGTATGCATAGCTTTTCTTTTATGTAATTTTGTCACCTGCGAGTAATACTCCTGTAATGTGCACTGTCACAGGGCTGCAAGCCACCTCCATCTGAGATTGCTGGCATGCCAGCAAACATCAGTGCATGCTCCTCAATTCAACCAAGCCCGCAATCCTCAAATTTTGCAAGCCCTGTGCCTTCCTACCATGCTAGTCCCTCATCCTCCTCATTCCCAAGTCCTACTTGTTTCGATGGAAACTCCTCCACGTACCTCCTCCCTTTCCTCCGAAACATAGCTTCCATCCCCACAAACCTCCCGCCTCTTAGAATATCCAATAGTGCTCCTGTAACCCCACCACGTTCTTCCCCTACATGTAGAAGTTCAAAGCGGAAAGTTGACTGGGAATCCCTCTCAAATGGCTCCCTAAACTCGTTTCGCCATCCCCTTTTTGCAGCTTCTGCTCCTTCAAGTCCTACACGGCGCCCCCATCTAACACCTGCCACAATTCCAGAATGTGACGAGTCTGATGCCTCTACCGTGGACTCTGGCCGCTGGTTGAGTTTTCAGGCAGTGGCACCCCAGGTAGCCCCTCCTTCACCAACATTTAATCTTGTTAAACCAGTGGATCAACAGTGTGCTTTTCAGATTGGAGTTGATAGGCATGAAGGTTTGAGCTGGGGAGTAGCAGCAGAAAGGGGGAGAGGTGCTGAGTTTGAGTTTGAGAATTGTAGGGTGAAGCCATGGGAGGGTGAGAGGATTCATGAGATTGGGGTGGATGATCTTGAGCTCACACTTGGAAGTGGAAAGGTCCATGGTCAAGCCTCCATTGATGATCTAGCCTGGGAACGTAGCAACAAGTAGCTTGAATTCATTGCTCATTCAATGGCGTAGTTGTTTTTTTCTTAACCAATGGCATGCATCGCTTGGGTTTTACCTGAGGCTACTACCAGCTTGGGAAGACTGCGAGTTCACATTTGATGCCTCCTATCGTATTTCAGATCGATGTACAGTTTTTGTTTTTTTTGAAGCCTAGCAAGAATCGGAATTTATTATAGGATTCAGTCGCTGGTAAGCAAAAAAATTATGCCTCATGGAAGGGGCTAAAAGTCCCCTAATTTTCGTATGGGGAAAAAGACCAGAGCGAATGATATGGATTGTGGAAGGTTATACACTTCCTTCTCTTGTTTATATATGTTTACAGCATCTGCTTCAATTCTTCATTGATGGTATAAAGCTTTAATGGGGAGGGACGACGGTCTCACAAGCTTCAATTACAGAGATTGTGTTCCTTTTGTTCATTCGGGTTGAATATTTTCTTACCCTCTGTAGACATTTCAAAGAAACATAAACTCAAAACAACTTAAGGTTGCTAATTATTATCCTTTCGATGGCAAAAGCAAGACCATCCATAGTTAAGAAAAAGAGCTGAAACAATTTTATTCTATCTAGGTTGGGTTAACTAGGTTAAAAAAATAGACATGTTAGGATTGGTTATGAAGACAGTTTTCTAAACAAGTTAAAAGTAAACCTAGTGTAGATTGGACTTCAAGTCCGAGTCTCCAAGATATATTGAGCATCCCTTGTCTTTTGGTTCTAATAACAAACTAGTGTTATTTTTTAAAAGAATTAATATTTTTATTTTTTTATTTTAAATTATTATTTTTATTGATGTAAAAAAAATAAAAAATATTATTTTAATTTTTTCCAACTAAAAAAAACTTTAAAAAATAACCGCATTTTCAAATATATTTTTAATAATCAACTATCCGTCCATTATCACCTTGTGCTTTCTTGTAGAGGGGCAGCCCCACCCACAAAATAATGTCATCTAATGTTACATTACATGCTCAAATACAGGAATAGTTGCTGCTATGATCTTGTTTATCTGGTTTGGTTTTCTGCAGTTCATCGAGCGGGACTCTAAGAGTTGCATAAAAAAGAAAAAAGAAAAAAAGAAACGATACTGTACAGATGATTAAAATTAGAGAATCTTTGGAAGTGCTCGTCGTTATTTTCTGTGGCAGTACAACTGACTGTCAGCTGCTTGTGGACCCTTTCAATGTGATTTTCCGTGGCAGTAAAACTAGCCCATCAGAGGGACCCTTTCCATGTGATTTTTTTTTCTCTTGTGACTGGGCATGGAACCTCTGTTGCCCTAATGTACCACCCCATTACCCTAATGTAACTTCTCAGTCTCAATTATTAGGGGTATCAGCATTCTCCCCGAACTCTGTTTACTAGTCCTTGTTTTTTACTCCCTTTTGTGTACATGTACTTTTCCCTGTCTTCTTGTCTCTTCCCCCTCGAACTAGTTAAACAGCAGCAATGATACAGCACAATTAGCTACTCCTAAGCAGGTGTTTTTCCCTTCGAAGCAAACTGTTGGCATTATCAAGAACAGAAGATGGTATAAGCAGCAGGGAAATGATTCACGCACGCATATGGTCATCAATGATGGAAGATAGCTCTGCTTTTTAGTTGAGAGATTAAGCTCATTCAACTCCAAGTTATTAAATTTTATTTATTTTTATTATTGGATTTTAGTTTATGTTATTTTATTAGATTTTTATTAGTTAATATGGTTTAAGTCTAAATTTAACTTTGATTAGAATTTTGTTATTTATATGTCATTTTCTTAACATTATAATCAGTTTTTGATGAATTAAATAAAATTTATAAAGTTAAATACTTTTCAACCCTATTATTTCTTGACATTACTATTTTCTTGACTATAAAATTACAGACTTTTCCAACTATATTTTTTCTTTTCTTTAGCTTTTCCTTTATTTTCTTTGACATTTTCTTCTTAGTTTTTTTTTATTAGGCTTTAATTAAATCTTTTTTTTTACCCCACATCAACTTTGATATCCAGTATAAATATTTAATTATTTTTACAGTTAATTGATCTTTTTAAGAAAATTCTTAAAATTCAACTCCATGTAAAAATCCTCAAAATTCAACCTAGAAACTATATAGAATCATTATCAACAGTTAAAAAAAACCCTAGCCACACTATTCATCTTCCTCACAGCCACTTGCCTCCTACCCACCAGCCACCATCCATAACCAAAAAAAAAACCAGTTAAACCTCCAACCCACCACCACAGCTGCCATCTAACCCACCAGCCAAATCAGCCCCCGAAAACCACCACTTCCTCGCGCAGCCGCCAACAGCAAACTCACGCCACCAACGACAACAACTGCAACACACCAACAACCTTTCTCCCTCTGTTTTGGCAACAACCAGTAGCCCTCTTATCTTCTCCTCACCTGCTATCGAACCACCTATATATGGAAGACAACCACTGGCCGCGACGTTCCACAGCTCCTCTGTCACGCAACAGCAACAACAATCCACACCAACACATAACCAATTTCAGCCACCACTACACTAGTCCAACACTGGCAACAGCAGCAGCAGACCATCCTTCCCATCAACTCAACAATCCCTTCATCATTGGTCTTCCTCAACATACCAGCACAATGTCTCTCACAGACTTACCAGCAGTTCAAATCACCACAACAAAATCGGTCAACACCAGCAGCAACCCTCATCCTTTCAACCACTGTCCGGATGAGAAAATCACATGGAAAATCAGCACTCCACAGCAGCCACCAGCGACTTGAGAGAAGGCTGTGATGAAGAAAGCAAACGCAGTGTCTCTCGCCTCTACAAAATTTAATTGCTACTGTTATGTTTCTTTTTCTTTTAACATTATTTATTTATTTGTATTTTAATTAAAAAATGGTTAAAAAAATCAGAAAAAAAGAAAAAGAAAAGCCTGTGCAATACCAAGTCACCGTTATGAACATTATCTGTAAATTACTCTATTTTTTATTATCTGAATTTTAGTTTTGTGATTTTTACACTCATTTAAGGTTGCGATTAATTTTATTTTTGTGCTTAAAAAAATAATACCCCACCTTGCATTTTATATATGATATTTTTATTAATCAACCGCTTTCTTAATTTATATTGAGCATCTAATTTTCTTTGATAATTGCAAAGCTGGTGGTAAAAAATAGTAGAAAATTATTACTAGTATTTAATTAATTATTTACATTAAAAAAAAAAGACATTGCATGCTTATAATTATTCTAGTATATTTTTTTTATTGATCTCTATATTAAAAAAAATGTGAATAACATTATCTTTGTATTGTGATTTCACTTGTAAGAATAATTTGTGATCTTAATTTTATATTCAAGTTAGTGTTGCATGTATTTGTATCATCGTCATTTAGTGTCTAACCTTAATTCTATAATTACAGTGGACCTGGTGTTTAGTGATACCCATAGGGCTATTCAAGGGGAATAAAATCTTATGCAAACCCAAATGACAAACATTTTTAAAAGATTTGAACCCTAAATACTTCCAAATAAGGTACCAAAAAACTACTAAAAATTACAACAATAACTATTGTAGGCAAGTTCACCCTAAACACCACCAACATGACTATCATTTAGGCTACTCTAAACATGATGATCTTGATACAAGTCATGATCCCCAACAAAAATAGTGATAAGAATAGTTTCTTTGATTGATACAACTTTTGACGGTTGTCATAACCTTTGGATTTGTAATAGGTGGATTAATGATATAAATACCTTCTTTGATTGACACAACTTGTCTGATAATAAAAGAGTTAGATTTTTCAAGATGAAACTCATTGATGAAGCCTAATTTTACTGTGAAAATATTAAGGATTGTTTGGAGAGGAGAGGTAAACCTTATTTCACTACAAAAATTACAAGAAAAGTACCCACCTCAATCTTATAGAGAAAGACTTTTAGACCAATGAAACAATATTAGAAAAGGGAACAAGCTTGTCAATAAGTATATAACATAGTTTAATAATTACCAGATAAGATGTACTATAAAGGAAAATGAATCCATGACTTTGCGTAGGTTTTGTAAAGGTTTGAATGATGATTTTAAAAAAGAGATCATGCTCATAG